>Ga0100400_1000209_pt1 | contig 39485 bp, 25 predicted proteins | sample CryGeymeta201524_FD_80420 | JGI IMG/M metagenome (GOLD analysis project Ga0100400, IMG submission 80420) | Groundwater microbial communities from Crystal Geyser aquifers in Utah, USA - Crystal Geyser metaG 2015-24 | ecosystem: Environmental > Aquatic > Deep subsurface > Groundwater | place: USA... | reverse complement strand
TTTATTTAAATACAAATATGTACCTTTCGAGCATGAAAGATACAGAGTTAATATCAAATCGGCATAAAATTTTAGCCCCATTATTGGACGAGAAGGCTCATAGATTGATGGTTGCTGCGGAATCAAAGGTTTTAGGACATGGGGGTATTGGTATAGTTTCCAAATCAACAGGGGTATCCCGTACTACAATTTCTACAGGTCTTAAAGAATTGAAGAAGCCTGATTTAATAGACAAAAGCCGTATTAGAAAAGAAGGTGGAGGGCGAAAGAAATCGATAGACAAATTACCGGCTATTGAAATAGAACTTGATAAATTAATAGAGCCTGCTTTGCGGGGCGAACCAGATTCGCCATTAATGTGGACAAGCAAAAGCTTACGCAAGTTATCAGCAGAACTTAAATCAGGAGGATACGATGTAAGTCACAAGCTTGTTGGTGAAATACTTAAAAACAAAGGTTTTAGCCTTCAGGCGAATCGAAAAACAGACGAAGGGAAGAGTCATCCCGACCGTAATTCTCAATTTGAACATATACACAATAAGATAAATGAATTTCAAGAATGCAAACAGCCTGTAATATCGGTAGATGCAAAGAAAAAGGAACTTGTAGGTAATTTCAAAAACAATGGTAAGGAATTACATAAAGAAAAGCAGCCGGAAAAGGTCAAAGTATATGATTTTCTTAGCGATGCCGAAGGCAAAGCAATACCATATGGTATTTACGATTTGTTCCAAAACAAAGGTTGGGTAAGTGTTGGAATTGATCATGATACCGCTGAATTTGCTGTTGAAACCATAAAGAAATGGTGGACAAAAATGGGCAAGCCAATGTATTCAGATGCTCAAACGTTATTAATAACAGCTGATGGGGGTGGAAGCAATTCCTCAAGAAGCCGTTTATGGAAAGCGGAACTGCAAAAACTGGCAAATGAAACAGGATTAATTATAGAGGTTTGTCATTTCCCTCCAGCTACAAGCAAATGGAATAAAATAGAACATCGACTATTTTCTTACATATCCCAGAATTGGAGAGGAAAACCATTGGTGAGTTATGAAGTAATCGTAAATTTGATAGCATCAACCAAGACACTTAAAGGCTTAGAAATTAATTGTGAATTAGATAAAAGAACCTATCCTACGGGCATTAAAATAACAAATGAAGAAATGGATAAGATAAAAATTGAACGAAATGATTTTCATGGAGAATGGAATTATATAATCAAACCAAATCACGAATCTAAATGACTAATTTAATTCGTTACAGTTCCTGAGCAACAACCGGCCCCAGCGATCGGGAAGCGCATCGGAGAAACATCCAAAAATGTCTTTACCTGGTTGGGTATATTGCATGCCCGGATAGTTATTGATATCATCGCCCAGCAATATATCGCTATGCTTATTCAGCCATTCCTTGCTATATTGAAAGCCGTAGTTTTCAGAGCCACGAAGATTTTCGAAGCTTAATTCACCGACTAACTCCACCCCTTTTAACCAATCGAAATCTGCAAAAACCCACATTTTTATCATAACCTATTCCTTTTTTGCAGCCCTTTTTCTTGTTCTCAAACCCAAATCCTGTAAAGCTTTCCCCATTGCATCATCTTTGGCCAAACAAAGAATGTCGTCGTCCAGTTGCAATGCATACAGCACACGCAGAAAGATGCCGACAGATACCGTTGGCAGTCCTTTTTCCACACGCGAAACGGTCAACTCAGAAACCATCGCCCGTTCTGCAATTTGAGCAATGCCAAGATTTCGCCTCAGGCGGGCTAACTTTATTTGATCGCCTACCATTTGCATTTTTTGTTCCAGTTTTCGGGGAAGTTTGGTTCCCATCGTATTTTTTGCCATAAGATTAACCCATCATATAATTTACAATAATAAGCATTTTATTTATTTTATGATAGGTTGTTAAATCGGTGATGTTAAGTATTGATTACTTTTCTCATGGAATAAACCATTAATCCAATTTCTATTTCTTAGATTTTTGGGGATTTTTCTCTTTTGTAACACTTGTTTTCATCCCTGACAAAATAGACCTGAAAAAATAACCTGGTAAAAATCGTTCTGGATCCCTTTCATATTCGATAATTCCCGCCCGCACTTCTTCCCCTGTCATGGGGTTCGACTTTAGTACAATTATGTTGGCAATCACCGATTTTAACTGTTCTTTCAAAGCGGTGGTTTCGCCTGTTTGTCTATTCATTACATCAAATTTCAATCCCTCGTACAGCAGATTCATATTTCCGGTTGCTTTTTTGTTGTTCGCTGAAAAGACGAAATTCATGGTATTTATTTTTCCTGAATTGATAGTTATGGAAGCGCTTTTCTCCAGGATTGGGTTCAGTTCCGAAGCCTCCATTCCTGATAGCGTTCCATTCATCGCAAAAGTGTTCTGGTTGTCGAAAATTCTTGCTTTTAATGAAAGGTTTACTTTGCCTTTGCCCATCAGTAAAGCGTTTGCGTTCAATTCCAGATAAGCTTTTTCAGTTTTATAAATCGTATCGTTGGTAATTTTGTAAATCCGGGCATTAATATCGTTAAAGCTGACACTTCCTTTTTCGATGGCCTTTTCAGAATGTTCGGTATAAACAATATTTCCGCTTAAAACTGCGATGGAGTCAATGTTCATCGCTCCGGGATAATTGGTTATCATGTCCTGAAACATTGGTTTTTCAGTGTGTCTGAACTCCCTGCGTTTATCCTTGAAAACCTGCATTTCCATTTCCCCTGTTTCGATGTATGAACTGATAAAATTCTCAGATTTTATATAGGCGGCAACAGAAAAATTATGAAAAGATATTCCTCTGAGTTCGGCATCAAAGCGATTCGTTTGATATTGACTTCGGCCAGTGAATTCGTATTCAGTATAATTTGGATGGACGACAAAACTGTCAGCCATCAGTGTATTTGTTCCATCTGAATAATTTATTCCCACAACTATCAACGTGTACAAACTGTCAGATGTAACCGTTTTGAATTCCGGCACACTGAAATCGAATTGACGAAAACTATCGGTTGATAAGGTGTCCTGTTTCCCAACATTGATATTAAATACCTTTAAAACGCCATCTTTTATTAAATAAGATTGTGCAGTTGTTGTGTCCTTGACGTCAATAAACATCTTATCAAAAAACAGGTTTTCTATCCTGATGTTTACTGGTGAAACTTTTGTCGGCCCTGCTTTCTTCTCTTGCTTCTGCAATGCGACTTTCCCTATGAAGCGGCTGTTGAAAATATCCACTTCCCTGACATGATAGTCTTTCCTGAACAAAGCTTTAAGGAGATGAATGCCTTTGATTTTAACGGACTCAATTTCTCCGTTCAAACCAGGTTGTCTTTCATTTTCCTGTTTCGAATGAAGGGTAATGTTTTCAAATTCAATACCCGAACGAAAGATTGAAACATGAACCTTTTCAATTTTTACCAGGTAAGCGCCTGAATTTTCATCTAACGAAGTCTGAATTTTTTTACCTATCCACGGCTCAACAACCACTTTGGTTAAAAGCAGCACCAATAGCACAAAAGCGATTATCCCTATAAAAATCCTCAAATAAATTTTCCGTTTCATTCCAACACAAAGGTGCCACAACTGTTTTCAAGAATGTTACAGAATTCCCTGTAAAGTTTACATCATTCACACACAAGCCCACTTCAAAAAGTGTGAATCTTGTAATTTATTTCAAAAGTTGTGTAAAACAAGTCAATTCATATTTTCCCAACTTTGCACCAAATGAAAAATGGAAAAATCATGAAAATGAAAATACCTTTTGGAAAAATTCTAAAAATCCTAAAAAAGGCTGTTAAATCATGGTGGGAAAAAGATCCTTTTCGCGAAAGTGCCATAATTGCCTACTACGCTATTTTTGCTTTGCCCGGGTTGCTGGTAGTAATTCTGACAACCGCCGGTTATTTTTTTGGAAACGATGCGATAAACAATGTTATAACATCCCAGTTCGCATCTACAATGGGCGCCGATACTGCCCTGCAGGTTCAGAATATTATTGTTCAGGCCAGCAAAGCAAAAAACTCAGTTTTAGCAACTATTATCGGAGTTATTGTAATGTTTGTAGGCGCCACAGGCGTTTTTGCGCAGTTTCAGAAATCATTAAATACGATATGGGAAGTTAAAATTGATGATACAAAATCTGGCATCTGGGATTTTGTCAGGATTCGGTTGTTTTCGTTCGGGCTAATCATTACCATCGCGTTTTTGCTTATTGTGTCACTGGTAATTTCCGCTTTACTTTCGGCGTTTGGTAATTGGTTATCAGGTCATTTTTCCGAAGCTTTTTATGCGGCGCTGCAAGTGGTCAATTTCATTATATCCTTTGTCATCCTCGCAGTTTTGTTTGCATTGATGTTCAAATTTTTACCTGATGCCAAAATAAAATGGAAGCATGTTTGGATTGGCTCAGTTGTTACCGCATTTCTGTTCGGGTTGGGAAAATTTGGTTTAGGATTATATTTTGGAAAATTAACCCCCGAAATTGGTTATGGAGCAGCAGGTTCTATTATTTTAATCATGCTTTGGGTTTCCTATTCATCAATGATTGTTTTCTTTGGCGCCGAATTTACGCGCGCTTATGCTATTTCTATTTCAGGCAGGGTAGCTCCTAAAGATATCGCAAAAATTGATAATCAGGGGAACCCCAATTATACAGAAAGCAAGATTGGTTTTGATGTTTGAACCGTTATTCTGAATATCAGTTCGTTTACCCCGACCCCTAAAGCGAATTGATTGTCCCTGCTCCTTTTATGGCCTACTCTTTATACATAAATAAAGGTTTAAAGAATTCGGGAAAATATCTGGTCAATAGTACCGGCCAAATCAAAATCAAGTTGGGTTATTCCGCCTGCTTCGTGATTGGTTAAAACGATATTCACCTTATTATATGAATTGCTCCAATCGGGATGATGGTTTAATTTTTCAGATTCAAGAGCAATTGCTGTCATAAATGAGAATGCCTCCACAAAGGTTTTAAATTTAAAATTCCTGAAAATAGTGTTGTTTTCAAAAGTCCAGTCAGTTAAATTTTCTTTCAGGAATGTGGCAACTTCTTGTTCTTTAAATGTTTTCATAATTATCAATTTTAAATAAATAGGATAATCCCCTACAGATATTGAACAGCAACCGTTGCAAAATGTTCGGGGCTTAAAGTAGGTCAGTGAATCAGGAAAAACAAAAAACACAATAGGCAAATAGGCACATTAGTTCACAATAGGAAAACACATAGATTTTAAATCAATAGTTTTGTTGCTATTTCAGTTATAAGAATACATTGGCTGACTGAATAATCCCAAAATAACTTTATACAAATAAGGTTTTTTAAAACAAAATGGCAGTAATTGCAGAAGAAGTCATTGATTAATAATAATTGATTTTTAAAAAGTAAATTCATTTCAAATCAGTCAATCCCACACGAATATCAAGTAGTCCGGTAATTTTTCAGTTTTCTAATTTCTAATTTTTAATTTCCCCTCGTGTAAATGTGTGAATGATGTAACACATTCTTAAAATTGTGTAATATTTTCAACCTGAAAACTACCGACCTTTGATAAAAATAATAACATTATCATTCAGCAAATAAAAAGTCAAAATGAATAAATTATTTCGAGGTTTAATAGCAGGTTACGGGGCTAAGAGATTAGGTGGCGGCTGTTTGGGCACGATTGTGGTTTTTTTAATCATCTGGGTTATTCTTGGACAATGCAGCTAAACCTAGTTTGATATGAACCTGTCATTTCAAAAACTGTTTTATGCAATAGCTACGGTGTTTGCGCTGTTTGCCATTCTGGTTTTGGCTAAATCCATTCTTATTCCGCTAAGTATTGCTTTACTTATTTCATTTATTCTTTTCCCTTTGGCAAAGAAATTTGAATCATGGAAAATTGGTAAAGCGTTTGCAGCGTTTCTTTCCATTTTTGTTGTGATTTTAATCATTGCCGGATCTATTTACTTTCTTTCAACTCAGATTATTAGCTTATCGAAAGAGTTCACTAATTTTCAGGATAAGATTATCAATGCTTTTGCAGATGTTACAGTATATATAAACAACAATGTGAGCTTTGTTGAAAACCTGGAAAGGAATGAACTATTCAACAAGATGAAAGAATGGATTACTAATTCGACAGGATTTTTGTTAAGCAAAACAGTTAACAGTACAGCAACATTTATGGCCGGATTGCTGGCAACTATCGTATTTACATTTCTTTTACTCATTTACAGAGATGGATTAAAACAGGCATTTCTGGAGTTTGCACCCGAGGAAAAAAGACCGAGGGTTTTCAAAATGTTTAAATCGGTACAGCAGGTTGGACAAAAATACCTGGTTGGAATGATAGCTCTTACCATTGTTATTGGATTAGCCAACAGTATTGGGCTATTGATTATTGGTATAGATAATCCCTTCCTTTTCGGATTTTTAGGCGCTGCCCTGGCCATCATACCGTACATTGGGACTGCAATAGGAGCAATAATTCCGATTATTTACGCTTTTGTATCATACGATTCTCTTTGGATGGCAGTGTCAGTGGCCGTTTTATTTTGGTTTGTTCAATTGGTTTCCGATAATTTTCTGACGCCACGAATTGTTGGCGGCAGTTTAAAAATTAATGCTTTGGCGGCCATACTGAGTTTGTTTATTGGCGCCGCTGTCTGGGGTCTGGCCGGCATGATTCTGTTTTTGCCGTTTATGGCCATGTTAAGGGTCATTAGCGAAGAATTTGAAGAGCTTAAACCAGTTGCCCTCATCATGGGTGAGCAAAATAAACATGAAAGCGATGGCACTGGAAAAATTTCAGCCTGGTGGGAAAAAATGAAAAAACGTTTTTCGAAATAATCAATCTTATAACGCCTGATGTGAGAATTATGTAAACTTTTAAAAAAGTTGTGTAACACTTATCATGTCAACAACCCTGAACTTTACACTTTCAATATTCATCAATTAAAAAAAATATTATGGCAGAAATTAAAATTGAACAGAAAAATCAGGTTTGGCCCTGGTTGTTGGCAGGACTTGTTGTAGCAGCGATAGTTATTTATTTTGTGATGTTTCGCGATAACGATAAGGAGAACACCATAGATGTAGTTACACAGGAAAACTATATTTCGGGCACGAATGATACCAATCTTTTGGGCGTGAAGGAAAATAACAGCACGGTTGCAGCTTTTGTAAGTTTTGTAAAAAACGATACCAGCCGAATGAGACTGGATCATGCTTATACTAATGAAGCGCTTTTAAAATTGAAGGCTGCAACAAAAGCCATGGCCGGTGAAATTGATTATGAAATTCGGGCAGATTTGGAAAAGGTAGAAGAATCAGCTATTTTGATTACCAATGAGCCTTTCGACACCTCACATGCCAAAAACATCAGAAATGCGGCTGACAAATCTACCACGGCATTGCAAAACATGCAACTGGCTAAATACCCGTGGTTGTCAGAAGAAGTTGACGCATTAAAAAATGCTGCAACAGCAATTAATCCGGAGATACTTACACTTGAACAGAGAGATGCAGTGAAGAATTACTTTGCAAAAGCTGCTGACATTCTTGACAAAATGAATTAAATCTTCTTAAAAAATAAAATTATGACAGATACAAATAAGAATCTTTTTAATCTGGATGAATTGTCAGGTTATAAAGTGGCCGATGATTACAGCGATGTAAGGGGTTGGGATGTGAAAGATGCAAATAACCGTACCATTGGGAAAGTGGAACATTTACTGGTAAATAAAACTGCCGAACGTGTGGTTTACCTTGATGTTGAAGTTGACGAAACTTTAATAGAAGAAGGGCATAACACTTTTCAAAATAAGGTAAGCGACGGCGTACACCAGTTTTTAAACAAGGAAGGGGAAAATCACCTGATTATACCCATTGGAATGGCAAGCTTTGATGAAAATAAAAAACTGGTTAACACCAGCCATATTGACAGTTCGACCTTTGCGAAAGCCAAAAGGTTCAAAAAGGGAGATGTGATAGATTTTGGTTACGAATTAAATGTTGTTCGCCATTACAGTGGAGATAAGGCTATTCACAGTTTGAATTCAGTTGATGGGTTTTATAACCGCGAAGAATTCAATAATACATTTCATAAGAGAGATTTGGAATAATTGAAAGCAAAACAAAAACGCATGCGCAACTCGGGTAAAAACATCAAAATTTCAGTAAACAATATCATTGCAGGTTACACCGACGAAGGACCGGAAAATGCTCCCGTAATCATTTTCATTCACGGCTTTCCTTTCAGTAAGGAGATGTGGAATAAGCAGATGGAAGCGCTCAGGGAAAATTTTCGTGTGATAGCTTATGATGTGCGGGGACATGGGAATTCTTATTCTGGTACTGATGATTTTACCATTGAGTTGTTTGTTAAAGATTTGCTTTCTCTGATGGATGTTCTCGAAATTAAAAAATCTGTGCTGTGTGGTTTATCAATGGGTGGTTACATTGCATTAAATGCGATTGAAAACCACCCATACCGGTTTGAGTCGCTCATATTGTGTGATACAAGTTGCAAAGCCGATTCGCCTGAGGCAAAAGATAAACGAATGAAAGCTATTGATGACATTCTGGAAAACGGAATTGAAAAATTTGCTGACGATAGTGTAAAGAATTTTTTTGCTCCGGATTCTTTTTCAACAAAAAAAGAGCTGGTTGCCGAAGTCAGGGAAATAATGATCAACACTTCCGAAAAATCGGTTATCAAAACATTGCTTGCATTATCAAAACGAAAGGAAACCTGCAGCAAACTGTCCGAAATAAAAGTGCCTGTCCTGATTCTGGTTGGCAATGAAGATAAAATAACGCCTCCCGAAGCAGCGCAGTTTATGCACGAAGAAATAAATGGTTCAGTGATGTCCATCATAAAAAATGCAGGTCATTTAAGCAATCTGGAAAACCCGGGACAATTCAATGAACTGTTAAAGAGATTTTTGCAAAACAAATAAAATACAATGGAATTACTTACAAAAGAATTGATACAGGAGCTCCTGTCAGCAGACCAGGCGCCATGTCTGTCGCTTTATATGCCAACGCACAGAACCCATCCTGAAAACCTTAAGAATCCTATCCGGTTTAAAAATCTGGTCAGCAAAATGGAGGAATCTTTGCTTCAAAAATATTCAGCCAATGAGACACAAGAATATCTGGAGCCTTTGGAAGCACTTGTTAACGACAATGATATTTGGAATTACACAAAAGAAGGTCTTGCCGTTTTTAGTGCAAAAGGAATTTTTAAAGTTGTAGAATTGCATAAATCGGTCGAAGAACTGGCAATGGTGGCCGACAGTTTCCATACAAAACCGCTCAGGCAATATTTGCAATCGCTCGACCATTTCCACGTTTTGGGTTTAACACTGCGTGATATCAGGCTTTTTGAAGGCAACCGCCACTCGCTTACGGAGATTGAACTCACTGCCGATACCCCAAAAACCATAAAAGAAGCGCTCGGCGATGAATTGACAGACAAGCATACTACCGTTGCATCTTATGGTGGTTCCGGAGGAGAAAGTACAAATATGCACCACGGCCACGGTGGCAAAAGTGAAGAAACTGAAAAAGACGCTGAACGATTTTTTCGTGTGGTTGCAAAAGCAATTTATGAACACTATTCGAAACCTTCAGGCTGGCCAATTATTTTGGCAGCCTTAACCGAACACCATAACCTTTTTCAAAAGGTAAGCAAAAATCCTCTTCTGCTTCAAAATAGTATTGCAATAAATCCCTCGTCAGTTTCACCGGATCAACTGGCAAAAATGGCGTGGGAGATTATGGAACCGGAGTATAACCTGAAACTTGAAACACTGGCTGACAGGTTTGAACAGGCAAGGGCAAACGGCAAAGGCAGCGATGACTACAAGGAAATAGCAGTTGCTGCAGTTGAGGGACGGGTTGATACACTTCTTGTTGAAGCCGACCGGATTATTGCAGTCAGGTTAACAAATCTAACGACTGGAAATACACAGAAAAAAGATTTAAGCAATCCGAAAGTAGATGACCTGCTTGACGATATGGGAGAATTGGTATTAAAAATGGGTGGACAGGTGTTTGTGCTTCCAACTGATAAGATGCCTTCCGAAACCGGACTGGCAGCCATATTTCGTTATTAATTAAATGACGTTTCAAAGATTATTAAAATGGAAAAAATAAATACAGGCGCAACCAGGGCAGAATATATTGAAGTTGAGCCAAATGTGAACCTTCATATTACTGATGGCGGAGAAGGCAGGCCAGTCGTGCTGATACACGGTTGGCCACTCAGCGATGAAATGTACGAATACCAATACAACGATTTGATAAAGCATAAATTTCGGGTAATTGGCATTACTCTCAGAGGTTTTGGAAAATCGGATAAACCCTACGGAAAGTATAATTACGATGTACACGCTTTGGATATCAAACGGGTTTTGGATATGCTGGAAATAAATGATGCAGTGCTGGTTGGCTTTTCAATGGGCGGGGCAATTGCAGTTCGCTATGTTTCGGTTTATAACGGGGAACATGTTTCAAAACTGGTTCTGGCAGGTGCAGCAGCGCCTCTGTGGACAAACCGCAAAGATTTTACATACAATTTGAACCAAAGTTCTGTTGACGACTTAATTATTTTAAACTATACCGACAGGCCAAAGCTTTTAACTTATTTCGCCAAAATTTTCTCTGCAACCCCAACTTCCTTAAATAAAGGAATTGGCAGTTGGATAAAAGGAATTGGACTGAGCGCCTCTTCCAACGCAACAGCCCATTGCTTAGTCGCCTTGCGCGATACCGATCTGAGAGAAGATATCGCCAAAATAAAAATGCCTACATTGATTTTGCATGGCAAAAAAGATAAAATATGCTCTTATGCCCTGGCAAACCAAATGAATGATGGAATTGAAAACTCTCAACTCGTTGCTTTTGAAGAGAGTGGACATAGTTTGTTTTTGGAGGAAACACAAAAGTTCAACGCAGAACTGATAAAATTTGCAAAAAAATCATAAAATCATGAAAACAAAAATTAACATTATCTATTTGTTGTTGGTATTTACAATCCTTGTTTTTACCGGTTGCAATAAAGACGATGACGATGAACTTGATGGTCTCAATGCCACTGTGTACTATTCGGAATGGATTACCCCATCGGCCTGGTTGGGTGATTCAGGCGATTGGTATTTCAGTGTTTATGCTCCTGAATTAACTGAGGATATTGCAGAGCGTGGAGTAATTCTGGCTTATGTGTCGCTTGTTGGCGATATATATGAAGCTCCGGTGAGACCTTTACCTGCTTATGCCGTTGGTGCAAACTGGAGTTTTCTGATTCCGGATTATGAACTTATCGAGTTTACTTCGGATATGATTACACAACCTAATACTACGGGTAATAGCTTTCGGTTAATTGCAATTCCCGGAAAAACCGAAACTTTAAAATCGGCGTCAATGGGAATAATTAACGAAAAAGTGCTGAGAAGTATCACATACAAAGAAGTTTGCAACTTATTCAGCATTCCAGAATAACCAAAAACCTTATTCTTGTTTTTGAACCTTAGTAGAACATATTGCATCGCACAAACCTAAGCATTATTAATCTGCTCTGGAGCCTATAAATATTTACCCATACAAAGCATTATAGAACCATAATTAAACATTGAACATGTGGTTTTCAAAATCAATAGAAGATGTTCTTAAAGAAATAAATGTTGATGCGCCATCAGGTCTTTCTGAAGAAGAAGCAAAAGCAAGGCTTGAAAAATACGGCCCGAATAAATTACTCGCCAAAAAGGAAAAGACCATTTTTCAATTGTTTGTTGCCCAGCTTCAGGAGTGGCTTATCTATATTTTATTTGCGGCAGTTATAATTACCCTGTTTATGGGTGAATATATCGATGCAACCATCATCACCCTCGTAATAATTACCAATGCCGTTCTTGGTGTAATCCAGGAAGTGAAAGCAGGAAAGGCAATTGAAGCGCTTCAGAAAATGTCGTTTCCAAAAGCGCTTGTCCGCAGAAGTGGAGAAGTTAAAGAGATAAATTCACATGAAGTTGTTTCGGGCGATATTCTTATTCTTGATACCGGGCGGTTCATCAGTGCCGATATCCGTTTAATCGAGTCGGTAAATCTACAGATTGAGGAATCAGCGCTTACCGGCGAGTCAGTTCCATCCGATAAAGACGCATCACAGGTGTACAGCGACCTTAAAACTCCCTTGGGCGACCGCACAAATATTGCTTTTATGTCAACTCTGGTTACCCATGGAAGAGGAGTTGGCGTTGTTGTTGAAACCGGCATGAATACCGAAGTTGGTAAAATAGCCAATCTCATCAATACCGAAAAAAAGGAGAAAACCCCTCTGGAAATCAGGTTGGATAAGTTGGGGAAAACACTTGGATTGTTTGCCATCGGAATCTGTGTCATCATTTTTGTCATTGCACTATTTCAGGGACGCGATATTGCCGATATGTTTATTTTGTCTGTTTCGCTGGCAGTTGCGGCTATTCCCGAAGGGCTGGCAGCCATTGTAGCAGTGGTACTTTCAATTGGTGTTACCGGCATGTCAAAGAAAAAGGCGATTATCAAAAAACTTCCTGCAGTTGAAACACTGGGTTCGGTAAACATTATCTGCTCCGACAAAACAGGCACACTCACCCAAAACAAAATGACGGTAAAAACCTATTTCAACCTGGAGGGTGAAGTAACTGTCGAACGCAATTCAAAAAACAGCGCTACTGACGATGCAAAATTGCTTGCCAAAGCCATGATACTCTGCTCAGATGCAACTTACGAAAACGGCCAGGGAACAGGTGATCCTACAGAAATTGCGTTGCTGCTTCTGGGTGATGATTTGGGAATGGTCAGAAAAATAATCAATGCCGAAGCTAATCGTGCAAGTGAGTTTTCTTTCGATTCCGACCGGAAATTAATGTCAACACTCAACGAAGAAAACGAAAAGTTCACTGTTTATACAAAAGGTGCAATTGGTAATCTTCTCAAAATATCAACACAGGTTTTGGAGAAAGGGAAAGTGATTCCGATTACCGACAAACACAAACAAAGTTACCTTGCCGCTGCGGAAAAAATGTCGGACAATGCACTCCGAACACTTGGTGTGGCTTATAAACAGGTGGATTCAGTTATCCAAAGTTCTGAAATGGAGAAAGACCTGATTTTACTCGGGTTGGTTGGAATGATCGACCCTCCCCGGCCCGAAGTGAAGGAATCCATTCAAAAAGCAAAAGTTGCCGGTATTACTACTATAATGATTACCGGCGACCATAAAAATACAGCCTTTGCCATTGCCCGCGAACTGGGAATGGCAGAAAATATTGAACAAGCCATTACAGGCGAAGAACTGGATGACTTTTCAGATAAGGAACTCACCGGAAAAATTGCTGAGTATCGCGTATTTGCGCGTGTTTCACCCGAGCACAAGGTAAAAATTGTTCATGCGCTGAAATCGCACGGGAATATTGTGTCGATGACCGGCGACGGAGTAAACGATGCCCCCTCGCTCAATGCTGCCGATATTGGCGTGGCAATGGGAATAACAGGCACCGATGTTGCCAAGGCAGCCTCCGATATGATTCTGATAGACGATAATTTCGCAACCATTGTTTCTGCTATCGAACAGGGCCGGAATATTTACAGCAACATTAAAAAGGCGGTTATCTTTCTGCTTACCTGTAATTTGGGCGAAGTGGTCGCCATGTTTGTTACTCTGCTGATAGGTTTGGAAGCCCCGTTAATTGCCACACAATTGCTGTGGATAAACCTCATTACGGATTCGTTCCCCGCAATTGCATTAGGCATGGATCCCGGAAATCCTGATGTGATGAAGGAAAAACCGCGCAACGCAAAAGAGAGTTTCTTTGCAGGAGGCGCAGGATTACATCTTATTCTTGGCGGTGTTTTAATCGGAGTCTTAACTATTGCGGCTTTCTGGTTCGGGTATTATGAACATGGCTACAGCCCGTTTGACCATTCCGCTCCCGAAAATACGGTTGAATATGCCCGCACAATGGCTTTTATGGTACTGGTAATGTGCCAGTTATTTTTCTCGCTGGCCGTAAGAAACCACTCAAAATCAATTTTTCAGATTGGGATTTTCTCCAATAAATACTTAGTTGGAGCGATTGTGCTGGGCGTTTTGCTTCAATTAATTGTAATCGGTATTCCGTTTATGCAGAGGGCATTTCATTTGCAAATGCTTGATTTGGGCGGTTGGATCATTGCGATTTCGTTAGGTTTGGTTCCGTTGTTTATCAACGAGATTGTCAAAATATTTATCCGGGCGAGGTTAAAACGTACAAATGTGTGAATTATGTAAATAATTCAAATAGTTGTATAACACAAACCAATCTAAGTCACCTAACTTTGTAAGTAATAAAATTAATAAAAATGAATAAAGGAACAGTAAAGTTTTACAATGATGCCAAAGGATTTGGATTCATTAAAGACGCAGTATCATCGAAAGAGTATTTTGTACATTCAACCGGAGTTAAACAAAACATCAAGGAGAATGACGAAGTAACTTTTGATTTGGAGGAAGGCAAAAAAGGATTAAATGCCGTGAATGTTAAGCTTTCATAGGAAGAATGATAACCGTTAAGAATTAAGTCCCGTCAATGGCGGGATTTTTTTTGTAATAATTTCTGTTGATTAAATTCTCCTGTTTTTCTTTATAATACAAAAAAGTAATTACCAGACGACTTTCAGAATTAAAAAAGTGTACATTAGTAGGTCAAAACCAGGCCTATGCTTCTATTCTCATCCATATTAGGTATTTTCCTCTCTCTAATCCTTTTATATTTCAATGCAAGAAAAAATCGATCAACTATTTACCTGTGTCTTTTCTTTTTGCTTCTGAGTCTTTATGGTTTTTATCAATATGTTCTGCTATATTCCAAATCAGTTTTTCTAACTGAAATATTACTTGTAGGATTTTCAATTGTTTTTCCGGTGCTTTATCTTATTGGTCCCATGTTGTACTGGTATATACGGAGTGTACTGACAGATGATTCGCGTTTGAAACGAAATGATATCTGGCATCTGCTGCCGCTGATAATATACTTTCTGTCCTCAATACCTTATAATTTTGTAACACTTGCTGATAAAATACAGGCAGCCGTTGAAGTTGTTAAGGATGTCAGTTATATACAGACATACCATGCTACTATTTTAGATCAGATATTTCCTGTTTCAGCAATTTACCTGAGTCGTCCCATTCTGGTTTTGGTTTATACGCTCTGGTCGGCAGGATTATTCATCAACTATCTAATAAAGAAAAAAGTATCTGAAGTTTTATCAAAACAGCATTTTATGAAAAAATGGCTGTGCCTTTTACTGGGATTTCTATTGGTTTTGGAAGTAACCCAGATTATCCTCATCATCAAGGCATTTGAAATGCATTTTTCCGATCTGTATTTCACGCTTAATGTTTTTCGCATATTTTCGGCAGCAGGACTGACAGGACTATTGATCTCCCCGTTTTTCTTCCCGTTTATTTTATATGGGTTACCCCGGGTGCCTCAACCGCTAACGACACCGAATCGTTCAGATGATCTGCAGGCAAAGACAGCAGAAAAAAGCAGACAAAATTTCGAATCTGATTACATTCTCACTATTGACGAGACAATCACTTTTTCCATGAAAGAATATCAACCGTACCTTCAACCTGATTGCAATCTTGCTTATATCTCAAAACTTATAAATATTCCAAAACATCACCTGGCTTACTATTTCCGGGAAGTTAAAAAACAACCTTTTAATGATTTCCGGAATGAGTGGCGGATTAATCATGCGAAAGCCCTTATACAGGAAGGCAAGGCCAGCGAGATAACCTTGGAAGCAATTGGATCGCTTTCCGGATTTTCGTCACGTAACGCATTCATTACCGACTTTAAAAAAATAGAAGGCGTTTCACCAGGCGCTTATGCTTCCCGGTATAATTAAATAAGTTTCCCATAATTCCCTTTTTTGCACTGTTTTTCAAAAACAGTACAAGCATGTAGGCTTTTAAAATTTTCCTATTAATTAAAATTTGGAACTTGTACCAGTAATTATTAAACTAAAACTGGTTAAATGATATTGGTTACGACTTATAATCAGAACATCTCAAGTATTAAAAGTGGCGCTTATGGTAATTATTATTACCATGAAAGCGCCATTGTTTATTTAAAAAATCACTTAAATCTTTTAATCTAAAATTTTACTGTTATGAAAAATTTTACTTCATTTTTTCTGAAACTTTCTCTTCTTAGTTTCATCCTGTTTGCAGTAACAATTTCTGCAAATGCATTTGATGTTAGTCATCACCATCTGGTCAGTGAAAATACTACGGATGGTCGTGCCATTATCGATTTTGAACGTTACGATAATGGAAACCTGATTTCTGACGAATTGTATCTTCAGGCAAATGTTGAAGGAGTGTGGGTCACCATTTTCCAGTGTCATCATTATCTTAACAATGAAGGTGGAAATCGTTATAATCATCCTGTAACAGATGGATGTTTCTGGACTGACATGGGACAGACAATAGATGCGGATGGTGATGGAGATATGAGCGAATATGTCACCAGATTAACGATTACTGTGTCTCCATCAGGTGTATATAATACTCCGGTCTTATTCAGGTGGGTTGAAGGAAGTACTGACGGAACTACAAGTTACGTTAGACATATTTTTACCCTGACATTCTATAAACCGAATGCACCGCAGAATTTATCGGTTTCACAAAATGTATGTAATCAAATCAATTTATCGTGGGCTGCTCCTGATAATATCAGGTCAAATGGTACAAATACCTACGACATTTACAGAGATGGTGCTGCGTTGGTCAACAATCATAACGGTACAAGTTATTCCTGGACTTCTCCAACTGACGGAACCAGCTACAACTTTAAAGTGAGATTGCGTACGGTTTACGGCGGAGTTACCAATTCCGGTCTTTTTACAAATGAAGTTACAGGAAATTCAAAAGCAATTCCCGTAGCTCCGACTAATACTACCGCATCTTCCAACAGGTGCGACGGAACCATTTATGTGCAATGGCAATGGTCTGCCCAAACTCCAAATAATTTTGAGGTACAACGAAGTACGAATGCAACGTCGGGATTTACATCGTTAAGCAGTACATTGCCGGGAGACCGGTATTATTATGAAGATACACCTCCGCTGAGAAATACAACTTATTATTATCAAGTAAGAGCCAAAAACGACTGTCTCGACTGGGGAACTTTTTCAAGTGCAGTTTCAGGAATGTCTCCCAATTCGCCTTTATCACCCTCGAACTTTGCTAAAACTATCTCAAATAACATTATACATTTAACATGGACAGATAATTCTACAGATGAAACCAAATTTCTGCTGACAAAATCAGATGTAATTACCGGGATTACGAATGATTATGAACTGGCCGCAAACACAACCTCTTATAATGATGCCGAAGTGGAACTTTGTGTTCCATATACCTACAGGTTAAAAGCCGTGAATTCCTGTGGAAATTCATCGACTGTAATGGTGGAAAACATTGGCTTAACACCGGATCTGAGCACCACCTTCTGGGATGGATCATTTAAAGCGTCAAAAGGATACTATCCAGATATTGTGCACCTGGAATGGGACAATAACAACAGGCACCTGATCGATATCTTTTACATTTACCGCAAAGTATATGGAACTTCAAACCAAACTTTATTAACCACTTTAAACGGAACTTTAAGATCTTATGACGACAAATACGCCGCCAATGGTGTTCTTTATGAATATTCGATCAAAGCGGAAGGGATGTGCGATGCAACTTCTGTTTTCAGTAATGAGGTATCTTCTGTTGGATTTAAAGTGCCAACAGCTACTATCAATGGAAAGGTTACATACCGGGACGGCAATCCGGCAAAAGACGTTACGATTACTGCTGAAAGTACCGAGCTACCCGTGTTCTCCAGTATCTCGCTAAACGGTTCGGATGCATACATGGAAATTGATGATCTGGAAGCCGGTTTACCCGTCTTTACATTTCAGTCGTATATACGTTTCGATGAAATTGAGGATGCTGCCATTTTTAACCGGGGAACCCAGTACAAGTTAAATTACACATCAGGCTCATTCGTTTTCGATGTGGGTGGAAATACTTTATCTTTTGCATATACTCCGCCGCTTGATGAATTTATTCAGGTAACCACAGTGTTTGATGGCGCTAAAAGTTATATCTATATTGACGGAGAGTTAAAAGCAGAGGAAACAGATGTTTCGGCGCCACCTTCCAGTACCGGCAGTTTCATTATCGGCAAGGACGGGACATCCGGTTTTTTCGATGGCTATGTAGATGAAATCAGGTTGTGGAAAACAGCGCTCAGCAGCAGTCAGGTCGGAATTAATTTCAACAAGTACATTAATGGTAACGAAACTGATTTAATAGGTTACTACAGGTTAAACGAAAATGTGGCTATCAACATGTTTTTTGATGTATCGAGAACAGGAAACGATTATAACGAAAACCACGGTACCCTGTATAATTGCACTTATGCAAATGTAAATCCGCTTATTGAACAGTTATGGTTTAGAGCGCTCACTGACGCAACAGGAAATTATCTCATTACCGGTATTCCTTATTTAAGCGGAGGTTCGATTTATAAGATAGTCCCTATGTTGGCTCCTCACGAGTTCAATCCGGGATACAAAACTTTGTTTGTCGGCGATGGGGCAAGTGTTCACAATAACATCGACTTTTCAGATATTTCCACGGTTCCGGTTACTGTGGAGGTATTTTACAACAATACTGCTTTTCCCGTAAAAGGAGTTTGGGTAAAACTGGATGGTCAGGTACAAGTGGACAAAAACGAACAAATTGTTCAAACCAATGAAAATGGAACAGTTGTGTTCGAAGTTCCCTTTGGTAATCACTACCTTTCTTTTGAAAAGCAAAACCATCAATTTGAAAAAACTTATTACCCGGGCATCACTGAAGGCAACATAGAGAGGCACAATTTCAATGCGCCGGTTCAGGTTAATATTAAGGATATTACCCGTGTAAAACTTGCGGGAAAGGTAGTTGGAGGACCCATTGAAGCTGCAAAAGATTTGCGTTCAAATACAAATCCAACCAATAACAATATTGGGGTAGTAAATATTGAACTAATTACCGAACGTGGATTTAATATTGATTCGGATGATACGCCAAAGACGATTTCAGCTACAACAGACCCGGAAACCGGTTATTTTGAATTCTCATTATTGCCGGAAAAATACAAGCCAAACGGTCTGCTATCAATTAAAAATGATCTTTACACGTTTGATTCAGATGAGGATCTCGCGATCATTGATATGTCGTCGAAATTCATCGAAATAAGTGAAACAGACAGTATTTTTGTAAACAAGGTATTCTCTCATTTAGATACTACGGATGTTTACAACCATAGAAGAGACTGGATATACAGGAGCACACCCGAATTTTCGGTTTTAAACAAAGAGGGTGGAAAAATTATCAGCGAAACTGAGTTTATTTATGATAATGAAGGAAATCCGGTAACTATTTCACTGGCAACCGAAGATGAAGAGAATAATACCATAGTTTATCCTTTTGGAAAGCCAATATTCTTTTTCGGAAATGAGTATTCAATAGCGCTTAAAGCTTTCGAACAATATGTAAATGCCGATAACAATGACATTGACGAGGTGCCTGTTACCGATGGGGTGTTACGTATAAATAACGATTTAGCTTTGGAGAATAAGGAGGTGGAATTGCCACTGGATAAAAATGGGGAAGCCGAATACAAATTTTTAGCCGATTTTCCGAACATTGCCGACCCATATACAAAAATCCTCAACATAACGTTTAAAGCCGGTCCAACAATTGTTACATGGCCTACATACGAAGCCTATATTTTGGGAGGAAGACCAACCGGAAACAATTTTGTTACAACCGGACCATCGGTGGTCGATTATATTTTAAGAGATCCTCCGGGTTCCGGCAGTTCAGCAACGCTTGAAAAGGGATTTGTTAACGTTCAAAGTTATAACTGGTCGTTATCCAATACAACCGATATTAGCTTAGGATTGGCCTATCAGATGGGAGTTAAAATAGCCACTAATGCAGGATCACCCTTTTTTATGGTACAAACAGAATTTGCTACAGATAATTTTATTAAAGGAACAATTGAAAATTCTTATACCGGTGGAAATGGTTACGAACAAACAACCCAATTAAACTTCAACGAATCATTTTCAACTTCCGACGATCCTCTTTTTGTGGGTTCCGATGGCGATGTGTTCATCGGTCATTCTACCAATATAATTTATGGCATTAGCAAAATAATGAAAATAATGCCCGGTACCGATGTACCTGATGAAGAGGACCCTATTGCCGAACAAGGTATTTATGCCATAGCGATTGAAAACGGACTTCGCGTTAATCCTGAATTTGATACCTATTTTATTTATTCCCAGAGAATTATTGAGGATGAAAATATTCCTCATTTAATAAAGCTGAGAAATATATTTCTGAATAAAAGTTATTACGAGATAAAATTTACCGATAGTACCGATCCAAAATATGGGTCGAACAACGACGATCATCAACTTTGGGGAAGCTTAGCAACGGTTGATTATCATTCAGGACCTAGTTATATTTTTACTGCACCACAAGACGAACCCGATAAAGTTGATTCTGTATGGTTTTATAACCAGCAAATTGCCAACTGGAAGGAAATATTGGCCATGAATGAATCACAAAAACTGAATGCCCTGGCCGATGAAAATCATCAAAATATTTCTTTTGGGGCTGGCAGTGTTTATCAATCCAGCATTGGAAGCGAAGATTCATATATAGGAAATACCAAATTTGGTTTTTCTATAGGAGCAGAAGCTGCGATGTCTTTAGGCTTCTCGTTAAACTCATTCGGGTTTAGGTTAGATGCAAGTATTAAAAACACAACCAGTGGCGAGAAAATCTGGACCGATGGTTCAACAACTACAACCAACGTGGGCTATACGCTTTCCGATCAGGATCCATACAATTACATTACAGCAGATGTGCTGAAATGCCAGAGTGGAAACGGACCTGTATTTAAAACGCGGGGAGGCCAAACCTCCTGTCCGCACGAACAGGAAGAATTGACCCAGTATTTTGAACCGGGAAACCACACCTTGAATTTTGCCACGATGAGAATCGAGGGTGGGAAAATTGCGGTGGCCAACCCAATTTCACCGGTAGTGCCTGAAACTTCTCCGGCCATATATACCGTTTATCTTTCAAATGAATCCGAAGCTGAAAAAGACGGTTGGTATATCTTTGGGGTAGATATAAATTCAAATCCTGACGGGGCAAAAATAAAGATGGACGGAAGTACAATTAACGACGGCATGGCTGTTTTTGTTCCCTACGGAAAAACGGTAGTTAAAACACTTGAAGTATGGAAAGGGAGAGCAGATGTAAACGAATACGAAAATTTATCTGTCTACCTTGGTTCGACTTGTGAAGATTATTGGGAAACAGCATCGATTTCAGCCTATTTTGAAGCGGCTTGCAGTCAGGTCGAATTTGAATATCCCGGAAATGGATGGGTGATTAATGCAAACGATGACGATAAAATGCTGGTTAAAGCCAGTGGTTATAACCTGCAGCACGAAGGTTTCGAGGATTTTCATTTTCAATATACACCAACAGGAACTTCAAACTGGACCACCGCCCAAATTTTTACGAATGACACTGAGAAAGAAGGAGCTGAAAATACCACTGTTATCAACGGGGCAACCACTCAATTCTCATGGGATATAGAAAGTTTACCAGACAGGGGATACGATATCCGGTTGGTTTCTCATTGCGAAAACGGAACCATAAATTACTCTGATGTATTATCGGGTATTCTTGACAGACAACGGCCTCAGGTATTCGGAACACCTCAACCGGCTGATGGCATATTGGATGTTGACGATGACATAATGGTTCAGTTTAACGAACCAATAGAAGGTGGTTTACTTACCATGAATAATTTTGATGTCAAAGGCACATTAAACAACTACCCTATAGAACATCAGGCATTTTTAAGGTTTAATGGTTCTTTAGATTATAGTTATATCTCCGAAGGGTTATCGTTTAACGACAAATCAATGACAGTTGAATTCTGGATGAAGCCCGGTTCTTATGCCAGTTCGGTAATTTTATCACAGGGAAATGATCCTGCAAACTCAATTGAAATTGGTTTACGGGATGCAGACAAGACCTATTTCAAAATTGGAACCAAAGAATATGTAGCTGATTTAAGTTTTACTCAAGTGCCTAACACAGAATGGCAACACATGGCCTATGTGTACGATAATGAAAATGACGACATCTTTATTTACCAAAACGGTGACGTAATTCTCGAAGAAAGGAGCCAGGATATTGAAATAAACAACTCAGGTAAAATATATATTGGCAAAACGGCAGCTAACGGAGTTGGTTCCTTCAAAGGCGATTTACACGAATTGCGCATTTGGTCAAAAATCTGGTCAGTTGGCGACATTTATGCCAATCAAAATACCGCACTCTCGGGCAATGAAATTGGATTGTACGGTTATTGGCCAATGGATGATGCTTCGGGAAACCTGGCCGTTGATAAGGCAGCTTCACGTCACATGGAAGTGTTTGCGCCCTGGATAGTTGAGCCGGGTGGATCTGCATGGGATTTCACCGGAGATAATTTCCTTGGATTTTATACCGGTTATTTTGCCATTATACCTGAAATGGATTATACCCTTGAATTTTGGTTTAAAGCTGATAAGCCTGCCCAAACAGTTTGTCTGTTTTCAAACCAAAAAGGCGATGGCACTGAAGGGGAAGGCCTGATGAACAAAGCGCTGAGCATTTATGCCACACCTGACGGAAAAATCCGGGTAGTTAGTAAAGGAAATACCTTTGAAGCAACGTCAAACAATTACTTTGATAACTCGTGGCATCATTTTGCTTTGGTGGTTAACCGGCGTGGTAATGTTATTTCATTAATCGACGGGAAGGTCCAGAATGAAAACCAAAATACGGTAGTCGGTGGAATTGCCAATAATGAAATGTACCTGGGCGTCAGGAAATGGGATAATTTAAGCGGTACCAGCGGTGAGGACTATTATTTTTCAGGAAAAATGGATGAATTCCGTTTGTGGAACCTGGCCAAATCAACCAAGCAAATTCTGCTCGACATGAATTCGAAATTGTATGGCAATGAATTTGGCTTAATGGTTTACCTGCCCTTTGAGGGATACAGAGATGATGGATTCGGAAATCAAGAGTCGTATAATACAATGAAAAACTATGTATCCGACTCTGGAGCCACAGATGCTGTTCAAAATGGAGCATTAGCATTTTCTCCGGATGCACCAAACATAAAAGATGCCCGGCCGGTTGAAAATATTCCTATCGATTTTGTTGCGGCTGAGGATAGAATCATTATAACTCCTCAAGCATCTTTTATGACTCAATTGGAGAAAAATATATTAGAAATTAAGGTAAAAGGAGTGGAAGACAAATATGGAAACGTAATGGCTTCGCCGGTTACCTGGATGGCCTATGTTCACCGTAATCAGGTGCGTTGGGAGGATGAACGGCGGTATTTCACCAAAGAAGTTTATCAGCCACTAGAATTTGTTGCTTCCATAAAAAATAAGGGAGGGCAACAGATTGGTTTCAGCATTATTAATTTACCTGTATGGCTAAAGGCTTCACCAGCTTCCGGGGTAATTAATCCGGAATCCACTCTTGAAATCACATTCACCGTAAATTCTGCGCTTAACATTGGCGATTACAACCAGGATATCATATTACGAACTGAAAATGGTTTTGACGAAAAATTACCACTGAACATCAGGGTTTATATGAAACCGCCAAGTTGGTCCGTTGATGCTTCAAAATTCGAAAATACCATGAACATTGTGGGAAAGATAAAGATAGACGGCGTTTTTTCCACAGATATTTTTGATATGCTGGCAGCGTTCAAAAGAGGTACTGATTCAATACGGGGCGTTACTAACATTCGCTATGTTGATGAATTTGATTCATATCTTGTATTTTTAACCGTATATGGAAATACTCCTGCTGACACCAAAACCGCTGACTCCCTTGATTTCCTTATCTGGGATGCCAGTACCGGGCAGATATTGGATAATGTAACACCCTTAAAAGTTGTTTTAGTCGATAACACAGTTTTGGGAACTACACTAAATCCTGAAATATTCGAATCCACAGGTTCTACCAGGCAACACATCATTTTGAAAAATGGATGGAACTGGGTTTCATTTAATAAATTGTCGCCTAATATGAATAGTCTGGATAAATTCTTCTGGGCTTTGGAACCCTTGAATAAAGATCTGATTAAAACTCAGGATGCCTTTGCTATATACTACGGCGCCAGTGGTAAGTGGTCAACTGGTATTACTTCTATTGATTTCAAGCGAATGTATCAAATGAAAACGAGTAAAATAGACACCATTGTGTTTAGCGGGTCCGATTTGGTTCCCGAAGATAATCCAGTTACATTGGTAACCGGCTGGAACCACATTGGTTATATTCCGGATTTAACTATGGATGTAACCAATGCCCTCCGAAATTTTGTGCCAACTGCATCGGATATCATTAAAAGCCAGTCTGCTTTTTCAATGTACGATTCGCGCACGGGTTGGATTGGCACTCTCGATGTTATGAGACCGGGTGAAGGGTATAAATTTAAGATCAATGGAAGTGCAGCAGAATTAAAATATCCGAACAATACCATACTTAAAAACGCCTGGATAGTGGAATTTCTTTCCGCACCTTCGGGTTGGATGAATGATTTGTTGCAGTACGAAGGAAATCTTTCGGTTGTGGCAAAGTTGGATGTTGGCAATCTGCCGAATATAAATATCAATAATCAAATGGTTTTAGGCGCATTTATTCACAACGAATGTCATGGATATATTTCGCCATTAAATCGAGGTGGTTTAGATTATAATCCATTCTTTTTGAATGTGAGCAACAATGAATCCGGTCAGCAAATAGAGTTCAGGTTGTTTGACGGGTTAACGGGAAATTTCTATTCCATTAATGAAGTGAAACCGTTTGTTCAGGATGCCGTTTTTGGTACGATTCAGGAGCCGCTTGTATTAACATTAAAAGGATTGATAACCGGAGCCGGAGGCTTTTACAGCGATTCACATTTACGTTGTTATCCGAATCCGTTTAACACCGAAGTAAATGTGGAATTTTCAGGAAACCTGAATGTGAAGTCAATCGATGTTATTACAACTTCAGGATCGCTGGTTAAACGAATTTTCAACGGTAATGCTGTTGATGGCATAAACCTGGTAAAGTGGGATGGTACCAATGGAAACGGAACAGAGGTTACAGCCGGGGTATATTTTATCAGGGCTGTAACAGATAATAAAGTAGAGACCATGAAAATTTCAAAAACAGAATAGTTGGGGAAGATGAAATCAAGTTCATTTAAAATTTTGATTCTGATATTTTGGTTTACAATTTCAGTTGTAACATGCAGTGCACAGCCAAATTGGGGATTAAATCCGCAGGATTACGAATTTTCAATGACCATAACCGGGAAAGTAACCACTAATGGTTACTTCTCGGTTAATGAAAACGATTTGGTTGCCGCATTTGCAAATGGAGAATGTAGAGGGATTACCAACTTGAAGTACGAAAAGTTTATGGATGGGTATTTTGCGTACCTCATGGTTTTCAGTAATACCCCGATAGAGGAAATTACATTTAAAATTTTTAATGCAAGTGAAAATGAAATTGTCTCAACAAAAGATACAATCAACTTCACTATAAACCAGATAGTTGGTTCACTAAATGTACCCTACATATTTTCATCAAACCTGCTGAACAGCGAGGCAAGATTACTGAGTTTTGAAATTCCTGATCAGGTTGGGGAAACCTTAATTGTGAACCATAATTTTTATTTGAAGAGGGATTTAAACAGCACACTAACCGAAATAAAGGCTGAGTTTTCAACTTCAACAGGAGCAAAAGTTTATGTTAATGGAGTACCGCAATTCAGTGGAACCACTATCAACGATTTTACAGTTCCTGTTCATTATATGGTAATCTCTGCTGATATGTCAGATACTGTTGTATATAAGGTTCGGGTTTCTGTTGGTGAAAATGATCCGCCAAAATTGATTGGCATACCGCCAAAATTTGTTTTGCAGGGTGAAATGTATATTTACTCTATTTTGGTAAATGACGATAAGGGAGTTGAGTTAAGTTTGGAGGGGTTGCCTTCATGGTTGACTTATAATCCGAAATCAAATTTAATAAGTGGATTTGCCGGTAATGACGATGTCGGGGATTACAGTTTTACAATTAAGGCCAGCAATGGTTTTATGGAAACGGTTCAAAATGTGATTGTTTCAGTTATCAATATCAACGATGCCCCTGAAATTAACTATTATATTGAGGATCAGTTTTTTTTCATTGACCGTGAAAATGAAATTCAGTTGCCTTTTGGCTGTTTGTCAGATCCGGATGAAGGCGATTCAATCACTTTTGAACTCGCATCAGATAATAATTCTGCGTTACCCCATTGGATGAATTTTAATCCGGAAACATTTGTTATTAGCGGTAATCCACCAAAAGGGACCGACGAAAAACTAAGCTTAAAACTAACTGCAACTGACAAGGGAAAACTGAAGGAGTGGATCGTGTTTAGGATTTACGTTGTTAGCAATCCAACATCTGTAAATGATTTGGAAGACAACCAAATTATCAGATGTTATCCAAACCCTGTTAAAGACCAATTGCAGATAGATATCCCCCGGGGTAACGAAAAAGTGAAGGTTAGCATTGTAAATTTGGAAGGGCTAATATTAAAAAATATGGTAATAAATGACAGAAGCCAAAATATTATCCCTTTCGAAGGAGCCCCGGGCATGTATTTTATCCACTTTCAACAGGGAAAATATCAACAAATTGAAAAGATAATTAAACAATAGAAAACATCAAGGAGAATGATGAAGTAACTTTTGATTTGGAAGAAGGGAAAAAGGGATTAAATGCCGTGAATGTTAAATTATCATAGGATAAATAAACACCGATTAGAATTAAGTCCCGCCAATGGCGGGATTTTTTTTTGACTATTATCTGAGTCTATAACGAATTGTATGGGTAGTTTGCTTGTCATCAAGGTGTGTTTATCGGGCTGAAAGCTCAACTTAATTCAGCCCAACACAATCCCGATTTAAATCGGGAGGCGTGTTGGGAATACGAAATTTCTAACCGATCGCCCTGCAAGGGCAGCTTAACTGCCAGACTCTTAATATTTAAATTGCCCTTTCAGGGCGATGAAACAACTGTTTTTATCAAATTTCCAAGGCGTTGCCATTGGGCTGAATTAAACTGTCCTTTCAGGACGACATCGACGTGCCGTTTCGTTTTACCCACACCAAATGTCATTGAACCAATTTTCTTAATACCATTGATATAATTCCCACCCAAAACCATTTCGGCATCCCAATCAAAATGTGTGAATTATATAACTCTATTCCATAGTTATGTAATAATTTCACGGATTCATATATCTACCTTTATTCCTGGTATTTGGAAATACTGCACTCGTTGCATACTTCTATTTTACAGGTTATCAGGAATATGAATAAAGTGCAAATTAAAATGGCAAAAGCAATAAAAGTCATCCTCTGGGTGGTTCTTATTCTTGTGTTTATAAGCGTAATCATTGCCGGTCTTGTTCAGATTCCTTCCGTTCAAAACAAGATAGTTGATGCTGCAACATCGTTTGTCAGCAAAAAAACCAACACAAAAGTCGAGATAAAAAATATCAGTATCGATTTTCCAAAAGCTGTGTTAATTGAAGGCCTTTTTCTGGAAGACACAAAAAAGGATACCTTAATATATGTTGGTTCGGCGAAAATTAATATTGCACTTTACGGTTTATTTTCAAGGGAAATTGCCATTAGTTCGGTTTCACTCGAAGACGCTGTCATTAATTTGCACAGTACCAAAACCGATCCTTTGTTCAATTACAATTTTCTGATTACTTCATTCGCCGATTCTGCCCAACAGACACAAACCGACACTTTAAAAGCTTCCAAATGGACATTCAGCCTCGACGATGTATATCTGAAAAACATCAGGTTTACCTATAACGATGTGTATGCAGGAATAAATGTTTTCGCGGCAATTCAAAAATCAGAACTCAGTGTGGAGGAATTTTCGCCTAAAAAACCGCTTTACCAGTTTAACGAATTGGTGTTGGAAGGTCTCAATTTAATTGTTCAGACCAGTGAACCGGTAAACGCACAAAAAGAAAAGTCGGGAAAAGTTTTGCCAACCATCATTGCCCAAAAACTTCAGCTTATCAATTCGACGGTAAAATATACCGATTCGCTTAACTACATGTCAGTTAATACAAAAATCGACAGGATAAAACTGGAAGAAGGTTTGGTGGATGTTCAAAATGAACAGATAACATTTGACTATTTAAAGTTATCGGAAAGCGATATACGGTATCACACCTTTGTGCCCGAAATCGCAACAGTTTCTCCCGGGAAAAGCAACTGGAAAGTTACTGTGAATCGCCTTGATGCCGAAAACAACACGCTTGATTACAAAGTTGGCGATGGTGCCGGATTAAAGAAGGAATTTGACGGACAACACCTCGAATTAGCTCAATTAACGTTTAATGCTACCGATTTTTACTTTTCACCAGTACTCACCAAAATTTCGGTTCGAAAGCTGAGTACAATCAATCAGAATTATTTTGCAGTCAATAATTTGGAAACCAATTTCAGTATGGATCCAAATTCGATAACTGCTGATAAACTAAAACTTAAAACCCCCCACTCTGCCATCGATGCCGATTTTCATGTCGAATTTACTTCACTGGCAAATTTTACCGATTCCCTGCAATTCAGTAACCTGAACCTTGTAATGAGAAATGTCAGTCTCAAAAATCCGGATGTGCTTTATTTCAATGCTGAGCTTAGCAAACAACCTTTCTTTAAAAACCCGGACAACATTACAACAGCGACCGGCAATGTGAACGGCCCGCTAAACAACCTGACCGGCAGAAACCTGCTTATTAAAACCGGAACAAACACAGTTCTGGAAACCGATTTCAACATCCGTGGTTTGCCGAATGTAAAGGCTGCAACTTACGATTTCCCCAACCTAAAAATAAGCTCCGGCAAAAAAGATATGGAATTGATGGCCGGAGATTCGATTCCCGAAAATATCGCCCTGCCTGCAAATATAAACATGCAGATTGCTTTTAAAGGTGAGGCAAAATCATTCGAAACTACGGTAATTGCGGGCAGCAGTTTTGGTGCCGCGCAACTTTCGGCAACCATCGATAAAAATGAAAATTTCAGCGGAAAAGTAAACATGACAAATTTCGATTTGGGTAAATTATTAAAGGATTCGGTGATGTATGGCCCCGTTTCGTTAACGGCTGAAACAAATGGTCACGGACTGGATAAAAACACTGTCGCGGCAAAAATCAAGGCCGAAGTTTCGCAGATTTATTTGTACAAATACACGTATCACAACTTCAATCTGGATGGGAATCTCAGCGGACAGGAGTTTGAAGGTAAAATGTATTTGAATGATGAAAATGCCGTTTTTGATTTTGAAGGATTGGTGAGCATCAATCCGGATCAGGAACGCGTTAAATTCAGGTTGAATGTGGAGGGAGCCGATCTTCAAAAACTTAATTTTACAAAAAAGGATATCAGAATAGCCTTGGTTGCAGCAGCAGATATGAAGGGCGGAACTGTAAAAAAACTGAATGGCAGCGCTGCAATCACCAACATGATTATTGCACAGGGAGAGAAAACATACACACTTGATTCGCTGCTGTTTGCTTCGGTGAATGAATCACGAAAAAGCGAAATCAATTTCAGCAGCGCGCTGGTTGGCGTAAAGTATTCAGGCACAATTTCTCCTGCCGATATTTCTACACAGTTAAAAAATTTCATTCAAATTTATTTCCCGTTTAAAAATGACACACAGTTGGTGAAAAATGATGAACCGTCAGATTTCAATTTCGAGATACAACTACACAACCATCCGCTGCTTTCACAGGTTCTTTTGCCACAATTAAAAGAATTTGTACCGGGAATTATTCAGGGAAATTTCGACAGCGAAAAAAACGACCTGAAAATCAATGCAAAAATGAAAAAAATCGTTTATGGAACCACCGAAATAAACGACTTCGAATTTGATGTGAATTCGAACCCGGGTGCACTGAATTTCAAAATATCAAGCGCTGCGGTTGGAAATGCCCAAATAAACCTGGACAATTTTTTAATCGATGGAAAACTTGCTGATAAAAAAATAAATACAACCATTTCATCTGTTGACGAAAAGAAAAACAAGAAGCTTTTAGTAACTACTGAAATTACGAAAGAGGGTGAAAACTTCAGGCTGGCGCTCGATCCGTCCAATTTTTTTCTGGCGGATAAACATTGGGATATTGCAGCCGATAATTACGTTGAATTCGGGAAACAGGGATTTTTAATCCATCATTTTTTTATGAATAAAACCAGAAGCGAAATCAATGTCGCTTCTGTGAATGATCTGTTCAACGATGACCTGAATATTGAAATCATAAATTTCAAACTGGAAGATATTTCGGGAATCATTGAAAAAGATACAAGTTTTATAAGAGGAACCGTGAATGGAAACGCGCTGCTGAAAAGAGTAAATCAATCGTATGGTTTGATTGCCGACGCTAATATTGCAAACCTGTTTGTCAGCGGCGTTCCTGTTGGAAATTTAACGGTAAAAGCAGAAAATCCTACCACGGAGAAATTTAATTTCGATGTAAATTTATCGGGCGCTGAAAATAATCTGACTACAAAAGGCTATTATATAGCCAAAGGCGGCGACAATTCCGTTTCGTTGACAACCGATATCCAATCGCTTTCATTAAAAACAATTCAGGCGTTTTCTATGGGCACAATTACAGAAGCCTCCGGAAATCTGAGCGGAAATTTTTTGGTTGAAGGGAATACCACCTCACCTGAAATTACTGGCGAACTGGTTTTTAAAAATGCATTTATTACTCCTTCAGCGCTGAACAACCGTCTGGAAATAAAGGATGAAACCTTTCAGTTAAAAAAAGACGGAATCTATTTTAATGATTTCTCCATTCACGATGTTTCCCAAAATGTCGCTGTAATTAACGGAGCCGTAAACATGAACCATTTCACGGATTTTGCTTTTGCATTATCGGTTTCTGCCAACAATTTTTTATTGTTTAACACCACAAAAAAGGATAACGAAATATTCTTCGGACGAATGATAATCGACAGTGAAATTGATGTAACCGGACCAATGTCGCTGCCTGTTGTCAGCGCAAAAATTAAAATGAAAGAGGGTTCCAATTTTACATTTGCCGTTCCCGAAGACCGGCTCACAACAAACAAAGGAGAAGGAGTAATAGAATTTGAGAACGAGCAAAAACTGAATGTGATTTTAACCCGCGAAAATGAAAAACAAATTCAAAAAACAAACTTAACCGGATTTGATGTTTATTCGGTTATTGAAATCGACAAGCAGGCAACGCTGCGGTTGTTAATGGATCCCTCATCAACCGATTCGCTTGTGGTGAGAGGCGAAGCTGCATTAAGTTTAACCATAGACCGAAGCGGAAAAATGAGCCTCACCGGCGCCTACAATTTAAACGAAGGCAGCTACCTGGTTTCGCTTGAATCGTTAATTAAAAGAACATTTGAAATTGAAAGCGGTAGTACCATTATCTGGAATGGCGATCCGATGGAGGCTGATGTGGATATTGATGCAACCTATTCTGTGCGGGCCTCTCCCATCGATTTGATGTCGGATCAAATGGCGGGCCTGACTGAAACCGATAGAAACACGTACAAAGAACGATACCTTTTTTTGGTCACACTTAAATTAAAGGGAGATATATTACATCCCGAAATTGGCTTCGAAATACAACTGCGGCCCGAAGATAAAGGGATTTTGAGTGGCGCAGTGAATCAAAAACTGATATTGTTAAATGAAGATGCGTCGGCATTAAACAAACAGGTCTTCGCATTACTGGTTTTGGGCAGGTTTATTCAGGAAAATCCGCTGCAAACCGATGCCGGCGGAGCTTCAACTTTTGTTCGTGCAACGGTGGGCAAACTGTTATCGCAACAATTGAATCAGTGGTCGTCGAAAGTGCTGCCCGGTGTTGATTTAAATTTCGATATACAATCGTACAACCAGTATGAAACCGGAGAAGCAGAAGGCAGGACCCAGGTTGACATTGGTTTAAAGAAACAACTTTTCAATGAAAGGTTAAGCGTTCAGGTTGGCGGCACCCTTGAAGTTGAAGGGGTAAAAGCAAAACAAAATTCGGCCAGCGACATTGCCAGCGATGTTGTGCTGGAATATAAACTAACAGAAGATGGCCGATATCGTTTGAAAGGCTTCAGGCAAAACCAGTACGAAAGCGATATTGACGGCCAGTTTGTTGAAACCGGCGCCGGAATCAGCTATGTGCGCGATTTCGATAAATGGAAAGAATTCTTCAGGCGGCCAAAAAATAAAACCGAAAAATTGAAAAAGGAAAAAAAGAATGAAACGCTCAATCCAAATTAGTTATTTCCTGATTTTCAGTTTTCTGCTGCTGGCAGCGTGCAGCGGAACACGGCATTTGCCTCCCGGCGAAAAGCTTTATACCGGTGCGGAAACAAAACTTGAATCGACAAATAATATCAGCAGTAAACTGATTAAAACCACCGTGGAAAATGCCATTCGTCCACAACCAAATAAAGTTTTTCTGGGATTTCGCCCTAAATTATGGATGTATAACACTGCCGGTGAATCGCCTGAAAGTAAATTTCAAAAGTGGCTCCGAAAAAGAGGGGAAGCGCCCGTACTAATCAGTAATATTAAACCCGGTGTTACTGCCGAATTTATCGATGCCGGCCTTTTTAACATCGGCATTTTTAAAAGTTTTACCAATTTCGAAATTGTTGAAAAGAAGCATACGGCAAAGATAATATACACAAGTTTTATACATCAGCCCTACATTATAAACGATATTACCACTGCCATTTCCGATGACAGTTTAACGTTCATTATTCTGAAAGAAAAGAAAAAATCGCTGATTAAACCCGGTGAAGCATATAACCTCGCAATCCTTGAAATGGAGCGGAACAGGATTGACGCTATACTTAAAAACAATGGTTATTTTTATTTCGACCCCGATTATCTGCTATTTAAAGCCGACACCTCGAATTTAAACCATTCAATTACCCTGAAAATGACTTTAAAAGACAGCATTCCGATTAATGCGCTGACCGTTTACCGCATCAATCATGTGTTTATCGATCAGAATTATTCGCTTAATCAGGAAGCTGAAGACATAATAAAAGACACCATACACTTTGAAAACGTTGATATTGTGCAGGATGAATCGGGAAAGTGGATTAAACCAAAGGAATTATTGCGATCGGTTTACCTTCGAAAACATGAAATTTTTTCGCGTGAAAATCATAATATCACCCTCAACCGGTTGATTTCGCTCGATAATTTCAAATTTGTACGGATTAAATTTTCCGACAGCGATACCACGGCTGCAGGATATTTGGATGTTTCCATTTTAATGACCCCAATGCCAAAATACACGTCCAGAACAGAAATGGAATTTGTTTCAAAATCAAACAATTTTACCGGTCCGCGAATGAATTTAAGCCTGTTGAACAGAAATACTTTTAAGGGTGCCGAAATGCTGAACCTCAATATGTCGGGTTCGTTTGAATCGCAATGGAGCAAGTCCGAAAAAAATTATTATTCGTATTCCATCAATCCGCAGGTTGAACTGAATTTTCCGCGTTTTATCGCTCCCTTCAACATAAGTACCAACAGCAGGTATATTCCAAAAACACGATTTGTAGTTGCCTTTAACTACTTACGAAGGGTTAACTTTTTCGATATGAAAACATTTGAGTTTGTTTACGGATACAAATGGAAACAGGAAATCAGGAAAGAACACGAATTAAATCCGGTGAATGTAAGTTATACTTCACTCTCAAAAAAATCGCCCGAATTCGAAGAACTGCTTAACACCAATCTTTACCTGAAAAAAAGCTACGAAGAGCAGTTTATCGCCGGTGGAAGCTATTCTTTTACTTTTAACGATCAGTTGGTGCCGGGCAAAAAGTTGCAGTATTATTTGCGCTTTACAGGCGAAATTGCCGGAAATGCCTTGTCGCTTGCAAAAATAATAGCCGGTGAGGATATTAATTCCGAAAATCCCGGACAGATTGCCGGTTCTGTTTATTCGCAGTTTATCCAATCTGGTATCGATGGTCGTTTTTATTACAATTTCAGGGATAAAAACAAATTGATACTGCGCGGTTTTGCAGGCGCTGCCAAGCCTTATGGGAACTCTGCCGTAATGCCCTACTCCAAACAATTTTTCAGTGGCGGGCCAAATAGTATCCGCGCTTTTCATATTAATTCCATTGGCCCCGGCACCTTTTACCAGAAGCCCGGTGAAATTGGATTTCTGCAACTGGGTGGCGATATAAAACTGGAAGCAAATACAGAGTACCGCTTTTCCATTTATCGCTTTTTTAAAGGCGCCTTGTTTGTTGACGCCGGAAATGTGTGGCTCATAAAATCCAATCCTGCAAATATCGGAACCCCGTTTTCTTTTTCAACTTTTATGAATGAAATCGCGGTAGGCGCCGGCGCGGGTGTGCGGGTCGACGTTTCATTTTTTGTTTTGCGCTTCGACCTTGCAATGCCATTGCGAAAACCCTGGCTGCCAGAAAACGAAAGGTGGGTGGTTGACAAAATTGAATTTGGCAGCTCCAAATGGAGAGGCGAAAACCTGATTTTAAATGTGGCGATTGGGTATCCGTTCTAAAACCATGGAAGCCGGTAATTCACTGACGGGTAGAACTTTTTGGGAATTATGGTTATAAATGCAACGGATAGAAAATCGCTAAGTAACCCTACACGACATCATACCACCAAACATTATGCACAATTGTAAATTCGCAAAAAACTAAGATTACTTGTTCTGATTTTATCCGAACTATTTTGTATCTTTGCTGTAGATAATTTTAAAAGAATGAATTGAGGATTATTAACAAACATATTCTGGGTAAATTGATTCGTAAAAATCAAGGAAATGTTAAGCTGATTAAATCAATTGAGCAATTGCTTGTTGATATTGAAAACAATAGTTGGAAAACACCTCGTGAACTAATTGAAACAAGACCAGATGCAGACAGTGTTTACGGCGGAGAGTTCTACTTTTTTGACATCAACATTCATAGAACTTTGATTCTTATAGAATTTGAGGAAAATGGAGATGCGACTATAGTTTGGGCTGGCAATCACGATGATTACGAATTGATTTTTAAGAATAATCGTATCGTAATCAAAAAATGGTTAAGGGATAATAATTGGATATAAATATTTGAATTATGAAAGATATTTTAGATATAAAAGAGGTTGAAAATATTAATAAACTCGAAAATGAATATGATTTACAAAAAGCTTCTTTGTTTGAGCGTAAATTACGTTTATTGATAAATGAAAATCCAGACTTAAAACCAATTCGGGATAAGCTTCGAGATTTGATTAAAAGTTACGAAGACAAAGAATGGTCTGATTTCAATAATATTTCGGATTTAAAAGTTTTAGAATCTGATAAAGCCGAGGAGATTATTAATTCAGAGCAGAGATTCATAAAAAAACGCAAAGAGGCAATCAAAAAAAAGCTCAAAGACTTTGATATGACTCAGCAGGACTTAGGTGTAATTCTGGAACATCCAAAATCTTACATGAGTGAGTTAATGAATGGTGTTTCTCAATTCACATTAAAAGATTTGGTAATTGTTCACCGGGTTTTAAGTATAAATCTTAATATCCTTATTCCTACTTATTTGCAGTCAGAAACAACAGACAAAGTAAACAAATCGATTAAAAAACTAAATAAACCAAAACTTGGTTTAAGGAAAACTGAAATAGTTTAACAAAAGTGCATAACTAATCTCATACACCATCCGTTACCAACCCGCCCAAAAATGTTTGAAATTCAGAAAAGATGGAAAACTTGAATTTTACGATATGCTACACTATCAGAAAATAATTGCAAATTCGAAAGGCTAAAAAATCAGACTTATGCTTTTATTTTTTTCAGTATTGGGCATTTTTCTTTCTTTAATCCTTCTGTATTTCAATTCCGGGAAAAACAGATCAACTGTTTACCTTGGAACATTCTTTTTACTGGTGAGCCTTTATGGTTTTTATCAATATGTTTTGCTGTATTCCAAATCTGTGGTATTAGTTGAAATATTACTTGCAGGATATGCAGTTGTTTTTTCGCCGCTATTTCTTATTGGCCCCTTGTTATACTGGTATATCAGGAGTATTCTTACGGATAATTCCCGTTTAAAAAGAAGTGATATCTGGCATTTGCTGCCAATGATAATTTTCTTCCTGGTTTCTTTACCATATACTTTTGTCCCTTTTTATGACAAAGTTGAGGCAGCAACTGCAGTTGTTTTGGATGTTGCTTATATGCAGACGTACAAAGCCACCGTATTAGATCAGATATTTCCTGTTTCAGCAATTTACCTGAGTCGTCCAATACTGGTTTTCGTTTATACGCTTTGGTCGATTGGATTATTATTCCGTTTTTCGATGCAGCGGAAACTTTCGAAAGTTTTTGAAGGACAGTATTTTATGACGAAATGGTTGTACATGTTACTCTCATTTCTGCTGATATTGGAAGTAACCCAGATTTTTCTCATCATCAAAGCCTTTGATATGCATTTTTCCGAACTGTATTTCACGCTTAATGTTTTGCGGATATTTTCGGCTTTGGGGCTTATTGGGTTGATTATCTCACCATTTTTTTTCCCTTCCATTTTATATGGGTTGCCACGGGTGCCCGAATCCATAAACCCAAAAAATCCCGGTGATGATAAAGAGAATCCCGTGCCTGCAAAGACAAACACATATACACTTAATTTCGAATTCGATTACATCCATTTCATCAATCAGAAAGCCGATTCGTGCATGAAGGAAAATCAACCATACCTTCAGCCTGATTGTAACCTTGCCTATTTTTCAAAACTCATAAATATACCTTCCCATCATCTATCCTATTATTTCAGGGAAGTAAAAAAACAAACGTTTAACGATTACCGGAATGAATGGAGGATAAACCATGCAAAAAAACTGATTGAAGAAGGCAAAGCCAGCGAAATGACGCTCGAAGCCATCGGGATGATTTCCGGTTTTTCGTCGCGAAACGCATTCATTACCGACTTTAAAAAAGTGGAAGGAATTTCACCCGGTGCTTACGCTTCCCGTTTAAATTAAAAAAATTCATTCTCCCAAACTTCTTTGCACAGTTTTTCAAAACAGTACAAGGGCAGGCCTCAAAAATTTTGGCATTGCCTGGCACTTCCCGAATTTTGTTTCGGGTTATTTCTATCAGATGAATTCATGAGATGGTCTTGTAAAACCGGTATCCGGCCACACACGGCCGTCTCTGAATCATCTGAAATAAAAAAGGGAAGAATTTGCCAAAAAACTGTTTTAACATGAAAAATGTTTTCCAAATAAGAATCCTCTCTCCAAATTGTGAGATTACAATTTCGGAAGATTTATTGCCAGCTACACTTCAACAGTATTTTAGCAATAGTTGTCTGTTAAATGCACTTTCACGAAACATGCCACCGTAGCATAAACTGATTTAAAACTTCTCGATTTTTTAATTCAACTGATTTATAACCATTTAAATAAAATAACATGAAAAAATTAAAACTTTTATTAGCATTTACAGCCCTTTTTTGTTTAATCAATACACAAGTTTGGGCTACGGATACTGGCTGGCTTCGTGCAACTACTTACAATAACAATAACGTATTGTTTCCGGAGGGGGCTTTCAAACCAAAGATTGAAGATTATGGAAAAATGGCTACATTCTATTATTCTAATAATTCTTCAATTGATTACGGGGGATTTGGTATTTCAATTCCTGAAGGGGAAAGAATTACCGGAATTGAAATCCAATTGATTGGAACAGCCAATCCAAATAATCTCTCTGTAAATATAAGCTGGAACAATGGTTCTGATTTTACCACTACTTCATACAAGTCAAATTTTAGTGGTAATTATACCTTATCTGCAGAATATTTTGGAAGCCCTGCTGATTTGTGGGGAAAAAATAATTGGATAGCTACAGAATTAAGAAATGAAAATTTCTTAGTCAGACTGGCATTAGTTGAGGGTAGTGTACCCGGTTCTACTGATTTAGATTTTATTGCAGTAAAAGTATATTATCAGTCAACCATGTCACCCATAACCTTTCTTTCAAATGGTACTTTTGTTGTCCCCGAAGGTGTTACTGAAGTTACCGTTCAGGCATGGGGTGCCGGTGGCAAAGGAGGTGGAGACTTTGATCCGCCCGTTGCGTGTGGCGGTGGAGGCGGTGGAGCTTATGTCAGCAGCACACTTACAGTTACTCCCGGAGCCGCTTATACTGTTCAGGTGGGGAGAGGCGATGAATATATAATGGGGTTGTCCGATTCATGGTTTGGTTCAACTTCTATGCTTTTAGCCAAAGGAGGAACTATAGGTTCCAATCACTCTGCCGGTGATGGCGGTTCTGCTTACGAATGCATTGGTGATGTTAAATATGGCGGGGGAAATGGTGCATCTGGAGACACTGAATATGATGATGAAGATAATTTAATATTGTTGTATTCCAGTGGTGGTGGCTCTTCTGCAGGGACAACCGCCGCAGGTACAGGTACAAGTAATTACCTTGGAGGTATTGCACCCGAAGGTGGTGGTAACGGAGGTAACGGAGTTCAGTGGAATGGTACATCTGGTCCCGGCAATGTAGGGTCTTTCCCTGGCGGAGGTGGTGGTGGCGCCATCAGTAATTCCGGGGATTATGAAGGTGGTGACGGTAGTGGAGGCCAGGTAATTGTTTCATGGGAATCATCTTCCTGCGCGGGTTCTGCAGTTGCTGTATATGATGAAAGCGGTGTAACCAACAGCGAGAATAGTTTGGGGGCTCCCGACGGTTTGGTTGCCACACTTGAATATGACTATGGCAGTTGGCTTTACCTTGATTTAACAACCGAAGCTTTAATAGCGCCGGGAAATACCATTACGATTTTATGGAGAAAAGTGGGTGAGGTTAATCCTTTGGTTGACGTAGATTTATCGAACGAAATAACCGGTTGGGAAATTGTTGCGAGTGATTATGAGGTTAGCGAACCAGTCTTAACGGAGTATTCATTTCCTGTTAATGCCGATACCCGTTATATCGTTATTTATATTGCCGGGCCCGGAACTTTGGAAGTTGATGCCGTAACTTATACCTGCACCTGCCTTGCCCCCACCCCTGGCGCAGAAGTCGTGGATTATAACGGACATTCTGTATTAACAGCAACAGGTTACACCGGCGATCTGCGTTGGAACACAGGAGAAACTTCAGAATCTATAACAGTATATGATTGCGGTAAATACTCTGTT
>Ga0100400_1000198_pt1 | contig 40033 bp, 27 predicted proteins | sample CryGeymeta201524_FD_80420 | JGI IMG/M metagenome (GOLD analysis project Ga0100400, IMG submission 80420) | Groundwater microbial communities from Crystal Geyser aquifers in Utah, USA - Crystal Geyser metaG 2015-24 | ecosystem: Environmental > Aquatic > Deep subsurface > Groundwater | place: USA... | reverse complement strand
TAGAGCATCAACGGAGCGTCCGGTCGGTCGATCCGATATTCTGCGGTGGCGTTCTCGAATACCACCCGATAGCTCATGTCAAAAGGCATGGACGGAGCTGCAGCCCAACTTCCCTCCGCTGTGACCACCGGCCCATCTTCATAGATATAACGGGTATGCACGTGATCGACACATCCGGTAGGACCGACCCACCCGCCACTGCTCACGGCAGAGGGCATTCCGAAGACATGATGGACAAAGTCCGTGTCGTGAAGATGGAGGTCAAGGATCGCTCCTCCGGACAGCTTGCCGTTCACAAACCAGCCCGGTGGCAGCGTGCCGACTCTCCGGAATTCCGCGCTGATCACCTTGCCATAGGACTCATTGGCCACAGCCTTCTTGAGCCATGCCCACTGTGGCCAGAAACGGATGCACATGGCTGGCATGAAGAACCCGGTTCCCTTTTCCGCCGCCCGCGCGATTTTTCGGGCATCTGCCGCGCTTCGAGCCAGCGGTTTCTCGCAGAGCACATGCTTGCCCGAGGCAATCGCCGAGACGGCAAGATCGAGATGAAAGGGAGTCGGCACACAAATATCGATCAGATCCACATCCTCCGCATGAATCAGCTCCATGGGATCGCCGGTTCCCCGGATCTGAGTGAAATCAATCTCTGACGCGCCCCCCTCGATATTGGACCACGAACCCGAAAAATCCCCAGCAGCACGCCGCGGATCGGTATCGGCAACCATGCGCACTCGCACCCCCTTGACTCCACTCCATGCGGCAAGATGCATCTGCCCCATCATTCCCAGTCCGATGACTCCTACATTGATCATGATTGTTGTCCTTTCTTCAAAACCGATTCGATATGTTGTTTGGCCGCCAGGATATCTGGCACCCGTGTCTCTCCTGCCTCACGTTCGATGCACAAGGCTCCAGAATACCCGGCACCGGTAAGCACGTTGAAAAATGCCGACCAATCGACCTCGCCGGTTCCCACAACCACTTCGGCCCCCCAGGTTCCTGGCACCTTCGTGGCGATGGCGTCCTTGATGTGAACCTGCTTGAGCCAAGGAAGGAGGATGCGCAGACCTGCCACCGGATCGCCCTTTCCGTAGAGGATCATGTTCGCGGGATCGAAGTTTACGCCTACGGTCGGAACGGCGAGATCTTCAAGAAACCGCGACAGGCTCTCCGCATCTTCCTGCCCGGTCTCGAATGCAAGTTCAACCCCCACTTCAGCAAACATTTCCCCCAAGGTCCGCAAGCGGACCAGCAGCTTTTCATAGTCCGGCTCAGATGAATCTTCTGGTAAGAATCCGGCATGGAATGTCACCAGCGCAAGTCCGAGAGCTGCGGCGGAATCTGCGGATTTCCTGGCGATCTCGAGGTTGGCGGGCCAAGCCTCATCCGGCACCACTCCACCGGTCTGCCGGATGGATTCGAGACTGCTGTAGTCCTCCCCCATGGTTCCGAACATGCCCGAAACAATCTCAATACCGGCATCCGCCAGCACCTTCCCGATCACCGTTCCTCCTTCACTGCCTCGATGCTCGTTGAGGGCAAGTTGGACCTTCGAGAGCCCAAGTGACCGCACCTTGGAGACCAAGTCTTCAGGGCTTTCGGTTTGCAGCGACCAACTGCACACGGCCAAGTTTTCCAACAAACAAACATCCCTCAGATTCATGACGCGCGAAACCTGACAAGCATCCGGGCCGCTGGCAAGGTGAAGTATGCCCACCATCCACCCCTCCCCGGCATCACCACCGACCACGCCGCAGGGTCTCATGACTTTCATGATCAGGCATGGCAAACTGCCGCACCGCCTGAAACATTGAGCTCGGTACGAAATATTCATAAAATCGGACTTGTATCTAGTTTGCACAAAGCATGCTTGCCCCACACCATTCCGTTGGCCTGATCCACAACAAACTCCCGCTCCATTTACTTGCTGCGTGGGTCGCTCTTGCTCAATGCCTTCCGGCTGGCGAAGAAATTCGCTACGGTCGGGACATCCGGCCTATCCTCTCGGACAAGTGCTTTTTCTGCCACGGAAGCGACCCCAACACCCGTGAGGAAGGCCTCCGGCTCGACATCCGTGAGAGCGCCATCGAAGGTCAGGCCTTCATCCCGGGAAACGCGGAAAAGAGCCTGCTGATCGAATTGATCAACTCGACTGATGAGGACGAGATCATGCCGCCGCCGAAGAGCCACAAAACCCTCGACGCCCGGGAAAAACAGCTGCTCCGCGATTGGATCGAAGCCGGCGCGGAATACGAAGCCCACTGGGCCTACACCCCACCCCGCCGGGAACCTGGACAAAGTATCGATTCCCTCGTCAGTCGCGAATTGGAGCAAAAGCAGCTCAAGCTTTCCCCTCCTGCTGATCCGGCGACTTTGCTTCGTCGACTCCACTTCGATGTCACCGGCCTGCCTCCGACGCCGGACGAACTCAGCAAATTCCTCGCCGCCTCCAATGACCACCCCGCCGAGGCCGTCCGCCAAGCGGTCGATCGATTGCTCGCCTCGCCTCACTTCGGCGAACGCATGGCCATTTCATGGCTGGATTCCGTCCGCTATGCCGACACTGTCGGTTACCACGGCGACAAGGAGCGTTCCGCCTCGCCTTACCGCGACTATGTCATCGACGCCTTCAATTCGGACAAACCATTTGACCAGTTCACCATCGAGCAGATTGCCGGCGACCTGCTTCCCGAGGCCACGCTTGAGCAAAAAGTCGCCGCTTCCTACAACCGCCTGAATCCCCTCTCCGAAGAGGGCGGCATCCAGGACGCGGAATACCTCGCGAAGTATCAAGCCGAACGAGTCCGCACCACCTCGTCCGCCTGGCTGGGATCGACCATGGCCTGCTGCGAATGCCACGACCACAAGTTCGATCCCTTTACCGCAAAGGACTTCTACTCCTTCGCCGCCTACTTCAGCGACATCCTTGAAATGGGTGCCTGGAACAATGACGGGCACTATCAGGAAGATATCTCGAAATGGACCAAACAGGGCATGATCTTCGATCCATGGGGGCCAGTCCTCCGGGTGCCGACCAAGGAGCAGGAGACGCGGCTCGAATCCATCAACACGCGCATCGCCGAGATCCGCGCCGAAAATGGGAAGCTGCCACCGGCACCCGCTAACGAACAGAATCAAGGACTGTCCCCGAACTCAACCCAACTCACACCGGCCCATCTGGCACTCACCGGGGAAATCGCCAAACTTGAAGCCGAACGCAGCGCGTTGCTGGCGAAGGCTCCCACCGTTCCGGCAACCGTTTCCGCCACACCCCGACCGATCCGCATCCTCAATCGCGGCGACTGGCAGGACCAATCCGGCGAGATCGTTTCCCCAGCGCCACCCGCGTTCCTCAGCACTGCGGAAAACAACGGTCAGCCCGAACAGGCGCAGCGCGGAACTCGCCTCGATCTCGCCCGCTGGATGGTGAGCCCGGAAAATCCCCTCACCGCCCGGGTCTTCGTCAACCGGCTGTGGTCGCGACTCTTTGGAACCGGGCTTTCGAAATCCACCGGCGATCTTGGATTCCAAGGCGAATACCCCAGCCACCCCGAACTCCTCGACTGGCTGGCCACCGAGTTCATGGAAAACCAATGGAGCGTCAAACACCTACTCCGGACCATCCTCCTGTCGGCAACCTATCAGCAGTCCAGCATCCCCCAGCAGGAGCTGCTCGTTCTCGACCCCGCGAACCGCCTGCTCGCCCGCCAAAGCCAGCTTCGCCTACCCGCCGAGCTCATCCGCGACAACGCCCTTGCCGTCTCCGGCCTACTCACCCCCACAATCGGCGGCCCCAGCGCCAAGCCCTATCAACCCCAAGGCTACTACCGGAATCTCAACTTCCCTGTCCGCGAGTATCAAGCAGACAAGGGGCCAGCCCTCTACCGCCGTGGCCTCTACACCCACTGGCAGAGAACTTTCCTGCATCCGATGCTCAAGAACTTCGGTGCGCCGTCGCGCGAGGAATGCACCACCGAGCGCCCGGGATCCAACACGCCGCTCCAAGCCCTCAACCTGCTGAACGACCCGACCTTTACCGAGGCGGCACGCGCTTTCGCCACACTGCTACTCAGCGAGCCCGCCGGTGAAAGAGAGTTGATCCCACGCGCCTTCATGCGCTGCCTTTCCCGCCCACCGACCGACCAGGAAATCGAGATTCTCAGCGAGTTCCACAGCCAAGAACGCGATCGTTTTACCGCCGACCCGGAGTCGGCCGCCCAGTTCCTCGCGACCGGCGAATCAGCCGTCTCGAATGAGCTCGATCCCGTGTCCCTTGCCGCCGCGACCTCGCTCACCCGAGCCATCCTCAACCTTCACGAAACCATCACCCGCTACTGAGTCACCGCTCGTTGCCCAACTCCATCCTGTCTGGCTCATGTTTCATCCAATCGCCCGCCGCACCTTCCTGGCCCACGGCCTCACCGGCCTCGGATCGATCGCCCTCTCGCGCCTGCTCGCCGCCGACTCCACCCTTGGACTCACGGCGGATTTCCAGCCCAAGGTCAAGCGGGTCATCTTTCTGAGCATGGCCGGCGGACCGTCCCATCTCGAGTCCTTCGACTACAAACCGCTGCTCCGGGAATTGGACGGCGAGGCCATGCCCGGTTCCTTTACCCAGGGGCAACAGCTCGCACAGCTCCAGGGAAAAGCCCTCAAGTGCATGGGAGCCCAGCATGACTTCTCCAAACACGGCGATTGCCAGATGGAGATCTCGAACCTCTTCCCACACATCGCCCGACACGCCGATGACATCGCGCTCATCCGCTCGATGCATACCGAGCAGATCAATCACGACCCTGCCCACACATTCATGAACACCGGGTCGATCATTCCCGGTCGTCCGTCGATGGGCTCATGGGTCCTCTACGGTCTCGGCAGCGCAAGCAGGAACCTCCCGGGCTTCGTCGTCCTCACCAGCGCCGGCGGCGGCCAAGGCCAGCCAATTTCCTCCCGCCAGTGGAGCAACGGCTTTCTTCCAGGACACCTTCAAGGCGTCGAATTCCAATCAGCGGGCGACCCTGTCCATTATGTCCGCAGCCCACGCGGCACCACGTCCCAAGCGCAAGGCAAGCTGATCGACACCATCAACCAGTTGAACGGACTCAATGCCCTGCGAACCCGAGACCCCGAAGTCTCCACCCGCATCGAGCAGTATGAACTCGCCTTCCGCATGCAATCGTCCGTGCCCGAACTGATGGATACCCGGGACGAAAGCCAGGCCACCCTCGATCTCTATGGCTGCACGCCCGGCGACGGATCCTTTGCCGCCAACTGCCTGCTCGCCCGCCGCCTCGCCGAACGCGGCACCCGTTTCATCCAGCTCTACCACCGCGGCTGGGACCACCATGGCGGGATCAAAGCCGGCATGGCCACCACTGCCAAACTCGTCGATCAGGCCACCGCCGCCCTGCTCACCGATCTCAAACAGCGCGGTATGCTCGAGGACACCCTAGTCGTCTGGGGTGGCGAGTTCGGACGCACGCCGATGGCTCAGGGCAGCGGCCGCGACCACCACATCAAGGCCTTCTCCGTCTTCCTTGCAGGCGGCGGGATCAAAGGCGGCATCGCCCACGGCGAAACGGATGAACTCGGCTATGGCATCGCACGCGATCCGGTATCCGTCCACAACCTCCACGCCACCATCCTCCATTTGTTAGGGATCGATGCCGCCAGATTCTCCTACAAGTTCCAAGGGCTCGACCAGAAACTCATTGGTGTCGAACCCGCATCGGTCGTCCGCCAAATCCTCAGCTGACATTCTTCTCTCAATGACCCGAACTCTCGCACCCTCGCCCTCATTCTTCTTCCCACCCATGCGTTTGCCGTTGAGCTCCCTGACTTCGATGAAAGTCGGCCCGACAAAAAAATCCTCCGGGCAAAGCTGATCGGGAAACCCACCACATCCCGCTGTCCGGCTCTTGAAGATCAATCACACGCCTCTTCTCAAAACTTCGCCAGCCGGGAAAGATCCTCTGCCACCATTCCTGAAATCCCGGCAAAGGTCTCCTCGATCAGACTTAGCGGGCGATCTGCATTCCAGAAGGTTGACCACTCACGAACAATCGGCTCTCCACCCGTTGAAATCGCCACGAGTGTTCCCTCTTCCAGTTCACGCTTGGCCACCCAAGGGGCGACGATGCCGATGCCGATGCCAATCTTCGACATCTCCTTGATGGCCTCCATATCTCCTAACACGAGAGGCGCACGCAGACGAATCCCTAGGGATTCAAAATGCTTTTCGACGAGACGATGCGTTTCGCTCGCCCTTGCATAAATGATAAACTGAACATTCTCGACTTCATTCCCATCAGGGATCCCTGTTTTCGCCCAAGGATGGATCGGAGGAACGACGAGTGCCATCTGATCCTGGAACAACAAACGAGATGTCAGGGCCTGGCTACTCTGATGCTTGAGCCCGAGAACAAGATCCAACTCATGCTCGGCGAGGCGCTCTAACAAAGCTCCGGTCTCATCGGCTTCAATCAAAGGCTCGCAACGCGGAAAGCAGTCACGAAATTCGCGAATCACCGTCGGCAAAAGAAACTGGCACAACGAATGGGGTGCCCCAATCCGGATGCGGCTCTGCCCCCAGCGCTTCAAGCCATCAAGCTCACGACCGGCCATCTCCAACTCGCCAAGCACCCGGCGGCAGCGCCTGAGGAAAACCCCACCCTCCTCCGTCAGGATCGTCTTCTTTCCGAGCCGCTCGAGAAGTCTGCATTCAAGACTATCCTCCAAAGCACGCATCGAATGACTGATCGCGGATTGGGTCAAAAAGAGTTTCTTGGCCGCCAGCGTGAAACTCCCCTCATCCGCCACGGCGACAAAGGCCCTCAATTGGCGGAGATCGGGTAGTAACTCATTCATGAGGTCGGTTCATCGACAATTACCGGGTAAACCAGCAGGGTGCATGCCAATGCGCGTTGATTGGCACTCTTTACGCTTAGCTCCGGCAGACCAAGATGCCAAAGCTCACCACGACCTCTCCCATTCGGCTCGGATTCGTTCCACTAAACGACTGTGCCCCAGTCGCGGTGGCTCACGAGCTTGGGATTTTCAAGGAATACGGTCTGAACGTCCAGCTCTCTCGCCAGCCCGGATGGGCCACGGTTCGCGACATGCTTTTCTACAAAGAGCTGGATGCCGCCCAGTCGATTGCCGGGCTCGCCTTCTACTTCGCACTCGGCCTGAGCAACCTCCGCCGGGATGTCGCCGTGCCTCTCGTGCTCAGCGCCCATGGCAATGCCATCACCCTTTCCAACGACCTTCCCCACGATTCCATCCGTCATGGAGAAGGGCTCGCCGCCTTCATCACCTACCGCTGGAAGAAACGCCGACCGCCAACCTTTGCCGCCGCCCATCGCTTCTCATCCCACCACATCCTGCTCCATGGATGGCTTCGCCGCCATGGGCTCGAACCCGGTCGTGAGGTTGAGCTCGTTTTTCTGCCGCCTCCCCTGATGCCGGGTCATTTGGAGGCCGACCACATCGATGGCTACTGCGTCGGCGAACCATGGAACTCGGAATCGATCCTTTCAGGCAACGGCTGGTGTCCCGCCACCTCGGCCGAACTCGCGGCTGGTCACCCGGAAAAAGTGCTACTTGTCGATGGCGAATTCATCGGCGAGAGACGCGACGACAGCATCTCACTGGGTGCCGCGTTGCTTCACGCATGTCGGATTTGCCACGACCCTGATTTCCGGCCCGAGTTGATCAAAATCCTCTCCAAAACCGCCTACACCGGCCGTGCCAGAGCGACCCTTGAGAACAGCCTCGGCAAGATCTTCCTGAGCGGCAGAGGCAATATCGACGCCTCGAATTTCCACCTTTTTTACGGCAATGACCTGAACTGCCCCACCGCCGACAAGGCATCCTGGTTCCTTTCCGGCATGCGAGGCACCGGCCTCCTCCCGGATCAAACCGCCGCCGCACCGCTCACACGACTCTATCGTCAGGACCTCTTCCGTGCCTCGGAAAAGATTCTCCTACCCGCCTGACCCGCCCGAACCACCCACCATCAATCTCGAAAATTCCCCGATTCGCTTTGATTAATCTAAGCCCTCAAGCCAATCCTTGAACCCATTGGCGCGCAGCCTGCTATCTATTGTTCCCCAACCAATTCCCGCAAAACCCCAATCCTGCATGTTTGAAGGCTATACGACCGACGGATTCCACGACGAAATGTTTCTCCCCGACGGCTCCCCAAGGAGCTATTGTAAAAATCTTCTCGAGCGCTTTAAAAACATTCCCGACGAGGACTTCGATACCCGCCGAGCCGCTTGCGACAGTCACTTTTTAAGGCAAGGCGTCACCTTCAACGTCTATCACGACAACCAGGGGACCGAGCGGATTTTCCCCTTCGACCCCATGCCACGCGTCATCCCCGCCGACGAGTGGGACCACATCGAAGCCGGTCTGACCCAGCGCATCACCGCTCTCAATCTCTTCCTCCACGACGTCTATCATGATCAGCAGATCATCAAGGACGGCGTCGTCCCGGCCCACCTCGTAGAAAATGCCGCCCACTACCGCCCAGAGTTCCGGGGAATCGACGTCCCGGGTGACATCTACGTTCACATCTGCGGCACTGATCTGGTGCGCGGCGATGACGGCCAGTATTACGTCCTCGAGGACAACGGTCGCTGCCCATCCGGTGCTTCCTATCTCCTAGAAAATCGCAATGCCCTCAAGCGGGCCTTCCCAACCATTTTCGAAGCCTCAGGCGTCCGTCCAGTCCAGTCTTACCCGGCCGACCTGCTCGACATGCTGCACTACATCTCGCCGGGGCGCAACGTGGATCCAGTCTGCGTGCTGCTCACTCCAGGTGTCTTCAACAGCGCCTACTTCGAGCACTCCTACCTCGCCCGCCAGATGGGCATCCCGATCGTCGAAGGCCGCGACCTGGTGGTGCGGAACAACTTCGTCTACATGCGCACCACGAAAGGGCTTGTCCGTGTCGACGTGATCTATCGCCGCATCGACGACGACTTCATCGACCCCCTCGTTTTCCGCAAGGACTCGGTGCTCGGTGTGCCCGGACTGATGGGTGCCTACAAGGCCGGGAACGTCGGCCTCGCCAACGCCGTCGGCACCGGAGTGGCCGATGACAAAGCGATCTATCACTTCGTGCCGAAGATGATCGAATTCTATCTCAGCCAACAGCCGATCCTGCCGAACGTTCCAACCTATCTCGCCGTCGACGACGATGACCGAGCCTACATTTTAAACCACCTCCCCGAACTTGTCGTCAAGGCGACCAACGAATCCGGCGGCTACGGCATGCTGATGGGGCCATCAGCGAGCAAGAAAGAGATCGAAGAATTCCGCACAAAGATCATCGAGGACCCCGGCAACTTCATCGCCCAACCCGTGCTCGCCCTCTCACGCTGCCCGACGTGGACCGAAAACGGCATGGAAGGCCGTCATATCGATCTCCGCCCTTACATTATCTACGGTCGCGACATCAAAATCGTGCCCGGCGGCCTGACACGTGTCGCCCTGAAAAAGGGGTCACTCGTCGTCAATTCATCCCAAGGCGGTGGCAGCAAAGACACCTGGGTCCTCAGCCACTAAAATCCCATGCTATCCCGAGTCGCTAACGCCCTTTACTGGATGGTCCGCAATGTTGAGCGGGCTGACAATCTCGCGCGCATGCTCGAGGTCAATGAACAGCTACTGCTCGACGTCGACCATATCGACCTGCCCCGCATCGACGCCTTCTGGCGCCCGATCATCATGAGCACCGGAGACGAAGAGCTCTTTGATGAGCTCTACCCGGATGGCGGCAGCCACGAAATCATCGAATTCCTCAGTCTCTCGCCTTCAAACCCCAACAGCATCCGATCGTGCATTTCGCAAGCACGCGAAAATGCCCGGACGGTGCGCGACCAGCTGTCAGAGGCCATCTGGGAAGAACTCAACGGGCTCTACCTGTTCCTCCAGTCATCAGACTCCAGATCCCTGCTGGATGCCAACCCCCAGCACTTCCACGAGACGATTCGCAAGTCCGCCAATGTCTTCAACGGCATCATCTCATCAAACCTTAGCCGCGACGAAGCCTGGGATTTCATGGATTTAGGGCGCAATATGGAACGAGCCGACAAGATTACGCGCATCCTCGACTTCACCACCTTCCTGCCGAAAAAGGGCGCAGAAGCCTCGCTCATCGATCACCATTGGAATGCCACCCTCCGCGCATGCGGTGCCCGCAGTTCCTTCCAGAGCCGCTTCCGTAATCAGCCCACGCCGAAGAACATCATCAACTTCCTGATCTTCGATCGCGACTTCCCTCGCTCGGTTAGATTCTGCATCGACTCCGTAGACGCCGCGCTCCACCGCATCTCCGCGAGCCAGCGGGGATCTTTCACTACCGAAGCAGAGCGCGCCTCAGGTCGCCTGCTTGCATCGCTTGCCTACGGCTCGGTGGACGAGGTCATGGACCAAGATCTTCACGACTATCTCGATGCACTACAAACGCAGTTCAACCTGATCGGCGAAGAAATTTTCCGGGAGTACGTGCTGTTGCCCGATTCCGATGAGAGTGTTCCCGCCATTCCCGGAGAGTCCATTTCCGCCGTCGTCGCCTGGGAAATCCAGCAGCAGCAACAACAGCAGCAGCAGTAATGGATCGCCTGCCACGAACCCGGCAGCATCCCACCAACTTTGAATTCAAACCCTCGATATCAGATCCGTCACCGCACCGCATTTCACTATGCCGCTCCGGTCAGTGGCAGCGTGAACACCCTGCATCTCCATCCGCCGAATTTCACCTTTCAACGCACGATTTCCTGCCTCATCCGGGTGATCCCCGCGACACGACTCCGCTCGTTCATTGATCTCTACGAGAATGTCACTCATCATTTTGAAATTCCCAATCCGCACACGCGCCTTGAGATCGAGAGCGTTCTGAAAGCCCAGAACATGCCACTTCAACTGACGGTGGCCGACGAAACGGCGGTGCTCGATGATTACAAGGACTTGGGGATTCACGAAGGCACTTGGTCCTTTCTCCAGCCGACTCATTACGTCTCCTTCCATCCGGAAATCTGGCGTCAGGCGATCGACTTAACCTGTGATACCCCGACCACACTGGCCAAAGCCCAGGCCATCATGTCCTGGATTCACGAACACTTCGCCTACAACTCGGAATCGACCAAAGTCAGTTCCAAGATCGCGGAGGTTTTCGAACAGCTCTCCGGTGTCTGCCAGGACTTCACCCACGTCATGCTCGGTATGTGCCGCTCGATCGGCATCCCCGCACGCTACGCCTCCGGATACCTCTACAATGGCCCACGCGACACCCTCGTCGGGGCGCAGGCCTCCCATGCCTGGGTCGAAATTTTCCTCCCTGAAAGTGGCTGGATCGGCCTAGACCCGACCAACAACACCTTCGCAGACGCCCGCTTCATCAAGGTGGCAGTCGGTCGCGACTACGACGACGTCGCCCCGGTGAAAGGCCAGTATCAAGGGACCTCCAGTTGCCGAATGGAGGTTGACGTCGAAGTGACCATGCTCTAATCCGCCGACCAATCATGGCGATGCTCGACGAGAACGGATAAGCTGAAAAATGGAAAGAAGCAGCACGATGATCGCGGAGATCCAGACCCAAGGGCGAACTTTCGATGCTTGATCGCCGCCCGCCTCGGGTTCGAAATCTCGCGGAATCCGGTCGGAACGCTTCGGAGTTGCTGCGGCGACCTCCGGTTTCGGTGGTGACCACCGGCGGTGGCTGGGGTGTTTGGTGGTCTCGATGATACCCTCTCGAAGGAGGAAGGTATTCAGCGCATCTTTCAACCTGTCCCGGCCTACCCAGCTCATGGCGTCATTCGGTTCGCGAAAATAGCTCGGATCAGATTTAGTCCATATCTTCTTTTCTTCAATCATCGCCCGGACTAGACCGGCTGCCAAATCGGAGACTCGGTGCGGCTCTCCCAAATAAGACTCGGGGTGGCGAGGGCGAGTTTCGAGGCTTCGATCATCGTCGAATAATCCAGCCAAATAGCGGATCACTTCAAACTCCTCATCGCGGAAGCGGGAGAGCAAATTGAGAGACCGCTTGAACTCTTCCATTTTGTTGGCCTCGGAATATAAATTCAACTTGGCATACAAAACATTTCTGATCTCCGCCTTTGAAACCGTAGTTTCATCAATGAAAAACTGAGCCAACTTGCGCCTCGGTACATCGTCGGAAAAAACTAACTGATCTATTGCAAAATCGATCCCTTCAACGGTGTTTATACCCGACCAAAGCCTCCATTCATCTTCGTGTTCGGACTCCAATCCCCAAGCCCTGGTTGATCGATCAAGTATACCATCAAATTCAATTTTCTCGTTGTCATTCGAAGCTTCCAAGGCTCCAGAATACGAGATGAATATCAGGGCGAAAAGTATCTTCATCTAAAATTCCGTGGTTTGAAATGCATTCAGCAGCGGAAAATTTGGGTCTTCGTGGGATGTCTCTATTTCGTCCAGCTGAGTATCCATTTTCTCCCAGTCCCATCCCTCAGCTATGCCCGTAAGATAAGTCACCGCCGTAAAGTTGCTGGACACGGATGCCATTGAAGCGATGACGACGCCATGCTGGAAACTCTCGATGAAGGAACGGTAGGTGTTGCATTGATTCAGAAGCAGGCTTCGATATCTGAGATTCGCGGGGATATCAGAATTCCAGGTGTTCAATATCGAGTGCTCATCATCGGTCCCATTCCCGTCCAATGCCGGGTCGGCAATATAGTGCCATTTGACAACGCCTTCAGTAGCTGGGGTAAAATTTTCCCACTCCAGCTCCTGAGTTTCCCACATGTTGCTGCCGTTGGGTGTCGGGGTGCCTACATGCGGATAGCGTGCCACGTTTTCAAGAATTCCTTGCCCCAGGAGGTTCCGATTCTCGGGATTGTTGCCTGCTCGATTATTCCGATCGGCAATCGTATCAACCCGCCACCTCAGGGTGTTTGGGTCTCGCGGCAGCATTGGTTTATGACTCCCTGCACCAAAGTGATCGCGGCTGATGCTAGCGTATCCTCCACCGGCCATGTTGAAGAACTGATCAAACGAATTGAAGTTTGTACCGAAAGCCAAACCTACTCCGTAGTTACAGTGGCCAGTGAAACAGATATTCGTCTTCTCTGTTTGAAAAGCCAATTTAGCGTATTTTTCCGCAATGTCTGGTCCGGCGGGAGTCGCCGCGGCTGAAAGTCCGGTCACGCTGTAACACACATCGTCTCCGCTCTGGTTCTTTCCCGGTATCAGATGGGTAAGTGTCGATCCCAGAAACGTATCCCTTACGAGGTTCTTGCTCTTTCCTACTTTGCTTTTGAGGTAACTGAGCACAATGCCCTTATCAGCATTCCATTCATCTTTGTCTCCGTAGACCAACACGATGGGATGGGCGACCCTGATTTTAACCGTGTCACCGTCCTCCCATTGACCGCCGGGCAGCTTGATTTCCAAGGAAACAATCGTTCCTTCGTCATCGTCGTGGGGCTTGATGCCTTCGATATGAACCAGATGCCATTCTTCGGATTCGGCGATGGTGAAAATCGTTTGTTCGGAAAGAACCTCGGGATCGGCTCCGTTTTTTTCGTTTTCCCGCCAGATTCGGATGTGTCCCGAGTCGAATCTCAGGCGATACTCAGTACCGGGTGTCGAGATGCGTCGAATGCCCAAACGCAGAAGATCATCTTCACCCACCACACCATCTGTATCGTCGAGGTCACTGGTAAGATCCGTCTGCCCATGACCCCATGCCCCGGCATCACCGTCGTCATCGTCCCAATTGACCACTGCCCACGCTCCAGCCGTGTCTTCATCTTCTTCCGGGATCAGCGAATTGCCGATCGCGACCCGCAGATCGGTCTTTGACAAAACTTTTGTCTGCGCAACCGTCTGGAGATCGTCGCCGACTTCGACGAGGAAGTCTCCCCGGGAGTTGGTAGCCAAAGGTCTGACATAATTCCCGGGTGCGAGCCAAGGAGCCAGATCGGGACACACCTCTTCCAATGGAACGAGTCGGCCATTGACCCAAACTTTTCCGTCCGAGGTAAGCGCGGTGCCATCGCCCGACCAGAGCTCGATCTTATGAGATGAAAGGGCTTCGGCGCGGGACATCTGGCCGGCTTCGTCAGGGAGGAAGACGTGGCTTCGTCCCTGGCTGTCATAAGTGGCATTCAAGACCGTGGTGCCGCCGGGAAGATCGGCGAGTTGGACAGGATAGAAAAAGCCGTCGGCTTCCGGGGGGAGCGCTATCGAGTTCGACTGTGAGTCCCAAGCTGCGAGGCGATAGCTTGCAGGTGATCCGCTGGATTTCGAATTGCTTGCCACCCAGCCGCTCGGGCTCACATCAAAGTGCCCTGAAGTTCCGTTCGGGTAACGACCGGCAGGCGCTTCCAAAAGACTGGTGAAGTTTCCGTTGGGCTCGAACACCGCAATGCGGGCGGTGGGTTGGTAGCTGCCCGGGACTGATTCCTCAGCGTAGCTGAGACGGGCATAGGTCTTCCCGTCTTCATCCACACCGAGGGGTTTGAGTGAAGCTCCGGGATAATCACCTGATGGAAGAAAGCTCCCCAAATTAATCGGCGACTGACCGTCGGTCCACGCAACGGCCGTAGAAAATCCATCGTCCGTGCCCGGACCGCTGGTGAAATCGTATGTCGCTCTACCGATCAGATCCCGCGAGTTGTTGAAGTGTAGCCATTCATCAACCTCGACCGAGTAATCCATCGTCTGGTTTTGCGAATTGGTATAGGTCCCGACTATTTCCTGAGCCTCACACGGAATCCACAAAGTCCCGGCGAGGATTCCATTACGGAAGAGCACTTCTCCCTTGTCATTCACATCGACTCCGGTGCCTGAGCCAAGCGGTGGATCGACATCGACAAGAAGGTAGGTGCCTTCAGCGGCGGGTGGCCAGACGACATCGGGATCACGGCTGTCCGCATCATCTTCGTTGGGAACCTCGTCACCATCGTGATCGGCAAGGGTCGCGCCCGGAAGCGCCTGTAATCCTGCTTCGAAAGCCACGAGATTCGTTTCCCCACCGCCTTGGAAACTGCCTGCGGAGTTGTCCGCCAGCGGATCGAGTCCGAAGAACACCGCCCACCCGTCGCTGATGCCGTCGCCGGAAGTATCCGCCTTCAGAGGGTTGGTCGACGGGGGAGTGATTTCGGATAGGTTGCTGAGGCCATCGCCATCCGCGTCCCAATCTTCGAGACTCATTCCTTCAGGAACGGGGTCATCGGTGTAGTGGAGGCGGAAGAACGCTCTTCCCGCAGTGCTGCCGACCTCATGACTGATAAATCCATCATCACCGTATTCAATCATATCACTCCATTGCCAGGAGCGGAGTGGATCGAAGGCGTCGGAGCACTGGATGAAATAGGTTCTTCCCGCGTGACCATACCAACGTAGAAGATTCCCCGCGGGGGGAATGATCATGACTTCCGAGTCCTGTTCAGGGGTGGCCGAAAGAGAAGAGATCCCTACCAAAACAACGAGACCGATTCTCACGGGTGTAGTCATCGTGCGCCCTCCTCGTGAGAGTTCGTCGGATCCGCTTTCATTTCCGTCTTCGGCAGGTAGCGACTGCCCCGGTGAGGTTTCAGCCAGATGGTGTGATTCTCCGGCTTGGGCGGATTGGCTTTTCTCCAGGCGGCGGCGTCCTTCCTATACTGTTCCCGTGCGTCCCGAAGCGCTTCCAATTTCACTTTATTGCGGTCATGGAATCCCTGAATCGATTCAATTACCGGTTTGCCTGCCCCGGCATTTGGATCTCCTTTGGTGAAGACGAAGCCGCCCGGCGGAATCGGAGGGTGGTCTGGAATCTTCCCGGGTGGTAAAATGCCCCGCCTCACCAGGGAGGTCACGTGATAGGGAGAGAAGAAAATCGAAAAATCGACCTCGTCACTTTTGATCGTGTGCATCGGGGCGACCAGACTCCAGTCCCAGTCGCACCAGGCTTCGAAGGCCTCTTTCGAACGGGGGTCGCTCCATGAGACCTGGCTGATCTTGCGATCATAAACCACGGCCGAAAGCCCAAGCGTGAAGGTCTTGCGGTGGGTTCCTTCAAAATTTGTCGCCGCCTCCTTCCGATCAAGGGGAGGCTCGGGGACGTCAGGAAGTGTCGAGGGCTCCGCTCGGACCACGGTCAACGTCCTGTCCGGCAGGTGATGGACGGCGGCAGACCTGATTTCCATCGGAGGCGCCGCCTTGGGTGGCGGAGGTGGAACAAAGCGGATTTTTGCCGGGTCGATACCGAGTTCGGCCTCAATCTGAACAGTGACCGGAGCCTCGGGAGCCTCGGAATCCGGTCGCGACTGGGCGGAAAGATGCCCGATGAGTGCAGTGATAATGAGCGAACCTCGGCGGATGGTTTTCATGGGACCTGGCAAATGGAGATCCATCCGGTGGACGGGGAGTTAAGAAGCCGCACAAAGTCGACCGCAACGGCCTTTGGCTTTCTCCCGTAGGAGGCAGCTTGGACATGCGCCGCCGCCTCCCCGACCTTTTCTTGTCGGTTTGGCGGCAATGGTTTGCGGTCATTGCCAACCGCTTTGTGCGAGGATTCTTAAGACCCCATCCATCGAAGTGGACATATGGAACCAGCCCCATGAGACTGCTTTCATCAAGAAGAAAGGAAAGTTTTTCACGCTGTCGGTGCCCAGCTATACCCTCGTTGCCCACGATTCCCCGGTCGCAGGGACCGGATAAGAAAAAACTCTCCGATTATCGGCAGCTTTACTTGTAATTCTGGCTCAAAAGGAGCTTACAGTCACCCTGTATCCGCATGTCCATCCACTGCTCACTCCACCACCTCACTTCCTACAAGTATTCTAAGCCCGTCAGACTTGGCCCCCAAGTGATCCGGCTCCGGCCTGCGACCCACTCGCGCACCGAGGTGCCTTCCTACTCGCTGAAAATCTCGCCGGAGAAGCATTTCATCAACTGGCAACAAGACCCCCAGGGCAACTTCCTCGCGCGGATCGTCTTTCCGGAAGCGGTCCGGGAGTTTTCCATCGAAGTCGATCTGATCGCCAACCTCGCGACGATCAATCCTTTCGATTTCTTCCTCGACGAGTACGCCCAGCACTACCCCTTCGAGTATAGCGAAGAGCTGACCCTCGACCTCGAGCCCTACCTCGTAAAGGAAGTCCGCGGCCCAAAATTTCGCGATTTCCTCGACACCATCCCCGTCACCGACGGCATGGAAGCCAATGCCTTCATGGTCGCCGTGAACATGGCAGTCCACAAGGCGGTCGGCTACACCATCCGCATGGAGCCCGGTGTCCAAAGCACCGAGGAGACGCTAACGAAAGGCACCGGTTCATGCCGCGACTCCGCGTGGCTGCTTGTCCAAACGATGCGCCGCCTCGGCATCGCCGCGCGTTTTTGCTCCGGCTATCTGATTCAGTTGAAGGCCGACCAGAAGCCGGTCGATGGGGGTGCCGAAGGCCCATCTGAAGACTTCACCGACCTCCACGCGTGGACGGAAATTTTCCTCCCCGGCGCTGGATGGGTCGGGCTCGACCCCACTTCCGGCCTGCTCACCGGCGAAGGCCACATCCCCCTTTGCGCCGCCGCCCACTACCGCAATGCCGCGCCGATCTCAGGATCACTCTCGATGTCCGACGACACCGAAACGGAGTTCGAATTCGACATGAAGGTCGAGCGCATTCGCGAAACCCCGCGAGTCACCCTGCCCTATACTCCAGAGCAAGTCGCAGCGATCGAGGCGCTCGGACAGAAGATCGACAGGAATTTCGAGAAGCAGGACATCCGACTGACGATGGGTGGCGAACCGACCTTCGTTTCCGCCACCGACATGGAAGCTCCAGAATGGAACACCGACGCGCTTGGCCCGACGAAGGAACTCTACGCCGACCAACTTCTCCATCGCCTTCATCGGAAATTCTCACCCGGCGGCTTCCTTCATCACGGTCAGGGAAAATGGTATCCCGGCGAACCTTTGCCACGCTGGGCATTCACCTCCTACTGGCGCCTCGATGGAACCCCCATCTGGAACGATCCCGAACTCTTCGCCGACCACCGTGTCGACTATGGTTATAGTAGCAGGGAGTCCGAAGCCTTCATCAAGCAACTCGCCAAGAACCTCGACATCCCGGACAAATACATCCGCGCGGGCTACGAGGACATTTTCTACTACATGTGGAAAGAGCGTCGCTTGCCGATGAATGTCACGGTCGACAACCCCAAGCTCGCCGACAAATTGGAGCGAGCCACGATTAGCAAGGTCTTCGAGCAAGGCCTCGGATCACCCGTCGGCCACCTTCTTCCCCTCGCCCGTGGCGTCGATCCCGAGGAATGGATCACCGGACCCTGGTTCCTGCGCGGCGAAGAACTCTATCTCGCCCCCGGCAATCACCCGATGGGCTACCGCCTGCCGATGGATGGCCTCCCTTGGGCCGACCGCATCGACCAACCGATCCTCGAACCCTACGACCCCTCGATTCCACGCGAGCCCTTCCCCGCCGAAAAAATCCTGCCGCCTGCGCTTCGCCAGACGAATCCGTCTTCAACAATGGAGGCGACCATTCGCGGCCAGTATCAGGGCGATCCACGTGGCGAAGACCCACAGCGAACCAGCTCCAAACAGCGCCAGGACGCGCTCGAGCAACCGCAAGTCGGCAAGTCTGCTTCAGGACAAGTTCGCACCGGTCTAACCATCGAGCCGCGCGATGGAAGACTCCACGTCTTCATGCCGCCACTCGTCAAGGCAGACTCCTACCTTGAACTCGTCGGAGCCCTGGAGGAAACCGCCAAGTCCCTCGGCACCCCCATCCGTATCGAAGGCTACAAGCCCCCCTCAGATCCCCGACTTTGCTCATTCTCCGTCACCCCGGATCCCGGCGTCATCGAAGTCAACATCCACCCTTCGAAAACCTGGAACGAGATCACCTCCAAGAATGCCGTCATCTATGAGGAAGCCCGTAGCATCGGTCTCGGCACCGAGAAATTCATGGAAGACGGCCGCCACTCCGGCACCGGCGGTGGAAATCACATCGTCGTCGGTGGTGATACCCCACTCGACTCCCCCTTCCTGCGCCGGCCGCACCTGCTGCCATCGCTGATTACCTGTTTTAATAACCACCCCTCGCTCTCGTATCTTTTCTCCGGCCTCTTCATCGGCCCGACTTCCCAGGCCCCTCGCCTCGACGAAGCTCGCCACGAAACCCTTTACGAACTCGAGACCGCCTTCTCCGCGCTGCCGAAAGGCGACACGACGCTCGATCACTCACAGTGGTTGGTCGATCGCATCCTGCGCAACCACCTGGTCGACATGACCGGCAACACCCACCGCGCCGAGATCTGCTTGGATAAGCTTTACTCGCCGGACAGCACGACTGGCCGTCTCGGCTTGTTAGAGATGCGTGGATTCGAAATGCCGCCGCATCCGGAAATGGCACTCGCCCAGCAGCTCCTCATCCGCGGCATGCTCTCGAAATTCTGGGACACGCCCTACACCGCCAAGCCCGTTCGCTGGGGAACCTCGATCCATGACCGCTGGATGCTCCCGCATTTCATCAAGGACGACTTCGAAGACATCGTGACCGACCTCCAAAGCGGCGGACTCGAATTCGACGCCGCGTGGTTCGAACCTCATCAGGAGTTCCGTTTCCCGCTCATCGGCGAATATGAACAACGCAACGTCCACCTCGAACTGCGCCAAGCCATCGAGCCATGGCACGTCCTCGGCGAAGAGCAGTCGAGCAGCGGAACCTCCCGCTACGTCGATTCGTCGGTCGAACGCCTGCAGCTCAAGGTCCGGGGCTTCACCGACTCCCGCCATCAGGTCACCTGCAACGGCGTTTCCGTGCCGCTCCATCCAACCGGGCGCCAAGGCGAATTCGTCGCCGGCATCCGCTTCCGCGCCTGGAGCCCCTACTCGGCCCTCCATCCAACTCTCCCGATCAACTCCCCACTCACCTTTGACGTCGTGGACAAGTGGAACCAGCGCTCGATCGGCGGCTGCAAATACCACGTCGTCCACCCGGGCGGGCGCGCTTACGATGATTTCCCGCTGAATGCCTTCGTCGCCGAGAGCCGCCGTCGCTCTCGCTTCTTCACCATCAACAAGTCACCGGGCAAGCTCGATCCCCCCGCTCCAAAAATCGACCGGGAATACCCCATGACTCTCGACCTGCAGCGATACACCTCCTAGATTTTCGCCACGGCCCGAGCACCCGTGATTTCACGGATCGGTCATCACCACCATGATGTCCCAAGAGCAAACCCAGTCCCAGACTCAAGCACCTGCGAATCCCGCCCTTCTCTTCGATGGCTACAAGCCGGGAGTCGGAGTTTTCGATGAGTTCCGCGATCAGCGCTTGGGCGCCGAGTCGCCGTGGAAAGACCTTGCGAAAAGAATCAACTTGATTGGGGCAAGCGGTCTCGCCTCCGCATGGAAACGCGGCGAAGACATGCTTCGGGAAAACGGCATCGCCCATAACCTGCTCTCCGGAGAGTCCGCAGAAAACGCTCGTCGCTGGGACCTCGATCCCCTTCCTCTACTTGTTTCCGAAACCGAATGGACCACCCTCTCGAAAGGTGTCATTCAACGCGCCCAACTCTGGAACCACATCCTCCACGACTGCTATGGCACGCAAACGCTTCTAACAAGTGGCATCCTTCCCCCACAGGTTCTCTTTTCCCAATCACGCTACGTCCACTCGCTCCGCCACCTCCCGAACCCCGGCAAGCCCTTGCTCTCGCTCTACGCCGTCGACGTCGCCCGCGATCCAAGCGGCAACTGGACCGTCATCGCCGACCGCACCGAAACACCGAACGGCACCGGCTTCGCGCTGGAAAATCGCATCGTTCTCTCAAGCGTCTTTCCAGAAACCTCGAAGAAGCTCCACCTCATCCGCCTGGCCACCTTCTTCCAGGAATTCCGCAGCACCCTTCTGTCGCTCGCGTCATCCGCCGTCGATACGCCAAACGTCGTACTTCTCTCGCCCGGCCCCGGCGATAAAACCTATTTCGAAGACGCCTTCCTCACCCGCTACCTCGGCATCACCCTTGCCGTCGGCAGCGATCTCACCGTCCGCAGTGACCGGCTTTTCCTCAAGACCGTCCGCGGCCTCCAGCGCGTCCACGTGCTGATCCGCCGGGTACCCGACAGCGAGTCCGACCCCCTCGAAATGCCGACCACCAGCCTCGCCGGTGTCCCCGGCCTCATGCAGGCGATCCGCTCCGGCTCCGTCGTCGTCGTCAACCCACCCGGCACCGCCATCGCTGAAGCGGCCGCATTCCTGCCCTTCCTTCCCGCCATTTCCCGCCACTTCCTCGGAACCGAGCTCCAACCCCCGTCCATCGAGACCCACTGGAACCGAGCCGGCGGCGACGCCGATGCCCTTCTCAACTCCGGAGCAGCCGTCGTCAAAAGCGCCCTCACCCGTAATCTCTTTCCCCCCGTCCTCACCCGCTCACTCACCCCCCAACAGCTAAGCGAGCTCCGCCAAAAAATTGCCCGCAACCCTGAACAGCACGTCATCCAGCGTGAAATGCCCTTCTCAACCGCACCGGTCTGGAACGGCAGCTCCATTGAAGCTAGGCCGGTCGCCATTAGGCTGTTCCTTTATGCCGATGGCGACAACTACCGCGTCATGCCCGGCGGACTCGTTCGCAGCGCCTCGCGCCCCGGCACCCTGCCCGGCCTGTCACTCCACGAAGACACCAGCAGCAAGGACCTGTGGATCCTCGGCAACCCAGCCAACCCCCCTCGCGTCACATCCAACCTTTCCTCCAGAGTCGCGATCCGCCGCAGCAGCGGCACCATGTCGAGCCGCTCCGCCGACAACATGCTCTGGATCGGCCGCTACTCCGAGCGCGCCGAGTGCGCGACACGCGTCCTGCTGGAGATCGTGCTCACCGCCATCGATGAAGATGCCAGCGACGACATCCTCTCCATCCCCGTTCTCCTGCAATCCCTATCGAAACTCGACTACCTTTCGAAGATTGACCCAACAAAGGCACCAGAGAAAGTCGATCGACAGGCACTTCTGAAAACACTGACCTCCGTCTACTACAAATCCAGTAACAAGAGAGCATCGAACCTCGATTCGATTCCGGAGAACCTCGGGAGGCTCCGGTCGCTTTCGGCTCTCTCGCGTGACCGCATGTCAAACGAGACATGGCGCATCATTCAGAATCTCGAACAACTCGGGCACTCCGTCCCACCAAGCTCCCTTGGCGGATTTCGTGTCCCCCTTCAGCAATCGATCCTGCTGCACTCCGCCTTCAATGGCACCATTCGCGAAAACCTCACCCGCACGGAAAGCTGGCGATTCCTCAACATCGGCCGCCGGATCGAACGCTGCTCCTGGCTACTGACCTTGGTCGAGCGCGCCCTGACACTTCACCCGCAGCCACCCACAGCCGTCCTTAATGCCCTGCTTTCGATCATCGACTGCACCATGACCTACCGCTTCCGCTACAAAGGTGCGCCGCAACCGTTGCCCGCTCTGGATCTCATCCTTTTGGACCCAGCCAATCCACGCGGACTTTGCTATCAACTCGCCGATCTCGACGTCAACCTCTCGGAGCTACCGAAGACGGATGAAGAGCGCGCCCTCCGCCCCGCCCACCGCACCATCCTCAAGGCGCTCCACCACGTGCAGACTGAGATGTTGCAAGCCGAAGACGAAGCGTCGGAAGCCGCTGTTCTCGATAGTCTTCGAAGCTTCGTCTCCCAGCTTCGTCAAGATCTCCCCACCGTATCCGAACAACTCGGCTGGGAGTTCTTCACCCACGCCTCTTTCACTTCATCCTAATCGTGCGCTATACCATCCATCACCGTACGAAGTACCGCTACGAGCACAAGGTATCCTACTCGCATCACCTTGCTCGGCTGACTCCTCTCGAGTCTCCGACTCAAAACCATATCTCCTCAAGGATCGTCGTCACTCCACTACCGGACATCCTCACCTCACATCGTGACTACTACGACAACTTCACCAGCTTTTTCTCGCTGGCATCACCGCATAAGGAATTGATCATTGATAGCTTTTCGGAAGTCCTCGTGACCGCCTCACCCGGGGCCACCCTCGACCTCTCACCAGCCTGGGAGATTGTTCGCGATCAGGTCCGCCGCTCAACGCTTGCTCAAGACCTTGCCGCCATCGAATTCAGTTTTGCTTCGCCTCTCTGCCCGGTTCTACCGGAGCTTGCCGATTACGCCCTGATGTCGTTCCGACCCGGCACCCCGATTCTCCAAGCGACCAACGATCTCACCCAGCGGATCCACAAAGATTTCTCATTCGATAACTCCGCCACCACCGTAAGCACACCCGTCAGCGAGGTTTTCGCAAAACGAGCCGGCGTCTGCCAGGACTTCGCCCACCTTCAGATCTCCTGCCTCCGCTCGCTTGGCCTCCCCGCCCGATATGTCTCAGGGTATATCCGAACCGATCCGCCTCCGGGCCGGCCCCGCCTCATCGGCGCAGATGCCTCTCACGCCTGGATGGGCGTTTACGTCCCGCAGTTGGGCTGGACGGATTTTGACGCCACCAACAACGTCATTCCAAGCATCAACCACATCCGCGTCGCCCATGGCCGCGACTACAACGACATCTGCCCGATCCGCGGCACGGTGTACGGAGGCGGAGCTCAAACGCTCGTCATCGGCGTCACCGTGACTCCGGAGTAACTCGCAAGTTTTCTTCAGGACTGCGATCGCAGCTCACACCATTGAGCACATCATCCGAAACCCTGCTCGCTTGCTTCTATCACTTGACACACTCGATCCCCCGCTCTACCCAGTCTCCGTGCTCCGAAAGCTGATCGTCGTCATGGGATGCATCCACCTTCTTGGTGGATCCTTCGGCGTACTTCAGATCGTTGCTTGGGCCGGCATGCTCGTCCAATACTCCTCTTCAGAAGGCGTGAGCGAAGGCATCAGCAAGACCTTCGATGGCGAACACCCCTGCTCCCTCTGCTTGGCAATCAAGGAGGTCAAGGAGCACCAGACCGAGAAGCAGCCGCTTCAAGCCGCAAGCGAAAAGCTATCGCTCAAAGAGCTGGCTCTTCCCCAATGCATCACTCTCAGGGATCCGACAAGTCGCCCTGCCGTGATCGCCCGCTTTCTCGAGCCTGCCGAAAGCAGCAGAAGCCGAGCGGATTCGCCGCCCATTCCTCCTCCGAGGTTTCTGAGCTAACGCTCCCCATGAGGCCCCTTTGCCTCAACGCCCTTACGCACCTTCACGGACTTTCGTTCGAAGGATTGTCATGTGGCTTTGAATGAAACGAAGTCATCAACGTCGGCTGCCTGCTGACTTCAGATGTCACCTCTTTCATCACCCTGGAGCGCCTCATTCCCGGGACCATTCCCGGCAACCCTGCAGATCGGTGCCCATGCGGCCGCACCGTTGACTACCTGCATGCACCCATTCCCACCGATTCGGGAACGTGCCCTCGAGCCGCCATCTCATCTTTTAACACATTCAAAATATATCAACACTATGAAGTTTATCATTATCAGCGCAGCCCTTGTCAGCTCGGCATCAGCCGCTGTGGTCGTCGACTACGCGTATAATAATCCCTCTGCCGTCAACGACAGCCCGACCGCCACGAGTCAGCAATTCCGCTACGATGCCTTCGTCACCTTGGGACCCGGCGACTCGTGGGATTCCCTCGCAACACTTGGCGGCTGGAGTTACGTCGACCTCGATCCAACCAAGAACCAAAACCGAGGCTGGGGCCACGCCGCAGCTTGGTTCCTCATCGAACTCACCGATCCAGGCGCCTTTTCGGTCTCAATGAGTTGGCTGGCACCAGCCGTCGGCCCTCTTGGCACTGAAGGCCGCCCCGGCTTCACCATCTATTCCGGTGAATCCGTGCACCATAACACCGACAACCTCCACACCTTTTCCAACAACGGAAACGACCTCGCTGCTCTGAACGGGGCGTGGGACAAAAACTCGACTCCCTTATCGTTTGCGGGAACTGCCGTGAACTTTAGCGGCGATGCTGTTTCAGATGCATTCATCCTCCCCGCGGGCCGCTACACCGTCATCCTCGGAAATGCGCATGACTCGACCACTGCCTACGTCGACCGTGATTTCAACTTCACCTTCGCCGCCGTCCCCGAGCCGTCTTCCGCCCTCCTCATGACAGCCGGTTGCCTCGTGCTTGTTAGCCGACGCCGCCGTTAACCATGGCATCCCCCGGCCGGGAAGCTACGTGCTTCCCGGCCACCCTTTCATCATGATCCCTCGTCTCCTCATTCTGCTGGCGCTCATTTCCCGCGCCTTCGCTTTCGAACATTTCGAAGCACGACAAGTGCACCCAGTCGACCTGACGCCGGACGGCAGCAAGCTGCTCGCCCTTCAAAGCGTTTCACATCGGCTCAGCGTATTCGACACTGGCACGCCGCTTCGCTCGCGGCCACTACTCATCGCGGAAATTCCGGTATCCACCTCGCCCGTCAGCGTCCGAGCGCGAACCAACGATGAAGCATGGGTCGTGAATGAAGTCTCTGACTCGATCTCCATCGTTTCCCTTTCACAAAAACTCGTGGTCGCCACACTACGTGTCGCAGATGAACCCGCAGACCTCATTTTCGCCAACGGCAAAGCCTTCGTTTCATGCGCCCAAGCCCGAAAGGTCATTGTCTTTGACGCCACCACTCGCGCACAGATCGCGGAGATTCAAATCGACGCCCTTCAACCGCGTGCGCTGTGCGCCAGCCCCGATGGCAGCACCGTCTATCTAGCATCGCTCGATTCCGGAAACCAGACGACCATTCTTCCTCGCGCCAGCGCCCCGCTTCCACCCGCGCCAACGAACTCCTCACTTCCCGCAGCACCATCTACGGCACTCATCGTAGCAGCCGATGACCCACGCATCACCCATACCGTTCTCGATCACGACATCGCAGCGATCGATACCACGACGCTCCAGCTTTCCACCTGGTTTGGAGGAGTGGGCACCCACCTTTTCGGCCTCGCCACCCATCCCGATGGCTCAGTCTTCTGCGTCAACAGCGAGTCCCTCAACCTCACCCGCTTCGAACCCGAGCTCAATGGCCACTTCAGCCTCCACCGCCTGAGCCGCCTGAACCCCAGCAACGGATCAATTCTCCATCACGACCTCAATCCCGGCATCGAACGAGCCACCACACCCGTCCCCGCGAGCATCGACCGAGCCCTCGCCCAACCGACCTCTGTCGCGCTGAACGCCGATGGCAGCCGCGCCTGGGTGACCGCGTTCAATTCCGACCGCGTCGCCGAAATCAACACCAGCACCGGGGCCATCCTGCAAAATATCGACCTCCGCCCCAGCGGCGCCACCACCTTGGAAATGCGAGGGCCACGCGACTCCACGCTTTCGTCCGACAACAGCCGCCTCTACGTGTTGAACAAACTTTCCGACACGCTCACCACCCTCGAAACCACCACCGGGGAAATCCTTTCAGAGCAAATGCTGGGCTCCACCGATCCCATGCCCGCGAACATCCGCCAAGGCCGCGGCGTGCTCTACGATGCCAGGCTTTCAGGAAACGGCACGGTCTCTTGTGCCACATGCCACCTCGATGCCGATCGCGACGGCCTCGCGTGGGACCTCGGTGACCCGGGCGGACAGATGACTTCCATCCCAAGCGCCGATCTTTCGATCCACGACTTCAGCGTCTTCAACCGGCAGGTCCACCCCATGAAGGGCCCTCTAACAACCCAAACCCTTCGCGGACTCGCGCTCAATGACGCACGGCCAAACGACCCGACTACCGGAGATGCCAGACCGCCTCAGGCGATCACGACCAAGTTCCATTGGCGGGGCGACAAGCCATCGATCCAATCCTTCAACTCCACCTTTCCAAACCTCATGGGTGGCAACGTAATCCCATCCGTCCAAATGGATCTACTCACCGAGTATCTCCTCTCGATCAGACTCCATCCCAACCCGAACCGAAACCTCGATCGCACGCTGAAGACGAGCCTCAACGGCGGAAACCCCGTCAACGGACTCGCCATCTTCAATGATCACAACCTCAGCCACTGCATCGTCTGCCATGACTTCAACGCCGGCACCGATCAGAATCTCAACGACAATTTCTCTGTCGGAAGCTCACAACCGATGAAGAACCCCGGCTTCCGCCAACTCTATCAGCGAGCCGACATCTTCGATCCAAATGGCACTTCCCTGTCAGGCTTTGGTCTCGGATCCGATGGTTCGGGCCACGAACTTCCAATCGTCCACCCCTACGCCCTCGACCGCCTCGACCGCTTACCACTCACCGCCCTGAAACGTCAGAACCTGGCGGACCTCAAGGCTTACCTGATGTCATTCGACACCGCTACCCCACCCGCCGTCGGTCGCGAGCAAACCATCACTCTATCCAATCGCAGTAGCACCGAGATCACCGACCTCCTCACGCTTCTTGAAAACCAGGCCACGAGTGGCTCAATCGGAGTCGTTGGCTGGGGCCGCCACCATGGGGTCTCGAAACAACTCCGATTCGATCCCGCAAGCAATCGATACATCAGCGATAGCAGCGCCGAAGCTCCCATGACCCGCAGCGAATTCCTCGCCCTCATCATCAATGATGATGCCCTAACAGTTTCCGGCGTCTCGCTCGGCGAAACCACAAATCGCGGAGGCGATCGAAACAGCAACGGCCAAGCCGACCGCGACGAAGCCCAGCCGCAAGCACTTATCATGAATGAAGGAGGCGAACTCCATCTTGAATGGGGCTCAAGAAGCGACTGGTTCCCGGAAGCAACAACCGACCTTGGAGCTCCATGGCTCCCTGCCGAAGGTGAAGGCACCACTTCCCCTCCTCGCTTCGAACTCCCTTCGGAGCGCCCTCCCCAGCAGTTCTTCCGCCTTCGCCGCACCTGGTGATCACCCCATCTCACGCTGCAATGTATCGACTTCCCACCATTCTCGTCCTCCTATCACAGGTAGCTCACGCCCACCATGGTCAGGACTTTTTCGTCAACCTCGACGCCCGAGTTCCCGCCTTTGGAGCCATCACGACCTTCGCCTCCTCCAGCTACCTTCGGGATGCGACAGGTGCTGAAGAAACGTCACTCGAGCCCGGCTTCCTCATTGGAACAGGTCTCGGCACCGCCGTTGGCCTAACTGCAGAGTGGTCTAACAGCGACGCCAGCGCCTTCGACTACTCGGGAGCCACACCGCTCTTTCAGTGGTCGATGGCAATCCCCAACGCTCCACTTCGATTTGGCTTCGCGGCCTCCTATCACATCTCGGATTCCTCATCCTTGGTTTCATCCGCCGCAGCCGGAGGCCACACCCACGGAAGAGCATCTACCTCCTCAACTGCAAACTCCGCCGAATCGTCGGCTTCCTTCAACCCCGACGCACCAGCCTTCAATCCCGATGCCCCACCCACCGGAAGCACGGGACACAATCACTCCGCCCACAGCCACGGTGGTCACGGCGGCATTCATCGACATGGCGAAGACTTCCTCGCCACTCGATTGATTATCGAATGGCAGGTGTCCGAGTCGACCCGCGCCGTCGCCAACATGATCGTCGTCAGTGGAGGTTGGAGCGACACCGCCTTCGGATACTCGCTCGGCCTGCGACACGATTTCTCGGAAAAATGGGCCCTCGGCCTCGAAGCCATCGGCGACCTCAACTCGAACGGCGAGCACGAAGTCGTGGGCGGTGCCTGGTTCAATCCTCGCCACGACCTCAACCTCCGTCTCGGCCTCGGCACCGGAATCGGCCAGGGCTCACCAGAATTATCACTCTACTCAGGCCTCACCTGGCGGTTCTGAGCCAACCCACGAATCCTATCCTCGTCACAATGGACGATGGACGATAGAGGTTCCCATCACCCCACCGTTAGCGAGCTTCTTCTCCACGCCTCCATCCTCATTCTCGCCTTCCTCTACTCGAGCGTCGGCCATGCCGGAGCATCGGGTTACATCGCGGCGATGACACTTGCCGGCGTCGCCATCCCCGAGATCCGGCCCGCCGCTCTGATGATGAATCTCGGTGTCGCCTGTTTCGGCATGTGGCATTTCATCCGTGGCGGTCATCTCCGCGGGTCGTTGACCTGGCCTTTTTCGTCGCCGCCCTTCCTTTTGCCTTCCTTGGAGGAAAAGTCAGCCTTCCTCCTGCAATCCTCAGCCTGGTTCTCGGCTCGGTGCTCCTTTTCTCATCGATCCGTTTCCTGCTTCCAAGCAAGGCATCCACTGAGGAGCCGAAGCCGCCCAAGTTACTCATCGCGCTCCTATCCGGAGCCCTGCTCGGCTACCTCGCCGGCCTGACCGGCACGGGCGGCGGCATTTTCCTCGCCTGCCATGACCGCCACCATCCATCAGCTCTTGACCTCCCCCGGGCATAACTATTTCGGACACCACGAAACGCCAGCCGGGACAAACGAGATCATCTCGCACGAGTCCATCCAGCTCGTTGCGGGTCGCGGCATTCCCGGCGACCGCTTCTTCGACTGGAAGGACAACGACAAAGGCCAGGTCACCTTGATTGACCAACAGCTCATCGATGACATCCGCCGATTCTCGGGAAACCCTGAACTCTCCGCCGGAGCCTTCCGCCGCAATGTCGTGATCGAAGGCATCGACCTCCGTTCCCTCATCGGGAAAACCTCCCGGCTCAATGGCCTCCTTCTCGAAGGATGCGAAGAATGCCGCCGCTGCTACTGGATGGACAAAGCCTGCGGAAAAAATGGCACCGAAGATCTCGAAAGGTCGCGGCGACCTCCGCTGCCGAATTCTCGAAGACGGCGAACTTTACCTTGGAGCCGGCGAATTCCTCCGCGATGATCTCTTCCCAACTCCTGATGAACGCACTAATCACACCCGCCCAAGCAGACGATCTCATCAGCTCATCACTGACCTCTCTACCTTCCGAAAACGTACCACTCGCCCACGCCATCGGACGCCGCCTGCTTTCCCCGATCTTCGCCGATCGCGCGCTCCCGCCATACAACCGCTCGATGATGGACGGCATCGCCTTCAAGGCATCTGCCATTTCCCCAAACAGCTCCATCAAAATTGCCGGACTCCACCCCGCCGGCGTCCCAAGTCCCGGACCTCTAACACCCGGATACGCCTGGGAAATCATGACCGGTGCCATCGTTCCCGACGACTGCGACACCATCGTCCCCTACGAACAACTTTCGCCCGACCTCACCCGGATCCTCGCCCCATTCAATCCCGGTCAGCACGTCCACTGCGCCGGGTCCGACGCGAAATCGGGTGCCACCCTCGTCCCCGCCGGAGCCACCATCGGAGCACCGGAAATCGCGATCGCCGCATCCGTCGGACAAACCACCCTTACCGTTCCACGCCGTCCGAAAGTCGGCATCCTCACCACCGGCGATGAAGCGATTCACCCCGCCGCCATTCCCGAGCCCTGGCAGATCCGTCGATCGAACGGACCAACCCTCGCCGCCCTTCTCGAATTCCACGGGATCCCCATCGCGTTCCAACAGCACGCCTTGGACGAACAAACTGATCTCGGCCGCTGCCTCGACCAAGCGCTCGATGCCGTCGATCTTCTGATCACCATCGGCGGCATCTCGAAGGGCAAAAAGGACTTCATCCGCACCTTGTTAGAGGACCGACTTGGAGCCCCCGCCTTCCACGGCGTCTCTCTTCGCCCCGGCAAACCATTTGCCTTCTGGCCCGGCCCTCCCGACGTCTTCGCCCTCCCCGGAAATCCTGTCTCCGTGCTCGCCACCTTCACCCGCTTCGTCCGCCCCGCGCTCAACCAACTCCAAGAACTCCCGAACCCAAAGCGCCGCACCGTGCCACCCGAGGACATCCAACCTCTCAGCAAGCTGACCTGGCTCCTCCCGCTCGGAAATCGACGCAACCCTCTGCCACCGGGAAACTCCGGCGACTTTTCGTCCATCGCCGGTGCCGTCGGGGTGCTGGAAATCCCACCCATCCCCAATTTCGATCCCGAAAGTCCGCTCGACTTCTACCCTTTCACCGCCTGACCCCATGTCGCTTTCCCACATCGATCTCTCTAACAAGGCCACCATGGCTGAAGTCTCTAACAAGGCCATCAACGAGCGCATCGCCGTCACCGAAGCCCTCGTCACCGTCAACGACGTCGTCGCTGCGCGGTTCGCCTTGCGAAGTTTCTGCTCCTTCGGGGGCTGAATCCGCTCCCACCGCTCTGGTTCCCAATCGTAAATTCCAACTCGTCAAGAGATTAGTCGACACAAGACCAACTTCTTTCGCTCGCCTCACCCAAGTCTATTTCATAGAAACCCAAGCATGTCCAAGCAACCTATCCTCACCAGCCGACGCGACTTCCTGAAAAAATCCGTGATCTTCGGCTCCATCTCATTTCTCCCCGCCCACATCGCCCTCGGCCAAGCCAGTGGCGGAAAGCAGGCCCCAAGCCAACAAGTCCGGCTCGCCGCCATCGGCATCGGCAATCAAGGCGGCGGCGACCTCAAGATCATGGCCGACTCCGGCCACTGCACCGTCGTCGCCCTCTGTGACGTCGACCTTGAAGGCAAGCACACTCAAGGGTCCCAGAAGGCCCACCCGAAGGCAAAGAAGTTCACCGACTTCAGGAAAATGTTCGATGCCATGGCCGACGACATCGACGCCGTCGTCATCGGCACCCCCGACCACGCCCACTTCTGCATGGCGATGCTGGCCATGTCACTCGGCAAGCACGTCTACGTCGAGAAACCGCTCGCCCACACCTTCGGGCAATGCGACCGTCTGATCAAATTGGCAGAGAAAAGCGGTGTCGTCACCCAGATGGGCAACCAAGGCCACTCCGGCGGCAACTATTTTCAATACAAGGCGTGGACCGAAGCGGGCATCATCAAGAACGTCACCCGCATCACCGCCTACATGAACAACCCGCGCCGCTGGCACGGCTGGGGAACTTCCGTGAAGGAATACCCAAGCCAGCCGCTTCCCCCAGGCATCGATTGGGACACATGGACCGGCCCGGCAAACGAGCATCCCTTCAGCAACAAGCTCCACCCTCAGGAATGGCGCAGTTGGTTCGACTACGGCAGCGGTGCCTTTGGCGACTGGGGCCCACACATTCTCGACACCTCCCACCGTTTCCTCAAACTCGGTCTACCAAGCTCCATTGAGGCTGTCAAACGCGAGGGAGCCAACCCGCTCGTCTTTCCGCAGGAATCGACCATCAAATTCAAGTTCCCCGCCCGTGGCGACATGCCGGCCTGCGATGTTACTTGGCTGGATGGCGTGAAAAACCGACCAACGCCCGAGCCCGAACTCGGCGAGATCAACACCAGGAAGCCCGGAAAAATCATCTACGGCGAAGAGCTCACCTTCCAAGGCGGCAGTCACTCCGACGTGCTTCAGGTTGTTCCACGCGAAAAGTTCATGGAGATCCGCAAGGACCTTCCCCGCATCCAGGGCAAGAACTCGAACCACTACGAGAACTTCCTGCTCGCCTGTAAGGGCGAGGAAGAAGCTCGCTCACCCTTCAGTGTCGGCGGTCCGCTGACCCAGGTCTTTGCCCTTGGTATCCTCGCCCAGCGCTTGGGTGGTACCCTTGAGTTCGATCGTGCAACCAACCAGATCACGAACAACGCCCAAGCTCAGGCCCTCCTTGATCCAGCACCGCGCAAGGGGTGGGAGGAGTTCTACAAGCTGTAAGGCTCCGACTCGACTCCCTCGCCGAGGAAGCCCACAAAAGCCCGGCACCGCGTGCCGGGCTTTTTCGTGCGCTTTCATCCCACGCGCCTGAAGATCGCCTTGCCACCCTTGGCGCTCATTGGTGCGCCACTCCCTTCCTCCATCCGTTTATCCGGTGTGTTGGGTGGTTCTCCCCCGGCCTTTTCGAATCGCAAAAAACGCCCGCAGGTGACCCTGCGAGCGTTTTTCAAATCCGTTGTGCCGAAGATTTACTCGGCCTTGGCTTCGACCTTTTCGGCCTCCACTTCGACAGCATCATCCGTGGTGTCTTCCACCACTTCTTCGTCGTTCTCGATCACGCGATCGACGAACTCGATGATTGCCATCGGCGCGGCGTCGGTCAGACGTGGTCCAAGCTTGGTGATGCGGCAGTAGCCACCCTCGCGGGTCGCTGCGGCAGGTGCCACCACTTCAAACAGCTGCTTCACGACGTCCTTATGACGAAGGAAAGCCACTGCCTGACGGCGAGCGTGAAGGTCGCCCTTCTTGCCAAGTGTTACCATTTTCTCGGCGACTGGGCGAAGCGCCTTGGCCTTGCCGAGGGTGGTGCGGATCGCGCCGTGTTCGATCAGGCTGCAGGCCATATTGGCGAGCAAGGCCCGGCGATGGGACGCGGTGCGCTTGAGTTGTGAGGTCTTGTTGCGATTTCTCATCGGGTGTTCCCTTTATTGAAGTTAGTCGTCGAGGTTCTGGGCGATCAAATCGGCAAGTCCGACGGGAGCTTCGTCCTCCACACCAAGGCGCGGGGCACGGGCTGCAGCGATCGGGCCGGAGAGCAACGAGGGTTCGAGGGACATTCCAAGGCCGAGGCCGAGCTCGGAAAGCTTGTCCTTGATTTCGTTGAGCGACTTCTTGCCGAAGTTGCGGTACTTGAGCATCTCTGCCTCGCTCTTCATGGCCAGCTGGCCGACCGAGGTGATATTCGCGTTATTGAGGCAGTTGGCGGCACGAACCGAGAGTTCGATTTCGTTGACCGACATATTGAGGAGCTTCTTAAGGGCCGCGTTTTCTTCGCTGGTCTCGGCTGGTGCTTCTTCGAAGTCCACCGCGTTCTCGTCGTAATTGACGAACACGTCGAGGTGGTGGCGAAGAATGGCCGAAGCTTGAAGGAGGGCTTCCTGAGGAGTCACTCGACCGTCGGTCCAGATATCGAGCACGAGCTTGTCGAAATCGGTCATCTGACCCACACGGGTGGTGTCCACCGCATACTTGACGCGGGTCACCGGCGAGAAAATCGAGTCAATCGCGATCACGCCGATCGGCTGGTCCTTCCGCTTGTTCTCATCACCGGTCGAGAAGCCACGTCCGACGCGGATTTCGAATTCGCAGTCGAACTTCACCTTCTTGTCGAGGTGGCAGATGACCTGGTCCTTGTTGACCACTTCGTAGATGTTGTCCCCCTGGATGTCTCCAGCGGTCACCACGCCATCGCGCTCGACCTTGATGGTCAGAATGCGTGCATCCTTGTCGTGGTGTTTGAACTTCACCTTCTTGAGGTTGAGGATGATGTCGGTGACATCTTCCACCACGCCCGGAAGGCTGGAGAATTCGTGCTGCACGCCGGCGATGCGAACGGAGGTGATCGCAGCACCTTCGAGGGAGCCAAGAAGAACGCGGCGGAGCGAGTTACCGAGGGTATGGCCGTATCCACGCTCGAAAGGCTCGGCGGTGAATTGGGCGTAAACATCGGTGGCGGTGTCCTCGTTGCGGACGAGGCGATTCGGGATCTCGAAACGAGATAGTTTTACGGCTGACATAGGGTAATTCGATTTGCCGGGTTTCCCTCCAGCGCTTACGGCAGGTTCCTCATGAAGAGGGCTGCCAGGAGGACCTACGGCGGTTCGGCGAGGCGAGCGCGGGCGGGTTTGTAAGGGGAGGCCCCGGGTATTGGCAAAGAAAATTTTTAACCGTTTTTGCCTTCTTTTCAGGTATTCGAGTAGAAACCTAACTTTTCCCAAACAAATTTCAGGTAGCCACCTGTCAAATTCCGTGTTAGAGTCCCCGATGAATGCCCATACGAAAAGAAAAGATCCTGTAATGAAATCAAAGCGGAACCTGACCCGATTCACCTATGAGAGCACCGCCTTCCAAGGATGGCGCCTATGCATTAGCCGCGGTGGAGCGACTTTCACCAAGTATTTCTCTGACAAGAGCTACGGTGGCGGAAGGAAGTCCCTGAAAGCTGCTGAAACAGCTCTGGAAGACATTAAGGCCACCGTCTCCAAGTCGCGCCTTGTCGAAGGAAAGCTCAGCGACGCCACGGTCAAGAAGGTCGACAAGATCCTCGCAAAGGCCTGATTCCCGACCTCCGAAGCTTACAGCCATCCGCGACTCCAGACCGGCAAGGCAAACTTACGCTTGTGCGCTGGGATTTCCTGCGTCCACTGACGGCATGTCCGGGCATTTCCCCATCGCCATCCATTGGTTCCGCCGGGACCTTCGAATCCTCGATAACACAGCGCTTCACCACGCCGTAGAGGCCGCCGCAAGGGTGATTCCTGCCTACGTCCTCAGCGATTGGAAGGGCGAGCACCTGTGGACAGGCGCGAATCGGCAATCCTTCCTCTGCAATGCGCTTGCCTCACTCGAAAAGAACCTCCAAACGATCGACGGACGCCTGATCGTCCGCTCGGGTGATGCCGTTTCCAGTTTGCTGAAGCTCGCCGAAGAATCAGGCGCCCAAGCCATTTTCTACAACGAAGATCCGGATCCTTTCGGAAAGGCCACTGAGAAAAGGCTGATCGCGGCCTGCGAGTCGCGCGGCCTCGTCTGCCAAGGCTTTCACGACGTCACCCTCCACGCCCCCCACGAGGTATTGACCCAGAGCGGCGACCCCTATCGGGTCTACACCCCCTACAGTAAAAACTGGCTTGGCCTCCAAAAGCCCGCCCCTTTTCCGAAACCCAAGTCACTCAACACGCCGGGCGGCATCTTTTCAGGAGACCTCCCCACCCTCGCCCACTGGAAACTCGGCAAACCCGGCGACGAAGTCCTCGAAGCCGGCGAACGCGCCGCCCACGATCGGCTCAAGCGCGCCTTGAAGGAACGTCTCACCAACTACAAGAACCTCCGTGACATTCCGTCAGCCTCAGGAACCTCCCGAATCTCCCAAGACCTCCGCTTTGGTCTACTCTCGCCCAGAACAGTCTACACGAAAGTCGCCGCCCTCCTCGAAAAGTCCCCAAAACCAGAAGGCGTCCAGATTTTCATCAAAGAACTCGCCTGGCGGGAATTCTACATGGCGATCCTCCATCACTACCCGCATGTATTGGAGCAGGAATTCAACGCCGACTGGCGAGGACTCCCGTGGGACCAACCCGGCGAGAACTTCGAGGCATGGAAAGAAGGCCGCACCGGCTTCCCAATCATCGATGCCGGCATCCGCGAACTCCGCTCCACCGGCTTCATGCACAACCGGGTCCGCATGATCGTTGCCATGTTTCTCACCAAAGACCTCCATATCGACTGGAGACTCGGCGAGCAGTTCTTCATGCAGCAGCTGACCGATGGTGAGATCGCTGCCAACAACGGCGGCTGGCAATGGTCGGCCGGCACCGGTGCCGACGCCGCTCCTTACTTCCGCATCCAGAACCCGTGGTCCCAGACCAAACGCTTCGATCCCAAAGGCGAGTATATCAAACGCTGGGTCCCCGAGCTCAAAGACGTCGCCCCAAAGCTCCTCCTCGCCCCCCCCGCCGACACCAAACCCATCGCCGCCGACTACCCGCTCCCCTGCGTCGACCACAAAACCGAGCGCGAGCGCACTCTCGCCATCTTCAAAAAGCACCGCGAGCAATCAGGCCGATAGCTCTCAAGGGGGGCTGGCAGCTACCGGACAAGCCCAGCGAGCCATCCCGCCTAATCCAAGCCGCCCCGAAGAACCAACTTCATCAGCCAAAGCCTCCACCCTTGGGGCTTACAAAGCCCCGTTCCTCGTGCTGACAAGTCACTTCCCAATCTAGCCGACTCTTACCACCCAAGGCCAGCGCGACCGAGGCATCGCCTCTCCAAACTTCTTATTGCGCAACTTCACTCTGGCTTCCGGGTTCATCCGCGTGAACCATGAGCGCGATCGCTTTCAGCATCGGGAACTTGGAAATGCCGGAGTCCACCCCCAATTACGACGACCCCAACGCCATCGACGTGGCGTTGATGAAACGTGTCGCCGTGGAAGACGAGCGCGCGTTCCGCGAACTCGTCGAGCGCCATCAAAATGCCGTCATCGGCACCGTCGCCAAAATGCTCGGCGACCGAAGCGAGGCCGAAGACATCGCACAGCGGGTTTTCCTGCGAGTTTGGAAGCATGCCAAGCGCTGGCGTCCCGACGCCAAGTTCACCACCTACCTTTTTACCATCACCCGCAACCTCGTCTACAACGAGAGTCGCCGCCGCTCGCGCCGGAAAGAAGTTTCCTCCGATGAGCGCAGCGAGGAAAGCGGGTTCGAAACCGTGGCCGATGCCCGCTCGGAGCCCGACGCCGAAGCCCTCAAATCCGAGATGCATGAAGAAATCGATCAGGCCATTCAGAGCCTGCCGGAAGCCCAACGCACCGCTGTGATTCTCTACTCATACGAATCGATGCCCTACGAGGAGATTGCCAAGGTACTCAATTCCTCCGTTTCCTCAGTGAAAAGCCTGCTCTTCCGGGCACGTGGCACCCTGCGCGAAAAGCTCTCCCAGCACATGGGATATTGAACAGCGGCACCGAGAGTTTTGCCTTCCAGCGACGAGGTTCCTTTTTCCGCCTTCAAAACTGGCAGCCCCCCCAGGGCTCGAACCTAGAATAACGGAATCAGAATCCGCTGTGTTACCATTACACCAAGGGGCTAAAGGTGATCGTCGCTGGCAGTCCCCCCAGGGCTCGAACCTGGAATAACGGAATCAAAATCCGCTGTGTTACCATTACACCAAGGGACTCTTGTGCCGACGGCGGGCGGAAACTAGGACCCTCTTCTCAGATTTGCAATAGGGAAATCCCGATGATTTTTGATGAATCTTTAGCTCGGGGATAAGAGGACCAAGACCTCATTGATCAAGCGGGAGCACCGACGACTTCACCGGGCATCGGACCGTCGTCATGCTCCTGCTCTTCACTCTTTGGCTTCGGTGCCGAAACCTTTGGCATGTCATCAGGAAGGGTCGGAGGAGTCGGGGAACTCGGTGGATTCCGCATTTTACCAAACTCAAGGAGCTCGTTGATGTGGCTGGCATCGAGGGTTTCAAACTCAAGCAAGCCCTGCGCGATCAACTCAAGATGCTCACGCCGCTCGAGAAGCAGACGCTTGGCTTCGGAATAGGCATGGTCGATGACATCCTTGATCTCAGCATCGATCTTTTGAGCGGTTGCCTCGGAGTAGTTCCGTTGACGGGAAATATCACGAGCAAGGAAGACCTCACCCTGCGGATCGCCGTATTCGACCATCCCGAGTTCTTCACTCATCCCCCATTCGCAGACCATTTTGCGAGCAAGCTTCGTCGCCTGGTTGATGTCTCCGGAAGCGCCACTCGTCACGTCGCCGAAGATGATCTCTTCAGCCACACGGCCACCCATCGTCACGATGAGCTGCTCTTGTCCCTGACGTTTGTGGAAGTGATACTTGTCTTCCGTCGGCAAGTGGAAGGCGGCACCGAGGTACGGACCACGTGGAATGATGGTCACCTTGTGAAGCGGATCGACGTGTTCGAGAATCGTCAGCAAGAGTGCATGACCCGCTTCGTGATAAGCGGTGGTTGTCTTCTCTTTCTCGCTCAGCGCCATGCTGCGGCGCTCACGGCCCCAACGCACCTTGTCCCGAGCCTCTTCCAGCTCGGCCAGAGTCACCGCGCTGAGTCCCTTGCGAGCGGCAAGTAGCGCCGCCTCGTTGATCAAATTCGCCAACTCCGCGCCCGAAAAACCGGGAGTGCCTCGGGCAATCACACTGAGATCGGATCCCGGAGCGAGTTTGATTTTCTTGACGTGAACTCCGAGGATTTCTTCACGGCCTTTCACGTCAGGCAGAGAAACGGTGACTTGACGGTCGAAGCGACCAGGGCGGAGCAGCGCCGGATCCAACACATCCGGACGGTTCGTCGCCGCGATGATGATGATACCTTCCTGAGTGTCGAAGCCATCCATCTCGACGAGGAGTTGGTTGAGCGTCTGCTCACGTTCGTCGTGACCACCACCCATACCGTGACCACGATGACGACCAACCGCGTCGATCTCATCGATGAAAATCAAACAAGGAGCGTGCTTCTTACCCTGCTCGAACATATCGCGCACACGCGAGGCACCGACACCGACGAACATTTCCACGAAGTCGGAACCAGAGATCGAGAAGAACGGCACATCCGCCTCACCGGCGATCGCACGAGCAAGCAAGGTTTTACCAGTGCCCGGAGCACCGACCATCAGCACGCCCTTCGGAATCGAGCCCCCAAGCTTCTGAAACTTGCGGGGATCACGGAGGAAATCGACGATCTCCCAGAGTTCTTCCTTCGCCTCCTGAATACCAGCGACATCCTTGAAAGTCACTTTGTTATGGTCGCGCGTCAGCATGCGTGCCTTGCTTTTACCAAAAGACATCGCACCCTTCCCAGCCGCTTTCATTTGCTGGCGGAAAAGGAAGAAGAGCAACAGCACGATGAGCAACACCGGCAAGAAGGTGATGATCGCCTTGCCGAGCATGTCGGTATTGCGGAAATAGCCAGCGTCCTCCATCTTGAGGAGATTTTTGAGTTCCTCATCCAGGAGATACATTGAGGTATCCACCGTAAACTCGATTGGACCGCCAGCCTTGCCGTCCTCAGTCGGAGCATCGGCCAGCATCACAGGCACGTCGACCTCACCGACCAAGACCGCATCGTAGGGCGTCGTGTAAAGCGTCAGAGGTTGATTCGGATCATTCGGCTTCACCCAACCGTAGGCCATATACCTCCGAAATTCCCTCAGCGTCACGATCTTTCCTGCATTCAGGACATCCTCAGGGAGCGTCTCCGAGTGAATTCGCTTGGGAAGAATTTCCTTCAGCAGCTCATTGACTTCCTGCTCTTGAGGCGTACGGCGACCGAAGCTCAGAGCAAAGATTTGGCTTTCTCCACCACTTTCCTCGAATTTAGGCGTTGGCTTGTACCAGCCGGAAATCTTGGCATCAGCCGTGCCTTCCGCAGTCACCACCTTGAGCGGCTTCTTCGCATCATTCTGGACGATCAGACCCTGGTCCCACTTTTTCCTAAAGTCACTGTAGCTCAGCGATTTAACCTTTGTTGATCCATTGTTGAAGAAAGCAAAACCTAGGATCACAAATGCGGCTCCCAGCAAGATCGCCAGGCGCCAGTTGAATCCAGGAGCTTCGGTCGGCCCGCGCTGGCCGCTTGGACCTTCGGGTGGACGTTGTTGAGGCGAT
>Ga0100400_1000185_pt1 | contig 40764 bp, 32 predicted proteins | sample CryGeymeta201524_FD_80420 | JGI IMG/M metagenome (GOLD analysis project Ga0100400, IMG submission 80420) | Groundwater microbial communities from Crystal Geyser aquifers in Utah, USA - Crystal Geyser metaG 2015-24 | ecosystem: Environmental > Aquatic > Deep subsurface > Groundwater | place: USA... | reverse complement strand
TTCTCTTGCTCCCATAAAGTTTGGCAGCAATAGCGCCGAAAGCATACCAATAATGGCGATAACGACGAGAAGTTCAATAAGAGTAAAACCTTTTTTCATTGCTTATTTCATCCTATACGTTTTCCAAATAAAAATCAACATGTGGTCGAGAGTTAACTGTAAATTAAGATTGTTATTCTCCAAAAGACTTTTTAATTTAAGAGTTTCCTTGATAATCGGAGGAGCTTTTTTGTCAAAAATCAATCTTTCTCTAAAAAAAATAATTATTTCCTCAAGAGTAAACGGTGTTGTCGATAAAAGATTGAAATTTGAGTCAGAAATTAATTTATTCAAAACCGCTTTTACTTGAGGAGTTAGATCTACCAGTTTTTTTTTATTAAGACGGACGACTCGCGTCCGCGATCTTATTGTAGGAATCAATTTATTTTCGTTGTCAACCGATAAGACGAACAAAGTGTTAGCCGGCGGTTCTTCTAAAATCTTAAGAAAGGCGTTTTGCGCCTCAAGAGAAGAAAGCTGAAAGTTTTCCAGAAAGTAAATTCTGGTTTCTTTATGAAATATCTTAGTTTCTCTGATTAACTCTTTAATTTCTTTGATTGAGTATTCTTTGCCTTCACTTTTAATTTCAAAAAAAAGCGTATTTTTATTGATAAACTTTTTTAAATACTTTTTAATTTCTCTTGAATTATTGGAGATTATAAGTAACGGAATCATATTGCATTTTAGCATAATTTTTAGGTATAGTTAATTTATGGATATTTCACCGAAATTATTACTGAGTAAATTAGTAGAAAAGGGAAAATTGACCCAGGAAGAAGCTGATCATTATGAAGTCGCCAGTCTGCAAAAAAGTATTTCTATCGATCAGTATTTATTTGAAAAATCCAATATCGACAAAACAGAAATAATCAAAGCCGTCGCTGATATCCAAAATATTCCTTACGCTGATTTGAGTTCTTCGCCCATTGATTCTGAGGCAGTTGGTTTTATTCCAGAAACGATTGCCAGAAAGTATCATCTTATTCCCTATCATTTTGACGCGGCAGAGGGAATAGTATATTTAGGAACGGCTGATCCTTATAACATTTCAATTATTGACTTTTTAGAGAAAAAAACAGGCAAAAAAATAGTTTTGGCTTTAGCTAATCAAGATCAAGTTGAAAAAATGATTAATTTAGCCTATAGTCAGGGATTATCGCCTGAGGTAAGAGAAGCATTAAAGGAATATATACCAGATTCGGGAGGAAAAAAAATTGATCTTGGCACGGCGATAAACGAAGCGCCAATTGCTAAAATTGTTTCGACTATCTTAGAGTTTTCTATAAAAAGCCGTGCCTCTGATATTCACATCGAACCAGAAGAGACTCGCACGAAAGTCAGGTATAGAGTAGACGGAATCTTGCAAGAAAAATTGTCTTTGCCAAAAACGATTCATGATGCTTTAATATCGAGGATAAAAATCCTTTCGGAAATGAAGATTGATGAAAAAAGGATTCCTCAAGACGGTCGTTTTACTTTTAAAATCGGAGACGAAGAGGTGGATCTTCGTGTTTCGACGCTACCTACTGTCAACGGAGAAAAAGTAGTGATGAGGTTGCTTAAAAAAACTGGTGGTATTCCCAGTCTCCTTGAATTAGGGATGCGTGGTCCCCAACTTAAAGAGATTGAAGAAGCGATTACCAAACCCTACGGAATTATTCTGATTACCGGTCCAACAGGAAGCGGTAAGACGACTACTCTCTACTCTATCCTTTCCCGCCTCAATAAACAAAGCGTCAATATTATGACTCTTGAGGACCCGGTCGAGTATCAAATACCAGGAATCAATCAGGTCCAGATAAATCAGCAGGCAGGTTTAACTTTTGCCACCGGTCTTCGCTCTTTTTTACGTCAAGATCCAAATATCATTCTTGTTGGAGAGATCCGCGATAAGGAAACCACCCAACTGGCTATTCAGGCCGCTCTGACAGGTCACTTAGTTTTTTCTACTCTCCACACCAATGATTCTTCAACAGCGATCCCTCGGTTGATTGACTTAGGAGCTGAGCCCTTTTTAATCGCGTCAGTTTTAACTAGCGTTGTTGCTCAACGTATCTGCCGCCGGATTTGTCCAAGTTGTAAGACTTATTATGAACCGATTCCCCAGATCAAAGAAAATATTAAATCGGTCCTAGGATCACTATACCCAAAAACATATGAAACTCAACCGGTTAAGCTCAGTAAAGGTAAAGGCTGTCAAGAATGTAATCAGACCGGTTATCTAGGAAGAATTGCTATTTTTGAGGTCTTGAAGATTTCTCCAGCTGTCAATAGAATGATTTTACAACAGGAATCAGCTAAAGCAATTGAAGAAATAGCCAAAAAAGAGGGTTTAATTATGATGAAGTCAGATGGATATTTGAAAGCATTGGAAGGAATGACGACGATTGAGGAAGTGTTGAGAGTTGCCGAAACATAATATGGATCTAAATAGTCTGTTACAAATAGTTATAGATAAAGGGGCTTCAGATTTACACATCATTCCGAATTATTTTCCGACAATAAGAGTCAGTGGAGAATTATATCAGTTGACGACTTTGTCAAAAATTAGTCCGGAACAGTCAGAAACAATGCTGATAGCGGCTTTAAATGAAGAACAAAAAGAGATTTTTTTAGCCAATCGAGAACTAGACCTAGCATTACACTACAATAATATTCGTTTTCGTGTCAATCTTTACTTTGCCCAAGGAAATATTTGCGGAAGCTTTAGGTTAATTCCAGCCAAGATTCTCAGTCTTGAAGAACTGGGTTTACCGGCCATATTACGTCAATGCGTTGATTTCCGCCAGGGTTTGGTTCTTTTAACCGGGCCGACCGGTGAAGGGAAATCAACAACTCTAGCCTCTATTATTAATGAAATTAATTATAAGCATTCAAAGCATATTATTACCGTGGAAGACCCGATTGAGTATGTTTACTCACCTTCCAAATCAATCATTTCTCAACGTGAGTTACACCATGACACTCACTCGTTGGCCGTTTCATTAAAATCGGCTTTAAGAGAAGATCCTGATGTTATTTTAGTTGGCGAAATGAGAGACTTTGACACGATTTCTATGGTGTTGACAGCGGCCGAGACCGGTCACTTGGTTTTTTCGACTTTACATACCAACTCAACCCCAGAATCCATCGATAGAATTATTGATATTTTTCTTCCTTATCAACAGAATCAGGTAAAAAACCAGCTGGCAACGGTTTTGAAAATGATTATCACTCAAAGGCTTCTTCCCAAGCAAAATAGCGTAGAAAGAATTCCAGCGGTAGAAATTCTTATCAGTAATTCAGCCGTCTCAAACACAATAAGAGAGGGAAAGACTTATTTGATTAATAATATTCTTGAAACTAGCGAGGGCGAAGGTCTACTGCTATTTGAAAAAAGTTTACTTTCTCTTTATAAGGCTGGATTGATTTCCAAAGAAACAGCATTTTCATACGCCATAAGACCGAAGGAACTGGAGAAATTCATTAAGATAGACAAAATATAAATGTCAAAATAATCAAATCCGACAAATAAACAAATGAATGATTAAATGAATAAATAAATTTAATTATTTAATTTATTTTCTTTATTTATACATTTATTTGCCTATTTAATTATTTGTTTATTTAAACATTTCAAAAGTGTACTTCAAATATAAGGCCCTTAAAGGTAATAAAACAGTTAAACGACAGATAGAGGCGGCATCAGTAACCTCTGTTATAGGTTATTTGCAACAAAACGGCTACTTTCCTATTTCCGTCACTCTGGTAAAAGAAAAAGAAGACAGCCTGTTTAGTTTTATTTCAAGCAAAATTTCCTTTAATGATATTGTTGATTTTACCCGTCAGATTGCCATAATGCTAAACGCAGGACTAACAATAATTAATGCCTTAGAAATCTTAAAAAAGCAGTTGGTTAAACGAGGATTAAGAAAGATGGTTGATGATATAGATGCTACCATTAAAGCCGGTGGTTCGTTTTCTTCAGCTTTAAGAAAATATCCGTCTAATTTTTCCGGACTTTATATTGCTTTAGTTAAATCAGGTGAGGCGTCGGGTAAGTTGGGTGAAATTCTACTTCGATTAGCAGACAACCTTGAAAAAGAAAGAGAGTTTAAAAGTAAATTAAAAGGTGCGCTTATCTATCCAGCCGTAATCTTAGTCGGTATGTTTGTGGTTATGTTTATTATGATCACTTTTGTCATGCCTAAACTGTTAAATCTTTATAAGGACTTTAATGTTCAGTTACCTATTACTACCCAAATTTTAATTGCGATTTCTTCTTTTTCTGTCCGTTTTTGGCCGTTAATTTTTATCGGCGTTTTTGCCCTCGTTTATTTTATAAAAAAATATCTTAAGACAAAAGCCGGCAAATATAAATTCGATCAGTTAACTCTTAAACTTCCCGTTATTGGTCGAATCATTTCCATATCTGCACTAGTTGACTCGACAAGAACCTTATCAATATTGATCGGCGCCGGCGTTTCTATTCTTGAAGCTTTGTCAATCGTCGTTGAAACAACTGAAAACTTGATTTATCAAAAGGCTTTTGCCAACGTTAGTCGCCAAATAGAAAAAGGTCAATCGCTAGGAACATCGTTAGACCAAGAAGGAATTTTTCCGCCAATATTAGTACAGATGAGTTTGGTTGGTGAACAGACAGGCAACCTTAATGATACACTGCTCCGATTATCAAAATATTTTGAAATGGAATCGGAGATTTCTATAAAAACAATGACTACTTTGATCGAACCGGTGATTTTAGTAGTTTTGGGATTCGGAGTAGGATTTTTGGTCTTATCTGTGATTACACCTATATACAATCTAACAAACTCATTTAAATAATTAATCTTTTGCGATTTTCCCACTTCTTTCTTTATCTATCCTTTCCAATAAAATAGGATAGTTCTCTACTTTGTAATGACTGATAAAATATTCAACCGCTTTTTTCGTTTTTTCAATCAACTTATAATCAGAGAGAGATGCTATTTTTAAACCTAAATATCCGTGTTGTTTAATTCCATAAATATCACCCGGCCCCCTTATTTTTAGATCTTCTTCAGCTAATTTATTACCGTCATTTGTCTTAGTAAAAAAATCTAACTTTTTCAATATTCCTAAATCCTCTTTCTCGCTAAACAAAAAACAGTAAGACTGTTTATCGCTTCTTCCTACCCTACCCCGGAGTTGGTGGAGTTGAGCTAGGCCAAATCGTTCTGACCCTTCTATTAACATAATTGTCGCATTTGGAATATCGACTCCGACTTCAACAACAGGAGTTGTCACCAAAATATCAAGATGTTTATTTTTGAAGGCGGTCATTATTTCCTCTTTTTCTTTTGCTTTCATTTTGCCATGGAGAAGTCCTAACTTAAAATCAGAGAAAATATTCTTTAGGTTTATGAATTCTTTTTTAGCCGCTTTTAAAGATTTCATGGTTTCGATTTCCGACTCTTCAATCAAAGGACAGACGATGAAAATTTGAGATTGAAAATTTGAGATTTGAGACTTAATCCATTGGTAACAGGATGATCTTTTTGCTTTATTCACAAAGTAAGTTTTAACTGGCAATCGACCAACCGGCATTTCGTCAATTACAGATATGTCAAGTTCGCCGTATAAAGTTAGAGCGACGGTTCGCGGAATCGGAGTAGCGGTCATAGTCAAGAGGTGGGGATTAAAGCCTTTTTCTTTTAAAGCCGCTCTTTGGCTAACGCCGAATCTATGTTGTTCGTCAACAATAACTAAGCCAACCTTGTCCATTTTAAACTTTTTACTGATTAAAGAATGAGTCCCAATGACAATATCGAAATTAGAGAATAGTTGTTGGTGATTGAAGACTGGTTTAGAAGATGGAGATTGGAAATTAAATTTTTTTTGAGAACCAGTAATTAAGGCAATTTTTAAATTCCCACCCCTGTCATCCCGAGCGAGCCCTTCGATTTCACTCAGGGTAAACTCCGCGAGTCGAGGGATCTTAAACAAATCAGTAATTGTTTTAAAATGTTGTTGAGCCAGTATTTCAGTTGGCGCCATCAGAAGAGATTGAAAGCCGTTTAAGTAAGCTAAATAACAAGCTAAAGCGGCGACAACAGTTTTTCCCGAACCAACCTCACCCTGTAAAAACCTGTTCATAGGAACAGTTTTTAAAAGGTCTGACCTTATTTCATTCCAGACGCGCTTTTGGGCATAGGTTAATTTAAAAGGAAGATTATTGATGAATTGTTGTAGGGAATTGGCATGCCTATTCCCAATCGTGAATTTATATCCTACCTTTTCTTTTTTCCATTCATTTTTAACCAAATATGATGACAATTGAATCATGAATAGTTCGTCGAATGCCAGTCGATCTTTGGCTTTTTGGGCCGCTTCTTTTGAATCGGGAAAATGGATTTGTTGATAGGCTTTTTGTTCGTCAATTAAATTATTAAAAGAAATGATTTCGTTAGGTAAGATTTCGTCACCCTTCGTCAAGCTCAGGGTGACAAAGGTGTCATGGTGAGCTTGACGAACCATGACATTTTGCAACACGTAGAATATCTTCTCTCTTATTGTTTTTGAGGATAATCCCCTTTTTTCCGAATAAATTGGAACAATTCTTCCGGTATGAATTTTTTTACCGCCGATTTCATATTCTTTTGGTTTTATCACCAGCTTTTTTCCATATTTTTCCACAGTTCCTGAAACACTCAAAGTCATGTCTTTTTTTATCAATCTTAGAATGTATGGTTGATTATAGAATCCAAGTTCGACTTCTCCTGTCCCGTCTTCAAGTTTAAAGACCTGGATTCTTAAGCCAGTTTGCGTCACTTGATATTTCACGTCACAGATTGTTCCGATTACAGTTGTTGTTTCACCAGGTTGAAGTTTATTGATAGGAGATATTAAAGAATAGTTTTCATAACGGAAAGGAAAGTAATTAAGAAGATCGAAGTAGGTATTAATGTTTAAAGATTTAAATTTTCGAATAGTAATAAAACTGGTTTTAGGAAGATTATCAATGAGAATATTTAAATTCATCTTATAAACAATGGCGCTAATGATGATAAAATCAAAAGCACGGAAGAAACAACGATAATTACCTTCCACACGCTATCTCTTTTTATCTTTTTTCCCAGAATTTTCATAGATCTATTATAGGAAAAAATAACCAATTTTGCTATACTAGTTTTTATGTATTTGTCTCGCCGACTCCGTTTTCGTCAGCAATATTTTAAGCAGCGACTTCTTGCCTATGGATTAATTTTTGCCACAGTTGCCGTTGTCATCGGTTTTATCTTTTCTTTTATTCTTTTTGCCTGGTATGCTAAAGATCTGCCATCTCCTTCCAAGCTTTCTCAAGTCACCGGTTACTCGACGGTTTTTCTAGATAAGAATGGGAAAGTCCTTTACGATATGTATAAAGATAAAAATAGAGTACCGGTTACTTTTGTAGAAATACCAGATTATTTAAAACAAGCAACCATTGCCATTGAAGACAAAAATTTTTATAAACATGCCGGTATTTCCCAATTCGGAATAATAAGAGCAGCGATCAATATTTTATTGGGACGAGGTCTTCAATCAGGTTCGACTATCACTCAACAACTCATTAAGAACGCCCTTTTGACTTCAAGACGGACGGTTTCGAGAAAAGTCCAGGAGATGATTCTTGCTTTCGAGGTTGAACGCCGCTACAAAAAGGACGAAATTCTTTTGATGTATCTTAACGAATCTCCTTATGGTGGTGCTTTCTGGGGGGTCGGTACGGCTGCAAAAGGCTATTTCGGTAAGGAAGTAAAAGATCTCAATTTGGTCGAGTCGGCTATTCTCGCCGGTTTACCACAATCCCCTAGTTATTATTCGCCATTTATCGGCAAAAATGATTCTTGGCGATTACGCACCAAAGATGTTCTTCGTCGAATGAGAGAAGATGGTTATATTACCCGCGACCAAGAAAAAAAGAACTTAGCCGACCTGGAAAAAATTAAATTTACATCACCGCGCCTTACAATTTCCGCTCCGCACTTTGTTTTTTATACTAAAGATCAGATAGAAAAAGAATACGGTGAAAAGTTAATTGATCAGGGTATAAAGATAAAAACCACTCTTGATTTGGAGATGCAAAAAACTACGGAAAAAATTGTTACTGAAGAAATAGGAAAGTTAAAAGGACTTAATGTTACTAATGGTGCAGTCGTAGTTTTGGATTCTAAGACAGGTGATATATTGGCAATGGTAGGGAGTTATGATTATAATGATGAAAAATTTGGAAACTTTAACGCGGCTTTAGGTCTTCGTCAACCGGGGAGCGCCGTAAAACCGATTACATATGCTACTGCTTTTGAAAAGAGCTATACTCCGTCAACTGTTTTAATAGATGTCAAGACAGAATTTAGTTCGGGTCAATCTGGTGATAAATCCTATACACCGGTTAACTACGACGGTAAATTCAGAGGGCCGATGCAACTTAGATTCACTTTGGGGAATTCGGAAAATATTCCTGCTGTAAAAATGCTGGCAATGATTGGAATTCGAGATTTTTTGCAAAAAGCTTCAGACATGGGTCTTACTCAATTTACTCCTACTGAAGAAAACTTAAGGCGTTTTGGATTATCGATTACCTTAGGTGGCGGCGAGACCACTCTTCTCAATCTGACTTCGGCTTTTTCCGTCTTTGCCGCGGCCGGAAAAAAGATAGATACAAACGCCATTTCAGAAATTAGTGATTTCAAAGGAAAAAAAATTTATAAACAGGTTAGAGTGAAAGAAAAACTGGTATTGACGCCAGAAGTAGCATTTTTAATCTCTCACATATTGTCAGACAATAATGCTCGACTTGACGTTTTTGGACCCAGCTCTTATCTGAATATTCCTGGGAAAACCGTTGCTGTTAAGACCGGTACCAGCGATGATAAACGAGATAACTGGGCGGTTGGTTACACCAAATCGATTACGGTTGGAGTTTGGGTAGGAAACAACGATAATAGTCCGATGAATCCGAAAATCGCTTCCGGTGCCACCGGCGCCTCACCGATTTTTTACCGGTTGATGAGAGAGCTATTGAAAAATCACGAAGACGGAATTATGGAAAAGCCGGATAAGGTAAAAGCTTTGACAGTTGATGCTTATCTTGGCGGTTTGCCAAAAGACAGCTATCCGACACGATCAGAGTATTTTATTGAAGGAACCGAACCAAAAGACATCTCCCCTTTTTATAAAAAATTGAAAATTTCCAAAGCTAACGGTAAGTTAGCTAATGATATTGAAGTTAAAAACGGCAACTATGAAGAGAAAGAATTTATAGTTATTATTGAAAACGATCCAGTATCGGGTGACGGAAAAAACCGCTGGCAGGAAGGCATCAATGCTTGGTTAAAAGATCAGGGGGATCCCAAATTCCATCCGCCGACCGAAGTTTCTGATGCTTCCTCTGATTCGGTGATCGTTTCGATAAAAAGTCCTTCGGGACAAACTACCGTTTCTTCCGGCAATCTTAATATCAAAGCGAAAATAATTTCTTTGGATAAATTAAAGAACGTTAAAATTAAGCTGAATGGAGATGAAATTAGGAATTGGAATGAAGATAAAAAAGAAGTTGATGAAACAATTTCAGTGACTGACGGCGTTTATGAACTTCAAGTGATTGGAACTAATGAAAAGGATAAACAAGGCGAATCAACCATAAAATTCGGCGTCAACAAGCCATGGGATTACACGACTCCTGCTCCGACTCCGACACTGTTCCCGACGCCTACGCTTTAGCTAACACCTCTTCCAATTTTTTTATAAAACCTTTATTCAATATTCCTAATCTAATAGCCTCTTCAAGTAATATCGACATAGGATTTACATAATCTTTAGGGTTATATTTTTGGGATATAAAAGTATGATTTCTGTTAATTAAACTTGTTCTAATTTTAATAAAATCTGAGAATTGTTGATCATGAGATTGTAGAATGTATTTATAATATAAAAATTTTAGCTCTCTTAAACTGAGTTTTAATTCTCCAATGGTAACAGTTACACTGTTTTTCCATCTAGTAATTTTTATATTTTTATTATCAACGACAACATATATGAGTTTTTCTTCTAGAATATCTTTAAGAGGTACGGGTTTATCAGGCTTGACTTCCACTCTAATGGGTTTTTTTACTGTAATACGTTTAGAAGGTGGTTGTTCATCAAGAATTGATGGACTCTTAAAAATTTTACCAGGTTTAACTTCCATTTTAAGAGGCAAAATGATAGTTTGTTCAGTCATCCCAAATAATCCGCCTTGGCATCTAAAAGCAACAATATTTCTTTCTTGGTCAACCTCAATCCCGTAAATTTTTGTTGCAGAATTACTGTTAAAGTTAGATAATAGATTATTCTGGTCAGTTATTTGATCAAAGTCAATTACAGTAGGATAATCTTCAACTTGATAACTTGTTTTATTGGAAGCATCAGCAAAACCAATTTTGAGGTTTTTTAGATCAAAAATAACTCTAGTTTTAGCCGATAAAAAATGGAGAAAAAGTTTATTGGCTGGTTGAGGTCGTTGAGTTTTACTATCTACGTCTCCCATGTATAAAAAAACGAGATCATTATCAGAATAAGGTCTTGCAAAATCAATATATGCAGCTTCCATTTTCTTTTCATACTACTTTGCTTCATTGTTTCGTAAGTTTCATATCTTAAAGAAAACTTGTTAAAAGGCGCGATTGTCGTTATATCCCCTTGAAAATTATAAGGAGTTTCGTCCTGAGAAATAATAGCGGTAGCGGTATTTAAGACCGTAGCCAACGTATTCGTGTTTTCAAATAGTTTCGGATATGCAGTTTTGATTATCTCTATTTTTCCTTGAAGCACCTCTGTTTTTGCTTCCCTAAGATTACTCCTTGTCATCCATATATTATAGGATATTTTGAGAATTTATCAACAGTTTTCGCAGGTTAAACTTTTGTAAGGGACATACTTTATAAGGTCTGACCTTTTAATGTATGACCCTATCCAACTCAGTCTTTGCCTCTTCCTCAGTAATATTACGATTGGGTGAAGAATAATAAAAACGAAGAGTCAATTTATTTTCATACAAAGAAACCATATCCATTTTTTGTAATAGTTTAGACAAAAATGCCTTTTGCCGGATAACCTCGTAGGTTATATGAGGCGAGATAGTAAAGGTTTTGTCCAGTTTAATCACCGCATATGGATTAATTTGTTTGTAAGGTGCAATCATCTGGTAGTTTTTAATCAAAAAATCCAAATCAAGTTCTACCAGATAAAAAATATCTTTATTAATTATTTTTTCTTTGAGATCGCTTTCAATATTTAATTCCTTATATAACACCTCGACAATGCCTTTAAGGTCAAAATAATCAGTATTAACACCGATTCCTAATTTATAAACTTCATTCGGTAGATCATTTTTTTTAGGATAATAAACTTTGGAAATTTCAAAAAATCTCATAATATCTTTTCTTCCGGTATTATCTTTAAGATTTTTATATAAAGACGGTAATAAACTGATTCTCATATACTCTATTTCATTTGATATTGTGTTAGCTAATCGCAGATGATCTCTGATATTTAAATTAAGTTCTTCAATCAATTCTTTTGAGATCATTGAGTAGTTAACAGTCTCAGTCAATCCTAGATGTTTAAGAAAATATTTGATTTTTGAGGTAATCGTAAATAGTTTTTCCAATTCTTGTGGTTGCTGGACATTGGCTGGCGGCGGCAGATTATTTGGCAATTTATGATAGCCATAAATTCTCGCCACTTCCTCAACTAAATCTTCAGGAATAGAGATATCGTATTTTCGGTAGGAAGGTATCTTAACGGAAAGAGATTGCTGTTTATCATTGCGAGGAGTCCTGAACTTGTCGAAGGACGACGAAGCAATCTCAAAGCCCAAATTCCTTAAGATATTATTTATTTTGTCTCTCTCTATTTTTACTCCAATTAATTTATCAAATATCTCATATTTCATGCTTAACATCTTTTGTTTTTCTGGTTCAGGAGCAGTGTCATACAAAGGACTGACTATTTTACCATTGGCAATTTTTTTATAAAGCTCAATTCCTTTTAAAAAAGTCATTTTTGCAACTTCCGAATCAGGATTTTTTTCATTCATCGAGGCTGCGGCGGTACGGATTCCCAGTCTCATCGAAGTTCTCCGAATAGCTTTCGGGTCATTGGTTTCGATCCAAAAAATTATCTTCTTGGTTTTTTCTGTGACAACGCTATTATCAAGTCCCATAATTCCAGGTAAGTCAATAATCCGTCCTGTTCCGTCGTCGAAAATAATATCGTTGGAATTCAAAAGATAATTTTTTTTATCGAGGGTAGTAATTTTTTCACCCTTTTTAGCTTTACGAATAAAAATTTTTCCTGTTTTTACCCGATCATAATCAAAAACATGGGCCGGGTAACCGACTTCTAACATCACGTAGTTTGTGGTATCAATAAGGTTGTTTAGCGAACGAATTCCGCAGTTTTCCAATCTCTCTTTTATGTATTTAGGCGAATCGCCTATTTCTACATCCATGATAATCGCTAACTTTCTTGGACATAGATTTTCAGGATCTATTATTTCTAATTTTAGATGTGAATTATTATCTATCCCACGGTCGTAGGTAAGATAATCTTTTTTTAACTTGGCTTTTTTTCCAAACATGGGAAGTATGGTAGCCGCTTCTCTAGCAATACCAATTAATGAAGCATAATCAATTCGGTTGGAAATGACTTCGATGTCGTAAACGAAATCATTGCCTATTTTAGTGACCGATTCAATAGACGGACCGCAAAGGGAAAGATATTTTTGGATTTCATAAGGAGTAGCATCAGTATCAAGGTATTCAAGAAGCCAATTGTGGGTGATTTTGATGTTCATAAAGTTAGTCTATAAAGTTTATAAAGTCTTTAAAGTTCATAAAGTATTTTACTTTATAGACTTTACGACTTTAAGGACTTTACGGACTTATTTAGAATTGTTCCAGGAATCTTACATCTCCGTTATATAAAATCCTAATATTATCAATTCCTGTTTTCATCATGAGACATCTGTCCGGACCAAAGCCAAAAGCCCAACCTGAATATTTATTTGGGTCTATTCCCCCGGCGCGCAATACTTCAGGGTGAACCATACCCGCTCCTGCCAGCTCGAGCCAGCCGGATTTGCAGACATGACAGTCAACGCCTTTCCCTCCGCACACTCCACAACTCACATCGATCTCAAAAGATGGTTCGGTAAACTGAAAGTGGAATGGTCTCAATCTTATCTTTCGATCTTCACCAAAAAACTCTTTAGCAAAATAATCGATTGTACCTTTGAGATGTGCAATATTAATACTTCGGTCTATACATAATCCTTCGAACTGATAGAACATCGGATTGTGAGTGATGTCCCAGTTTGGTCGATAGCATTTAACGATATTAACCATTCTTATCGGTGGAGTTTTCACTCGCCGCATTTCTCTCACTTGTCCAGAAGAGGTGTGGGGCGTTAAGACAACCTTACCCATTTTCTTATCAGAAGGAGCGTCGATAAAAAAAGTCTCAAAATCATCTCGAGCCGGATGATCTTTAGGCATGTTTAAAACTTCAAAAGCAAAGTATTCCCATTCGACTTCAGGATAGGAAACGCGGATAAAGCCGATCTTTTGGAAAATTGAAGCGATTTTTTCAATCGTATAAGTAATCGGATGTAAACTGCCTTTGGGATATGTTTTTCCAGGCAAAGTCGAATCAAAAAATTTATCAGACTTTTTCTTTGATAACTCCAATCTCTTAGTCTCTAGTAATCTCTTGATCTCTTGTTTAAGTTGATTAATTTTTTTCCCATATTCTTTCCGATCTCCAACAGGGATTTCCTTAATTTTTTTAAGTAAATCATTGATTACACCGTTTCGACCAAGATATTTAATTTCAATTAGTTCAAGATCTTTTAAGTTAGTTACAGAAGAAAGACTATTAATCAATTCCTTGGTAAGTTTTTTATCGTCAAGCATAATGAAAATTATAGCAGAAGTTTATTTTACTTTCTCAACCACTTTTTCGAAGACTTTTGGATGATCAACGGCGAGTTTGGCTAAAATTTTTCTATCAAGACCGATTTTTTTAGCTGTAAGCTTTTGAATGAATTGGCTGTAGGTTAATCCCAAATTACGAACTGCAGCATTAAGACGGATGATCCAAAGCTTTCTGAACTCTCTCTTTTTTTGTTTTCGTCCTACAAAAGCGTATTCACCGGCATGGAGGACAGCTTCTTTAGCCTTGCGAAACTGTTTATGGCGCGTCATCCAATAACCCTTAGCCATTTTCAAAACTTTTTTATGTCGTCTTTTTGTTTGAATTCCTGATTTTACTCTTACCATATTATTTTTTCCCCGTCATTTTCAATAGTTTTCTCTTATAACTTCCTTTTACTTCTTTCGTTTTTTTCAACCTTCTTAACCATCTTTTACTTTTTTTTGATCTAAGATGGCGGAAACCTTTGGAACGGTGAAGGACTTTTCCGGAAGCTGACACTTTAAAACGTTTAACCGCTGATTTTCTGGTTTTTTGTTTATTTTTCATAAATATAATACGAATACTGCGAATAAAGAAATGTGAATGATGCTAATGTGCGAATAGTTACTTTAATATCTAAATTAGCATAATTCGCGGCATTCGCATAAAGATTCGCATCATTCGTATTATAATTAATTCATTTCTTTTTCGCAACCACAGCGCGGATTACTCTACTTTCCTGTCTTGGCGGTTTGGAGACATTTACTTCGCCAAGGCTGACAATATATTTATTAATCAAGTCAAAAGCCATCTGTCTTTTACCCATCTCTCGGCCTCTTAAAGTCAAATTGATTCTTACCTGATGGCCGTCGGCTAAAAACTCTTTGCCTTTGTTTTCCAATCTAGTCAAATCTCCTTGAGCAATGAACAAACTCAAGCTGATATCTTTTGTCGTGCTTTTTTTAATACCCTTTTTGGCTTCTTTGGCTTTTTTTTCTTCCTGGTACAAAAATTTTTTAAAGTCGATGATTTTGGCTACAGGAGGTTGGGCTTTAGGAGCGATTAAAACTAAATCAAGGTTAAGTTCTTGTGTTTTTCTTAAAGCCTCTTCTTTTGTTAAAACTCCGATCTGTTCTCCTTTTTCATTAATTACCCTCAAAGTCGGAGCATCAATCCTATGATTTATGAAATAGTACTTGCGCGGTTGGTACTTTGGCCGCGGTCTATAGAAACTTCTCAATTTGAGCTTTTAGTTTTGATATAAACTGTGTAATTTTAATTTGGCCTAAATCTTTGCCTTCTCTTGTTCTGACGCTAATCATTTTGGGCGAAATAAATTTCGCCCCTACAGATGATTGTGATTCCTTTTCTCCAATTATAACCATATATGGAATTTTTTGCAAGGTGGCTTCTCTGATTTTAGCTCCAAGAGTCTTGCTGTCATTATTTAGTTCGGTGCGAATGCTTCTTTTTTCCAACTCTTCTTTAATTTTTAGAGCATAGTCCTGAAACTTATCTGAAACCGGCAAGATTGCAACTTGAACTGGCGAAAGCCACAAAGGAAATGCGCCGGCATACTTTTCAATTAAAAAGGCAATTGTTCTTTCTAAGGCGCCTATTGATGAACGATGGATAACTATTGGCTCCTCTTCTTGACCTTTGCTATTTATAAATTTCAAAGCAAATCTTTTAGGCATAACAAAGTCATATTGAACGGTAAAAGCTGTTTCTTCTTTTCCGGCCACATTTTTTATCTGGACATCGATCTTTGGTCCATAAAAGGCAGCTTCATTTGGAGCTTCATAGTAGGGCGCTTTTATTTCTTTGAGAACTTCTCTTAAAATTTTTTCTGCTTTGTCCCAAGCAAGATCATCTTTATAATACTTTTTCGTATCAGATCGTTCACATAGTGATAATCGATAAAGATAGTCCTTCCCCTTTTTAAGACCTAAAGCGTGATTAATATAATCAATTAGATCGAGTACGGCAATAATCTCTGATTTAGCTTGATTTACCGGTGTCATTATGTGAGCATCAGCAAGCATAAATATTCGGATCCTCATTAATCCCGAAAGCTCTCCGCTTTTTTCGTAGCGATATTGAGGAGAAATTTCAGCAAAACGAACCGGCATTTCATGATATGATCGCGGACGAGTTTTAAAAAGAGCAAAATGATGAGGACAGGTCATCGGTCGTAAGATCAACTCTTCTTCGTCTACTATCATTGGTGGATACATTGTCCCTTTGTAATAAGGATAATGCCCTGATGTTCGATAAAGATCGACTTTAGCTAAAGCAGGAGTATAGACATGTTGGTAGCCGCGTTTAATTTCTTCATCGACAATGAATCGCTCAAGAATTCGTTTTATTGTTGCTCCTTTGGCTGTTAACATAGGCAAGCCTTTGCCAACCAAATCAGAAAAGACAAACAAGTCAAGCTCTTTCCCCAGCTTTCGATGGTCTCTTTTTTTTGCTTCTTCCTGTTGCCAAAGATATTTATCCAGTTCTTCTTTGGTAAAAAAACAGGTTCCGTAAATTCTTGTTAGCATCTTATTTTTTTCACTGCCATGCCAGTAGGCTCCGGCTACAGAAAGAAGTTTGAAAGGTCCGACTTTTCCGGTTGAAGCGACGTGTGGACCTTTACAAAGATCAACCATAGAATTTTTTTCTCCGAGTTGCCCAGTCCAATAAATAGTGATTTTATCGCTCTTTTTAACAATACCATCGACCCATTCTAGTTTATAAGGATTACCTTTAAATAATTTTCGTGCCTCCTTCTCAGAAATTTCCATTCTAGTTAAAGGCAGATCGAGATTTACAAGTTCTCTCATCCTTTTTTCAATTTTTGGAAAATCTTCTTCTGAAATCTTAACTGGTTCAGCTTTTTCAGGAGAGGCATCAAAATCAAAATAGAATCCTTCATCAGTAGGCGGACCCATCGCTAATTGAATCTGGGGATATAGTTCTTTAATGGCTTGATGCAATATATGCTCGGCCGTATGACGCATTGCAACTAAATTATTTTTATCCATAGTTTTTAATAATTAATAAATTGTAGCATAAAAAAACCCTCCTTTCGGAGGGACAGTTTATACTACAACACTACCCCTCCATTAGGAGCTGGTAGTGGTTGTGCAATTAACGATAAGTTTCATTTTTATAATATTAAATATACACCCAAGTTTTTAAAAATCAAGTGGACCCGACAGGATTTGAACCTGTGACCTCTTCAATGTCAATGAAGCGCTCTAAGCCGCTGAGCTACGAGTCCATTTACACAATTTTACCAAAAAGTCTTCCTTTTTTAAATTCCATTATTTTCACGTTTTTGATCGTTTCAGCCTCATTCCACCGCTTCGGTGGAATAGGCACAAAGATAGGCAATTGGTTATCTAAAAGTCCTTCTTGAAAGCCATTGATTTTTTTTTGCAACAACAGTACAGCGGATGTTCTTCCGAGGTTTTTTTGGAGAAATTTATCGTATTTCTTTAGGCTTAATTCAGCAAGTGCCTTGGCTCGTTTGATTTTAACTGAGGTGGTTGGTTCTTTTAGTCTTTTTGCCATATAGTCGGCGCTGGTTTTAGATCTTTTAGAAAACCTAAAAATATGAAATTTACTGATAGGAGATTCTTTTAAAAAATTATAAGTTTCTTCAAAGTCTTTGTCAGTCTCTTCCAAAAAACCAACGATTATATCGGTAGCTATTAAAGCATATTCGTTTAAACTTTGCAACTTTTTTAACTTTTCAAACATTTCTTCTTTAGTGTAGTCTCTTTTCATCAAATTCAGCATTTTATTTGAGCCTGATTGGAGAGGAATATGAAAGAAGTTAACAAGACGTTTTTTAGGCAAAACAGCCTGATAAAATCTTAAAAAATCGTCATTTATACTCCAAGGATGGATTGATCCGAAGCTAATCCGAGGAATACTGGTTTTTTTTATGATATTTTTAACTAGATCAATAAATGATTCACCTGTATCATAGCCATACGCTTGAGTATTTATTGCTGTTAAAATAACCTCCGATACTATGTCATTGCGAGGAGGAGACGAAGTCGACGACGAAGCAATCTCTTTACGGTTGAGATCGCTTCGCTTCGCTCGCGATGACAACAAATTAATCTTATCTATAATTTCCTCAATTTTATATGACTTAGGCAACCCGCGAAGATAAGGGACAATACAGAATGAACAAAATCTCTGACAGCCGTCTTGGATTTTAATGATCATTCTTCCCGATTTTAAGAATTTGCTAAAATCAGTTTTTAAACCTATAATACCTCCACCGCCGCGGTGGAACAGTTGGACGAGAAATTCTTTATTGATATTATTGACGATTAAATCTACGGGAAGGTATTGATAGAGCTTATTTTTCAGCCAATAGGTGGCCGCACAGCCGGTAATAACTATTTTAGCCTTAGGTAAGCTTCTTTTTATCTGATAGATTAACTGTCTAACCTCCCTTTCCGCCTTATTGGTTACAGCACAGCTGTTAATGATGAAAAAATCAGGCCTTTTTTGGTCATATTTGAAGCCATTCAAGATCATTTTTCGGTCAATCTCTTCCTTTTCAGCCTCGTTTACCCGACAGCCAAAACTGTAGCTATAAAAGGTTTTCATGGCAAAATATTATACATGTAAAATTTTCAATTTTCTATTTTCAATTTACAATGAATGATTCAATTTTCAATTTCTCAAACGTTTGAAAATTGTTTTATTGAAAATTCAATGAAAATTGTAAATTGGTAATTGAAAATTTAATATAGGCTTTATTGTAAGATGTATTGACATACCTATAGTTATATGCTATAATACTTTCAGATCCTAAGGTTTTTCAGAGTTTCTCTAAAAGCTTTAGGATTTTTTTTATGAAAAAAATTACCTTAATACTAATTATTACAGGCTTATTTTTATTCAAGGGCGAAACTGTTATGGCTGAAAAGCAAGCGGTTAATTCCGCCGAGCTTTCCTTATCTATAAAAATTGATAAAGAAGAACAGGACAGTATTAATTTAAAAAAGAAAGAATTAGCCATAAAATCCGTTTTAAGCCGATATAACTCACCAATGGTTGAAAATGAAAAGAGTTTTATCGAAGCTTGTACTACGTACGATTTAGACTGTTATTTGCTTCCTTCTATCGCGGGCTTAGAGTCGACTTTTGGCCGCTTTATCTGGCCAAATTCATATAATCCTTTTGGTTGGGGCCGCGGTTATTTGATGTTTGAGTCGTGGTCAGAGTCAATCGACGCCGTGGCCAAAGGATTAAGAGATAATTATGTGAGCAAGGGTGCGGAGAACGTCTATAAGATCGGGTCTATTTATTCAGAAAGCCCTACCTGGGCGGTCAGAGTTTCTTGGTTTATGGCTGAGTTTGAAAAGGAAGAGGAAAAATTATCGTTGTTTTCTTCTAATTTTCCTGTAAAATTATAAAATGTCAATGTCATGGTGAGCTTGACGAACCATGACAAGAATTTCCACGTCACCCTTCGTCAGGCTCAGGGTGACATTTTTTATGTATACGTACGAACTCAAAAAACTGCCAAAAAGTACCGTAGAAATCAACCTAACAATACCTTCCTCTGATATTCAAAAGGAGAAGGCTGACGCTTTTTCAAGGCTGCAAAAGGAATTGACGGTTGAAGGGTTTAGAAAAGGAAAAGTACCTCTTCCAATTGCCGAAAAACATCTATCTCAAGAGGTAGTTTACCAAGAGTTGATCAGAGTAATTTTACCTAAAATTTATGCTGAAATCTTAAAAAAAGAATCGCTTAAACCGATAATGAATCCGCGCATCGAGCTTGTTAAGGCAAAAGAAGGAGAAGACTGGGAAGTAAAGATTACTTTAGCCGAAAAGCCAGTCGTGGAACTTAAAAACTACAAAGAGGTCGTTAAGGAAGTTAAAACCAAGGTTAAAAAAGCCGATATTTGGGTTCCGGGAAAAGATAAATCTGTTGAGGAAAAAAACCCAGAAGCAAATAAAAGTAAATTAATCAACCCTATTCTTGAGGCGGTTTTAAAAGAGGTTAAAATTGAGATTTCTGACCTTATAATCGACGAAGAGTTAAATCATAGGTTATCCCGCTTGGTTGACGATGTTGAAAAAATCGGTTTGACGACCGAAGCTTACTTGAAATCAAAAAATCTGACCATGGATCAACTTAAGTCCAATTATAAGCGAGAAATAGAAGATACCTACAAACTTGAATTTATACTGGCCGAGATCGCAGATTGTGAGAATATCAAGGTGGAAAAAGAAGATTTAGACAAACTTTTAGCCAATATCAAAGACGAAAAGGAACGAAAGATCGCCAGTGAAAACAGTTACTATTATGCATCAATTTTAAGAAAACAGAAAACACTTGACTATCTTTTAAGCCTGTAGTAAAATAAGACAATGCAGAAGTCAATTTCGAACCAAAAATCCCAAAGCGCTCTTCCTTATAAAAATCCGCTCGAGTCTCTTCGTGATTTGGGTACAAATTCCGCTAAAAAGACCGCTGATGCTTTTGGAAAAATCGGTGGCGGTATGCTTGATCAATTTTTCGGCGAGTACAATGAAGAAGAATTTGGTCCGGACTTTACCAATAAAGAAGTAAAAAAAGCCCAAAAAAAGCAGGAAATGAAGGTTTTTAACTACAGTGAGTATTATGAAGATACTTTGGTTAAAAAACAGATAAAAGAACTGACAGAGCAGATAAGACGTGAAATAGAAGCTCTTAAAAAGGCTGATGCTTCGCTTATCCGAGAAGTTAAAGATATTGAAAAACTGACGATTAATGAGTTGCCGGAAAAGCCGGGTGTCTATCACGTCAGATTTTTGGAAATTGTTTTGAATATCTTAAGGGTTCTTCGAGCTAAGGTTGGTGAATCAAAGACTTGGCTCCAGGCTTTAATGTCACGCAAGAAAAAAAGAGGTTCTTTATTTGTCGTCCGCAGTAAAAAACAAGGAACTCAGTATTCATTCTCGCAAGAACTACAAAGTGCTAGATCTGTACAATAAAACAGTCTATAAAGTTTATAAAGTCTTTAAAGTCCGTAAAGTATTTTCTTTATAGACTTTATGACTTTAGGAACTTTTGACTTATTCGAGGGCTTTAAGAAAAGTATTGACTCCATTCGACCAGCTTCCTAAAGAAGAAGGAGTATATTTTTCCATAATAGCTGATGCCGTGACTAATCCTTGATCGATATAATGTTCTTTAATGCCTTTTCCAACTGTTTCGATAGCTTCATCGTATGAATCAAATTTTGTAACAGTAGTACCATATATTCCCCAGCCCCAGCAGTTGTGGGAGTCATCGGGGATGACACGGCAAAGGTTTGATTCTTGCATGGCGATTGCCGGCAGTAGCCGGTAGTCGAATTTATATCTGTCGGAAACCTCGACGATTTTTTCAGCAGAATCATAAAGTGGTGAATTATATTTTCGGAAAAAAGCTTTTAGGTTTGCGACCCGGCCGTCAACGAGAGTCGCTTCGCCACTGTAACCTTCCCTGTCTATAGTGGCGTTGGAGAGAAAAAACTGTCTATTAAGGTCGTTTTTATTTTGGGAAATGTCAGCCAAAATTTTTTCAATTTGTGCTTGTTTATTAAATACAGCGTAAGCTTTAATAACGAGAAAAAAATTTAGACCTGTCAAAAATAGAAAAAGAACAAAATAAATCAAGCTTTTTCTAAGCATAATTTAAATATATCAATTTTATGAATAAATTGCATCATAAAAATAAAAACTTCGAGAGGCTTGTTTGATATAATATAGTTTATTGCTCCCATAGCTTAACGGATAGAGTACTTGTCTTCGGAACAAGTGGTGGAGGTTCGATTCCTCCTGGGAGCACATTTGGGTCCGTAGCTCAACTGGTAGAGCAGTGCCCTCTTAAGGCATTGGTTGAGAGTTCGAGTCTCTCCGGACTCACTAAAAAAGTGATTTATTTATTTTTATATTTATTATTCGTTCTTCTTTTATTAGCCTTCCTAATTCTTATGTCAGTTTATACTCTCTTTCTTATCTATTCCTCCGCCATGGGCTCTCCTTATGTGGCGACGGGAAAAAAAAGAATTGAAGAAATCTTAAAAGAAGCTAATCTTAAAAAGGGAAAAACGTTCGTCGAGTTGGGCTGCGGCGATGGAAGAATAGTAAGAACAGCGGTAAAACATTACAATGTTAAAGGTGTTGGAATCGACATCAATCCCCTGTTGATTTTTTGGGCAAAAATATTGGGAACAAATGGTATTCAATATAAACTAGAAAATATATTTGAAACTGATTTGAAACAATCCGATTATATCTATATTTTCCTGATGCCGAAGTTAATTGAAAAATTAGCATTAAAGATGAATAAAGAAGTGAAAAAAGGAGCAATTGTTATTTCGCACGGGTTTCCTATCAAAGGGTGGGAGAAAAAATTAATAAAAACCTTGAAACGGATACCTTTTTCTACGTACTTTTATAGAGTTAGATAATTTCTTCTTTTCTTTTTCTTACAAAAGAAATCCATTCCTCAACCACTTCAAACAGTAGTTTAAACGGAGCTTCGATGATGAAATCGAAGATAAAAATAAAAAAATTTAATTTAGCGATTTCCTGGGAGAAAAATTTTCCCAAAGACAGAATCGGCATAAAGAAAAAATCAACAATGGGAGTAAGAATTCCCTGTTTATCCTCAAGTCTTAATTCTTTAGCTACTTGCCTGATCCGGTAGGAAAAAAAAGTGACGACACTGACAAAAAAAATGAAAATAACCTGGCTGACAAGATTGAAATTAAGATAAAGCAATCCTTCATAAATTAAAGACAGAGTAACAAAAAATGTCAGAGAGTAAAAAATGGTAAATCCGAATATTAAAAGTGGCCGTTTATACCTAGGCTTTTTCGGCATAAAGGCTATTTTGGTTTCAAAGCTTTTATCCGCATCAATAATCTCTATCATTCTCTGATATATCTTTTTGATATTTTCTTCACCAGGCACTCTGAAAAAAGCCAAGATGATTACCATTAAAATTGGCGGAAAAAGAGTATTAATTAAAATTGATTCATAGTTAACTTCACCGTAGAAATAATTTGAAAGAGGAAATTCTAATATTAATGCAAACAACATTTTAGTTAAAAGAATATAAATAAAGCTTCTTATGGCTAAATTTCTAATTCTAGCTCCTAACTGCTGATATTTATCTCGGCAGGTTTGATCAACTTCGCTCCAGAGTTTTTCTTTGTCAGTCAAAATATTGGTAATGTTTTGAAATTTATTCTTGACGAGGTCGAAAAGAACCAAAAAAGGCGGTAGTTGCTTACGAGTGAACTTAGTCAGATTATCGACGAAAGGATTGGCTATCATGTCGTCAATTTTTTTAAAAATAGAAGGAAGAGAAACCGCGAGTTTTTTAATTTCCTCAATTGAGTATCCTGCTAAAATTTTATAGAGGGTGATAAAAAGGTGATAGCGTAGGTACGAGCGGTCGCTTTTTCCATAGACTTTTTCAACAGCTACTAAAAAGAAAGCGTCTTTCTGATCATCTTTCAAACCTTCAATTTTAATTTTTTTCCTTAGAACCTGGTAAATATAAAAAGTAAAATTAGCATGAGTTTGGGCTGACTTTGGTTTTAGATTCTCTTCAATTTCACAGGTTAAAATATCAATTAAAAATTGATTGAGATATTGTTGCATTTCTGCATCCCGACCGACAACGAGAATTTTCCTTAGAACTACATATCTATCGATTAATTCCTGAATTTTAATAATGTCTTCTCCGCCAAGAGTTGAATTATCAAAATACCTCGCCCAAAGAAGCTCTCGAAGCAAATTCTCTGCTTCTCCCAGACCGTCAGGATTTAAAGAAAAACGCCGTCTTAAAATTCGTTCAATGGCCGCTCTCAAAATGAGGTGATCCTCACGAAACTCAACTGCGTTTCTCACTTTTTCGTAGACTAAAGCAAAGAAAGATACGGTCTGGGAAACTGATAAAGCAGAAATGTCATCGGGCCGTGGCTTAGCTCTGACAGCATTTAAAGCGCTTAGGAGAGCACTCGTAAACTCCGAAAGAACAATCTTATTATTGTCAGCCATAGGTTTTCCTCTGTCATCCTGAGGGAGCGAAGCGACCGAAGGATCTATTTTAAGATTCCTCGACTTCGGGACGTCAAACGTCCCTTCGCTCGGAATGACAAGTTATCTAATTATATAAAACTTAGCTTAAAGTTACAATAACAACCTATAGTTTTAGTCAATTTAGTCACCCTAAGGGTGACTAGGCACGACCAGTATTAGACACCCTTAGGGTGTCCAAGATATGATTGAATTTTATTCAATTTATGCTTTAATTATTTAATTAATTAAAGCAAGTATAATATTTCTTCGATTGATTAAAGAGAGAAAATCAGTGTGATTTAGTCCCTAAAGAGAGGATTTTGTTTTTTACTTCTTGGAGTTTTTTTATTAGTTTCAACTTTACACCCTGCGAGTGGAATGGATACGATTGTTATGAATGAAAACCTTGTACTAAATCTAGTAGCTTTTTATGAATCTTACCATTGGATGCAATAAGTCCTTTCGTTAAGTCTCTATTTATGATTAGCTTTCCATTAAAATTAGTTACTGTTCCACCTGCTTGTAACACCATAATGACTCCAGCTGATAAATCCCACCATTTTGGAGGCGACCAATCTACTGTACTTGATAGTACAAAACCTTCCAATGATCCTGAAGCAACATAACAAAGAGATTCAACATCCCAATTGTCACTTCTAATTCTATATATACTAGAAATAATTTTCGGAAATATTCTCATATATCTATCAAAATATTTCTTGTTCATTCTATAATTAGGTAGTCTAAGATGAATGATTGATTTAATAAGATTTTCTTCACGAGAAACATGAAGAGCCATATTGTTAAGTCTAGAATTAGAAAATATTGAAGATGAATAAAGTCTTTTAAGTTCTGGTTGATAAACAACTCCAAGGATAAGTTTTTTCTTGTATTCTAAAGATATATTTATGCCGTATAAAGGTATATTCCTTATAAATTCTTTTGTGCCATCAAGTGGATCTATTATCCACTCAAAATCACTATTAATCCTATGTTGTTCCTGATGCTCTTCAGTAAAAATACTATGATCAGGATAATTCTTTTTTATTTCACTAATAATGAATTTTTCAGAAGCTAGATCAGCATCTGTTGCGATGTCTAATAATGAGTCTTTAGTTACTTTAACAATATAATTATTTTTAAAAGTTAAGAGTATATTACCAGCTTGAATTGCAATTTTTTCCGCAAATTTTTGAAATTCCTCTAGTTTATCTTTATTCATTTAATTTTAAAAGCAATTAATTCAGTGAAGCTACGTTTACGCCTGTTTTGAAGTCTATTTCACTAAATTTATGCAATATATCGTTAACTTGTTTTTTAAGAGTTTCGTATTTCTCTTGTGTTTTTGCTTCAAATTTAACAGTCAGGTACGGTCCGTTTTGCGAAGCACGAACGATCATCATTTCTTCATCAGTATCCATCCTGACACCGTCGATTTCTATATATTTTGCTAAAGGGTAAAGTTTTTTTATTTCGCCACCAATTTTATCTGAAACGATTTGAAACTTGACATTATCAGGACAACCCACCTTAATTTCTGGAGAAGAAAAATAATGAGGTAGTAGAGAAATAGCTTGGTTTAACGTCTGCTTTGTCCGAGTTAAATATGATAATAATCGTAATGCTGTAAGAGCACCATCTTCATGACCATAAAAATTGTCAACAATAAAGATATGTCCTGAAAGTTCTCCACCAAAAATAGCTCGTTCTTCTCTGATTTTTGCCTTAATAAATGAATGGCCGGTCTTCCACATAATTGGTATTCCCTTAGCTTGGCGAATTACTTCATCGACCTGTTTAGAACATAAAGTATTGTAGACGATTTTCTCATGAGGAGAATTATTTAAGACATCTTTTATTAATAAAGAAATAAGGACATCGTTCCATATTAAGTTACCTTTTTCATCAACAATCCCAATCCGATCGCCATCGGTGTCAAAAGAAAAACCAATATCAGCTTTTTCGGCCACAACTTTTTTTGCCAATCTTTCTTGAACCTCTTTTTCGGTTGGGTCAGCCACTCCAACAGGAAAATCAGGGTCAGGTTTAGTATTTTGTTCGACAACTTGACACCCAGCCTGACGTAAAATTATAGGAAGAAAAAGCCCAGGAGTCGCTGCACAGCCATCGATTACCACTTTGAATTTTCCAACCTTATCAGTTCGTTTAAATAAATCGGCCATATATGTGGGGAAAATATCTTTTTTTATGTGTTTTCCTTTTGGAGGTTTTATAATAAATTTTCCTGATTTAACTAACTCTCGGAATTTAATAATTTCTTCAGTAACCATAGTTTCGGAAAAACCAGTGCCGAACTTAAAGCCGTTGTACTCCTTAGGATTATGGGAAGCGGTAATCATAATCGACCCTCGAGTTCTAAAGTAATATTGAGCGAAATAAACGATCTGAGAAAGAGAAAAGCCGATATCATATGTTGTTATTCCCGATTCGGTAAGACTTTTAACAATAGCGTCTTTAAAACTAGGACTTGATTCTCTAGAGTCATAACCAACAACACAGTCATAGATTCTTCGTTGCAATAACCAAGTAGCATAAGCTTTTCCAAGCAGTTCGACTCTTTCTTCATCGAGTTCTGTTCCGACGACTCCTCTTAGGTCGTAACCGCGAAAAACATGATCGGGAATTTGTGCCATAGAATAAAATCATAAATAATAACAAGATAGTATGTCAAGGGATTTTTTTAAAGAATAAGGATTTGTAGAAGTTTTTTGAGAGACATCGATTTTGTGAAAAGCGTCATAAAAATTAATTAACTTATCCTGCCGCCACTTTGATGCTTGGTTTCTTAATTTAGCAATCTGCCAACTCTGCAATTTACTATTACTTTGTCCGGTCTTAACAAGCAATAAATTTTTTAAATGACGGATCAACATAATAAAAACAAAATTTTCATCGACAGTCTCTGTTAATTGATTCAGAATTGATAAAAAACTTTTTAGATTTCCCGGATAAAGTGCATCCTGGAGTTTAAAAATATTTTGCGATGGTTTAAATTCTTTTACGGTTACTCCTTTTGGAAACTTTAAACTTCGAGACGATATCTCCTCCTCCCAATCGACAACCTCAATTGTTTTATCTTTGATAATCTGATCTACAACTTTATTGATTTTTAGATTTAATTTTCTTGATACTCTTTTATTGACATTGACTGTAAAAAATACTTTATTCTCCTTAAATAAGGATCTGGATTCACCCATCCATGAAGGAATATTTTCAAGTTCTGAAGAAGGAATTTCTATTACCTGAAAATCTTTGTCCTGGTAGTTTTTTTTAAGACTAGAATAATAGTTTCGCGAAGTAATTGAATCTTCCCCGCAGATAATCGTTAACATAGACTAATTTTAAATGACAAAATCCAAATCCACAAATGAATGATAAATAACAAATATTTAAACATTTATCATTTGTTATTTGAGATTTGATATTATGAATTATATGTATGATATTATCGTAATTGGTAATATAAGCGTCGATCTTTATTTCAAAGGAAAATCCTTAACCAAAGATAACGGTCGCTTTCAACTGGCAATAGGAGGCAAATATTTTTCCGATGAATTTTATGAAGATATCGGAGGTGGCGGTTGTAATGTGGCAGCGGGATTAGCTAAAAAAGACTATAAGGTAGCGGTTTTTGGTAAAATCGGCAACAATGCTTTTAAAAATATTATTTTAAAAAAACTCGAAGACAAAAATATTTCTTCAGAATTTTGTCAGTTTCAAGACGATTATTACAAAATTTCTTCCATTCTTTTAACCGAATCCGGCGAACGAACAATTATCAACTACGAAACCCCAGCTAATTTATGGAAGGAATTTATTTTAAGCGAGCAAATAAAAACAGCAAAAAACGTCTACATCGGACCGCTACCGCATATCGCTCTTGAGGAAAAAAATAAAATTGTTAGTTATTTTAAAGGACCAGAAGTTTTAACAATTATTAATTTAGCTGATAACGACTGTCGAAGATCAATAGAACAACTAAAAATAATCTTCGATGGTCTAGATGTATTAATTGTTAATAGTCACGAATTTTCCGATTTGATAAAAAAAGATTATTCTCAAATTAATTTTAAAAATAATCTATTAGAGCTGTTACCGAATTTACAAGAGAAAACGTTGATCGTTACCGACGCCGAAAAAGGCAGCTATGGTTATTTTAAGAATGAGGTTTATTATCAGCAAGCCATTGTTCCTGAAAGAATTGTAGACACAACCGGTGCCGGCGACGGTTATACCGCTGGTTTTATCGCTGCATACTTAAAGACAAAAGACATAAAAAAATCCATGGAAACTGGAGCAGATTATGCTTCGGAAATTTTAGCTAAAATTGGTGCCAACTAAAGAAAGGACATACATTCTAAGGTCTGACCTTATTAAGTATGTCCCAGGCTAATCCACAGGCGACTGCGTCGGCTTCGTCGTCTTGCTTGATGTCTATTCCGGTTGTTAGTTTGATCATTTTTTGAACCGATTTTTTATCGGCTTGTCCGTATCCGGTTATCGCCTGCTTTATTTGTAACGGTGTTAAGTAATCAACTGTAATTTTATTTTGTGCTGCTAATAAAAGAACTACTCCTTGCGACTGACTCACTTTTATTGCAGTTTTTTGGTTTTTAAAAAAGAAAAGTTGTTCGATAATAATCTTATCAGGACTGTGTTTTTTAATAACTTTTTTTAACTCCAAATATATTTTCTGCAAACGGATTTCTGTCGTTTCATTTTTCGAGGTTTTTATGAGCGCGGAAGAGACGTAGTTTTTATTCTTAAATATGGCATAACCGGTTTTTTCAATACCGGAATCAATCGAAAGAATAATCATTGAGTTTGATTCTAACAAAAGCGATGGGAGAATCGTTACTTAGTACCTCTCGGCTAAACCCCTTACGGGGCTTACACCTAAGGCCTATATGCGCGGTATTCTTCCGCGAAACTAATAAGAACTTCTAATCTTGGAGCCCGCTTCACACTTGAGATGCATTCAGTGTTTATCGGTTAAAAATATAGCTACCCGGCGCTGGCCTTGTGAGCCAACCTGTACACCAGGGATTTTCACATCCTAGGTCCTCTCGTACTGTAGGAGTGCCTCCTCAAAAGTTCAAGCGCTTGCACAGGATAGAGTCCGAACTGTCTCACGACGTTCTGAACCCAGCTCGCGTACCGTTTTAATGGACGAACAGTCCAACCCTTGGGACCTACTTCAGCCCCAGGAAACGGTGAGCCGACATCGAGGTGCCGAACCGCTTCGTCGATATGAACTCTCGGAAGCGACTAGCCTGTTATCCCCGGGGTAGCTTTTATCCGTTAAGCCCTGACCGCAATCACTGCGGGTCAGGGGATCACTAACACCTGCTTTCGCATCTGCTCGAGTGGTCACTCTCGCAGTTAAGCCAGCTTATGCGTATGCACGTACAGTCCGATTTCCATCCGGACCAAGCTGACCTTTGTGCTCCTCCGTTACCTTTTTGGAGGAAACCGCCCCAGTTAAACTGACCGCCAAGCACTGTTTCCCGCTATGCGGGATGAGATGAAGAAAAATCAAAGAGAGGTGTTTCATTGTCGTCCGAAGACTCCCTCCTACGCTCAACAATTAATCCTTCCCCATCAATACCTAGCTTCAGTAAAGCTCCCGGGGTCTTTTTGTCCATGTGCAAGTAGGCCGCATCTTCACAGCCATTTCAATTTCGTCGGGCGGCAGTTCAAGACAGTTGTCAACTCGTTACACCTTTCATGCGGGCCGGAACTTACCCGGCAAGGGGCTACGCTACCTTAGAACTCTCAGGGTTAGAGCTGTCGTTCACTGGAGCTTACACCTCGAGCTAACCAAATGAATTGGATCACCCAAAGCGGTTGACTTACCAGTACTGGACAGGTCTCAGCTCCTATATATCCCCTATTGGGGTTTGCAGGAACCTGTGTTTTTGCTAAACAGTCGGTTGACATCTTTTGTTGAAGGCCGATGTAACATCGGCCAGAGCATCTTGTATAACTTACGCTCAGCTTTTTTGCCGAATTCCTTGAACAACCATTACCCGTTTGCCTTGGTGTTCTCCACCAGTCCACCTGTGTCGGTTTGCGGTACGAATTATTTTTTGACTCCTTGATTTATTTTTCCCGGAAGCTTAAGTCATCCTACTCTCCCGTCTTGCGACAGAATTGTATTTGTAACTCGCCCCGACTTGCGTCGGAATTTATTACTTAACCCCCCATATAGAAGGGTAGAAATATCAAACTTCGTCATAAATCAAGTAATAACGCCAAAAAATAAGTAATCGAATATTAACGATTTGTACATCCCCTGTACCACGATGGGCACAGGGTTAGATTCGACTGACCCCCGGATGATTGACATTGCCGGGGAAACCTTAGACATGCGGCATCCCGAGTTTTTATCGGGAGATTCACTACTTATGTCAGCATTCTCACTTCCAAAAGCTCCATCTTACCTTACGGTAATACTTCGCTGCTTTTGGAAAGCTCCTCTACCACGCTATCTTGCGATAGCATCTCCATCTTCGGTAAACTTTTTAGCTCCGATCATTTTGGGCGCCTGGTTTCCTGTCCGACGTAATGTCGGACATATTATGGTGAGCTGTTACGCACTCTTTAAAGGATGGCTGCTTCTGAGCCAACCTCCCATCTGTATTGGAAACGCAACGACCTTTTCACTTAAAAGTTATTTAGGAACCTTAGATGAGAGTCTGGGATGTTTCCCTCTCGCCGAAACCAGCTTATCCCGGCTCGACTGACTCCCGTTTACTTTTTTCGCGTATTCGGAGTTTAGTTGATCCCGCTCGCTTACGCTTGCTGGACCATCTAGTCGCTCTACCCCGCGAAAAATTAAGAACGAGGCTATACCTAAATATATCTCGAGGAGAACCAGCTATCTCTGGGTTCGATAGGCATATTACCCCTAACCACAAGTCTTCCCATGTCATTTCACCGACAACGGGTCCGGACCTCCTCCCGATTTTCATCGGGGTTCATCCTGCCCATGGTTAGCTCACCCAGTTTCGGGTCATACGTTAAGTATAAATTCGCCCTATTAGGACTCGCTTTCGCTTTGTCTCCTCCCAATTTAATCGGGATTAAACATAACACTAAAACGTATACTCGCTGACTCATTCTTCAATAGGCACGGTATCACTCGCGCTCTGCGCGAGCAAGTTCATAAAGTTCATAAAGTAAAAAGTTCATAAAGAGATTTTCTTTATAAACTTTAAAAACTTTACAAACTTTTCAACTTGCTTGTGCAAAGCACAAGCTTTACCTGCTTGTTAGCTAATGGTTTCAGTTTCTATTTCACTCCCCTTAACGGGGTGCTTTTCACCTTTCCCTCACGGTACTAGTTCACTATCGGTCAGTTTAAGTATTTAGCCTTGGGTCGTGACCGACCCGGCTTCCCACAAGGTTTGCCGTGCCTCGTGGTACTTGGGAACAAAATAGGACCATCTCGGATTTTAAATACAAGGCTATCACTTTCTGTGGCCGTCCTTTCCAGAACGTTCTTTTACCCGAGATAGGATTCCATATTATTTGCCCCGCAACACCTAGTCTTACGACCAGGTTTAGGCTGTTACGTTTTCGCTCGCCGCTACTAACGCAATCACTATTGTTTTTTTTTCCTCTGGTTACTGAGATGTTTCAGTTCACCAGGTTACCTACCCACGCTACTTGCGTAGCTTAGGTTTACTCTGCTTACGCAGGGTTGGGTTGCCCCATTCGGAAACCAACGATTGATAACGCCTGCTTACGGGCTCATCGTTGTTTTCGGGCGTCAGTACCCGTCCTTCTTCGGCTTAAACTGCCAAGGCATTCGCCATTAGCTTTATTTCTCCCATCACTCTTGTTATCAATATAAAAAATTGCTTAACCTACTTTACCCCGATTAAATCGGGGTTTTTTCAACAACCGGATTGTCAATGTGCGGTGGACTCGACCGGACTTGAACCGGTGACCTTCGCATTGCAAATGCGATGTTCTAGCCAGCTGAACTACGAGCCCAGTCACAATATCAAATCTCAAATATCAAATCCAAGTTAAAATCTTAAAGTTTTATCTTTAAGGTGTTTTTGATTTTTGATCTTTAATTTTTGATATTTCTTATGTAGGCTGTTCGGAGTGCAAGTTGTGCATCCAATGGTGCCTTTAGGAATGCAAAATTTTCATTGGTAACAACAATTATAATACGCACTCATTAAATGTCAATAGGCAATTTAAGTTAATACGCTTGACTTAGGAAGAAAACTTCCCTATATTTTTTTCAATGGTTAAAAAAGACATTGTCTGGTTCGAAGAGGTAGGAAAAGATGATATCGGACTAGTTGGAGGAAAAGGCGCTAATCTGGGCGAGATGATTAATGCCAAATTGCCTGTTCCTTACGGATTTATTGTCACTTCCTCTGCCTATTTTAATTTTATAAAGGAAGCCAATCTTAAAGGAAAAATTTTAGCTTTCCTAAAATCTTTAAACTATGAAAATCCAAACGAATTACATCAGGCATCAGTTCAAATAGTAGAGTTAATCAACAAGGCCGTTCTACCAAACGGACTAGTCAGAGAGATTATCAGGTATTATGACGATTTACCAACTAAAGAAAACCATTTTTATCACCGGAAAAATAATTTGTTTAAAAAAGGTCTGAATAAGGTTAAGTCTCTGTATAATCCACCCATAGTGGCAGTCCGTTCATCAGCCACCGCCGAAGATTTGCCTGGTGCCTCTTTTGCCGGTCAACAGGAAACTTTTCTCAATGTCCGTGGAGAAGCCCATTTATTAATAAAAATCAAAGAATGCTTTGCCTCGCTTTTTACAGAAAGAGCTATCTACTATCGCCATGAACAAAAATTTGATCATGAAAAAATCGGACTGGCAGCTGTTGTTCAGCGGATGGTTGAGTCGGAAAAATCAGGGATTGCCTTTTCTATTGATCCTGTCACCAATGATAAAAACAAAATTGTCATCGAAGGCATTTTAGGTTTAGGAGAATATATTGTTCAGGGAAAAGTGACTCCCGATCATTTTGAAGTAAGCAAAAACTCTTTTATCATAACCAAAAAAGAGATAAAAAAACAGACAGTCAAAATGGTCAAATCTAATATTTCTAATAAAGAAGTAAGACTGGGTAATGAAGGAGGCCGGCAGAAAATTTCTGACGAAGAAGTAATAAAAATTGCTCTTTTAGTTGCTGAGATAGAAAAACATTATTACTTTCCGCAAGATATCGAATGGGCAATAGAAAAAAATAAAATCTATATTACTCAATCTCGACCTGTCACGACAACGCAAAAATCAGTAATTTCCAATAACAAATTTCCCAGCAAGCCTCCAATTTCCAATGACAAGTTTCCAATTGTCACTGGGTCTCCGGCCTCTCCAGGAATTGGCGTAGGTCCGGCGAAAATTATTTTTTCTCCAAAAGAAATTGGAAAAATCAGATCAGGAGACGTTTTGGTCGCTCCCCAAACAAATCCCGACTATGTTCCTGCGATGAAAAAAGCCACCGCTATTGTGACTGAAAAGGGCGGCAGGACTTCCCACGCAGCCATTGTTTCCCGAGAGCTGGGAATACCGGCAGTAGTTGGCGCCGACCGGGCGACAAAAATCCTCAAAGAGGGTGGCGTGATTACGGTTAACGGTGCGACCGGCGAGATTTTTAAAGGTAAGGTTCTGCAAAAATCCAAAATCCAAAACCCAAAATTCGAAACAAAAAAATTACAAACAGCCACTAAAATTTACACTAATTTAGCTCAACCTGATGAAGTTGTTAAAGTGGCTAAAATGCATGTAGACGGGATAGGACTTCTACGTGCTGAATTCATCATTGCCGATATCGGAGTTCATCCAAAACTATTTATTAAACAAAAAAAAGAAGCCATCTTTATCAATAAGTTAGCCAGGGATCTTTTAAAATTTGTTTCTGCATTTTCTCCTCGGCCGGTTATCTATCGAGCGACAGATTTTAAGACTAATGAATATAGAAACTTAATCGGCGGTAAGGAGTTTGAACCGCACGAAGAAAATCCAATGTTGGGTTTTAGAGGTGCCTATCGTTATATTGTTAATCCAGAAGTCTTTAATCTCGAGCTATTGGCAATTAAAAAAATCTGGGAAAAAGGCTATCGGAATCTTCACCTGATGATTCCGTTTGTTCGAGTTCCTTGGGAGTTGATAAAAATAAAAAGTTTAATAGAAAAGTCGGGTTTGTTTAACTACCATGAATTTAAACTTTGGATTATGGTCGAAGTGCCGTCGGCGGCTTTGAACCTAGAAGAATTTATTAAAGTTGGCATTGATGGAGTTTCTATTGGCACCAATGATCTGACGATGATGCTGCTTGGTGTTGATCGCGATAATGAAGAAGTCGCTCAGGTCTACGACGAGCGAACTCCGATTGTCTTAAGTTTATTAGAATATATAATCAAGACATGTCAAAAACATGGGATTACTTCTAGTATCTGCGGTGAAGCGCCTTCAGACTATCCGGAAATCGTGGAGAAATTAGTTAAAGCTGGTATCACTAGTCTATCAGTTACTCCTGATGTGATTGATAGAACTAGACAAATAGTTTTTGATATTGAAAAAAAGCTCTTCCAGTCCAAAAAAAAATGACCGACATAATACCTTGATTTGTTGATCATCCTGAAGGAATTATATACCGAAGGAACCTATTAATTTAAACCTACCTTTTTAATTTAACTTATATTAAAATAGAATTTATATGTCGACCATTAAAAAAATTACTGCTTCCGAAATCATTAACTCACGTGGCTATCCGGCTATTTTTGGCAAATTGATTTTAGATGATGGTCAAGAGGTTATCACAAGTATTCCTTCTTTTGAAACAGTTGGTGATTATCAATCGCGGGAGCTTCGGGATAATGATAAAAACCGCTATAATGGCAGAGGAGTCACTCAGGCTGTTTCTTATATCAATGAACTCCTGGGTCCGAAGCTTCAAGGCGTATCACCAGTGAAACAACTAGAAATTGACAATTGGCTTATTAAAGCCGATGGAACAAAAGATAAAAACCGTTTAGGAGTCAACACCTTACTGACAATATCTTATTTAGTAGCTCGCGCCGGCGCTTACGAACAAAAACTTCCTCTTTTTAAATACATCAACTCTTTTTTTGAAAAATTTTTTCCTCCTTCAGTTTCTTTAGAAAAACTACCTTCTCCGATTTTTACTTTATTAATCGGCGGCAAGCACGGTCAGATTGACCTTGATTTTAAAGAGTTTCAGATAATTCCTTCTTCCTCTTTTTTCTATTCTCAATCTTATCAGGCGGGTGTTGATCTTTATCATTTACTTCGCGAACTTTATAAGTTTAATTTTTCGTTTAACCTTGATGTTATTGAAGCGATTAAGGAAACCGTTACCAAAAAAGGATTAGCTTTTAGTCGAGATATTTTTTTGGGAATTAACTTTGGTGCTTCTTCTTATCAAACTGGCAGTCGTTATTTAATTAAAGATAAACAACAGTCTGTATCGGCAGAAGAATATTTGAATTTTATTGATAAGTCGATTATAAAAAGATATTCACCTCTTATTATTACTGATCCTCTTGCTAACGAAGACTGGCAAAACTGGCAAAAACTAAATAGTTCTATTTCCAAAGAAATTTATTTAACAACTGACGAGTTAATAGGATCAAATAAAGAAAGATTGGAAAAAGTAATTAAGGAAAAAATCTGTTCCAGCGTTACCATTAGACCGAGCCAGATTGGAACAATAACAGAGACGTTTGGTCTTATCGATATAGCAAGGAAAAATAAATTGAGTTACCAGATATCGTCAGATTTTGGCGAGACAGATGACAGTTTTATCGCCGATTTTAGCGTCGGCGTTGGTGCTGATTTTGTCAATTTCGGCCCGCCGGTTCATGGCGAGAATGTGGCAAAGTATAATAGATTGCTGGAGATAGAGAGAGAAATTAAAAATCACAAATAACAAATTAATTTTGTCATTTGAAATTATGATAGGCAAACTCAAAGGTAAGCTATCAGAGGTTTCCGGAAACGTGGGTCTGATTGAAACTGCAGGCGGTGTCTTTTACGAGGTTTTTCTCACCCCCTTCCTCATATCCCACATTCCCCCCAAATCCCCCATTGAAATCTACACTTACCTCCAAGTACGAGAGGATGCCCTAGTTCTTTTCGGTTTTCAGACTAAACAAGAATATAATTTTTTTAAACTACTTTTAACCGTTTCCGGCGTCGGTCCGAAAACTGCTTTTAATATCATTTCTTTTATTAAGGTTGAAGAGCTTATTAAGGCTGTGAAAGGCAATGAGGTTGATTCTTTGACACAGATACCTGGTTTGGGTAGGAAAACAGCGATGAAGATTATTCTCGAACTGTCAAGCAAATTAAAGTCTGAATTTGATATGAAAAATATGATTGTGTCAGAAGATGACAAGATTGTAGTTGATGCTTTGGTTTCTCTTGGCTATAAATCTCATGAAGCCAGACAAATGCTGGCAAAACTTCCGAAGAATCTAAGTGTTGAAGAAAAAATAAAAAAAGCTTTAAAAATTTCTACAGCTAAAAAATATTAATTTAATTTCCTCTTCCGGGAGTAGGTTTAGGAATAGGTAGGTTTTCTGGATCGATAGCTCCTCCTTGTTCCCATCCATCATGGCGGGTTGGTATTTGACTACCATCATGACCACTACCTTCAGGAGTTGGAGGAGTAATACTTTCACTACCAGGATGAGGTCGACTAGGAGGATTAATCACGGGTCCAATTGGACCTTCTTGATCTTGTAAGGAATACCTTAACATAATAAATATATTAGACTATTATTTTACAAAACGCAAATAATAATAGTTATAGTGTTATAATAATTACAATGGTTACTAATCAAAAAGAGGAGAATCTGCGGCCGCAAAAGCTTTCCGATTATATAGGGCAAGAAAACGTTGTGAAGACTCTTAAGTTATTCATCGATGCTGTCAATAAACGGGGAAAGGTTTCAGAACATATACTTTTTTATGGTCCTCCGGGTATCGGTAAAACAACTTTAGCTTATATAGTGGCAAATGAACTTAAAGGTGAAATCAAGGTCACCTCAGGGGCTACAATCACAAAAACAGGCGATTTAGCAGCTATTCTGACTAATCTGAAAGACAACGACGTTTTGTTTATTGACGAAGTTCACCGATTACCCAAACCGGTTGAAGAGATGCTCTACCCGGTCATGGAGGAATATTCCTTAGACATAATTATCGGTAAAGGTCCGTCAGCACGGACAGTTAGACTGCCTGTTCCCAGAATCACAATTATCGGTGCCACAACAAAATTAGCTTTGTTATCTGCTCCTCTTCGCGATCGTTTCGGATTACTATTAAGAATAGATTATTATAATAATGATGAAATCGAAAAGATTATCCTTAGATCGGCAAAAATTCTCAATATTCCGATCACCAAGCAAGCTGCTTCCCAAATCTCCCTAAGATCCCGGAAAACCCCAAGATTAGCCAATAGAATTCTTAAGAGGGCGCGCGATATCCTTGAGGTTGACAAGCATATTCAGATTGATGACCGGCTTTTGAAAAAACTGTTCCATTTGCTTGAAATTGATGAAATTGGTTTAATTGATATTGATAAGGCGTATTTGAGTATACTATCAGAAAAATTTAACAATCAGCCTATTGGTGTAGAAACTATTGCTTCGGCACTTTCTGAAGAAGTTCGTACGGTCGAGGAATTCATCGAACCATATTTACTGCGCATCGGATTCTTAAGAAAACCTCCCGCGGCCGCTCTCTCACCCCAAAAGCCCTTTCTCACCTTAAAATTAATAAAGCGGAACAAAAAAAACTTCTTTAAGATTAACCTTCTGAACTGCCTCCTCTTTTTTTAGGAAACCAGCTTCTCATAAGATCTAGTAAAGAAGCGCTTTCATCCTTTTTTGCCTAATCACTTTTCTTCACTATAATTAATTATAGTCGGTCGTTTTTTCTCCTTTATTTCCGATGTATGATATCGAGAAATATATCGCCTCCTAATAATCTAAAAATGCTCTTTTGTAGAATATAGTCTATAGACATTTAAATTCCTTTTTGAAATTATTGATTGTATGACTAGAATTTCCCGTTTACCTGTATCAGACAAAGTTCTTGAGAAACTTTTTGACCTGTTTTTCGAGGCAGTTGGTAAACAGACAGAGGAAGAAGAGTTTTCTCAGGTAATATACGATTTGCTATCACCTACTGAACGGATAATGATTGCCAAAAGAGTTGCTATTATCTATCTTCTTATGAAAAAAATTGACTATTTTAATATCAGTGATGTTCTAAAAGTCACTCCTAATACTATTGCTAAATTTCAAATGATTAGAAAAAACAGTAAAGGTATAGTGAGATCGCTTAAAAATATTGTTAGAAATGAAAAAATTGCTAATTTTTTTGAAAAATTATTTTTAGAAATATACAGGCCTGGAGTTTATGGAGTTAATTGGAAGTCTGCTTGGAAACATAAAATAGATTATGAACGTAGAAAAAGACGTGGAATTTAGTTTGATTCACTATAATTAATTATAGTGACACTTTAGGAATTTTTAAGTGTCAATTTCTTTCCGCCTTAAAAATTAAAATACCCCCTGCTTTGTACTTTGAAGTTTTTTGGAGATATTTTTTTCCAAACTGGTTTATTTCCCAGGTATTCAACGTTAAAGGCTCTAAGTTGTTTATTTTTGTGAACAAAAGCAGTATATCCGACTTTGAATATTCAAATTCTGATAAAGGAGTAAAACCGTATTTCTGAAAGAAATATCTATATTCAAAGCCGACAATTGCGTTAGGGTCGGCAATCATGACGACATTAAATCGAGAATTTTTTTCTACTAAATGTTTTTCTATGGTATATTTTACTGCAGTTTCAAAAGGTTCAGGCACGATAGTCGACTTCTTATAGATATCTTTTGGAAAAAATAAAATTTCAGTAACAAACAGCAAAACTATCAGTATTTTATAACGTGACTCTAACAGCAAAATAATAATTATAAAAAAAATAAAAAAAGCTGTCGGATAAAGATAATGAGAAGCCAATTGATACTGGATTAAAAAAGAGAGGATTAACAAAGCCAAAAAGCCGATGAAAATTAGAAAAAAACTCTTTTTTGACTTTTTCTCAAAAAATTGGATTATGGCAATGAGGAACAAACTAATAATCGGATTAATTAAAATAAGAGGCTGGATTTTACCAGATAAAAAAAAGAAGTTTTCTATAAAATTTTTTTTAGCTGAATCTCCATTAAGAATATTTTTATTTTCTATCCAGGAAAGATAAGACCTGTCCAGAAACGTATTTTTTAACATCACAAAATTATGTTTTATTTCAAAAACCAATAAAGGTAAAAACGAAATCGCTATGCCTAGAAAAAAATATAAAGAATAAATTTTTTTATTTAGCTTAGAAAAAATTAATATGTAGATCGGTATCAATAGAAGAAGATTCAAAAACCCGAAATTAATTATTACCCCAAAGACAAGTCCAAGGATTAAAACTGTCAGCGGTTTTTCTATTTTATTAAAATAGACGTAAGTGAGAATTATAAGAAGAAAGGCAATATGGGTATTGGAGACACTCGGGTTTCTCGCTGAAAATAAAAAAATGGGAACGAGAGTAAGAGATAGTGACGATATGATTGCCTGCCACAACAGGTATTTTTTTTTGGCGTTAACAAAAAAATAACAAATCGCCAATACAAAAAGCAAGGCGTTGAAATAAACAATCGACATAATTTTAAAACCTGACAGTAAAAAAACCGGAACGAATAGATAGTAGTAATAAGGTGCTGGATAGAGTCCTCCAAATGAAAGTTTCGGTCCAAGAAGGGTAAAATGTCCTTGAGAGATTTTCAGTATTTCAAATAGGTCTCTGGCAAAATCAGAGTGAAAGATGAGAGCATCGTTTAAACGAAAACCGATAATAGAAAAAATAATTAAAGCAAAAATAAATATCATTTTAGTTGGTAGATATCACAGCTACCGAGGCAGCCTTGATAAACTTTAGTTAACACAAAATTATCTGTCAGTTCTTTTATTTGTTTTGGCCATTGGCTGGGAACATTCGATTCATAGTAATGGCTGATATAGATCTTGTCTCCGGCCAATAGCAGTTTCTTATAACCAGCGGCAATATCTTCTCCTCCGATGACATTTTGTAAAAGTTTGGGTTCCAGCCAATAAAATTCCTGCCAAGATGATATCGGCAGAGTTTTATATTTTTTATTAGAAAACATTTCGACGTAAGGAGCCGGTAAAAAAGTTCCTATATAGATAGTTTTGGAACTAAATTTTTCAGTAAACTTATTAAATGTTTTTACAGCTTCATAATTCCAAGGAACCTCCCTGTGTCTTAAATTCAGTCCAATCTGTTTTTTAAAGGTGATTATTGCTCTTTCGTTTTCCTTATAACCCTGACTCTTTAAAAATAAAGACAGTATTATTACTATTAACATAAACAAAATCGCAAAGCTATCGTTTATTTTCAAAGAAACTGTCTGAATTAAATAACCCATTGATGCAAGATAGATCGGGAGAATGGCGATAATATAGCGTAGATCCTGAACCACAAAAAAAGACATAAATAAGACAACGATAAAAATAAAAATTAAAAAAAACAAAGAAACCTTCCGGTTAGGAGCTTTTAATAC
>Ga0100400_1000160_pt1 | contig 43329 bp, 33 predicted proteins | sample CryGeymeta201524_FD_80420 | JGI IMG/M metagenome (GOLD analysis project Ga0100400, IMG submission 80420) | Groundwater microbial communities from Crystal Geyser aquifers in Utah, USA - Crystal Geyser metaG 2015-24 | ecosystem: Environmental > Aquatic > Deep subsurface > Groundwater | place: USA... | reverse complement strand
CTCACCCTCGCCGCTCTGATCGAAGGCGACGACCACCTCCTTGCCGCCGCCATGCGCGACAAGGTGCACCAGCCGTATCGCGAGCAGCTCATGCCGTGGCTGTCCACCGTGATCGAGGCGGCGCTGGAAGCAGGCGCCGTGGGCGCGGCGCTCAGCGGTGCAGGCTCAACCATGCTAGCCTTCGCCCGCGGCGACTGCGCCGCCATCGAGGCCGCGATGCTGACTGCCCTCCAATCTTACGCCGTTGCCGCGCACACGCTGGTCTTACAGCCGGACTTCGTCGGTGCGGCCACCGCAGAGGCGCCCTGACAGGACGACGCCACTTCGGTCATGATATCCGCCGTGGTGCGGCGTGGCCGCTGAGCTTCCGGGCAGATCGAGTGCCCCCAGCTTGGGTATCGTCGTACGACAGGGGCGACTCTCCAGCAGTTGTTGTGGTGCCCAGATGACCTCTGCCAGTTCCGACCGGACTCTCGACTCCTCCGCCTTCCCCACTCCCGCCGGCGCACTCCGAAGTGAGGCACCGAGAGGCACCGAAGACTTGGTCGAGTCTCTGGGGCGCGTCCGCCACGAACTGCGCGACCCCGTCAATGCCATCGTCAGCTACAGCCAGTTGCTGCTGGCCGAGGCGGAACGCGGTAACTTGCAGGAGGTGGTTCCTGACCTGCAGAGGATCCACGCTGCCGGGAAGGAGCTGTTGAGCGCCGTCGCCGAGCTTCTCAGTCCTGAGATCGCCGCGTATGGCGACGTCGAACTGAACGCCCTCGGGGACGCGTTAGAGGCACGACTGGGCGAGCCGCTACGCACCATCGGCGAGCAATGCGAGCGCCTGATCGTGCAGGCAGACAGCACCGGGCGCTCCGCAGCGGCGGCCGACCTCCGTCACGTCCAGACCGCTGCGCAGCGCCTCACTGCGCTGCTGGCGACCATCGCCACCCGCCTCACGCCCCGCCCCGCCGTCGAGCCGGCAGCCGAGAGCGAGGGGCCGCCGGCACCGGCGAGACCCGCCCCCCCGGTCACTGGCGACACGCCAACAGCCACAAGCGAGGCGACGCCTGCCCAGCCGCGCGCAGCGCACCTGCTGGTGGTCGACGACCAAGCGGTAAGCCGCGTGGTGCTGCACCGCGCCCTGACGCACGAAGGCTACCGGGTGACCGAAGCCAGACATGGCCGAGAGGCACTCGAACTGGTGGCCGGCGAGCACTTCGACCTGGTCCTCCTGGACCTGCTGATGCCGGACGGCGGCGGCTTGGAGGTCGTTCAGCGGCTTCGCCAGGAGCGTGCGGCCACCGACCTGCCCGTCGTGGTTGTCACTGCCATCGATGACAGTGCCGAGATCGTCGAAGCCCTCAACGCCGGCGCAAACGATTACGTAGCCAAGCCCGTCGACATGCCGGTGGCGTTGGCGCGGATTCGCACACAACTGGCGCTGAAGGACTTGGTGACAGCGCTCGAAGAGGCCAACCGCAGGCTGGCAGACCTATCGATCCACGATGCGCTGACCGAACTCCCCAACCGCCGTTGCTTCGATGAGACCCTCGACAAGGAGTGGAAGCGAGGGACGCGAGACCGCACGCCGCTGGCCGTGATCATGATGGACATCGACCACTTCAAGTCCTACAACGACTCCTACGGACACGAGGCGGGCGACGAGGTGCTGAGACAAGTCGCAGCCGCGATGAGCCAAGAAGTGAGGCGCCCCGCCGACCTGCTGGCGCGGTACGGCGGCGAGGAGTTCGTCGCGGTGCTGCCGACCACGCCCGTCGAAGGAGCCGCGCTGGTGGCGGAGCGCCTCCGTGTCGCTGTCGCCGCCCCGGAGGTCAGGCACACCGGCCGCGCCGAGGCCGACCACGTCACACTCAGCCTGGGCGTCGCCACCGCGGTGCCTACGCTCGAGTCTGCACCGACCGTTTTGGTGGAGTTGGCCGACAAAGCGCTCTACCGAGCGAAGGAAGAAGGCCGCAACTGCGTGCGCGTACATGGCGAGGAGCGGGGCTCCACCCCGACCTGACGGCCACGGTGTTTGGGCTACGCGTCTCCGCCCCCCGTCGGTCTCCCCCTTGGGTTGGGGGCAGTCGATAGCCACCGCTTCCCAGTTCACGGCCGGACGGAATCGGTTAGAATTGCACCGACGTCTCGCGGGAGCCAGGCCGCGCGGGGACGGAAGCGCTGAAGCCCACTTGGCGACAGGAGAGGAGTAGCCGGATGTCCGCAGAACAGGGCCGCGTGTTAGTGGTGGACGATGAGGTGCTCAATCGGACGTTGATCAGCACGGATCTGCAGGAGGCGGGCTTCCAGGTGGCCCTTGCGGAGAATGGCGACGACGCCCTGATGGGTCTGCGCGCGCAGGAGTTCGATGTCGTGCTCCTGGATCTGTCGATGCCGGGGATGGATGGGCTTGAGGTCCTCAAACGCATGAAGGCGGACCCCCGCCTGCAGCACCTGCCGGTGATCGTCCTCGCCACCATCGACGAGATGGACCGGGTCGTCCAGTGCGTTGAGCGGGGCGCCACAGATCATCTCTCAAAGCCGTTCAACCCGGTCCTCCTGCATGCCCGCATCCACGCGGCTTTGGCCGACAGGCGGCTCCACGAGCAGGAGGAGCTGTACCGCCAAGACCTGGAGCGACGCGTTTGGGAGAAAACGCAAGACGTCCAGCGTAGCTACGAGCGCCTGCAGAGAGCCCTGGACGGAACAGTTCACGCCCTGTCGTCGGTGGTCGAGATGCGGGATCCCTACACGGCCGGGCATCAGCAGCGGGTCACGGTCCTCGCTTGCGCCATCGCCCAGGAGATGCACCTTCCCGACGACCAGATCGAGGGCATTCGCGTCGCCGGTCTGCTCCACGACATCGGCAAGATCTGCGTCCCGGCCGAGATTCTCAGCAAGCCCGGTCGAATCCAGGAGACCGAGTTCAACATCATCAAAGGACACCCCCGGGTGGGGCACGACATCCTGGCGAAGATCAGCTTTCCGTGGCCCGTGGCCCGCTTCGTGCTCCAGCACCACGAAGCCATGGACGGCTCCGGCTATCCGGGGGAGCTGACCGGGGATGACATCCTGCTGGAGGCCCGCATCATCTCAGTCGCGGATGTCATCGAGGCGATGTCTACCCACCGACCGTACCGACCGTCCCTGGGCGTCGACAAGGCTGTCGAGGAGATCACGGACAAACGGGGCATCCGCTTCGACAGCGCCGTCGTCGATGCCTGTCTAGCGTTGTGCAAGCGAGGCGAGCTGGAGCTCAGTTAGCCGTCCACTCGAAGACCACGCCCAGCAATTCCCCGGCGGCTTGGGCGAGCTGCGCGTAGATCGCTGCCGCTTCATCGATGGACACCAGGTGCGAGACGACCGGCTCGATGACGAGCTGTCGTTGCTCGTACAGGAACAGCAACACCCGTAGGTCGTCACCCTCGAAGTGGCAGGAAGTCTCGATCCTCGCCTGCGTCCCGTGCAGGAGGCTCCAGGGGTAAGTCACTTGCTGGCGGACAGCCAGCAGGCCGACAGTGCCCCCGAAGGCGAGCAACCGGTGCTCGTGGATGTCGAAGAGCAGCCGTTCAGCACTGCAGCAGTCGTAGATGAAGTCGTAGGGGCCGCCCGCTCTGAGTGCCTCCACAGTGCCGCCCTCGCGCGCGTCGAGCGCGACATGGGCGCCACAGCGCCGCGCCACTTCAAGCCGGCTTTCGAGCATGTCGGTGACAGTGACCCGCGCGCCGACTGCCCGCGCAGCCTGAGCGACAAACTGGCCGAGGGGTCCCAGCCCGGCGACCCACACGTTGTCCCCTGCCTGCACGCCCAGCCGCCGGACGCCGCGAAGGGCCACCCCGGCCACGCCGAACAAGGCGCAGTGCCGCCGATCCACCGTGTCGGGCAGCTTCACCAGCAGTCCGTTTTCGTCCTCGACGTTCCAGCCTCGATGACCGACGTACTGGCCGAGGAACGCCCAGTCGCCCGGCCGGAACTTGGTGACCGCCTCGCCGACCGCAACCACTTCGCCGACGTGCTGGTACCCGTGGCGGCTCGGGAACTGGCCGCCGCCGTACCCGTGCTCCACCAGAAAGGCGTGCCGCTCGGTGCCGTTGGTGACACCGGAGTACTTCGTTTCCAGCAGCACCTGCGTCGGCCCCGGTGGCGGCGGATCGCCCAGTTCGCAGAACCGCAACTTGCCTCGCTCGACGAACTCCAGACCGATTGTGCGCATGGTGTCTGCACTTCCAGTTTCGCGGCTTGCCCGGGTGGCATGCGTGTTGCGAATCGCTTCAGGCGGAGTATCCTATCCACAGGGGGCAGTCGGCGCAAGCCGTCGCCCACCAAACTGGTAGCACCCGCCACGACCCCAACCCGGAGGACCACTGAATGTCGCCACGAACTGCCGCCACCCTCTTCTGCCTGCTGACCCTGTCATGCACCCACTCGCACGCCCAAGTCCCGGACCAAGTCACCGCGCTGATCGCCAAAGCGGAGAAGTCCGTGAAGACAGTCGATATGGCAACGCTGAAGTCGGTGATCAACAGCAAGCAGGCTGCCCTCATTATCGATGTCCGCGAACCGGAGGAGTACGCCACTGGTCACCTGCCCGGAGCTATCAACATCCCCCGGGGAGTCATCGAGTTTGCCATCTGGAAGCACGTCGGCTCCGGCAAGCGCCAGGACGGCAGCAAGAAAGTGTACCTCTACTGCCAGTCGGGGCCGCGCGCAGTGCTGGCAACCAAGACCGTCCAGGACCTGGGGCTGAAGAACGTCTTCGCAGTGGTCATGGACATCGGGAAGTGGAAAGCGGCTGGTCTCCCGTTCACGAAGTAAGCGGCTGCCGCGTGCCGAGGGTCACCTGCTCTGGTCGGCCGCAAGCATCAGCTTCCACAGGGAGTGCAAGTGCTTCATGTGGGCGCGACCGGTATCGCCGGTGAACCCGAACAGGGACAACCGGCCGCGGCGGAACTGCGACGTGCACCGCAAGCCCGCCGCCCACTCCTCGTCCACCGCCTCCCGCTGTCCGTCCACCTGCACCAGGAGGTATACCCGCGAAGGTTAGGAATACACCGAAGCTATTGCACAAGTTCGACGCCTCTGCGTGCACAGCAGTGTGTTGGGTGCTCACCACACGCCCACGGGTGAAGTTCCGCGAACTTCCACTTCGGTGTGTTCCCAACCTTCGCGGGTATAGCTGTTGAGAGCGTAGTGGTTCTCCCCTACTCCGCGCCGACGCGGCCGGTGCGCGCTTGCACCAATGCTCTCACCTGCCGTCGACGTTGTCGCTTCTGACAATCCGGCAACCGGCCTCCCGCAACTCGGCCAGCGCCGCGTCGCTGTCGCCGGGGCTCAGGTTGACCCCGCGGCAGCCGTCCTCGATCAGGTGCACCTGCAGACCCAGTTGCCGGGCGTCCAACGCAGTGAACTTCACGCAGTAGTCGGTCGCCAGTCCCAGCATGTAGAGCTGATCGACTCCCCGTTCCTTCAGGTACTCGTCCAGCCCGGTCGCCTTCCGGTGGCCATTGTCGAACAGCGCACTATAGCTGTCGATTCCGGCATCGGTGCCTTTGTGGATCACTTTGTTCACTCGGTCCCGCAGGAACCCGGGGGCGAAGTCGGCGCCGGGGGATCCTTCGACACAGTGGTCCGGCCAGAGGATCTGCTGAAGCCCATTCAGCTCGATGAGGTCTCCGACGCTCCCCCCGGGGTGTTGGCTGGCGAAGGAGCCGTGGCCGGCGGGGTGCCAGTCCTGGGTGGCGATGACCAGATCGAACCGGTCCATCAGTTCGTTGGCCACGGGGACGACTTGGTCGCCCTCTGGCACGGCGAGCGCGCCACCGGGAAGGAAGTCGTTCTGGAGATCCACGAGTAGGAGTGCGTTCATGGGCTGGTCTCCTGCACGAACTCAGTCAACTCGGCCAGCTCGCGACGGAACCCTCCAGAGAGGATGGGGAAGCGGCACCACGTCTTGGGGTCGAGGTTCTTGTCATCCACGTGGAAGCTGGGGGCGTAGCGCTCACGCTTCCATTGGTTGCGACACCAGAGGGTGAAGAACCGCGCCACCCAATCGGCCAGTTGCGCAGGAGCGTGGGTGGGGTACTCGACGCGGAGCTGCCGGAACACTTCGACGGGCGTTCGGCTCTGGCCGACGGCGGAGTCCTCGATGGCTTCGAGGACATCGTAGGGCATGAGGTCGTCTTCGTCCGTCTGCCCCGCGGCCGAGGGGCGAAGCTCCGCAGTGGGCGATTGGCTGTTCACTGCGCTCAAGGCCGGCAGCGGCCCGAGGCCTTCAGGTCCCTCGGTCTCCAGCCAGCGGAGCCAGCTCCGGAGGAATGCCTTGTCGATTCCGGCGATGGGGCTGAGACCGCCGCAGGTATCGCCGTCCATGGTGGCATAGCCCACGGCTGCTTCCGAGCGGTTGCTGGTGGAGAGCAGCAGCTTGCCGCCCAGGTTCGCCAGCATCCACGCTCCCGGGCCGCGCACGCGCGCCTGGATGTTCTGTAACGCCAAGTCGTCGGTGTCCCACGTCAGCTCCCGGTCGAGAGACCGCTCGACCATGCCGACGTAGCCCGCCACCAGCGGGGTCACGTCGAGGTCGGCAAAGTCCGCGTTGAGTGCCTCGGCAACGCCCCTGGCGGCATTGCGCGTAGTGTCCGAGCTGTTCTCCGTGCCCTGGTAGAGGCAGGTCAGGAGTGCGTGCACCAGTTGCTCGGGCGTGCCGGCGGTCAGATGGCCGACGCCGGCCCGTTGCTTGAACGCCTCGACGCCCAACTCCCGGCACCCCACCGACACCATCATGGCCGAAAGGCACGCCACGCTGGAGGAGTCGGCGCCGCCGCTCAGGGAGACGACAAACCCTCGCGACCGGCTCTTGCGCATGTAGTCGAACAAGCCCAGCATGAGGGCGCGCGCGAACTCCTCCTCCTTGAGATGCGCGCTGCGTTCCCAAGCGGGCAGTCCCGCCCCAGGCGGCTCCGGCTGCTGGCCGGGGAAGCGGAAATCCACCAACACGCGGAGACCGTCATGTGCCTCCAGCTTGGGGGCGAAGCTGCCTCGCCGTGCCTGGTCGCGTCGGGTTGCGTCGATGTCCACCAGGGCCGTGGTCACGTGGAACCCGTCGTACAGGAATCGCGGCCCGGCGGCCAGCAGTGTGCCGGAAGAGGCGATCAGGGCGCCGCCGTCGTAGATCGCCCGGCCGGCTTCGTTGCCCAACAGGTTGCCGTAGACGTAGGTTGCGCTAAAGGCGCGCGAGCCCTCCAGGACCAAGCGCCGGCGAATCTCGTGCTTCCCGAAGGCGAAGTGGCTGGCACTGGGGTTGAGGATGAAATCGACCGCTTGTCGCGCCAGCCGACTGCCCGGACGCTGCGGCACCCAGGCATCCTCGCAGATCTCGAAGCCCACCCGGACGCCGTCTGCCTCGAAGCACAAATCGCCGAGGGGGTACGTCTCGCCCTCGAGGGTCAGCTCGTCCCGAACGCCTTCCGGCCATGGCTTGAACCAGCGCGGCTCGTAGTGCAGCCCCTCGCTGGCCAGGGACTGCTTGGCGGTGAAGCCGTGGACGCGGCCGTTGCCTGCCAGGCAGACGGTGTTGAACAGGGCGTTGCGGTGCAATACCGGCAGGCCCAGCGACACCAGGATTCCCTGTGTCTCGGGCAGGATCTCGCGCAGGATCGCCCGCGCTGTCCGCCGGAGCCCGGGAGCGTAAAACGCGTCCTCGCAGCCGTAGCCGCACAGGCAAAGCTCCGGCAGGCACAGCAAGCTGACCCCCTCAGCCTTAGCGGCACGGATCGCGCCCAGGATGTTCGCTTTGTTGTTGTCCCAGTCGAGCGGCGTTTGGTTGAGCACCGCCGCGCCGACTTTGAGAAGTCTCATGGGGTGGGTTCCTTCTCCCTGCACGGAAGCGCGCAGTCAATCCGAGCCGCGACGGTGACGCAGCGGGTCAGCCGTCGGCGTCGCCAGGAGCGTCGGCGTGTCACGCGCTCCGTCACCGTCGCGGCTCGGATTGGCTCTTGAGCGACTCCGGCGGTTCCGCGCAGCTCAGACTGGCAGCCCTCGCGTCTCCAAGATCAGGCGGGTCTTGAGGTCGTAGAAGTTGCGCTCCAGACCCGCCGGGTACCCGTGCGGGTTGACAAGCCGTCGGATGGTCGGATGCAGCGCACCAAGTTGCGCGGCCGTTCGTGTGCGGATCGACTCCAGCGACGGGTTCTCGTAGACGAGCCGCCCGCCCCGGAAGATGGGAACCAGCAAGTCCTCGTACTGCGCACCAGGGGGAATCAGCTTCCGGCGCGTTGGGTCGGCAGGATCCACGATGAGCGGCTGTTCGGGCAATCCCAGTCGCTCTTCGTAGATCATATCTCCGAGGAATTCGCCGGCTGTCCGGTAGCGACGCACTTGCAGCACGCCCGGGTTCGAGACCTTGATCGCCTGCTCTGAGAGCTTCACCTTGTACTCCCAGTCACGTCCCGGCAGCCGCACGGCGGAGAGCTTGTACACGCCGCCGAGAGCGGGCTGGTCGTGGGCGGTGGCCAGCCGGGTGCCCACACCCCACACGTTGATGGTGGCGCCCTGCTGCTTGAGGTTCTCGATGAGGTGCTCGTCCAGATCGTTGCTGGCGATGATTGCCGCGTCCGGGAAGCCAGCTTCGTCCAACAACTTCCGGGCCTCGATGCTGAGATACGCTAAGTCGCCCGAGTCCAGTCGAATTCCCAGAAGCTGGTGCCCCCGCTCGCGGAGATGCCGCCCCACCTCGATAGCCTTGCGCACACCCGCCAGCGTGTCGTAGGTGTCGACCAGGAACACGCAGTTGTTGGGCATCGCTCGGGCGTATGCCTCGAACGCCTCCTGTTCGTCTTCGAAGCTCATGACCCAACTGTGGGCATGCGTCCCCTTGACCGGGATGCCGAATGCCTTGCCGGCCAGGACGTTGGACGTGGCGGCGCAGCCGCCGAGGTATGCCGCGCGACTGGCTGCCAGGGCGCCGTCGATCCCTTGGGCGCGGCGCAGGCCGAACTCCAGGACGGGTTCGCCTCTCGCTGCCTGGCAGATCCGCGCCGCTTTGGTGGCGATGAGGGTCTGGAAGTTGATCATGTTGAGCAGCGGCGTCTCGAGAAGCTGACACTGGAGGATCGGTCCTCGCACTCGGAGCAGCGGCTCATGCGGGAAGACCACCGTGCCTTCAGGGATTGCGTCGAGGTCCACGGAGAAGCGCAGGTCGCGGAGGTAGTCTACAAAACCGCGCTCGAACAGCGGCTGCCCATCGCTTCCCGTCAGCCCTGCCAGGTACGCGATATCCGAGTCATCGAAGCCGATGCCCTCGAGGTAGTCTGTCACATAGCCCAGCCCCGCCGCGACCGTGTAGCCCCCATTGAACGGAGCTTCACGGAAGAACAGGTTGAACACGGCCTCTTCCTCTACCCGGCCCAGCTTCCAATAGCCGTACGCCATGGTGAACTGATACAGGTCGGTGAGGAGCGCCAGCGACTGGCGGTAGAGGATGTTCCCCGGTGTCATACGGATTCTCTCTCGGCCGGCGAAGCGCCTCACCCCATGCTGATATCGACACGCTCGATGTTCGACAGATCCCCGTTGCCCAGCCTGCGCATGTCCGCCACCTTGATGTGTGCCGGCACGTCGGCGATGGGATCCAGCCCGAGTTCTTTGCGCTTGTCGTCCAGTATCTGGTAGCCCACGGCGTCCAGGGCGACGGGGTCGGTGGCGGCGAGGAGGGTGTTGTATGCCCAGTGCGCATCGGGCTTGTCGCCCGGTCCCCCGTCGTACAGGGGATAGGTCGCGTCGCACAGCACCAGCTTCGTCTTCTGGCGGATGAGCGGGATCATGCTCAAGTCGGCCAGGTGCGGGGCGCCGCCGCGAGAGGCCGGCGGGTGATTCAGCCGCGGCGTCTGAATAGACCCTTGGTGGTTCTTCATGGCCAGAGTCACGCCGAAGCCGGGGCAGGTCTTCAGGAACGGACAGTTGAGGAGCACCGAGCACTCTTCCAGCACTTTGGCGAGCCGCTGTTCGACCTCGCCCTGCTTGTAGCTCTTCTGGGAGTAGCCGATGGACTCGCGCACACCCATGATGCGGATGTTGGACTTGTCCTTGAGGATCGGGTAGCCCGACTGCCTGAGCAGGCGCTCGTCCTGTTCGTAGACGATCATGTTGGGGTACGGGACACCGGCGGCGTTCAGGCTGTTCGTCAAGCCGATCATCACCTGTAGCCGGGTCCCGTTGGCCTTCGTCCCCCCGGCGCAGTTGGGCTTGAGCGCGACGATATCGTCCCTCGTCGCGAGGCGACCAAACGCCGCGGCCACATCGTCCGTGCCAAAGAGCGTACAGACTGCCTTCCGCACGGTGGCGGTGACAGCGTCTTGGTTCATGGACTCCGGCGCGCCGATGGCCGAGTTGGTCACCACGACAACCTTGCTCTTCGGTAAGGCGGCCGGCGCCGCCTCCGCCACGCGGGCGGCCTCGAGCGTCAGTCCCGCAGTTGCCACGCCAGCGGCGGACTGCTTCAGAAATTGACGACGGGACAGATTGGGATCGGCGGGCATAGGTGGTCTCCTCCCTCGATAATGTAGCCCGACGCACCAGCGGAGGGACTCGCTCGGCTACGCGCCTCGGGCTACGCTCGCGCGGGTCTGCCCCGACCCGCTTCAAGCCTTAAGTATCTTTGCTCTGGCCTTGGAGATCAAGTGAAGCTCGGCATGATCGAACCAGATCCCCCGACACTGCAGGCAGCGGTGGGTCTGCACGTCCGTTTCGTAGCGCCTGCCGTTGAAGTCGAGCCAGTAGAGGAAGTTCTGGAGTTCGATGGTCTCACAGTCCGGACAGCGCTGGGTCACTCGGTCCTCTCCCGGCGGGTGGCGGTAGAAGGTGAAGTCCGTGTCGAGTCGCCCGATGATCTCAGGGCGCTCCTCGAACAACTCCTGCTGCAGTCGCCAGGGCAGCCAGATGCCTCCGCACTCGGAGCACGCGTGGAACAGCAAGCCCGCACGGCGGGCCTTGTACATGGTGTCTTTGCACCGCGGGCACATTCCGCACCGCCACGGCCACTCTCTGTCGGCGTAAAAGTCGACGGGCTCGTCGGCAGCCGCCGCTGGCACCGCGCCCGCCGTTTCGGCTTGTGCCAGGCGCCGAATGGCCTCGTCAAGGGCGGTGATCGTCTCTGCGCAGTCGCTGCAGGCGTCGGGTTCGCCGACGACGGCAAGGAACGAGGCCGAGCCACCCTCGACGGTGTGCACGCGACAGCGACAACCGGGGTGAAACGGTGGGAGCGGGTTCCCGGTCGTCGTGAATGCCTCGGTCTTCGCCCCTGCCGCCTCGTACTGATCGGCGAGCTGAGCATTTCGCTCCCGGCGGACCAGAGAAGTGACCAACAACCGAATGCGCTCCCGGCGGATACGCAGGTAGGTCAGGAGGTCCTGGGCGAGCTCCAGTTTGCAGCGCACCAGCGGCCCCGGCAGCTTGGCGCGAGCGAATGCTTGCCAGTCGGAGGGCTTCACCGAGTCGAACACGCGGCCCATCAACTCGTGGCGGCCGCCCTCCGCGCTGGCGCCGTGGCGCTGCAGCAGGGCGCGGAGCGCGTCTTCGCTACAGGCGCCGAGACGCTCCTCTTCCGTTGGCTCTGCCTCAATGACGCCCGACTTCCGGAGCGTCTTCGCCCACTGTCGGGCGTTGTCGCTGAGCGAGTCCGGGGAGGTCCAGTCGGTGAGTTCGAGGCACTCTACGAGGGCGAGTTGCAGGCCCGGCGGAATGCTCTGCAGCTTGGGGAGGTAGTGCCGGATTCCCTGGCGTTGCTTTGCCGACAGGTGGTCCCGGAGCGTCAGTTCCCCCAAGTCCAGAGACGGCGGGCAGGGCGCCTCGCCCGCCTCAAGCCGCTGGAAGTACTGCTCCATCCAGGGGCTGCCCCAGGGTGCAAGCTGCATGCTCGGGAAGAACCGTGGCGCCGGGTCGGCGTCGTCCATGCTGGAGGCGATGAGTCCGGCAAACTCCTCTGCCAACTGGTGGGTGCTGAAGTCCACCTCGGGGAACTGCTCCCCAGGGCTGGGTGGCGCCGCGACCCCACTGGTGTCGGCGCCGCAGTGCGAACACAGCGTGGTCCCCTCGATCAGAACGCGCCCACAACTCGGACATCGGAAACGCCTCATCTGGTCTCCCTCCTTGGGCAACTCAATTGATGGCTTGTCAGACGCCGTTGTTTGTCGGATGTTCTTTCGGCCGGTCGGTGCTGTCGGAGCCGCCTTGGCCCCCTCTGGCGCCTGCTATTGTACCCCTCGCGGCTGGCACTGCAACGTCGCGCAGACGGGACCCCGAAAGCTGTGGGGCGCCGGTCGCGGCAACACTCCAGCTCCCGTGGCCCGGCTGGATATACTGCGTGCGCACCCCGAGGGGTGTCATGCTCTCCGTGAGTGGCAGGCAGGACACAACGGCGCCTCCGCCGAATGCAGCCATACCTCGGCCGGTGGCCGCCAGCCGGGGCCGATGGTCCGCCGCCGTGCCCGATGCCGTCAGTTTGGGCGCGGCCACCATTCCGTGTAACTTCTCGATCCGGGCTGGCTCAGAAGTGTCAACTGGCAGAGGTGATCGCATGAACCATAGGAAGCGCCGATTCCCCTTCGTCTTCCCAGACCGTTTACCCGCACAGAGACTGCTATCCGCAACGGGCCTGGTTGCCCTTCTTGTCAGCGGTTGCGGCCGCCACGAGCCTCCGGAGGCAAAGAGCGCTGCAGGCAAGTCCGTGGGAGGCGTCGCAACGCTGGCTGTCCACTCGACGGAAACGGCGACCGTAGTGGAGGCCACCGGCACGGTGGCAGCCTCGCTCACGGCGGATGTCGCGCCGAAGATCATGAGCAAAGTCTCGGCCGTGTTGGTGAACGAAGGCGACCACGTCGCCAAAGGCCAGGTGCTGGTCCGGCTGGAGGCAGCGGACCTGGCTGCGCAGGTGCGTCAGGGACAGGCCGCGGTGGAGTCCGCCAAAGCCGCGCTGGCGCAGGCGCAGACCGGACAGGGCATCCAGAAGACGCAGAGCACCACCCGCGTCGCCCAGGCCAAAGCCGCGCTCCGACAAGCTCAGGAGCAACTGAGCCTCGTGAAGGAGGGCGCCCGCAAGCAGCAGAAGCAGCAAGCCGATGAAGGCGTTCGGCTGGCGGAGGCAGGGAAGGCGCAGGCGGAGGCGGGGGTGCATCAAGCCGAAGCGGGGTTGGCTGCCGCCAAGGCGCGGCTGAGCCTCGTCAAGGAGGGCGCCCGGAACCAACAGAAGCTCCAAGCGGAAGCCGCCGTTCGTCAAGCCGAAGCAAACCAGAAGACCGCGCAGGCCACCCACGACCGCTTCAAGCCCCTGGCCGATCAGGGCGTCATCAGCCAGCAGCGAATGGACGAAATCGCACTTCAGTTGGACGTCGCGAAGTCCCAACTCGAGACGGCGAAGCAGCAGGCTTCGCTCCTCAACGAAGGCGCGCGGACGCAGGAGATCCAGCAGGCGGAGGAGGGGGTCCGCCAAGCGGAAGCGGCGGTGCGAATGGCACAGCAGAAATCGCGCGAGGCCGACTCCGGCATCGGCACCGCCGCCGCGCAACGAGACCTGACCTACGAGGGTGCGCGCGGGCAGGAAGTCATCCAGGCGGAACAGCAGGTCAAGCAAGCCGAGGAGGCGCTTCGGATGGCCGAGGCGGCCACCGACGAGAACAAGATCAAAGCGGACACGGTTAAGATGCTCCGCGCTCAGGTGCGGCAGGCGGAAGCCTCGCTGATGGGGACGAACGTTCAGCTTGGGTACGCCACCCTCGTCGCCCCCTTCGCTGGCGTGGTGACCAAGCGCCATGCCGACCCCGGGGCGATGACAGCTCCCGGCGTGCCGCTGATCACGCTGGTTGACAACTCAGGCTTCCGCCTTGAGGCCATCGTCCCGGAAAGCCAGATGTTCGGCTTGCGACTGGGTGCCGAAGCAGAGGTGACCATCGACGCCCTCAGCCGGACGCTGACGGGGTGGGTCACGCAGATTGTGCCGAGTGCCGACGCGGCGAGCCGAACGTTCGTGTTGAAGTTCGGCTTGCCCAAAGTCGAGGGGCTGGTGTCGGGGCTCTTCGGCCGAGTGAGCATCCCCGTCGGCCACACCAAGGGGCTGTTGATCCCGCGTGAAGCGCTCTGGCATGAGGGCAGCCTTGTGGGCGTGCTGGCCGTTGACAGCGGTGTCGCGCACAAGCGGATGGTGACAGTGGGCAAAGAAGAGACAGACCAGGTGGAGATCCTGTCCGGCCTGTCGGAAGGCGAAGTGGTAGTGGCGCGCGACGTGAACCGAGTCCCCGACGGCGCCACCGTCGGCAATGGGGGTGAAGCCAAATGAGCCCCCAACTGGGCCCTGCTGGGCGGATTGCCCGGTTCTTCATCGACTCCAAACTCACGCCCTTGATCATCGTGGCCAGCCTGCTGCTGGGCGTGTTCTCGGTGATCCGGCTGCCCCGAGAAGAAGAGCCGCAGATCATCGTGCCGATGATCGACGTGCTGGTTCAGGCGCCCGGGATGGGCTCGAAAGAAGTCGAGTCGCGAGTGACCTCCCCCATGGAGAAGCTCCTATGGGAGATCCCGGGCGTGGAGTACGTCTACTCGACCTCGAGCGCCGGGATGAGCATGGCAATCGCCCGGTTCTACGTCGGCACCGACGAAGAGAAGGCCATCGTCCGCACGTACAACAAGATGTTCGCCAACTTCGACCGGATCCCGCAGGGCGTGTCGCAGCCGCTGATCAAGCCGCGCAGCATCGACGACGTGCCGATCCTGGGACTCACGTTCCACGGCAAGGGGTATGACCACTACCAGTTGCGGCGCATTGCCGCCGAGGTGGAGCGGCAGGTCAAAGAGATCCCCGACGTCTCGGAGACAACGCTCATCGGCGGGCAGCGCCGACAGCTCAAGAGCACGCTCGACGCCACCCGCCTCAGCGGCTTCAACCTCTCTCCCCTTGTCGTCGCCCAGCGGCTGCAGCAGGCGAACCAGCAACTCCCCGCCGGGAGCTTCAGCCGGGGGAACAAGGAACTCCTCGTCGAGACGGGCAAGTTCCTCCAGAGCGCTGCCGAAGTCGGTCAGGTTGTGGTCGGCGTCTCCGGCGGGCGACCCGTCTTCGTTCGCGACGTTGCCACAGTTGAGGAGGGACCTGAGGAGCCGGCGAACTACGCCTTCTTCGTGGGCGGCGCGGCAGCCGGCCACGAAGGCCCGGCGAAGGCCCCCCATGGAGCCGGCGAGTCTGACAGGTCAGACAAAGCCGTCGCAGCCTCGCCCCAGCCCGCAGTCACGCTGGCGGTGGCCAAGCGCAAGGGCACCAACGCGATCGTCCTTGCCGACAAAGTGCTGGAGAAGGTCGAAGGTCTCAAGGGGACGTACATCCCCAAAGACGTCCTCGTCACCACAACACGCAACTATGGTGAGACGGCCGCCGAGAAGAGCAACGAGTTGCTCTTCCACATGGGCATCGCCATCCTGTCGGTGACGCTCCTGGTGGCGCTCACCTTGGGATTTCGCGAGAGCGCGGTGGTGCTCTTTGCCATTCCGGTCACGTTGGCGCTGACCTTGCTGGTCTTCTTCCTCTACGGCTACACGCTCAACCGCATCACCCTGTTTGCGCTGATCTTCTCCATCGGCATATTGGTGGACGACGCCATCGTGGTGGTAGAGAACGTCGTGCGGCACTTCCGGCTGCCGGAGAACCGGGGGCGCTCGCTCACCGAAGTGGCCGTGGAAGCCGTTGACGAAGTTGGCAACCCGACCATTCTGGCGACGTTCGCCGTCATCGCTGCAGTGTTGCCAATGGCGTTCGTCGGCGGGATGATGGGCCCGTACATGCGGCCCATTCCCATCGGCTCCTCGGCAGCGATGGTCTTCAGCCTCTTCATCGCCTTCGTCATCTCGCCATGGGCGGCGCTGCGAATCCTCAAAGGACACGCGGGCAAGACGGGTGGGCATGGCGACCACGACTCCGCACCGGAAGGCCCCAGCACTCGGCTGTACCGAGTTGTCATGGGCGCGCTGCTGCACAACCGGCTGGTGCGGTTATCGTTCCTGGTTGGCGTGATTGTCCTGCTGCTGGGCGCGCTGGCGTTCGTCCCACTCAAATGGGTCACGGTGAAGATGCTGCCCTTCGACAACAAGAACGAGTTCCAGGTCATCGTCGACATGGACGAAGGCACCACGCTGGAGACGACCTCGCGGGTGACCGAGGACATCGCCGACTACCTGAAGGACGAACCCGAGGTAACGGACGTGCAGCGCTACGTTGGCACCGCCGGCCCCTACAACTTCAACGGTCTGGTGCGGCACTACTACCTCCGGCGCGGCGCGAACGTGGCCGACTTGCAGGTCAACCTCCTGCCCAAGCACGACCGCAAGGCCCAGAGCCACGACCTCGCCAAGCGGGTGCGTCCCAAGCTCGACGAGATCGCCGCCCGCTACGGCGCAACCGTGACCATCGCGGAAGTCCCGCCCGGGCCACCGGTACTGCAGACGCTGGTGGCCGAGATCTACGGTCCCGACTACGAGAAGCAGCGCGAGCTGGGCCGGAAGATCCGCGACCTGTTCCGCCGCACCGAGGGAATCGTGGACGTGGACTGGTACACCGAAGCGGACCAGTCGAAGTTCCAGTTCGTCGTGGACAAAGAGAAGGCTGCTCTCAACGGCATCAGCACCGAACAGGTGACGCACACGCTGGGGTTGGCCCTCAACGGGATGAGCATCGGGCTGGCCCACCAGCCGTTGGAGCAGGAAGACGTGCCGCTCGTCGTCCGGCTGCCTCGCGCCGAGCGCTCCAGCCTCGAGGACCTCAAAGAGATCAAAGTCATGTCGCCCACCGGCGTTCTGGTGCCGTTGGGCGAACTGGTCACGGTGAAGGAAGTCACCGCTGACAAGAGCATCTACCACAAGAACCTGATGCCCGTCGTGTACGTGGTTGCCGACGTGGGCGGGCGCCAGGAGAGCCCCGTCTACGCGATCCTCAAGCTCAACAAGAAGCTCCACCAGATGCGCTGCGAGGGTCAGAAGATCAAGCTCTACAACTCGACGCTCCCCGCCTCCAGCGACCACTGGGCGATGAAGTGGGACGGCGAGTGGCATGTCACCATCGAGGTGTTCCGCGATCTGGGCATCGCCTTTGGCGCCGTGATGATCTTGATCTATGTTCTCGTCGTCGGCTGGTTCCAGCACTTCAAGACGCCGCTGGTCATCATGGCCGCGATTCCGTTTTCGTTGGTTGGCATCCTGCCGGCCCACGCGGCGCTGGGGGCGTTCTTCACGGCAACGAGCATGATCGGTTTCATTGCCGGCGCCGGCATCGTGGTGCGCAACTCGATCATCTTGGTGGACTTCATCGAGTTGCGCCTGCAACAGGGAATGCCCTTGGACCAGGCCGTCATCGACGCGGGTGCCGTCCGGTTCCGCCCGATGCTGCTCACCGCCGCGGCCGTCATCGTCGGCGCCAGCGTGATCTTGTTCGACCCGATCTTCCAAGGGCTGGCAATCTCGCTGATGGCCGGTGAAGTCGCCAGCTTGCTGCTCTCGCGCATGACGGTGCCGGTGCTGTACTTCGTGAGGAAGCGCCGCGAGCTGGCCGTCCGAGGTGATAGACAAGATGTCCCAACGCAGAGTTAGCCCCGCATTCGCGCTCCTGCTTCTGTTGCCCGCCGCATCGCTGGCGGAGGAGGCTGCACCGTACGACCTGAACGCGGTCGTCCGCACGGCGCTGGCCAATCACCCTTCCCTCCGAGGAGCGGCCGCGCAGCTCAACGCTTTTGCCGCCCAGGCACAACAAGCGAAGTCCGGCTATTCGCTTAAGGTGGAGGCGACGCTGGGGTTGACGCGCCTGCAGAATGACCCGTCGTTCTCCGTGCCCCCTCTGGGCACGTTGGTCTTCGGCAAGGCGGACAACAAGCAGGCGTCGGTCACGGCGCAGTACCCCTTGACCACCGGCGGCAAGCTGGAGGGTCTGAACCGACAGGCTCAAGCAGGGATCGCCGCTTCGCAGGAAGCCCTGGCGCGCCAACGCCAGCAGGTGGCGCTCGACGTGACCACGGCCTACTTCAGCGTTCTCAAGGCGAGCCAGATGGTCGAGGTCGCCCGGGACCAATTGAAGGCGTTGCAGGCCCAGCGCGACGCCATCGCGAAGATGCTGGAGCAAGGCGTGGTCACCCGCATCGACCTGCTCCGGGCGGAGACGGGAGTATCCGGCGCGCAGGAGTTCGAGACCAAGGCGCGGAACGGCGAGGCCGTCGCGACTGCGGCGTTGGCCAACGCCATGGGATCGGCCGCCGATTCCGCCCTGAACGTAGCTGCCGGCGACGCTCAGGCATCGCCTGCAGCCGACCTCCCCGGCGAGACTGCTGCTGCTATCGAGGAGGCCTTGAGGCAGCGCCCCGAGCTTCGACAGGTCGAGGCGCAGCACTCGGCGGCAGCAGCCGGGGTCGACGTTGCCCGCAGCGGCAAGCGGCCCACTGCGGGTCTGTTCGCGCAGTACGACGCCGGGCGCCCGACCTTCATGCCGGAGACCGGCAACTGGTCCGCTGGCGTCATGCTCAAACTCAATGTCTTTGACGGCGGAGCCACAAGCGCCGACGTGACCCGCGCCGAGGCGCAGGCCGCCCAGGTCCAGGCAGGGCTCGACGAACTGCGGAACGGCATCCGGCTGCAGGTTACCCAGGCGTTCCTGAACGTGTCCAGCGCGAAGGAGCGCGTTAAGACGACCGAACAAGCCGTCGCCACTGCCGAAGAGGGGGTGCGCCTGGTGCGCGTCGGCTACGAAAACGGAGTCACCACCATCACGGACTTCCTGGCGGCGCAGGCGGAACTGACGAAGGCGCGCACCGACCACGTGACGGCGCTCTTCGATGTGCAGATTGCGCAGTCTGAGCTTCGATTTGCATTGGGGCGACAACCTGACCAAGGCTGAAGAAGGACCCCGTACCGCACCGGCGAATAGAGCGGGCGGTGTGGAGCCTTGATTGACGACACTGTGCTGGTGACCCGCGCGAAAGCGGGAGATTACGAAGCCTTCGACGAGTTAGTCAGCCGACATGAGCGTCGGTTGTACGCGCTGTCTCTGGGGATCGTGCGCGACCAAGCCGACGCCGAAGAGGTCGTGCAGAGCACGTTCCTCAGCGCGCTGGAGCACCTGGACGGGTTCCGCGAGGAAGCGGCCTTCGGCACGTGGGTGTCGCGAATCGCGACGCACGCGGCGCTCAAGATCATCCGCAAGCGCAGAGGTCTGGAGACCGTCCCGTACCAGGAAGAGCCGGGAGACGACGAGCAGGACACGCCTCACCCCGAGTACATCGCCGACTGGCGAGGCGATCCGGCGGAGATCACCGAACGGCACGAGCTGCGCAAGCTTCTCGACGAAGCCATCGCCTCACTGCCGGAGAATTACCGGCTGGTGTTCGTCCTGCGCGATGTCAGCGGCCTGAGCGTCGCGGAGACCGCCCAAGAACTGGGACTCACCGAAGCCAACGTGAAGGTTCGTCTGATGCGCGCGCGGCTGGCCTTGCGGGAGAAGCTAACGCGCGCGTTCGGCGACGAGAGCACGCGCGTAGTGCCCGACCACACCCATTGACCCGCGCAGCTCTCTGGAATGCTGAGTGACAGGCACAAGCCCGATGAAATGTGAAGACCTGCTCCGAACCCTGAACGACTACGTGGACGGCGAGATCGACCCCGGCGTGTGCGACGACTTCGCCGAGCACCTGCAGGGCTGCAACCCCTGCCAGATCGTGGTGGATACGGTCCGGAAGACGGTCTCGCTGTACAAGAACGAGCAGGTCTACGAGGTTCCGCTGGAGTTCCGCACGCGGATGCACGACGCCCTGCGCGACCGCTGGCAGGAGACGCACTGCGGGGCATAGGCCGCGCCGCAGGGAGGGCGAGGCTCCCGCCGAGCCGGTTCCGTGCCAAGAGGCGGCTCGGCGGGAGCCTCGCCCTCCCCGCATTCCCGGTCTCCAAACACGCTCTCAGCCCGCCTTGCACCACCCGTGTGCGTCACGGACTGCGGCCATCGCTCCCAAGATGTCGTTCCAGGTCTGCGGATCCTGCATCACGGCGTTGGGGAACATGCAGCCGTCCCAGCAGAGGTGGCGGAACGCCTTGGTTACCTCGCCTTTCTCGTCGCGCAGCCAGAAGCCGGCGTGCTTGGTGAGGTCGAGTTTGCCGTTCGGGTCGTTGGGCAGGCAGTGGCGGCCGGTCTTATCGTGGGAACCAGAGCCCTTCACCGTGGCGTCGTTCTGGGCGATGTGCATGTCGCTGGTCCACGGGCGGAGTGCCGCTGTCACCGTGCGGAGGGCGTCATCCAGTTTGGACTGGTCCTGCCAATCGTAGTCGGCCGGCAGGAGGGCGTCCTCCGGCGCGTTGTAGCCCATGGCGTAGAGCAGCGTGTGCGCCATGTCGGCCTGGAAGCCAAGGGTCTGCGGCCGACCGACCAGCTCCAGCAACTCGACTACCTTTCGCCAGGAGTGCATGCCGCCCCAGCAGATCTCGCCCTCCAAGGCCAGGCGCTCGCCGAAGCCGTCGGCCACGTCGCACGCTTCGCGGAGGGTCTCGGCGATCTTCTGCGTGTTCCCCGCCGGGTCTTCGGCCCACTCTGCGGGGCCGGCTGCGGAGTCGATCCGCACGATGCCGTAGGGACGCGCGCCCGCGGCCCGCAGCCCACTGGCAATCGTGCACGCCTTGCGCACCTGCGCCACAAACGCGGTCCGCTCTTCGGCGCTGCCCATGGCGGAGCCGCCTCCCGTGGCCGCCCAGACCGGCGCCACCACCGAGCCGACGACCAAGCCCTTTCCGCCGACGGTATCGGCGAGGCACTTGAGACCGTCATCGTCGAGGTCGATGCTGACGTGCGGGTCGGACAGGAACAGGTCGATGCCGTCAAACTTGATCCCACCCACCTCCGCGGCGGCGGTGAGGTCGAGCATCGTGTCCAAGTCCAGCGGCGGCTCGGAGTCGGGTCCCTTCCCGACCAGACCCGGCCAGGCGGCGTTGTGGAGTTTGGGGTAGTTGTTGCTCATCGTGGTCTCCTTGGGAGTGGTTGGTGCCCGTTTGGTGAGTGGGTGGCTGTGAGCGGGGCCGGTCGGACCGATGGGACAGATAGGAATGAGGGGACTGATGAGACCAATCCGACGGAGACGACGGGTGCGCGTAGCTTAGCTTACGCCGGCTCCTTGATCGGCCGTTCTGGTCCGCGCTACGCGCCCACTTCCGGCGCGTCGGGGTTGGCGTCCGGCCCGAAGTACCGCAGGATGACCAGCGGCTCAGTCGCGGAGGTGTTCTCCAGGGCGACGCCCGCCTTGGCTGCCGACTCGGTGCAGAACACCTCGTCTTCGGTCAACTCGGTGAAGCCGATCATCTTCGGGCACGACAGGCGCAAGTTGTTCATCTTGCCTTCGCCCTGCAGGACAACGAGGCTGTAGGCGCCGTTGTCGCGCACGGTGCACTTGGTCCCGGGACCGACGGTCAGCTCCTTAGCGGTGAAGAGCTGCTTGCCGTTGATCTTCCCGTAGACGATCCAGCGGTCGACGTAGCCCTCGGAGGCCGTGTCGGCCACGGGGATCGGCTCCAAGTAGTGGTTCGCTTTGAAGTCGGGGTCCAGGTTGGCTTCCCAGTCGATCACCGAGAGGATGAAATCCAGGTCGTGGTGCTTCTCGGGCGGCATGTCCTTGACCAGCAGTGACCAGGGCACCACCCGGTTCTCTACCAGGTTCTGGTACATGCCGAACACGTCGGACCCCCACTGGGGCTCGAAGGTGCACAGCGAACCGGGAGCGTGCAGAATGCCGGGGCCGATGAGCCAGCCGGTTCCGGGCTTCAGCCGGTAGGCTTGGGACAGGTCGAGAATCCCGTTGTCGCCTTTGTTCCAGTCTTCGAGGCACTTCCGCAGTTGCGCCTTGGTGGTGCCCGGCGTCAGGCCGAGGAACGTGTAGGGGAAGTTGTTGCCGTTCGGGTTGTGCTGCACCGGGAAGTAATACGCCTCTGGCTTGCCTTCCTGACCGGTCAGAGCGGCAAACTCGTCGGACTGGTGTAGGTGATGGGGGATCGGCCCCATGTTGTCGAAGAACTTCGCGTAGATGGGCCAGCGGCGGTACTTCGTCCAGAGGTCCTGGCCGACGATCAGGGGCCCGACCGCCTCGATAGCATCAGTGAGCAGAAACCGTTTGTCCTCAAAGACGCAGTAACTGAGCCCTTCGTCCGGGGTGCGGTTGTCGTTGGTGCAGGAAGTGGTCGAGCCGAACCAGCGCTCATCGATGCCGCCGCGATCCAGCCCGAAGGCGTAGGTGTCTCGCGGGTCGAGCTTCAGCCGGTTGCCGGGATGCAGGAACGAACGCGGCACCCAACACGGTGCGAGCCGCAACAGCCCCCCGCTCTGCTCCAGCGCGGCCTCAGCCGCCGGGCCGACGTTGCTGGACAGCGTCTTCAGGTCGATGGTTGATTTCGCGCTCATTGTTCGTCTCCTCCGAAGAACGGGATTGGCAACGCACACAGGCAGCAGCCGACAAGAAGATTTCGCCAAACAAAAGGGGACTCCTGCTTGCCTTCGCGAACTTGTCCACCGGAGGAATTGACCCATGCCTGAGCACAGTTCACCTGACCCGAAGTCCTGCGCGGGGGGATCTACCGCGGCAAGCGCGCAATCGGCCGGCCGTGCTGCCGACTCCGGGGGGCTGACCCGGCGGCAACTATTGAGACGGGCGGCCGTTGCCGGGGGCGCGCTGGCGTTTCCATACATCGTCCCCGGTTCGGCATTGGGGAAAGACGGCGCGGTGGCGCCCAGCGAGCGGATCGTCTTGGGTGCCATCGGCATCGGCTCCCGGGGCGGCAGCGACCTGTCCTGGATGCTTCGCGAACCAGATGTGCAGTTCGTGGCGATCTGCGACATCAGGAAGAGCCGGCGCGAAGAGGTCAAGCACCAGGCCGACGCCAAGTACGGCAACACCGACTGCGCCATGTACCGGGATCCCCGCGAGTTCCTGGCCGAACGCACCGACGTCGACGCGGTGCTGACGGCGACCGGTGACCGCTGGCATGCGCTGTCGTCCACGCTGATCATGAAGTCGGGCAAAGACGTCTACAGCGAAAAGCCCGGCACCATAACCGTCGCCCAAGGGCAAGCGCTGGTGGCGACACAACAGCGCTACGGGCGCGTCTACCAAGGCGGCATGCAGCGGCTGAGCGAGGCCAACTTCACCTTTGCCAACGAGTTGCTCCGCACCGGCAGGCTGGGCAAGATCCACACCGTTCGCGCCCACCTGGCCCCGTGGGGCAACTCGATGACCAGCCACAACTGGTTGCCGGCCGAGCCCGAGCCACCCAAGGACGAGGTCGACTGGAACTTGTGGCTGGGACCGTGCCCGTGGCGGCCCTACAACAGCGCCTATGTCCGCGGAGGCTGGCGCGACTTCTACGACTTCCACACCGGGAACATCGGCGAGTGGGGCAGCCACACCATCGCTCAGTGCCAGGTTGCCCTCGGTCTTGGTGACACCTCGCCGGTGGAGTATGAGTACCCCAACAACGACACTGCTGAGGGCATGGTCGCCCGCTACGCCAACGGCGTCCAACTCGTCTTGCAGCTCGGCGGGTGGCATGGCTCCTGCGGCGTTCGGTTCGAGGGAACCGAAGGTTGGGTGTCCGTCGCCGACGGCTACCGCAGCCCGGAGGTCTCGTCGCCCGCCCTGCTTGCCGACTTCGGGAAGCTGGTGCGCGACTACTCGGCGCAGTACCAGCGCCCGATGAACCACGTGCGCAACTTCTTCGACTGCATTCGCACCCGCCACCTGACGGTTGCCAACGCCGAGGTCGCCCACCGCGCCATGACCGCCTGCCACGCCGCCAATATCTGCATGTGGCTGAAGCGCAGCCTGAAGTGGGATCCGGTCAAAGAAGAGTTCCTCAACGACTCGGAAGCGAACCGCCTCCGGTCGCGCGCCATGCGCGAACCGTGGCACATGTGAGCGGCGGAGCTAACGACCGATAGGACCGATCCGACCACAGCAGCCACCCAAGGGAGATCACCATGTCGAGACTAAGCACACTCATCGTCGCAGCCGCTCTGCTGCTCGCCGGCGCGCCACGGTCGTTCGCAGAGGAGGCCCAAGCTGGCGCGCCCAAGTTCGAGATCCAACGTGCCGCCTACGAACCGGTTGAAGGGGAAGGAGGGGCGGATGTCACGGAGCTGGTCAAGGGAATGGTCAAGGACGGCGTGTTGTCCCTGACCGCCAGCAACGTGACCCTTGGAGGCGACCCCACTCCCGGCCGCGTCAAGCACCTGCGCGTGGAGTACACCTTGGATGGCAAGGCACTGGTCGCCATCGTTGCCGAGAACGGGTCCCTGGAAATCCCCCCGCTCACCCCGCAGCAACGTGCGGCCAAGTCACTCGCTGCTCTCAAGGCGGGTGCCCCGCTCAAGGAGAAGCTCGACGCCTGCCGCGAACTGGCGACCCTTGGCGACAAGGAGGCTGTGCCCATGTTGGCCGGGTTGTTGCCGGACCCGGAGCTGTCCCACATGGCCCGTTATGCACTGGAGGCGATCCCGGATTCGGCGGCGGAGGCCGCGCTCCGCGAAGCGCTCGGGAAGGTCAAGGGCACATTGCTGGTCGGCGTGATCAACTCCGTTGGCGTGCGGCGCGACGCCAAGGCCTCGGACGCGCTGATCGGGTTGCTGCAAGCTGCCGACCCGGAGGTCGCCTCGGCAGCCGCCGTGGCACTGTCCAGCCTCGCGACCCCGGCGGCTGCCGACGCGCTTGGGGAGGCGTTGGGAAAGGCGCCAGCCGCGGTTCGGCCTGCACTGTGCGACGCCTGCTTGCGTTGCGCCGACGCGTTCACCGCCCAGGGGAAGCGCGACAAAGCAGTGCCGTTCTATGATCGGCTGCGCGGAGCTGCCTATCCGGATGGCGTCCGCGTGGCTGCGATGCGCGGAGCGATCCTCGCGCGGCAGGCCGCCGGCGCGAAGTTGCTCGTGCAGCAACTCCACTCCGCCGAGCCGTGCATGTTTGCGGCGGCGCTCCGAGTGGCGCTGGAGCTGCCCGGAGCGGACGTGACGAAGGCCCTGGCAGCCGAACTGAGCAAACTGCCAGCCGCCCAACAGCCGTTGCTGATGCAGGCGCTGGCGAAGCGCGGCGACCGGGCGGCGCTGCCTGCGCTACTCTCCGCCACCAAGACCGGCGACAACAGCACTCGCGTTGCGGCCCTTCAGGCGCTGCCGCCGCTGGCCGACGCCTCTGTGGTGCCGGCGCTGGTGGAGGCCATCGGCAGCCCCGAGGGTGAGATTGCCCAGGCCGCCCGCGACAGCCTGGCCAGTGTGCCCGGTAAGGAAGCCGACGCCGCAGTGCTAACGCTGGTGGGCAGCCCCGAGGTGGGCCTGCGGCTGGCCGGGATCGAGTTGGTCGGCCAGCGCAGGATGACGACCGCCATCGCGGCACTGCTGAAGGCTGGCGCTGACCCGGACCAGGCAGTCCGAGTCTCCGCGCTCGTGAAGCTGCGAGACCTCGGGGGCACCAACGACGTACCAGCGCTGCTGGCGCTACTGCTCAACGCCAAAGTGCCTCAAGAACTGGACACGGCCGAAGAGACCTTGAGTGCTGTCGCCGCGCAGACAGGCGACCCAGAAGCCTGCGCGGAGAGGCTATTGTCCGCCTTGCCGAATGCCGAGCCGGCTCAGAAGTGTGCCCTGCTCGGGGTCCTGTCGGCAGTGGGCGGCACCAAGGCCCTTCAGACGGTCCGGGCTTCGGTCGACGACTCGAATGCGGACCTCCACTCAACCGCGGTCCGCACCCTCGGTGAGTGGCGGACCCTCGACGCAGCGCCCGTGTTGCTGGACCTGGCGAAGACAGTCACCGACGCCACCGAGAAGCAGCTCTGCTTCCGCGGCTGCCTGCGGCTGGCCTCCCTTCAGGAAGCACCGGCCGACCAGCGACTGGCGCTGTGCCGGCAAATCGTCCCGCTCATCCAGCGCGACGGCGAGAAGAAACTCCTGTTGGGCGCCTTGGGGACCATCCCCAGTGCGGAGTCGCTGGCCATGATCGCGCCGTACCTGGGCGACGCCGCCACCAAAGACGAAGCAAGCGCCGCAACCGTGGCGGTTGCAGAGAAGCTCGTCGATGGTCCCGACGCCTCCAAGCTCGCGGAGCCGCTGCAGAAAGCCGCGCAGGCCACTGCGAACGCCGACCTCGTCAAGCGCGCCAAGGCGCTGTTGCGGCAAGTGGCGAAGAAGAACGCCGGGCAGTAGGACCCGCCTCGCCTGGCAAGGAGACAACAAATGAAACCAATCTACGCTGTGCTACTGACCATGCTCTTCGCGGGCGCCTGCGCCGTCGCGGAGGAGCAGCAGTTGTTCAACGGCAAAGACCTCACCGGCTGGGAGGGCAACACCGACCTCTGGTCCGTCCAGGACGGCTGTATCACCGGGCGCACCACGAAGGAAACGCCAGCGCCCGGCAACACCTTCCTGATCTGGAAGGGCGGCGAGGTCTCCGACTTCGAGCTGACGCTCAAGGTCAAGTTCACCACCGAACCCGACAACGGCTTCGGCAACTCCGGCATTCAGTTCCGCAGCAAGGTTGCCGACCCAGCCAAGTTCGTCGTGGGTGGCTACCAGGGGGACATGGCAACCACGACTACCTACTTCGGGATGCTCTACGAAGAGCGCGGCCGCGGCATCCTCGACAACGTCGGCTCCAAAGTGCTGATCAAAGAGGCCCCCGAGCCGGCCGGAACCCTCGGCAAACCAGACGAGATCCTGGCCGGGTTGAAGCCCACTGAGTGGAACGAGTACCGGATCGTCGCGAAGGGCAGCCTCATCCGGATCTACGTTAACGGCCGGCAGACAATCGAACTCGACGACCAAAGCAAAGCCGCCGCCAGCGCCGGCGTCCTCGCCTTGCAGCTCCACGCCGGCCCGCCGATGATGGTGCAGTTCAAGGACTTGGTGCTGAAGCCGCTCAAGTAAGGGCCCCAGGAGGAGCGGACGCCCGGCCCTCAGGAAGGTACACGTAGGCCGGTGGTCCCTGCCGGCGCAGTGTGAGAACGACCGACTCGCGCCGCTCAGCTGGGCTGTAGCGACGCGTTCTCGGCGGGATCACCGGCTCCCGCTCGTCGGCTCGACGCTCTCTCGCCCTGTCCCCTACCAACTGAACCCCGGTCCTTCCGGCACGTTCACCGTCCCGTCTTCCAGCTTCATCGGCGAGTCGGCCGAAATCCTGCCCGTCTCCAGGTAGAGCGCGTTCGGCAGGCACGCCATCAGGTTAAGCTGCACCGGGCCGCCGCCGTGGGAGGCGTAGGGGATGCGGAAGGCGTGGGCCAGGTGGCCGACATCAAGTAGTGCGGTCGGCCCACCGCCGCGGCGCAGGTCGGGCTGGATGATGTCAACAGCTCCGCGTCGCAGGAAGCGGGCGAAGTCGTGGCGGGTGTAGAGGTTCTCGCCGGTGGCGAGGGGAATGTCGAGCGCGTCGGCGAGCTCTGCGTAGCCGTCCAGATCGTCTGCCGGGATCGGCTCCTCCCACCAGTAGCAACCCAGCTCCTGGAACGCCCGCCCGCGGCGGAGCGCTTCGGCAGTGGTCAGCGATTGGTTCGCGTCGACCATCAGCCGCACGTCGTCGCCGAGGGCCCTGCGGGCGACCTCGATCCGGCGCACGTCTTCGGCCAGCGTGGGGTACCCCACCTTGACCTTCACGGCGTGGAATCCCTGCTCCACCGCTTCGGCACAGATCCGAGCGAACTCGCCGTCCGGGTAGTTCAGCCATCCCACCATGGCGTAAGCCGGGATGCGCTCGTGAACCCGCCCCCACAGCTTCCAGCAGGGAACGCCCAGCGCTTTGCCGAGGCAGTCCCACAGGGCGGTATCGATGGCGGCGATGCCGAACATCGCGAGACCGAAGGAGCCGTGGTACTCGGTTTCGCGAAGCATCGCCTCGTGCGTCTGCCGGACCCAGGCGGGGTCGCTGCCGAGCACCAGTGGTCTCAACTCGTGTTCGACGAGTGCACCAAGCGCGTCGGGCGCGCCGGCGATCCGGCCGAACCCAACCTCTCCCGTTCCTGAGACGCCTTCATCGGTGTGGACGGCAACCTGAACCGAACCGGCGCCACCAAGAGTCTGGAGGGCGTCACGAATGGGATCAGGGCTCGGCGGGCGCCGCTGGACTGAGACCTCAAGCTCGGTGACTTTCACTGTACACCTCCGCTCGACCTAAGCGGGATCTACCCGTCGGCGCGCGCGGCTACAGGCTCAGGCGGTGGTCCGACGGCCGCAAGCCCGGCTTGTGCCCGCCCACGCCGATGTCGTTGGGTTCGTACTTGCCGACGAGACTGACCTCGCTCTTCGCTGGGATGGCAGCCTCCATGCCCAAGGCCCAGTAGCAGCCGTTCACCATGAGCCGCCGGAATCCCTCGCTCTGGAAGTCGCCCGCATGCCCCATGGTCGTGGTGAACACGCGGCAGGTCTTTCCGGTGTCGCCAGTGTATGACTTGGTCCACGCGACAGGCAGGAGTGCCTTGTCTGGGTTCGGCGGGTCAGTGGGGCTCATGCCGGTGAGCACCTGCCCCATGACCAGTGGTTGGCTGTCGCCGGTGAGGGAACGGATCGTGTAGACGTCCGAAGGTCCCCAGATGTCTTCGACGCCTTTCAGGATTGGGTGATCTGCCACACCGTCGGCTACGACGCCGCGCGTGCTTTCGTGGTTGTGGTGCCCGTGGTGGCTCACCCACGTCTCGCCCAGCACCGCCCGTCCCCAGCCGCCCTCGGGGTTGGTGGTGCTGTCCCACGAGAGGTTCGCGTAGGGGCTGACGCTCTCTTTGCCGTACCGGAACGCGTGCGTCGCCGTTCGTAGCCCGATGATCGGCTTCCCCGAGTTGGTGTAGTCCACAATGTGCTTCATCTGCTCATCCGGAAGTTCCCGGAACCGAGCCAACATCACCAGAAGATCGGCTGTTGCCAGCGCCTCCAGCCCGGGAATGTTCTTCTGGTAGTTCGGCGTGATGGTCCCGTCTTCGGGGTTGATCGCGAACAGCACGGTGCACCGGAAACCGTGGTGTGCCGCCAGGACCTTCGCCAGTTGCGGGATCAGTTCTTCCGACCGGTACTCATCGTCGGCCGCAATCAGCACGACATGCTTGCCCTTGCCGGGGCCTTCTTTGCCGTCAAGGACGACACACTGGTCCTCAGCGGACGCTCGTCCCGGAGCCATTAGGGAGACGACCGCCACCAGCACCAATGCCAACTTCACGACGCAGACCCTCTCGCACATCTCGACTTCCTCCCGGGTCACAGGGTCGGGGAATGTGCGCGACCAGTCTGCAACCTTGTCGCCCTGCAAGGACCCAGTGGCGGGACCAGCCGCAACTTGGCCACAGCGTTCGGCCGACGCGAAGACTTCAGCGTTGGGCAGACGCAAACGCCCCGGCGGCCGCGGAGGCAGTACGAGGGCACTCCGGGCGCCGGGGCGACTTGCGGTCAACTGGTCAGGCGTGTCAGGCGCGACGAAGGCGGCTTCTGTCCGTCTCGGGAGCGCCACCCTCGCCGGCTCCGCTGATCTCCTGCTCAGGCTCCGACTCACCCTCCGTGGCCGCCGACCCGCTCGAAGTCTGGCCGGTGGAGCCTCCTGTCGATGCCGTTGGGTTGGTGGGCGTGGCCGCCGTCCCCTGCGCAGACTGCGGCGCGCCCTGGGCGATCCAGTCGAGGATCTTCTGCGCGTCGGTACCAGCGTACTGCGCCATTGCGCCGCCTGGGCCGACCATCTGCTTCAAGCGGCCGCTGTCGGCATATGCCTTGGCCTGCTGGTACGTGCCCAGCGCGGAGTGACAGCCAACGCACCTGGCGTCGAAGACTGCCTTGAGGTCCTGGTCGTACGTCAGCGTCGCTGACGCAGTGGTCGTCGTCGTCCCGCCCGCGGACGAGGTGCTCATCTGGGACTGGCCGGTTCCCGTCGACTCGGTGCCAGTCCCGGTCGTCGGCTGCGTCGCCGGCGTCACGGTCGTCGCAGCGGCCGGAGCCGACTGCAGCGTGCCTTGGGCGACCCAGGCCAGGAGCGTCTGCGCGCTCGCGCCTGCGTACTGGGCCATTGCCCCGCCCGAACTGACAGCGCGCGCCAACTGGCCGCTACTCGCCACAGACTTTGCCTGCTGGTGCGTCGTCAGCGGAATGCTGCTGCCCGAGCCGTGGCAGCCAGTGCACTTCTGAGCAAGGATGAGCTTGGCGTCTTGGTCGTAGGTCACGGCGCGAGAGGTTGCGGAGTTGTTCGAGGCGGTGGATTGGGCCCCCTCAGAGAGGCTGGGCGCGAGCGCAGACGGCGACACCAAACTCCCCCCACCTCCACATCCAGCGATCACTGCTACGAGCCCCAGCATTGAACCCCAAGCGGCAAGTCTGACCTTCATGTTCGGTGCCACTATGGGCAGACTGGGCGGCTTTGCGCCTGCCGACCGGTCGAGGAGCGGGCGCGCCGTCCCCCCCCCAATAGGTCAAGGGACTTGCCATCCGCGAGGGCTCCGTGCTGTGAGCCCTGCCACAAAGCCAAATCGCCCTGGAGCAGGGCTCTGCGCGCCAATCTGGCGCCGGCCGACTCGCAGGCCGGTTCCGGAGAGGGGGTCCGGTGCGACAATATGTCGCGGCTCGCCGGGTCGAACTGTCGCAGCGGTCAGGCGCGTCGTCTTCATGCTTCCTCACCCCACTCCTGCAGCTTGCGTTGTAGCATCTTCCGGGAGACGTCCAACAGCTCCGCCGCCTGGGTACGGTTGCCATCGCATTGCCCCAGCACGCCCAAGAGGTGCCGGCGCTCCAGTTCGTCCAGCGGCAGCGGGCGCTCGGCATCGCAGTCTGTCGGCTCCCCTTTGGTCTCGGCGCCGCCTGAGGGAGATCTCGGCTCCGCCAGTCCCAGATCCGCCGAAGTGATGCACCCGGTGGCTGCCAACAGCACGGCTCGCTCAAGGCAGTTGCGCAGCTCGCGGACGTTCCCAGGCCACGAATGGGCTTGGAGCGCAGCGAGGGCTTCCTCCCCCAGCCCAAGGCTCGGCCGCTCCAGCTCCGCTGACAGCCGCTCGAGGAAGTGCTGCGCGAGGAGCGGCACGTCCTCCGGACGGTGACGTAGCGGCGGGATCACGATGGTGAACACGTTCAGCCGGTAGTAGAGATCCTCGCGAAAATCCCCTTCCGCGATGGCCGCTTCGAGATCCCTGTTGGTTGCCGCGACGAGCCGGATATCCACCTTGCGCTCCCGGGTGCTTCCCAACCGGCGAATGGTCCGCTCTTCAAGCAGCGTCAGCAGTTTCGCCTGTACGGCCAAAGGCATCCGGCCGATCTCGTCCAAGAACAGCGTGCCGTCGGTCGCTTCCTCCACCAGGCCGGCTCGGGCAGTGGCGGCGTCCGTGTAAGCGCCCTTCTCCGTGCCGAAGAGCTCTGCCTCCACCAGTTCTTGGGGGAGTGCCGCGCAGTTCACCGCCACGAACGGGCGCTCAGCCCGCGGGCTGCCTGGTGAATGGCCCGGGCGAGCACGCCCTTCCCGACACCGGTCTCGCCACAGAGCAGGATGGTGGTGTGGGGGCTGGCAGCCACGCGCGCGGCGAGAGCGAGCGTCTGCTTCATCACGGGGGCAACAGCGAGGAAGTCCCGCAACGAGCCTTGCCCCCCCTTGTTGCCGCCGAGCGGCCCGCAACTCGCGGCGCATTCGGGTGACCGCGAGCGTACGCCGGATGACCGCCCTCAACTCACCGGCCCCGAACGGCTTGGTCAGGAAATCCCCAGCCCCCAGCTTCAGGGCCTCGACCGCCCGCAGACGCCAACAGGCTTCACGCTGGCGGGAGCCGCGGCCACCAGTGTGAGCCAGCGCAGGCAGGAATCGGGCAACGAATACGCGGGCTGGGGCTCCGCATTCCATCCCACCAGCCGAGAGGGAGTTCTCGGCGGCTTTGGCGGCTCCCAACGGACTCACCACTGGGACACGTCAAACTTCGCCGGCACGGCAACCGTCAACGGAGCCGCCACCCCCTTCACGCAAGTGGGCACCCCGGCAACGCCGGACTCCGCCGCTCGCTTCGCAGCCTTCGACTTGGGGATTGTCGCCGCCCGCCGACTCCCCTCACTGGATGCCGGCCTGCTGGTGCACTACCACGAATCGAGCAGCCGCGGCGTGTCCCGGTACGAGCGCCTTGCAGTCGGCTTGGCGCCCGACTCCGAGTACTCCCTGGGTCGCGGCGAGTCCGCCTTGGCGGAGATCGTCGCTGGCATCGCTTTCACGAACCGGAGGGGGATCGAGTGGAGTTGGGCCGTTGGCTACCGCGATGCTTCGGCCGATCTGCGCGATCTCGCCCACACCCTCAACGCAGTTCCGTCCCCGCTTGCCACGGTGCACGAAGCCTCCAGCGGCTGGCACACCGAGCTGCGCGCACGGCAGCGTCTCTCCGCGAACTGGAGTTACGGCGCGTCGCTACGAGCAGTGTTCTTGGACGGCCACGCCGCCTACTCGGACAGCACCGGTCTGCCATTTGTCGAGTCGATCACCGACCGGTTCTACCGACTGGGCGTCGGTCTCGGATACACCCCGTCCCCGAGAACGGCCTTTGGGCTGGACCTCGTTGGCGGGCTCCGTCGCGAAGACGTACTCCAGCGCTACCTGTCCGGCAACACGTGCGGCAGACGCTCAAGCTGTCCGAGTGGTCTCTTGGTTACGGCCGCCGGCTCGGCGCGCAGACCACGCTGGAGTGCCTCCAAACCGACCCGCTCACCCAGGGACAGGGAGCGCAACACCGGTTGGTGGTGAGTTGGCGGCGGTAGGTCGCCCCTCGCGACAGGGGCGGCGGCGGCGCTTCCCGTCTTCTGGAGCGCCCCGCATTGTGTTACACTAACCCCGTAGTCGCGCCTTGGCCGCGCTCACTCTCTCCCCCGAGGGTTCCCTTTGGACCATCCGTGTCTCCCTGGACGGACCGCCGTCCCTCCCTCCCCGCTTCACCCCGTTCCGGGGCGTTGCTCGATTGCCTGACGCGCTCTCGGCTCTCGCCAAACCTCCGCGCTTCCGGGCAGTGTTCAGCTTGTCCTGCCGCCCTTTCGGAGCAGGCGCCGTAAGTGACGTGCCGTACGGCAGCGGTCGGGCTGCCGCTCCCTCTCAGGACCTTGACCAAGGAATCTTGGCGGGGAGAGCCGACTTGGCGAGGGGCGAGTGTCGGAGCACCCAGGAACTGGATTCCCCAGTGCCCGGGTCGTGCTGCCCCGGAGACTGAGATTGGCCGCTGAGCAAACCCGTCAGAAGAAGGCTGCCTCCCTCATGGAGGGGTTGATCAGTGAGGAAGTGCTGGAGCAGGGCGGCTGGCGGGTCTTCTGGCGCTTCTTCCCCTACCTCTACCCGGTCAAAGACAAGGCTCTGTTGATGGTCCTGATGACCTTCATCGGGGTGCCACTCACGCAGATCAGCGTCTTCATGGGCCGCTATCTGGTGGATGAGGTCATCCTGGCGACGCAGAAGCCGGTCTCGTGGCGGATGTGGGCGTTCTTCTTCATCACCGGGCTGCAGGCGCTCATGTGGCTGATCTGGCGGGTGATGGCCTACGTCCGGCAGGTCATGAGCTTGGCCATCACCGTCAAGGTAGAGATCCCGCTCCGCCGCCGGTTCTACGCCCACCTGCAGCAGTTGTCGCTGAACTTCCTCCGGACGCGCCCGGTTGGCGAGCACATGTACCGGACCGGCGAGGTCGGCGGGCTGCTGCCGCTGATTCGCGACGACGCCATCAACCTCGTGGATATCGTGTATCGGATGCTCTGGGGAGCCGTGCTGGTCAGCCTGATCGACTGGAAGGTGACGGTGCTGGTGCTCCTATACATCGTGCCGTACACGATCATGGCGCACTACTCCTACAACTATCTCCAGCGGGTAAACGCCGAGGCGCGGATCTGGGGACAGCGAGCCACTTCCGTCCTGCGGGACAGCGTGGCTGGCGTGAAGACCGTCAAGGGGTTTGGTCGAACGGACTACCAACTGCTCAAGTACACCAGGCGGCTGGTGGACTCGCGGCGCGTCGGCGTCAAGTGGACATTCCTGAGCATCCTGACGCACCACTTTGTGCTGTGGACATACCTGGTTCTGGTCGGCAAGATCAAGTGGATCTACATCGGCTACCAGACGATGATCGGGAACCTGACCATCGGCGAGTTCTCGGTGATGTTCTGGCTCATCTGGCAGTTGGAGGGGCCGATGCGGAAGATCGTCCAGCACCTCCAGAACATCCGCATGCGGCTGGTGCCGGCCATGCGTGTGCTGGAGACCTTGGACGTGCAGCCCGAGATCCAGGAACCGGAGCGCGCCCGCTCAATGCCCCGCGTCATCGGCAAGGTCGAGTTCCGCAACGTGCGGTTGGCGTACATCCCCGGCCAGCCCGTGCTGCAGGATGTGAGCCTGACCGTGGAGCCGGGCACGTTCGCGGCCTTAGTCGGCCCCAGCGGCGCCGGCAAGAGCAGCCTGCTCTACCTGCTGCTGCGCCTGTTCGACTTCTCTGCCGGGGAAGTCCTGGTCGACGGCTTCAGCATCAAGACCGTACGACTGCGGTCGCTGCTCGACCAGGTGGGGGTGGTGCTTCAGGAGACGTTTCTCTTCGGCGGGACCGTGGGCGACAACCTGCGCTACGGCGAGCTCCACGCCACCGAGGAGGAGGCACTACGGGCCGTGCGCCTGGCGGGGCTGGAGGAGTTCGTCGCCAAGCTGCCGCACGGGCTGGATACGCATCTCGGCGAGGGTACCCGCTTGTCAGGTGGAGAGCGCCAGCGGCTGGGCCTGGCGCGAGCTTTGATCCGCAACCCACGGCTCCTGATTCTGGACGAACCCACTGCCTTCCTCGATAGCCGGACAGAGACCGGCATCATGGACACGTTCCGGGAAGTGCGGAAGGACCGCACGACGCTGATGGTCTCGCACCGACTGGTGCCCATTCGGGACGCCGACCGCATCTACGTCTTCCGGGCCGGCAGGATCGTCGAGCAAGGCGTGCATGAGGAACTGGTCAGCTTGGGGGGGCTCTACCACACCATGTGGGAGGAGCAGACCCGGCTGCGCGGGTTGGAGGGCCGCTATGGCGATTGATCCCGACCCGACGACTGCAGTGGGCGCGGACCCAACCGCGGAGTTCTCCCCGGTAGCGTCAGCCGCGCTGTCGGAGCAGGCTGCCATCGACCCGCGGTTCTGGGAGGCCCAGTATGCCAAGAAGACGCGGCCCCGGCACAGCGAGTGGTGGGTCTTCTTTCACTTCCTAGCCTGGGTCAAGCCGTACTGGTCGAAGCTGCTGCTGAGCGTGACCACCAGTCTGCTGGGAGTCACCGTCAGCCTGGTCCCGCCCTGGCTGAGCAAGTACCTGGTGGACCAGGCGTTCCCCCAGCGGGACTGGAACGTCTTCTGGAGCATCCTCGTGGCGTACTGTGCCATGGACGTGTTCTGGCGGATCAGCGGGACGGTCAACAGCATTCTGAGCTACTACATTGACCTGTGGGTCAGCCTCCGGCTCAAACGCCACTTCTTCCAGCACCTGCAGCGCCTGTCGATGACGTTCCTGCACGGCCGCCCCATCGGCGAGCACATGTTCCGCGCCAATGCCGACATCGACGCCATCCTGCGGATGATCACCGACTTGCTGCCTGCCCTGATTCGTGCCGTCTACGAGTTCGGGCTGATCCTGGTGCTGACGACCTTCCTGGACTGGAAGGTGACGGTGCTGGTCCTGATCTACGCCCTCCCCTACACTTGGTTCGCCCACTGGCTGGCCACCGTGCAGCGTCACCTGGACCGCGACGCGCGCCTGCGCTGGCAGCGGTACGACTCAGGCGTTCAGGAGGGGCTCGCGGGCGTGATGGTCATCAAGACTTTCGCGCGGCACCGCCACGAAGTCTACCGGTACACGCACCTGTTCGTCGACGGCTGGCGGCAGTGGAGCAAGTTCTGGTGGGTGGCGCGCTTTCGAGAACACAGCATCGGCGCGTTTCTTCCGTGGATCAAGGAACAGGGCCTGCGCCTCTGGTTTTTCCGCATGGTCATCCGCGGTGAGTTGACCTACGGTTCGGTGTTCCCGATTCTGTCGTACATGGGCCGGCTCACGAACCCCATCCAGCAGATCGTGGACTACGTCCAGGAGATCCGCGTTGCCCTCGTCCCGGCCGAGCGCATCCTCGAGACGCTGGAGGTGCTGCCGGCCGTCACCGACAAGCCGGGCGCCAAACGGATGCCGCAGCTTCAAGGCAGCTTGCGGTTCGAGCAGGTCTCCTTCAACTATGAGGACCAGCGCCCGGTGCTGCACGATGTGGACTTCGCAGCCGACCTGGGGCAGAAGATCGCCCTTGTCGGTCACAGCGGCTCGGGGAAGAGCACCATCGTGAACCTCCTGCTCCGGCTCTACCCGCCCACGGAGGGACGCCTCCTGCTGGATGGGATCGATCTGGCGGACGTGAGGATGAACTCCTACCAGCAACAGCTCGGGCTGGTGATGCAGGACACATATCTGTTCTGTGGGAGCATTCGCGAGAACCTCCTGTTCAGCAACCTCAATGCCTCGGAGGAGGCCCTGGTGCGCGCCACCAAGCAGGCGGAGATCCACGACTGGATCGAGCAGCAACCAGAGGGCTTCGACACCGACCTCAGCGAGGGGACCCGGCTGTCATTGGGGCAGAAGCAGCGGCTGGGCCTTGCCCGCGCGCTGCTGAGAGACCCGCGGCTCTTGGTGATGGACGAGCCGACCTCGTCGCTGGACAGCCCGACGGAGCAGAAACTGCTGGTGACCTTCCGCCAGGCATGCAAAGGCCGCACGACCATCTGGGTGTCGCACCGCCTGAACACAGTTGTGGACGCCGACCTGATCTTGGTGGTCCACGAGGGGCGTATCGCGGAGCGCGGCACCCACGACGAGTTGCTGGCGCTGAACGGCCAGTACAAAGGGCTGTGGGACCTGTACTTCGGTCTCGCCGCGCCGACGGAGAACACCCTCGGCTCGTAGTGCCACCAACGATTCGGTACAGGAGTTTCTGATGTCAGGCCGCCGGATATTCGACTTCGAACGAGTGAAACGCCCTTCGTCCCGCTGGGCGCGCCGGATCATCGCCCACTACGCCCAGTGGACGGAGGTATTCGGCTACGCCTTCTGCGCGCTCATCGCCGTCGCAATCCTCGTCTGCTGGTTCTACAAGGTGGACGAAGTGGCGGGCGAGAAGGACGTCGCCAAGACGGTCGTGAAGCCCTACGAAGAACCGGTGAAGGCGACGGCGGAGTGCGTTGTCACCAAGGTGTTGGTCAAGGAGCGGGACCAGGTCGCCAAAGGCGATCCCTTGCTGGAAGTGTGCGAGGACCCTGGCTGGCTGCGCGCGTACAAACTCCGTCAGCAATGGGAGACCTTCGCGAGGGGGCTGCGGGAACTGGAGAAGGACGCGCCGCTCCCTTTCGACATGCTGGCGCAGGCCACCGAATACGAACTGCGCGTGAAGGACTGGGACGCGGGACGGAAGACGACTGGGACCCGCACCGTAGTGAAGGCGCCCCTCGCTGGGGATGTCGCCGGCACGAAAGACCTCGAAGGCAAAGTCGTCGCGAAGGACGGCGCGCTGCTGCGGGTGGTGAACTGCAAGGATCTACGGCTGGCGATCCTGCTCAGCGGCGCGAATGTTGAGCGGGTGCGTGTCGGCATGCCGGCAAACGTGGAGATCCAGCCAAAGTACGGCAAGAACGCCGTGGTGCGCGTGGATACCCGCCTGAGCTTCTGGAAACGTCGCCGCCTGCGGATCCTCGACCAGTTCGACGATGAGACGATGAAGAGCTTGGTGGGCGAATGGTGGAAGGATCGCTGCTTCATGGCGCAGGAGGACCGGCGGCGGAGCATTGCCCTGCCTGCCACCACCATGAGCGAGGTGGAGATCATGGTGGCTGCCGGTAGCCAGCGACTCTCGCCCGCCGCGCTGAAGAGGGTGCCTGACGGGCTTCGGCTTGGCGTGGACCACCTGGCTCCTCGGGAGGATTTCCGCGGCACCATCATGGAGGGGACCCACACCGCGATCTACCAGACGGCCGTCCTCACGGAAGAGGCCCAGCGCGACCTCCAGAGCTACGTCTGGAAGCGGTTGCGCGGGCGCGTCGGCACCCTCCGCGAGGCGGACGGCACGGAGATCGCGCTACGGCTGGAGAGAATGCGGCGTTTCCGCGCGATCATGAGGATCAAGGCAGAGCTGCCCGGCCCGGACATGGCGGCGCTGGAGAAGGACTTCGTCGAGCAGCTCCCGCCCGGCAAGAAGCCGCCCAAGCGACGCCCGCTGTTCAGCATGAGGGAGCACCTCGAACTGGGCCCCACGCTCCTGCCACACTGGCGGGAGCAGTATGACAAGATCGAGCGAGATCGAGCCAGCCGCCTCGAGGACGCCCTTGAGGTGGAGAAGACGGAACGCCTCTTCAAGGGCACCGTGCGGATGGTGGACCCGCCCAAGGAGTTGGAGGACACCGTGCGGTCACTCGCACAGCAGGACCCTCCAGCCTACCTGAGCGCCAAGGTCGAGGCGGTTCTGGACAAGCGCCGAGTAGCCATGCTGTTGTTCAGGCAGTAGCCCAATGTCACGACTCACCACCCTCGCCCAAGCCATCCGCAACCGGTGCCAGCGCCCACCCGGGCCCAACGGCACGCGCCGCCCCAAGCCCAAAGACACTCGCCCGGTGCTCGTGCCGGAGTGGGCCTACCATCTCCGACTGCGCTGGCGCACCGGCGATGTGCTGATGGTCCTCGCGACGCTCCTGGTGCTGGCTGCAGTGGGCGTGTTGTTCTGGTCGCAGATCGCCGTGATCATCCACGGCGGCTCATTCGGAGGCGGCGCTTCCGGTCCGCCTCCGGCCGCCGGCGGGCCGGTGACGCCATGAAGCGGTGGCGACGGCCCGGTCACGTGGCGCCGATAGACCGCTGTCCGGTCTCCCGCGACACGCCCCAAACCCCAAGAGGTGCACAGTGAACGGACGCAACACCAACCTGGTGCCGGCACTTGTCGTGGGCGGTCTATTCTGTTTGGCGACAGGTCTGGTGGCGCCGCGGCTGCAAGGACAGACCGTCAAGTACCCGGCGCAGCTCCGCGTGCGCTTGGACTGGGAGTGCAAGCCGAAGGAGGAGCGGCGCCTACGTGCAGAGGCGCTGCTGGGTGCGTTGGCGAAGGCGGTCCACAACGCCTCCGGCCAGCGCTGGTGCATCGAGTCTTTCGTCGTCGACGATGGCTACACGCCCTTCAACCTCGCCGATCAGGGCGTCATCTACTTCCATGAGAAGCACGAAGGACCCGCAACGGAAGACCTGACTCCAGACGCCAAGAAGGTCCTGAAGCGCTGGCCCCATTGCGGCGACCTGTCGCTACCGGGTTACGTCGACCTGGGTCTGGACCAGTTCAAGGACGCTGAGACCAGCCGACGAGCCTACGCAGAGAAGGCGGCGAAGGCGGTGCTGCTCGCGTGGACCGGCAAGGAGTCGCAGCCCGAAGCAAGGACGCCGGCTCCTTTCTCGCCCCCTCGGTTCCACCGGCGCTCCGGCTTGAAGGTAGTGGTCCGCACAGGTGACGACCAAGAGGCCGGCACGGACGACGCCGTCTCCCTCGACCTCGGTCTTGGCGCCTGGCGACTGGACAACGAGGACCACAACGATTTCCTGCCCGGCGCTGAGGACACATTCCTCCTGTCTCCGGGGTACAAGTTCCGTGCTGGCAAGCTCATCCGGGTGCGGCTGACGAAGGTCGAGGACCAACACCGGGGCCAGTGGCTGCTGCAGGCTGTGGAGCTCTGGTACCGAGGGGAGTGCTTGTTCCGCAGCCCCTGCTTGTTCCGGTGGCTTGAGCTGGACAAGCGCACCTGGCAGGCGCCCTTCAAGACCGGTGTCGCAGACGAGCCTTTGAAGGAGTCCGACCAGGTGAAGAGTCTGGTCCTCGCCATCGGCACCGGGATGGATCCGTTGGCTGGCACAGCCGATCCGGTGCAGGTCCACCTCGGCAAGGCGACGTTCGCTGCAAAGCCCACCAGAACCGAGTGGATGGAACCCAACACGCTAACGGTGATCCGTCCTGCCGTGGCCAACCTCCGCACCCTCAGCGACCTCACCGACATCAGGATCACCAAGTCCCCCGGTAAGCCCGAGACTGCCTGGCAGCTCAAGCGCCTGGCCGTGTACGTGAACCAGCAGCTTCTCTACGAGAAGAAGGACGCCAACACCTGGCTGCCGGCGAAGGCGGAGGAAGAGGGCGACGCCCAGAGCAAGCAGGCAAGAAACAAGGCGGTGGTCTCGATGCCGCTGGAGTGGAAGGCTGAGGACTACCAGCCGCCGGCCGCCAAGCCCGGTCCGTCGAAGTGACACAGCGCCGGCACGGCAGCGAACCGGCCTGCAGGTCCGCTCACTGAGTGGCGACCCGGGCGATCGCCCGCACACTGTCGCCGAGCCTCAGCGACTCCACCTCGTCAGGCGTTACCCACTCCCACTCAGAGATCTCGGTCGACTGCTCCACCGCCATCGTGTCGCTATCGGCGACGAAGCCGATCAGCAGGAGGTTCTTCGGCTCGAAGTAGAATGTGCCGGCCATGGTCGCAAGTCGGACGTCGAGGCCGACTTCCTCCTTGACCTCCCGGACGGCCGCCTGCTCCGCGGTCTCGCCGCGCTCGACGAATCCGTTGACCAGCCCCCAGTGACCGGGCGGGAAGAACGGCTGGCGAATGAACAGGCACCGCTCGCCGCAGCGAACGAGCACCATCGCCGTCGGTGTCGGGTTGCCCCACTCGACGAAGGCACACGCGGGGCAGGCGCGTCGAACCACCGCGTCGATCTCGCGGTCTTCCAGGTCGGCCCGGCAGGAGGGGCAGTGTTGGTACACAAGTCAGCCCCTGGCCCATGCGTAGAACAACGCCGAGTACAGCCCCAGCACGCGCTCCGGATCCGTACTCCCCTCGATCTCGGAACTCAGGTAGCCATCGTACCCGTCAGTCCTCAGCAACCCGAACAGCTCCTTGTACGGGTAGCTGCTGTCCAGCTCGTGCAGGTGGATATGCCGAATGCGGTCCCAGACGTGGCTGTATGTCTCGGCGATTGAGCCGGCGATCACGTCCCGGGGATCGCAGTTGTAGACGATATCGACCCGCGGGTGGGCGGCGTGTTCGACCGCGGCGAGCGTGTACTGCCAGAAGTTGAACTGCCCGTGCATTTCAAGCAATACGTCGACGCCCAGCGGCTCGGCGTGCTCGCCCAGCTCCCGCAGGCAGTCCCCGACGTACTTGGTGCAATCGGCGCTGTCCACGCCCTTGGGGAGGTCATTGCCGAACACCCGCACGCGCCCGCAGTGGAGGTCGCTGGCCAGCTCGACGAACTGCTTGGTGTGTTCGACCATCTGCTTCCGCGCCTCAGGATCGGGCGACTCGAACCGGGAACTGGTGCCGATACAGGAGGTGGCGAGATAGGCGTCTTCCATCTTCCGGCGAACCTGCTGGCGTTCCTCGGCAGATAGAGAGGGCTCCACCCCGTGGGCGTGGTTGGCTTCCGCCCGGAACTCGATGGCGGCAAAGCCGGTTTCTTTCGCGACGCGGATGACCTCCTCCAGCGGCATGTCTCTCGCGATGTTGAAGGTAAGCAAGCTCAGTTTCATAGCGTGGTTCCTATGGACGTGGGTGTCAGGCGTCATGTGTCAGGAGTCAAGTCGGTGGCGCCGCCTTCAGACGCCGTGGTGCCCCGGCTCCAGGGACGACGGCACCCCGATGATACGCCGTTCGGGGAGAGCGGTCAAGCGCGCGGGCTTTCCGAGCGCCGCGGCTTCGGGCATACTGACGAACGTATGCCTGCGTCCCTCGACCGCATCCGCCGCAACATCCTTCGCCTCGCGGCGCTCATGGCCGTGCTGCTGACGGCGTTGGTGGTGACGCTGATCTACTGGCAGATTGTGGCGGCCGACCGGCTCCTGGATCACCCGAACAACCGCCGGCTGGCCTGGAAAGAAGAGCGAATTTGCCGCGGCGGTCTGTACGACCGGACGGGCATTGCGCTGGCAAAGAGCGAGTTTGAGGCGGGCAACCAGGTTCGGCGGTACCCGCTGGGCGAGGCGGCGTCGCTGTTGATCGGCTACCGCAGCCCTCGGTACGGCCGCACGGGGCTTGAGGCGCGGTACCAGTCGCGGCTCTCGGGCCTGACTGCGCAGCGGACTCTGCTGGACCTCCGCCACGAACTCCTGGGCAGGCAGGCCCACGGCGACGACGTATTCACCACGCTGGACGCGGCGCTGCAGCGGGCAGCATGGGGAGGTCTGGCTGGGCAGACAGGCGCCGTGGTCGCTATCGAGCCAACGACGGGAGCCGTCCGCTGCCTGGTGAGTTCGCCCGCCTTCGAGCCGGACACGGTGGACGCCGATTGGCAGAAGCTGAACGCCGATCCCGACCAGCCGCTGTTCAGCCGCGCCACGCAGGGGCTCTATCCGCCTGGCTCAACGTTCAAGGTGGTGACCGCGGCAGCGGCCGCCGAGTTCGGCGAAGTGAAGAGTTCGACCCGCTTCACCTGTACCGGTACCCACAAGATCGACAACTACAAGATCCACTGTGAGCGAGACCGCGCGCACGGCACCATGGACCTCACGCAGGCATTGGTCGTTTCGTGCAACTGCACCTTCGGGCAGCTCGCGGCAGACCTCGGGCCGGAGCGCTTCCAGGACATGGCGGAGCGCTTCGGTCTGGGCAGGGAAGTCCGGCTGGAGCTTCCGGTCACCACCTCGCGCTTACTCAACAGCGGCCAGGAGTGGTACACCACGCTGCTGGCGCAGACAGGATTCGGTCAGGGACAGTTGGCGGTGACCCCACTGCAGATGGCCCTCATCGCGGCGACCATTGCCGACGGCGGCAAGCAGGCAGCGCCCTACCTCGTGAGCGAGGTGCGCAGCTACGAGGGACAGGTCCTCGAACGCCACCACCCGATCTCCGCCCGAACGGTGATTTCCCCATCCACGGCCGACCGAGTCGCGGGGAGGATGGCCGCAGTCGTAGCAAAGGGGTCGACCCGGAAGGTTTTCGCCGGTCTGAGTGCAACAGTAGCAGGCAAGACCGGGACAGCTCAGAACCCCCACGGCAGAGCGCACGCGTGGTTCATCGCGTTTGCACCCGCTTCAGCACCGACGCTGGCCGTGGCAGTGATTGTCGAGAACGCGGGCTCCGGCTCGCAGGCCGCCGCGCCTATTGCGCGGAAGGTCATCGCAGCCCACCTCCGGGCCAGCAGTTGAACGGCGTGTGACGATATACCCGCGAAGGTTGGGAACACACCGAAGTGGAAGTTCGCGGAACTTCCCCGGCAGGCGTGCAGCAGACGGAGGACAGAGGGTATTCTCCCAGACGGAGCCGAAGTCGCACCGGGACTTCG
>Ga0100400_1000119_pt1 | contig 49473 bp, 51 predicted proteins | sample CryGeymeta201524_FD_80420 | JGI IMG/M metagenome (GOLD analysis project Ga0100400, IMG submission 80420) | Groundwater microbial communities from Crystal Geyser aquifers in Utah, USA - Crystal Geyser metaG 2015-24 | ecosystem: Environmental > Aquatic > Deep subsurface > Groundwater | place: USA... | reverse complement strand
TCCCTCGATGGGAGAGGGTTGGGGTGAGGGTGCAAAAGGCACTAATTCAACTACTTACATCCCCCTCCCCTTCATCCCCTCCCACAAGGGGAGGGGAAATGTGACTTTTTACGAGTTCATCAATTTTGTGAGTTCCCATATCAGTAACTGCTCAGGTGGATAGGCTGAAGTTTAGGTTATAGACTATTAGCTTACTACAGCCTACAGTCTAAACAACCTAATTAGCTCAAATGCGCAGTGACTAACAGCCTTCAGCCTAAGCAACCTGAGTATTAACATTGGTCATTCTATTAATAAACGAAGAGAAGGGAATTTTTGTTATGCTAAATAAATTAAGACTTTTCTCTGGAAATTCAAATATCGCTTTGGCTGAAAAGATATGCCAATACTTGGAAATCCCATTGGGCAAAGTCAGAGTTAAAAGCTTCAGTGATGGAGAAACAGCAGTAGAAATAGATGAGAGTGTTCGAGGGATGGATGTCTTTGTTGTCCAATCCACATGTACACCAGGCAATACAAACCTTATGGAACTCCTGATAATGATAGATGCCCTTAAGAGAGCTTCCGCCCGAAGGATAACCGCTGCCCTGCCATACTATGGGTATGCCAGACAGGATAGAAAGGTATCTCCAAGAGCACCTATAACAGCAAAGTTAGTGGCCGACCTTATTGCAGCAGCTGGAGCAGACAGGGTTCTTACTGTAGATCTTCATGCAGGTCAAATTCAAGGTTTCTTCAATATACCTGTTGATCATCTATATGCTATTCCCGTAATTTTGAAATATATAAAGGAAAGATTCCAAAATGATCTAATTGTTGTTTCTCCAGATGCCGGAGGAGTGGAAAGGGCCAGGGCATTTGCAAAAAGACTCAATTCTTCGTTAGCCATTATTGATAAACGAAGGGTAGATTTTAACGCAGCAGAGGTAATGAATATTATTGGTGAAGTTGATGGCAAAAAGGTTGTTATCTTGGATGATATGGTTGATACCGCGGGTACTCTTACTCAGGCGGCTGATGCTTTGTCCCGAAAAGGGGCGATAAAGGTCTATGCCTGTTGTACCCACCCTGTTCTTTCTGGTCAAGCCATAAGTAGAATTAAAGATTCCGCTATAGAGGAACTGGTTGTGACTGATACTGTTCCATTGAGGGAAGATGGAAAGTCTTGCAAAAAAATAAAGGTGCTGTCTGTTGCAGAGCTTCTGGGTGAAGCTGTAAAAAGTATCCATGAAGAGGGTTCCGTAAGCAGGTTATTTGTCTAAGAGACCTTGAAGTATTATTAGAATTATTAGAAGCGATTCTGGGAGGAAAGAGTGAAACAAGTCAGTTTAAATGCAGATTTACGTACCGAATGTGGCAAAAGTGCTGTTAAAAAACTACGAAGAGAAGGATTAATCCCCGCCATTCTTTACGGCCATAAGAAAGAATCTATCCCTCTTAGTTTAAGTTCCCTTCTTTTAAATAGGATAATGACTGATGAGGCCATAGAAAGCACTTTAATTGACCTTACTATTAAAGCTGGTGAAAACGAAGAAAAGAAGACAGTTGTGCTAAAGGATATACAAGTAGGCCCTGTAAAAAGGAATTGCCTCCATGTGGATTTTTATGAAGTTGATATGAGTGAAAAAATCGTAGTGCCTATTTCTATTCACCTTATTGGCAAGGCCAAAGGTGTGGAAGCTGGAGGAATCTTACAGCAGATTAAAAGGGAGGTTGAAGTGAAATGTCTGCCTTCAAAAATCCCAGGACGTTTTGAGATTGATGTCAGCAATTTAGAGATCGGCGATTCAATTCATCTGGGTGAGATTAGTCTGGATGAGGGGGTTGAGATTTTGGAAGATTTAAGTCTTGTTGTAGCGGCTGTTTCAACTCCCACTGTTATGAAAGAAGCGGAAGAAGAGATGGGTATTGAAGAAAACCGAGGAGAGCAAGGGGATAAAGAAGAAAAGGAGAATAAATAAGATTAGTTAAGACTTCTTGAAAAGTCCTTGATAACGCAGAAGAGAGAAAAGGAAATTTTCTATTTTTCCCCAAGACAAACTGGGTGGTTACTGAAAAATAATTAAGGTATTCTTGGTGAAATTGGTAGTTGGGCTTGGTAACCCTGGTGAGTATTACAAACTAACCAGACATAACATTGGATTCCTAGTAGTTGAAAGATTGGCACAAGAGAATAATATTGAATTTTCTCAGAGAAAATTCAATTCCATAATCGGCAAGGGGTTTATAATTGGTCAAAGGGTAATTTTGGCTAAGCCTTTGACTTATATGAATCTCTGTGGTGAAACAGTAAAAAAGCTGTTAGACTATTTTGGGATAGACCCAGAAGCTTTAATTGTTGTGCATGATGATTTGGATATGGAATTTGGAAAAATTAAGATAAAAGAAAAGGGAGGGCATGGCGGGCACAATGGTGTTAGGTCAATCATCAGTATCCTGGGAACAAACAGTTTCTTAAGATTGAAGCTAGGTATTGGCCGTCCAACCACCAATAAAACAGCCAAAGACTATGTCCTCGGTTCTTTTGAGCAAGAACAGTTGGATTTCCTTCCTGAACTAGTCCATTTAGGAGAAAAAGCGCTAGCTTCTATCATTACGCAAGGTGCTCAGATGGCGATTAATGCGTTCAACCGGCAAAGCTGCATGACTGTAAAAGACTAATTAGAAACCCCTAACTCTATCTCTCTATACCCTTTCTAGACTCTATCCCTCCCGCATAGTAGTGTTTTATATCCAGCATCTCCGTGACCAGGTCAGCCTTTTGCACCACTTCAGGTTTTGCGTACCTGCCAGTTAAGACCAGTTCTACATTTTCTGGCTTATCTCGCATCAACTCCAACAGGTCTTCAAGCACAACCAATCCGAAGTCAACAGCTACATTGACCTCGTCCAGTATGACCACATCGTATTCTCCACCCAAAACTACTTCTTGGGCTAGCTTGAATGCCTTTTTAGCCCAGTCAACATCGACCTTCTCGGGATTTTCTCTATTGACAAAGTCAGCCCTTCCCATCTGTTTAATGGTCAAATAAGGTGCAAGCAGTTTTTTTGATGATATCAACTCACCGTATTCAATATCACCTTTCATGAATTGTATCATGTAAACCCTATATCCATGTCCTATTGCCCTGAGAGACAAGCCCAAAGAAGCAGTAGTCTTCCCCTTCCCATTGCCAGTATAAACTTGGATCGTCCCTCTTCCCAATCTCTCCCTTTCCATATTGATCTCCCTTTCGATAAGCAGTATATGTTTTTTTATTTTTTTCTATTACCACTGTTTCCTATCCAACTTTTTGTAAACTCACATACAATTGACTAACGACAACGGATATTACCTATCATTGGAAGATACTAGTTTTACGTTCTGTTGTCAAGAAAGGGATGGTGGGATGATACATTACCCAGCAATAAAATTCTTTGACTTATGATAAAGATTAATATAAATGTAGTCAATTATAGTTGAGTTGAGACTTTTGAAAATGCCGTCTTTGTCATTCCGGGCTTGACCCTGAATCCAGAGCACCTTTGAAAAGACTGTATTCCTGCTTCCACAGGAACGACAACAATTTGACGAGTATCAGGAGAAATTCAAAGGTTTTAAGTTGTCCTTAATAAAAGGACTCGTTCTATCTGGAGGCACTCAAGTAAGTAAGAGGGGAGAGGGCAGCGTATAATATGAAGGACAAAAAGATAAAGGCTATTGGTTACATTAAAGCCCCTACCGGTAGAATTAAGGAGGCAAATCCTAATCTGGAAGTGCAGGAAAAAAAGATCAAGGTCTATGCTGAATCCGAGGGCCTGGATCTGGTAAGGATATACAGGGAAAAGGTTCTTGGATGTAATATAGTTAATAAAGACGAACTGGATCAAATATACAGAGATATAAGCGAAGGAAATGCTGATACTATCCTGATTTACAAAGGAGACAGAGTGACTCGATGGTGGTCGATTAATCGGTTGAATAAAGAAGAATATGAAGGGGGTTCAGAGGAGATTTAAAAGTGTTGTTTTGAAGATAACTGAAGGAGTCAAGAGGGAGGAGGTTTTTCTGTATGCGAGAGAAAGATAGGGAACTGGCAAGAAGAAGACGACGAAGGAAAAAGGCGAAAAAACTAAAAGCTAAAGAAACCCATGAGCAGATAGAACAGACAACTGTTACCAAAAAGAAGACTACTAAAAGGAGAAAACCAGCTGAGAGTAAGGGTACTAAGAGCAAAGAGGAATCAGAATAGTCTGAGGGAGGAAAGGAGAGATGATCGAAAAAGCCTTGAATAAAATAGCTGAGCAGATACTTGCTTTCGATGAGGCCTCCCTTAGAAGTCTTAGGGCAAAATATCAGACCAGAATAGGTAATTTTGATACGAGTAAAGAATGGGAAAAGTCGGTTATAATCTATTTTATCATAAATTCCGTTATTACAAAGAACGCTATGTTCAATCAAAACCTGTTGGCAGGGAAAGGGAAAAGAAAAGAAAAGAGGGAACTTAAGATAGTAGACTAACTGGGTTAAGATGACTTTGGTGGACACCAAAGTCATCTTAACCCATAATGGAACAAAATGAATATTATTCAATCAATTGTTCTCGCCATCATAGAAGGTTTGACAGAATTCCTTCCGGTATCATCCACAGGTCACATGATATTAGCTTCAGGTGTCTTGAAAATCCAAGATGATGCTTTTGTAAAAACCTTTGAAATTTCCATACAGCTTGGAGCAATTCTGGCTATAGTATTGCTATATGCTAAACGATTTTGGCAAGGAATCTCTATATATTTAAAGCTCGGTATGGCCTTTATTCCAACTGCGATTGTTGGTTTTTTAGCATATGACTTCATCAAAGCCTATTTATTCAATTCAACAATTGTTGCTGTTTCGCTTATATTTGGTGGAATAGTTCTAATTTTGATTGATAAAAAGATAGTCGACCAACAAAGTGAGACTGATGTCCTTGAAAGCATTACCTATAAGAATGCGTTTTTCATAGGTCTTATTCAATGTTTTTCCATGATACCGGGGGTATCAAGGGCGGCTGCAACAATTATAGGCGGCATTTTTAACGGTCTAGATAAAAAACAAGCAACTGAATTTTCTTTTTTACTTGCCGTCCCAACTATGTTTGCCGCAACTGGATACGATTTGTTTAAGACGTCTATTGATTTTTCAAAACATGAAATATTACTATTCGGACTAGGACTGATAGTTGCTTTTATTACAGCATGGATTGCTGTTAAGATATTTTTAAAAATTGTAGAGAATTATGGTTTTAAGCATTTTGGTTATTACAGAATTATTATTGGAATAATCTTCTTGACAGTGATAAAATAGCCAATGTCTGATATATAACAGGGGAGTAATGGGGAATAGAAAAGGTCCAATTTAATCAAAGGAGCTTTAGATTTTGAAGGTGGGGTTTGTAGGGCATCCACCCAATGATATAATTGAGAAATACAGATCCGAGGAACTGATAGATATTGATAACGACCTTGGTCAGGTAGAAGAAAATAGTGACATCTACCTTCCAAAGATCTCCTGTTCTATTATAAAAAGGATTTTCAATAACGCATTAGCCTTTCGCCCTCAAAAGATCATCTTTGATGTGGGGGAGGGAAAGTGTGACTCTGGAAGGTTTCTAAGCTGGATATTGAAGGAGCACTTCAATATGAACATTATAGAAACCAGGAACCAGAACAGAAAAGGCCGTGGAACCATCATCTGTGATTCCAAGCTGCCTTTACGGGAAAAGTTTGACTTAATCCTCAATAATATTATTGACAACAAGGATTATGAACTGGAGAGGGAACCTCATCCCAGTGCCGGATTCTGGTCTGTCCCCTGCTGGGATACAGGGATATTTGACCTTTTTCCAGAAGGAACAAGGATATTTGGGTGGACACGATGCTTTGAAAATGGTACTCCAGATGACCTGGAGATAGAATGCTATGTGGAGAAGGATATCCCTACGGTTTTCTATGCCCAGACATTCTGTTCCAAGAACCTTCTGGCAAAAAACCTGGCCAGGGTTTACCGAGGCCTTTATGTGGATTGTGATGGGAGACTTACCGCTTCAGTGAAAGCCCAGATAGAGGCGTTTCTCTATCTAAGGGGGACTTAGGGATGACAGTCTTCGCCGATTTTGGCAGTACCTGGTCGAAGATCATAGACAGTTCTGTGAAGATCATAAAAACAAAGGAAGTGCCCGGAGAAATAATAGCGGACTTTGCCTGTGGGCATAATGCTGAAAAGAGGTCAAATAGGTATGTTAATGAACTGATAGCCCTCTCCGAAGGTGGTCTCAGATTGATAGATGAAAAGGATTTCCTTCTTGTAGATGTAGGGAGCAGGGATATCAAGTATGTGCTCTATAGAGACGGACGATTTGTAGAGACCGGGTGGAATCAGGAATGCGGAGCATCTCAGGGTTTTGCCATAGAACTTCTAGAAATGTATTACAACATCGACTGCAACAGACTTGAACTACCAGAGAACGGCTATCCTGTCACATGCGGGCTTATTGGTATATCCAGAATATTCGACGAAATAATAAAAACAGGGGACGAAGAGAATGCCCTGGCAAAATTTGTCAAAGGGATTGCCATGAATGTTTATCATTTTACGGGTAAGCCAGAAAAGATGTATCTCAGTGGAGGATTATGTGAGAACAGGCTCTTTATTGAATCCATTCCTTGCGAGGTAGTGCCGTTGGGAAGATTTGTCCTGGTTGAGGGGCTTAAAGAGATATATAAAAAAGGGTTCTGTTGAAATCAAAAGGGGGTAATTATGTTTGTAAAACAATTGGAGGTTGGGAATTTGGCAGTCTTTGCGTACATAGTGGGATGCAAGGAGACTGGAGAAGGTTTGGTAATTGATCCTGCCTCCGAGACCGATAGAATAATCTCTATCAGCAATGAAAATGGGATCCATATAAAGTACATTGTCAATACCCATTCCCACATAGACCACACTATGGGCAATGCCGATATGATCGCAAAAACAGGTGCCAAGATAGTAATACATGAAAATGAAAGGGACCTTCTTACGAAGCAGCCGAGTTTTCTTCTTTCTATGTTTGCATCCAAACCATCCCCGCCAGCAGACATTACTGTTAAAGAAGGGGATACCATTAATATTGGGAAATTAAGCCTCAATGTAATACTCACACCAGGGCATTCGCCAGGAGGGATTACCCTACATTTAAACGGTTATCTCTTTACAGGAGACACCCTTTTTGTGGGAGGTGTGGGAAGAACAGATGTCCCTGGAGGGTCGTGGCCAGTTCTTCTAGGATCCATTAAGACAAAACTTCTGACATTTCCAGATGAAACCATAATAATGCCAGGCCACAACTATGGATATGCCTCAACCTCTACGGTGAAACAGGAGAAGGATCTTAATCCGTTTATTAAAGATACAGTATAGGGGTTCATTTTTACATTTTACTTGACAAAAAAAATTAGGTTTGGTAAAAGAAAAGACTAATTTTACGGCTTTAAGGTTTTTGCCTCATAATAAATTTTAATAATTAGGACTGCCGAGTTGCCGATCATAACTTTTACGGCTTAGGAGTCAAAGGTGATTCGGCTTTTTTTGTCAAAATTCATGTTGTCTAATAACAATAATAGAAGATTGGAGGAATTAGAAATTGGTTTGTCAAACTGTTAAAGTCGGTGTAAACTGTATATTTATGAAGAAGAAAGGCTGCTCTTTTAATGGGGGAAAATGTTATCCAATTGTCAACTCCTGCGAGGGATGTGACAGGATTCAAGATTACTCTTCGGGGAAATTCTGCATATCATGCGCTGATCCTGCAAGCAAATGGAGAGTTGGCGACTGCAATTTTGCCACACATATTAAAAAAGAAAGCACGGTAGCCCAGAAGATGATAAACCCATTAAAAGCCTCAAAGAGAAGTGTCTAGCATAATGAAGGCTTTAGGATATGAATGCAGGTTGTAATCCAGAGGGTCAAAGATTCCAGGGTATCAATTGGTGATAAACTGATAGGTAAAATCGGGAAAGGCATACTTGTGTTTCTGGGGATTGAAAAAGAAGATACCCAAAACGATGCGGATTACCTGGTATCTAAGATAATAAACCTACGGATTTTTGATGACCCTTATGGAAAAATGAACCTATCAGTAAAAGATATAAACGGAGAGATACTGGTTATCTCCCAGTTCACCCTTCTGGGTGACTGTCGAAAAGGGAGAAGGCCATCATTTGCAAATGCAGCCGCACCTGAAAAAGCCGAAACATTATATAAATACTTTGTTTCACAAATAAAAAACAACAACGCAATAGTATCCACTGGTAAGTTTCAAGCTAAGATGGATGTGTATATATTAAATGACGGGCCGGTAACCTTTCTTTTGGATAGCAATAATAGGGGAAATTAAGGAGGGCATTTCCCGCATATAGATCTAAAAAGGGTAGTGCTCAAGTAACGATCTCCCCTATCAGGGAGTATCACAACAATTACCCCAGAATCCATGTTCCTTGCAATATTAAACGCTCCCGCCATTGCTGCTCCGCTTGACATGCCAACAAAAATGCCCTCTTCTGTAACAAGCTTCCTCGTCATATCAAATGCCTCACCATCATTGATAACAATCTTCTCATCAAGCTTCTCTGGATTGTATATCCTGGGGACAATAGATTCTCCCATATTCTTCAGCCCCTGTATTGTGTGTCCCATTACCGGCTCAACCCCTACTATTTTTATATCTGGTTTATGTTCCCGCAGATACTTTCCGGCACCCATTATAGTCCCGGTTGTCCCCATGCCGGCAACAAACACATCAATCTCTCCATTCGTCTGAGATAAAATTTCAGGACCAGTCGTCTCGTAATGAGCAAGGACATTGCTGGGGTTATCAAACTGATTGGGCATATAGTACTTATAAGGCTCATTATCAATTATCTGATGGGCTCTTTTTATAGCACCATCAGTCCCCTCTTTCGCAGGAGTGAGTATAACTTCAGCTCCAAAAGCTCCCAGGATATACTGTCTCTCGGTACTGACACATTCCGGCATTAAAAGCTTAATGCTATACCCCTTTGCAGCTGCTATCATCGCCAAACCAATCCCTGTATTTCCGGATGTTGGTTCAAGGATTATTTTATTTTTGGTTAATTCCCCAGATTCTTCTGCTTTTTGCACCATATAGTAAGCAGGCCGATCCTTAACCGAACCTCCAGGATTGGCTCCCTCAAATTTACCCAGAATCCTCACATTAGGATTTTCATTTATATTGGACAATTCTATAAGTGGTGTATTTCCTATAATAGATAATAAATTCACATCAGTTCTCCATCTTGGTTATATGCCCATATTATTAATCTTAGTTGCCTCGAGCTGGGTTGGTCCAATCCAGATAAAGCTATTTCCTTTACGTTACAGTGAATATATCTCTTCTCCAAAGGTGTGTACCCAGTTCTTCTCCAAAACCTTTATCGCTTCTTCCGTCTTGTCCACGCCCACAATAACAATAGACTGTCCGCTCTCTCCTTTGCCCAAAAAGGTGTAAAGATACAGAACATTGATATTGGACGTCTTCAGGGGTTTAAGCACAGCTTGAAGGGCACCGGGATGATCAGGGATTTCCACCGCTATTACATCTCGTTCCCTAACAGAATATCCATGACTTTTTAAAACATTTATGGTCTTTTGAGGATTATCGGTTACAAATCGCACGGTGCTGACTTCGGAGGTATCGGCTACCGAAATGGCTCTGATATTGATTCCTTCTGCCCCCAGATGTTCGCTCACACGCAGAAACTGGCCCGGTATATTATCCAAAGTAATAGAAACCTGTTTAACACTCATAGGTCACTCCCGATTGAAAAGCATCTAAAATAAATCGTACCCTGCCATCAATGCCTTTTTGTTAATATCGATCAGCATTTTTTTAGTCTTAAAAGTATTTTTCAATACTTCAATTAAAGTGGAAAGTAAAACCAGATTAGTCTTTTTGCTGAATGCCCCCATCATCACCATGTTTGCCGACTTTGGACTTTTGAGTTCTTCAGCAATATCACTTGCCGGAACTTCTATAACCTCGATATCACCCCTTGAAACTACGGGTTCCGTTATAGAAGAATTGATGAATAGGAGTCCACCTGATTGGATCTGGTTTTGAAATCGCACCAGGGAGGGCTGATTCATGGCCACCACAAAATCCGGGGAAGAAGCGACTGGAGATGCAATCTCTTCATCGGATATGGCGACTGTACAATTGGCGGTACCGCCGCGAACTTCGGCACCGTAAGAGGGCAAGTAAGTTACATGTTTCCCCTCCGACATTGCTGCCTGGGACAGATTGAGCCCCATGGAAAGAACACCCTGTCCACCAAAACCTGCAAATATTGTTTTAATCAGCATCTCTTTTACCGGTAGTCTCTTTTGTTCTAGTAGTATCCTTAATTAAACCCAGGGGAAACTCCTTCGTCATTTCGTTTTCGACCCAATGCCATGATTCCAGCGGATTCATCTTCCAATTGGTAGGACAAGGAGAGAGTATCTCTACTAGAGAATAACCAAGATCATCGATCTGTGCTTGAAAGGCTTTGCGGATAGCCTTTTTAGTCTTCTTGATATTGGCCGGTGAATTCACGGCAGTCCGCTCGATATAAACCGCGCCTTTGACCAGAGCCACCATTTCACTCATCCTGACAGGATACCCCTCTAATCTCGTATCTCGTCCATACGGAGTGGTAGTAGTCTTCATATTGGAAAGAGTAGTTGGCGCCATCTGCCCCCCGGTCATTCCGTAAACAGCGTTGTTGATGAAAATAGAGGTTATACGTTCCCCTCTGTTGGCGGCATGTATAGTTTCAGCCGTACCGATAGCAGCCAGATCGCCATCTCCCTGATAAGTGAACACCAGTGCATTAGGATATGCCCTTTTAAGCCCCGTGGCCACAGCCGCCCCTCTCCCATGAGCCGATTCCGCCATATCAATATCAAGATAGTGGTATGCAAAAACCGAGCATCCGGGAGGTGGAATACCGATGACCTTGTCCTGAATATTCATCTCGTCGAACACCTCGGTTAGGAGCCGGTGAACGATGGAATGCCCACATCCCGGGCAGTAATGGAACGCAGCCCTCTTCAATGATTTAGGTCGTCTGTATACCTTCTTCACTTCTCTATTTTTAGACCTTTCTGATAATAAAGACGGGTGATTACTCGAAGAACCTCGCTAGGAGTAGGAATTACACCTCCTGGCCTTCCGTAAAAGGATATCTCCCTTTTCCCTTCCACTGCCAGTTTTACATCTTCTATCATCTGTCCCATGTTCATCTCAAAGACAAGAAAATGTTTTGTTGTTTGAGTCAATTCGCTGATTTTTTCATAAGGAAACGGCCAGAGAGTGATCGGCCTAAACATTCCCACCTTCAAACCATTTGCCCGTGCATTCCTTATCGCCCCTTTTGCAATTCGGGCAGATGCTCCAAAGGCGACTACTACCAACTCAGCATCTTCGACCAGATATATCTCATAAGTGGTTTCTTCTTTCTCGATCAAACGGTATCTTCTGAACAGACTCCAGTTAAGCTCTTCCAACTCCGTCGGCCTTGAGGTAAAGGTTTTAACAATTCTGCTTGGCCGTCCCTTCGCTCCTCTCAGTGCATCGCTTCTGACCGGCAATTCTGATGGGGCATCATATTTAAACTCCAAAGGCTCCATCATCTGCCCCAGCATACCATCCCCCAGAATGATCACGGGAATCCGGTACTTGTCAGCAAGATCAAAGGCACGGTGAGTTAGGTCTGCTAATTCCTGTACTGATGATGGCGCCAGGACTATTGTACGGTAGTCTCCATGACCTCCGCCCCGGGTAGACTGGAAGTAATCCGATTGGGCTGCGGATATACTTCCCAAACCGGGTCCGCCTCTGGAAATGTTGACAATAACAGCAGGAAGCTCGCAAGCAGCGAGATAGGAGATCCCTTCCTGTTTAAGACTGATTCCGGGACTGGAAGAAGATGTCATTGTACGTACTCCGGCCAGACTGGCTCCGTATACCATGTTTATGGCAGAGACCTCACTCTCGGCCTGAACAAAGGAGCATCCTTTCCTTCTGCTCAAATTGGTTGCCATATATTCGGTAAGTTCATTTTGAGGGGTAATCGGGTAGCCAAAATAGCACTGGCAGCCAGCTCGAATGGCCGCTTCCCCAATTGCAGCATTTCCGTACATGAGAACCTTAGTCACGATACACCTCTATTACCACATCAGGGCACACAACTGCACAGGTTGCACAGCCGGTACAATCACCATCACTATTAAAGCGAACCGGCAAGTAGCCGTTGGCATTCAGTTTATCGGACGGAGAAATTGAATCTTTCGGACAAAAAGCTATGCAAATCTGACACCCCTTACAAAGCTCCTGATCAATCTCTATATATCCTTTCATCCTGTATCCTACCTTTTAACTTAAACGAAGTGGAAAATTTAAACCATATTCCATACATTGTCAATATTTTTTTAGTCTGTGTTCCGTGAGAGCAAATTTAATTTTTTTTGTTGACTTATGGCTCTCTAAATAGTAAATTTACTCATATTATGATGGTTTGTATACTCTTTGAGCTACTTATTTTGCACTTCATACAGATGGGCACACTAAAAATCCTATTGATGTTTGTTCCAAAGGAATTATTTTTTTCAAAATAAACAATTAAAGGTGATAAGCGAAAAACGATATTGGCATAAATTTACGTTTCATCAAATAAAGGAGGTCTGAAAATGGGAAAGCTGGATGGTAAGGTAGCAATAATTACTGGATCGGGCAGGGGATTGGGTAGGGGTTTTGCCCTAGCTATGTCCAAGGAAGGTGCATTCATAGTGGTGAATGATGTGGACGACTCCGCTAATGAAGTGGTAAAAGAGATAAAATCCAGTGGTGGGAAGGCTGTAGCAGTTATAGGTGGAGTAGGAACAAAGGAAGTAGCTGAAAAGTTGGTCAGTACGGCTGTGAAAGAATTTGGTAGGCTGGACATACTGGTCAATAATGCCGGTATAATCAGAGACTCATTGCTCCATAAGATGGAAGAAAAACAATGGGACGATGTTATAACCGTGCATTTAAAAGGTACCTTCCTCAATACTCAAGCCGCAGTGAAGTATATGATCGAGAACAATGTAAAAGGGAGGATTGTCAACATTACCTCTTCAGCAGGATTATATGGAAATGTAGGTCAGGCGAATTACAGTGCGGCCAAGGCGGGTATTGTAGGGTTAACTCTGTCCAATGCTAAAGAGCTGGCACGACGTGGGATTTGCGTTAATGCGGTAGCTCCTGCAGCCCAGACAACCATGACGGAGTCAATGCCTGATAAAGTAAAGGAAATGCTTTATAAGCAACTTGCTTCTACATCTACAATTCAGAGAATGGGACAGCCCGAAGACGTTGCCCCCACGGTCATCTTTCTTGCCTCTGATGATTCATACTTTGTGACAGGGCAGGTTATCTGTGCTATGGGAGCAACCGGTGTGATATAAACCAGTTCATCTCCGTATCCTGAATGCAGGGGCATAAATGTATTCAGGATACGGTAGATATACAAAAATAAATCGTATCTAAATCCACCCCTTCCATTTGTAGTATGCCAATCCTAGATATTCATGCAGGACTGCTTGAAAGAGAAGAAGTCGTTGAACAGGACCGGTAGTATATTTTTCAATGGGAGCAGTAGATGCCGGATAAACCACAACGCCTGCATGCTCAAAGGTGAGTTTTGACCTTAGCATGTGGTATGAAGATGTTACAAGAACAGCATCCTTAAACCCCAAATTATCCATTATCTTTTTTACCATAACAGCGCTTTCATAAGTACGATTAGACTTTCTTTCGATTATAATATCCCTGGATGTAAGCCTAAGATCGCCTGCTAATTGCGCCATACTGCTGGCTTCTGATATGTAACCTGGGTATCCTTTGGGATTGCCACCGGCAAATAGGAGTTTCCCTGACCTACCCTCCAAATACAGGGTTATGCCCTTTACAGTTCTGTCCATAGAAGCAAGGCTCAGCTCCCCTTTTGGGTAGAATCCTCCCCCCAGGACAACGATCACGTCGGCTTTTTTTATGTTAGGTTCAACAGTGAGGTAAGAAGAAAGAAGATTAGGTAAAGGTGTAAACATAACAGAGAGGAAGAAGGCAACACAAACCCAAAATATAACCTTTAGCAGTCTCCCGAACCGTGTCCGGGATCCCCTTTTTCTGGCCAAGGCATTTTCCCCCTTTCAGTTTTTGGGTCCCTCTTTTTTCAATCGGTCTATAAGCAAAGGAAAGATTGTCTGGATGCCTCCCTTGCCCATCTCATAAGACGGTGGAGCTCCTATTGTCGATGATCTCCAGGATTCTTCTGTATACGTGATCAAACTTTTCCCCTGTGTTCTTGAAGTAATGGACTGCCCCATCTATATTTGATCGATAGAGCCCTTTAGCCATCTCCAGAAGCCTCATATGAACAAATGCCTCGTTGCCTGCCATAGGATTAAATTTGGCAGGATCTACAAAGACATCAAAATATCGGGGCATGGAAGCGATTTCCCAGGGGGTTTTTGGCTTGCTGCAAGCATTGTATGTGAACTCAAGTCTGGAACGGTGGTGTTTCTTTAGAAAATCTATCCTTCCGTAAAAGTCCCGAATATTCCTCCCGTGTGCAGGAAGAGAGAGAGTAATCTTTTCCAGTTGTTTAAGATCATCTAAGGTACGAAGATATGTAACCAGATCGTTGGGATGAGGGGTTATGGGATATAAGAGGACATCTCCACAGATCAGTGTCTTCTCCTCATCCTTTTCTGAACCGATTCTGAGGCAGATTGACCCGGGTGAATGGCCTGGGGAGTGCTTTACTGTTATAAAATCACTCTGGAATCCATTTAATGACAGAAATCCATCCATTGCGATAGGATGATCCACCTTCAGAGAGAGGCTGAAAGATTCCTGTACCGCCTCTTTATGGTATTCATAGGCTGAAGATTTGGGAAGAGGCATACCAAAGGCTTGGTACCTGGGGCGTCCTTCAAAAACGCTCTTTGATATTGCCCATGGATTACAAATACGGTCAGTGTCCATAACATGGGATGAAACCCTGGCCCTGCTTTTCTGTACTATGGTATTACCCAGGAGATAGTGATCCGGGTGGCCGTGGGTTATTATAATAAATTCTATGTCTTTGGGGGAGTAGCCTACCGCTTTCAGCCCAGTGATTAGTTCAGTCTCACTGTAATCATCCGGCAGATCTTTCACCTTTTGTGGTATAGGTTGATTTCTCCAGTAGTAGAAGATCTTTTTAGCCATATGGGTTGGAATACCTGTATCCACCATAATCAAGGCTTCATCTTCAATAACGTAAATGTGGGTCGGGCCAGGGCCTATAATGTCAGGACAGAATGTTGTAATCTGCGTAACTTTTCTGCCTTTGGAAAGTACGTATTGTTTGACTCTTCCACTTCCTGCTTCTGAATTAGGCTTGATGATATTCTCTTTAATATTCATTTTTTATCTCCGGTATCGTCCAGTATTTTAGCCAGATTTTCGCTGTTTTCAACCCGAACTTCCTTAAATACTTTTTTCCATACTTCGCGGCTCTCCATGCAAAGGTATACACACAGTTTCGGATCATAATCCCTTATCCATTCTAACATCCTGGAATACATCTCTATCCGAATAGGTTTAAAATACCTCATTTTCCCGTCCATACCCGGAACAAACTCTTCATATATTATCTTACTTTGGGGGAATCTTTTTTGAATAATGGGCTTTAATTCAGGCAAAAACCTTAATCCCCCCATACTTATCCATGAGACATTCCTGGTGTCTATCCTGGCGAAAAGCCTCTCCAGTGTTCTCTGATAGCCTTCCTCCCATCCAGGGTAATATATCAACGGATCAAAATGAAACCCTAACCTGTAACCGACATTCTGACATTTAAACGCCGCTTCTATTCTATCGTCTATTGACGGTGCAAAAAGTTCCTCTCTTTTGGCTACCTCTTCTGTATTCAAAGACCAGGATACCATTGTATTGCCATTATGTTGTAAATCAATTAGATTGCCTATATTATCTGTCTTTGTCTTTAACTCCAGAATTACATTCTGTTTGTGAGCGAAATATGGCAATATTAGCTTTGCAAAACCTGTCAGATGATCCAGGGCTAAACTATCGGTGAATTCCCCTGTCCCAATACGATATATGGACTCGGAATCCTGGCTTAGTTCATCCTCAAGTTCGGCAAACATATCCTCTATATTGGCATATACTACCATTGCCGGATTATTCAGGTAGGACTGAAGGATACAATAAGAGCATTCCAGGTTACAGTTGGTTGCAAAATTCAGTATTCGGTAGCCACAGCATATATATTCCTTTGTGCCAGGACAGGGTTTCAGAAACCTTCCCCTGTTTTCCGTGAGTAAGAGCACCTTTTTCCCAGCATATAAGGGGTCTTTCCTGCCTCTTATCGCATCTATTGCTGTACTTGTGTCAGCTACATACTCTACTGGAACACCTGGAAGATTATTAAGAATGTTATGAGTAAGGAGTGAATCTCTGACTTTGGTGTCAACAATAATCTTACTGGGAATATATCTGACCATCTTTTTAGCCTTCAATTATTCTTTTGAATTCTTTATTGTGTTTAATAGAGGCTATCTTTTTCAGATTCTCTTCAAGGTCATCCATGTTTTCAAATTGAAACTCAATACAGTATCTGTCCCCCTCAAAAGACGGCGGAGAGGTTAATTTTATCGTATCTCCTAGATTCAACTTCCTTCTCACCTCCATGAAATCCTTCTCAGCTTTAATTATCTTTGGATATCTCAGCTTTCTTAGGAAGTAACGCACCCTATTGCCCTTTTGCGGTATGTTGAGGTCACTATCAGTTAAAATCTCCTTTAATCCCTTGGCATTAAGAAAGTCGGATATTGAGCATCCGTCTCTCTTAGCAATGTCATATGAATTATCAATAATCTCGTTCTGCTTATTTTTGCTGAACCTTAAGACAGAGAGAAGTTGGAAAAGTAGTTCCCTGTCTTTTTCTGAAAAATTCAAAAGCTTTGCGGCTGCCCCCTCATCTATCCTTCCATCTACAACTGCATCTTTAACCTTTGCATCCAGACCTGATAGAGGTTTGATCCTATCCAATACCGAATAATGGGGGTTCAATCCTAAAAGGGGTAAGAATTTTTTTACTATAACCTCACCTGAATAGTATTTTTGTAGTTTACTGATGGTTATGGATTTCTCAACAGGGTTTAATACCCTATGGGAGAGATTGTCAAAAAGGCCTGTCAAAAAGGTATCCTTCTCTTCAATACCCTGGCCCATAATAGCGCATCTCAATTTTTCTATCCCCATGTCCTGGCAGACCAGAAGTCTTTTATAACCACACACTATGCTGTACTGCTCCCTGGATTTCTTTTTCACCAGTGGAGGATTGAGTATGCCTATCTTCTCAATGGATTTCTTTAATTGAGTTAGGGTAAAACCATAGGTAATGACAAAGGTAGTGTCAGTCAGATCAATGGATTTTATATCCAATTGTTTATATTCTACGTTTCCCATTTTGACTCCTGACCTCTGACTCCTCAACTTTGGGACTTTGCAACTAACTTGAAAATCCTTATAGTCCTGGGATAGAACTGATTCAATTGCCTCCTCAAGGAGGTTTACTCGATTTCCCTTTCAAACTGATAAAGGTGCACCCCTCTCATAAACGGCGCTAGAATATTCCCTCCATAGGCATAATAAATGCCTTGACCCCAGCCTTGGGGTGCTTTTCCTTCATTTCTTTAACTGTTGAAATCAGATGTTCGACCTTTTTATCTTCAACTGCTATGGCCAGGAAGTTGTTCCTTCCTGGCCAGCATTGAGTTCCCATATGAGGCTCGGTCTCGGTGCCTTCGCCCAGAACCTCAGTAAATTTTGTGTAACCTGTCACCCCTGCGGCCTTTATGGCCCCTATCAGATCGTAGTCAGCAGCCTCAGAGTACGCTATAAGAACCATCTTCATCTTATCCCCCTTCCCTCCTTATTATTCTCACATTGGCATTATCCACAAGGTTTTTATGCCCTTTTGTAACTATCATGTCATCCCTTTTTAACCTATAGGATAACACCTCTACCTTTCTGTCAAGGCGTCTGCCAACTCTTATGTGGTCCAGTATTGCCCTGTTGTTCCTCACTATAAATATGGATGGCTTATTAGCCACTGACACAACAGCCTCTTCCGGAAGCACCATAGCGTCCTTTTTGGTCGAGGTAGTTAACTGTATGCCTGCAGAGAATCCCTGTTTTAGTCTGTTATCTCTATTCCCTATCCTTGCCTTTACCTTAAGGCTTCGTGTAGAAGGGTCGGATTCAGGGCTTATAAAATATACCTTTCCTGTAAACTTTTCTCCCGGGAAGACATTAACCGTGGCTACCAGGTTCTGACCTATCTTAACCTCACCGGCAAATGTCTCAGGGATAGAGAAAGAGAGCTTTAATGGGTCGTTTTGCACTATCTTAAAAAGCTTAATGCCGTTTTTGATGTGCTCTCCAGGAGATACCATCCTACTATTAACTATCCCGGTGATAGGAGAGTATACCCTTGTATCTTTAAGATTCTTCTCCGATACCTTCAAGTTCACCATAGCCTTTTCAACCTTTGCTTTTGCTACCCCAACATCCTCTTTCGCAGGGCCACTTACGGCTATTCTATATCCATCTTCAGCAGTCAATGCCTTCTTCTTTGCTATTTCATATCTGGACTCTATCTTATCAAATGTGCCCTTATCTATTGACCCGCTCTCGTAAGATTCCTTTTGTTTCTTATAATCGCCCTCTATCTTCTCAAGGCTGATCCTTGTCTTATCCAGATTCGTCTTCATCTGTTCGACTCTTTCTGCTCTTGCCCCTGCCATTAGTTTCTCAAAAGCTGCCCTTGTTTCTTCAAGGATCGATCTCGCCTTTTCGACGGCCAGTAGTGCCTTTTCATCGTCGATCTGGAGAAGAACACCCCCTTTCTTTACCGGACTCCCTTCATCGGCAAATATCTCCTTAACTTTCCCTGTAACCTCCGAAGTGATGGTCACATTCTCATTTGAAAGAAACGAGCCAATGGCATCTATAGCATAGTCAATATCCATTGTCTTTACACTGGCAGCCTCGATATTGATGACCTTCTGTTCAAAACCTCTATTTGCCGTACCGCTAATCTCGTCTTCCCCCTCCTTTCCACATCCAAAAGATGAGACATATATAAGTGATAGAGCGGAAAAGATAACGAGCGCCATCTTTAGAGTTTCCAAGCCTTTCTCCCTTTCATCCAGATACTGCGATTATTCGCCCCTGCCCTTTCTCTTTTTCACAAACCTTGCCAGCCAATCATCAAAGAGGTCATAGGCTGCCGGAACGACAAGGAGGGTCAGAAAAAGGGAGGTAAGAAGACCGCCAATGACGGAGATTCCCATTGGGGAACGGGTTTCCGAACCCTCGCCGATACCGAATGCCACTGGCATCATGCCAAAGACCATGGCCAGGGTTGTCATAAGAATAGGCCTAAGTCTTACAGGGCAAGCATGGAGGATTGCCTCCTGTCTCGACATGCCCCTTTCCCTCAGGGTATTGGTGTAATCTACAAGCAGGATCGAGTTCTTCTTCACAAGCCCCATTAGGAGAATGAGCCCTATCAAACTGAATATATTGAGGGTATTCCCTGTAATGAGGAGCGCCCCGAATGCCCCGATGAATGAGAGGGGCATGGCAAGCAAAACCGTAAAAGGGTGCACAAAACTCTCGAACTGTGAAGCCAGTATCATATATGCCATGACCACTCCAAGGATAAGGGCAAACAAGAGATACCTGAAAGACTCTCCCATGGTTTCAGCCATGCCTTTGTACTTCGGCAGATAATCAGGTGGAAGTACCTTTGCCGATATGGCATCAAGCTCTCCCATCGCCTGTCCCAGTGGTTTACCCTCAAGACTGGCAAAGACAGTTACAGCCCTCTGCCTGTCCACCCGGTTGATAATGTTGGGACCTCCTCCTTCCTGGATCCGTACAACACTGGAGAGTTCAACAAGCCTTCCGTCCCGTGACCTAACATAAAGCCTTGTCAGATCATCCGGATCCTTCCTGTCTTCAGGGTTGAGCCTGACCCTAACCTCGTATCTTTTCCCCCTGGTCTCATCCTTGAACTTTGTTATGTCCAGCTCACCGCTGATGAGGATATTAATGACCTGGGCAACAGTGGCAACATCCACCCCCATATCCGCAGCCTTGTCCCGGTCAATATAGACCTTAAGCTCCGGTTTCCCCGTTTCAAGGGAGGTGTCTACGTCCACAATGCCGGGCAATCTTGAAAACTCAGCAACGATCTGCCTCGTGTAGGTCTGAAGGGAAGAGAGGTCCCTTCCCCTGATACTGTACTGAATCGGTACTATCCTCTGACCCCCGCCAATCATGGCTATATCCTCGGCCGTTGCCTTGAGCCCCGCTATCTGACGAGTTTTCTTTCTTACCTCTGCCTTAATCTGTTCCTGGCTTTTCTCCCTCTCCACCCTAGGCTTCAGACGTACGAACAGGACGGCCCTGTTTATCTGAGGGGTTAAGCCAAACCCCAGTGCATAGAAGACTGTCTTCACCTCTGGGGTCTCTCTTAATATCTGTTCGGCCTTTTTGAAGAGGTCGTCTGCCTTATCAATAGAATAGTCTATTGGGGCTTCAAGTCTCACGATAAACTGGCTCTGGTCTTCGGGTGGTATGAACTCCTTACCCATGAATTTTGTGATATAAAGGCTAAAGAGAAATAGGACCAGGGCAAGAACCAGAACGGTTTTCCTGTAGCGAAGAGAAATCCCTAAAAGTCGTCTGTATGCCCCTTCCATCTTTTTGTAGCCTGTCTCAAACCATTGCCCCATCCTGTAAATGTAAGCAAATCTGGAAGGGGTTCCTATAGGATTCCCCTCTATTGATTTCATCCTTTTCAGAAAGATGGAAGCTATCATTGGGGTCAGGGTAAAGGAAACCAGCATGGATACCAGGACCGAAAAGACCACGGTAAGCGCAAACTGCAGGAAGAACCTTCCGACCATCCCCTTCATGAATGCCACGGGAAGGAAGATTGCAACGATAGCAAAGGTGGTGGCCATAACCGCAAGTCCTATCTCAGAGGTGCCAAAAGAGGCAGCCTCTCGTGGCTCCCTCCCTTCCTCGATATGACGGTATATGTTTTCGACCACTATGATGGCATCATCTATAAGAAGACCAACGGAAAGGGAGAGGGCAAGCATGGTCATGTTGTTAAAGGTAAAACCAAAGAACCTGATCATGGCAAATGTGGAGACAATCGATACCGGCAGGGCTACGGCAGTGATGAGGGTCGTCCTTAAATTTCTTAAGAAGATAAAGACGGCAATAACGGCAAAGAGACTGCCCAGGATCAGGTGCTTTTGAACCTCGTTTATGGAGCGTTTGATAAACGTAGACTGGTCAAAGGCGATGTTCAGGGTCATACCGGGCGGCAGGGTCTTTATAATACCCGAAAGCTCTTTCTTGACCCGGTTGATTACCTCAACAGTGTTTGTCCCGGATTGTTTCTGAACCCCTATACCAACCGCAGGCACCCCGTTGAATCGAACAAGGGAACGTTTCTCCTGCATCCCATCCTCAACCCTTCCAATATCCCGGAGCCTGACCGGTGCTCCCTTATAATAGGTGACAATCAGGTCATTGAAATCAGGCACATTGGGGAATTCTCCCTTGATCTTTACTGTGTATTCCTTTGATGCAGTTTCAATCCTCCCCCCAGGAAGTTCCACATTCTCACGCTGAAGCGCCCCTAAAACGTCATTTGCCGCAATCTGATAGGCTTGAAGTTTATTTGCATCAAGCCAGACCCTAACCTCCCTCAGTCTCAATCCGCCCAGCCGAATAGCACCAACACCATTGACCCTCTGGAACTGCTCCTTTAAGACCTCGTCGGCATACATAGAAAGATCACGAACGGACCTTCTGCCTGCCAGATTGAACCACAAAACAGGTGTTGCATCCGGGTCAACCTTCTCTATAATCGGCTCATTAATGTCCCTGGGGAGTTTTTGTCTGACAACAGAGACCTTCTCCCTGACATCCTGTACGGCAAGATCGATGTCCCTTTCGAGGACAAACTCTACCGTTACCAGGGATGCCCCTTCGATACTTGTAGATGTAATGCTCTTTACGCCGTTGATTGTGTTTACAACCTCTTCAATCTTATCCGTGACGTCAATGTCCATGATCTCCGGGGATGCGCCCTTCAACCTTGTTGTGATATTTACAATTGGAAAATCAACCTTGGGAAAGAGGTCAACACCGATCTCAGGGTAACTGACCAGGCCAAGAATCACCAGAGCAAGGATAAACATGGTTGCAAAGACAGGCCGTCTAATAGATGTATCAGCGAGCCACATTGACCTTCACCCCCTCCGACAGGTTGTTTTGGCCTACAACTACAACCATCTCCTTCTCCTGCAGCCCTTCTGCAATCTCCATAAACTCCCCGTACTTACTGCCAATCTTTACCTCTCTTTCTCTGGCACGGTCACCCTCAATAACAAAGACCCTGGTCTTTGAGTCGTCATAGAGGATAGATGTTATGGGGACAACGGCTGTATCCCTCGGTCCACCGGTATAGAGAGTAACATTGGCAAAGAGCCCTGGCTTCAGGAGCCCATCATGATTGCCAACCCTTGCTTCAACCTGAAGGGTCCTGGTCCTTTCCTCAAGGCTGGGATAGAGGATGCTCACCCTTCCCTTAAATTCCTTGCCAGGAAAGGCATTAACCCTAAAGAGTACATCCTGCCCTATACGGATTTTCCCAACGTCCTTTTCCGTTACCGTAAAAACGAGCTTGAGAGGATTGCTCTGGATGACCGCAAAGAGGTTTGTGCCGTTCCTCACATAATCCCCTGCTGAAATCCTCTTTTCCTTTATGATACCATTTATGGGAGAGTGGATACTTGTTTTGGAAAGCCTTTCTCTAGAAAGGGCACAGGTTGTCTTTGCCCGTTCCACCTCAGCCATAGCCAGAGACAGACGAGTAGAGACATCATCGAACTGTTGTTTCGTTACCAGTTCTTCTTTATAAAGGGCATCCTTTCGCTGATACTCCAATCTCGTATTTTCAAGGGTTGCTTCTGCCTGCTTCAAAGCGATCTCTGTCCTCTTCACTTCGAGGCTGTAGTTCGTATCGTCAATTGCCGCAAGAAGCATCCCCTTTGAAACCACTGTTCCTTCATCCACCCTGACACTTCTCAAAACCCCTTCAATCTCGCTGCTTACCACAACCTCCTCACCGGGAACAAGTGTACCAATGCTTTCCACGAAGGGTCTGAAAGACCTTTTCTCAACGGCTTGAACACGGACATTGATAGCCTTCCCCGCTGTCGCTTCTACCTTTTTGTTCTTACAGGCAAGGCAAATGAAGATAAGGGATAGAAGAAACAACAAAAGGACAACCTGACCTGATCTGTTACCTTTCCCGTAATCATTACCAATACAGTATTGCATAAGCATAGATTTGCCCCCTTTTACTTTTTTACCGTATCCTGACTGTTACTCCAATTCAGATACTGGACTCCAGAGGTCAGCCTTCAGCCTTTAGCCTTCAGCCTAATATCTAATGGCAGCCTGCTTCCCTGTGACCCTTTTCATCAGTCTACCTGTTACCCTTTCAATCCTCAGAATGGACAGTTTATAGTTATATGCCGCATCTACAAGCTGACGCTCTGCTGTGACAAGCAATGTATTTGCATCCATTACATCTATACTGTTGGCCAGGCCAAATTCAAACTGTCTTGAAATAGCACTGTAGTTTTCCCTGGCGAATGCCAGCCTGTCTTCAAGGGATTTCAAAACCCCTTTCTGTGTCATGTAGTCAAGGTAGGCGTTTTCAACCTCTACATTTATTCTCTTCCTCAGGTCTTCATATATAAGATTAGCCTGTCTCTGTTTTGCCATTGCCTCCATCACCTCTGCCCTCCGGAGACCTCCCTCAAAAAATGGGAAGGTCAGCTTAATGCCCGCGTAGATGCTTTCCCTATTAATAAAAGCGCTTGCAGGGTCTTCATCTCTACCTAAATAAACACCCTCAATAGAAAGTGTGGGCCAGTAGAGGCCTCGAGCGTATTTAACCTGATCCCCTGCAATCTTTTTCTGTATGTCCAAAGACTTCAATTCAGCCCTTTCCGAGAGGGCTGCTTCCTTGAGTGGTCCCAGGGCATCCTCGGGCTTGTAGCCTGCCGGGTACTGATTGCCCTCCGGTACCTCTTTAAGATCGTAATCTCCTGTCAACCCGACGACCCTTGCAAGGACTGTCTTTGCAAAACTCAGAGCGTTTTCTCCCCTAATCAGTTCCGATTGGGCACCTGATAATTCCGCCTCTGCCCTTAGAAGAACGGTCTTTGTCACTTCACCCACCCTGACTCTTATGGCGGCGGCATCCCTGTGCTTTGTGAGTCTCTCAACATTTGCCCTTGCAATATCCACAGCCTTCTTCACCCTTAGGACATCGTAATAGGCAGAGGAAACACCGAAAATATATTCCTCCCTAACTGCATCGAGGTCATATTTGCTCTTTTCAATATTGTCTTTCGATATTTTAAAGGCATCAAGCTCCCTACCGCTTAATGAAAGAGATTGGTCGAGTCTTAACCCCCAGGATGTAGAATAATCAGGCTGGATAACAGCACCTGTCGCTGACCGTTTATCCTCGCTGTATCCCGTAAAGTTCCCGAAGGTGGAGAGTCGGGGGAAGAGGACAGAGATCGCCTTGTCTTTTGTTCTTTCTGAAATATACAGGTCTTCCTCTGATAACTTTATCCTTTCAGAGCGTTCAAGGGCAATCCTATAGAGGTCGGCAAGGGAATATTCCTCCGCCCTGGAAAGGTTGATGAATACTGTAACAGTCATCAAGACCATTGTAATACATCCGACTATGATAAACCTGGGTTTCATCATGCTAACCTACTCCTTATAAGATGGATAGAAAAGATACACTTCTCTTACGTAATAAGTCAATCCCCTTCTTTAATGCCGATGACAGATGCCCAGGTCTCTTTCTCAAGGAAACTCCCCTCCACATTCCCTTCCATCTCCTGGAACATCTTGAATGGAACAGTAAAAGAGAGAATGTCTTTATCCACCATTCTCATCATGCGTTTTCTGGCCGAAAGGTCGGTAAGCCCAATGATGGCATTTGGCTCGAGAGATTCTCCTTCTCGATATGGGAGGATGCCGATTTGATGACACCCTGCACCAAAGGGAGCGATTACATTTACATTGCTCTCTCTGTCGTAATTGGCAAGAACCACCAGGGCAGAGAGCTGATCCGGGTTTACCAGAAAGATGATCACCTTGGGTTCTTCATCATCAGAAACAAGCTCTATTGGCTTAAAAACCACATATCTGGTGGGCACGTCAATCATGGGCAGAGAATTCACAAACTCTTTGGCCAACTCCGGGTTCTTCACATAGCCTTCACCGTCCACCAATTCGGGCATATCTTCGGCGATCTTTTTTCCCATTTCCGTGTTGCAGAATTCAGGGTTTCCTGTTGAGATATAGTACTCGATACCCCCTGGGAAATTTAGATACTGATTCCCGAAACCCAGGCCCACACCACCCCCGATACATCCAAATGTTTCTCTATCTGCTGCAGCAACCCTCCCCTTTGCTGCACTGCAAAGGAGAAAGGTCTCACATCCCCAGCGCCCCTCCTTAAACTGAAGGGCCTTTTCTGGCCTCTCATCGGTCCACAGAATAGCCACAGGGGAATATTTCATCTTGATTGCTTCAGCTATCTTACTCTTCATTGTTACTATCTCCTTAGATGTTTTTTGATTCTGCCACACAGCCTCTTGCCTTCTACGTTAACCCCCGATGTTTCTCCCAATATTCATATTCATAAGGCCATTCCTCTTTTCGGTAAAGGATCAATGATCGCATCCTTTCCTTAAAATCTTTTATCCCTCTTTCAATTTCCGGGAAGGTAGCCTTATCTCTCCATGATTACACCAGCTTTTTCCCCAACCCTAGAGCCTGACTCCTGATATCCAAAGGGAAGTCTTCCCCAGAGATTGTGCCCATGGTAGCCCAGACAGAGCCCACCGGTCTGGTTCCGGTAGTGATCAGAAAATTGTTGAGATAATCGGCAATGGGCTTTTCATCTCCCACACCAGATGTAACCACCGAAGCCCCATATTTCCCTTCAAAGGCCATGCAGTGAATTACACCGCAGCACCTATCCATAAAGGCCTTCATCTGGGCGCTGACACTGAAGATGTAATTGGGGCTTGCTAGTATAAGACCATCCGATCTAAGAATCTTTTCTTTAATTGATTCGAAATCATCCTTTTGGGGGCATCGTCCCTTCTTGTGGCACGTATCACAAGCCTTACAAGGGAGCACGGTTCTTCCCGGAAGAAAAACGACCTCCACCTCAGCACCCTGGCTTTCAGCCCCCTCCAGAACCACCTGGAGTAATCTCGCAGTGTTTCCTCTAGCGCCCCGCGGGCTTGCAACTATACCGATAATTTTCACCTTTTTTTCCTTTCTAAAAATGGGTATTGTTAATTTTGTATAGCTATGGTAAACTCCCAGCTATATTATTTCCAATAAAGGAGGATTTGTCATGGTCACCTGTCCCAAATGTGGTTGTGGAGAGTGCAAAAAAGATGGCATCGTTAAGGGACGACAGCGCCATAAATGTAAATCGTGCGGATATAGACATACGGTACAACATGTCGGCAAAAGCTCTACGGTCAAGCGGCAGGCACTTGAGCTTTATCTCGAAGGCCTTGGTTTTCGCTCTATAGGACGATTTCTTAAATGCAGTCATGTCGCTGTCTACAATTGGATAAAGGCGTTTGGTAAAGCTGCCGATGATATCCGATCCGACAAAGCAATAGAGGTCGTGGAGATAGATGAGATGCACAGCTATATCTCTTCAAAAAAAACTTTTGCTGGATATGGGTTGCTGTTGATAGATATGGGAAAAGGTTCATCGACTGCGTATTGGGCGATCGCGGGATAGCAACCGGAAAGCAACTGTGGGAGGCCATCCAGGATATCCAGATCGGGAAAATAGCAACCGACTATTGGAAACCTTACGAAAATTTTGTTCCTAAAGATCTGCATATCCAATCCAAGGCTGAGACATTTACCGTAGAGGGTTACAATAGTTTGTTTCGTAACTTTCTTGCAAGGATGCGAAGAAAATCGAAATGCTACAGCAAAAGCAAGGAGATGCTCAAATACTCTGTCACTCTTTTAATGCTAAAATGGAACTATGGCCTGGAAGATATACTAAATTAACAATGCCTAAAAATGTATGCAGCCTGCTAAGGATTCGACCGAAAGATGTTCCCGCTAAAATCCTTCTTACATACCCCCGCCAAGCACCCTGTATAGCGTGACCTGGTTGGCAACCCCGGCAAGGTGGAGGGCGATCAGTCCCTGTTGAGACGCATAGAGCGAGCGTTGCGCATCGAGGACTCCCAGGTAGCTGTCAATTCCCTTGGTATAGCGCGCATTGGAGAGGCGGTAGGTTTCCGCAACAGCATTAACTAGCGACTGCTGCGCCGCGATCCGCCGGTTCACCGTACCCTGCACGGCAAGGGCATCGGCCACTTCCTTAAAAGCCGCCTGGATTGCCTTCTCATACTGGGCCACGGATATTTCCCTCTCCACTTTCGTTACATCGTAGGCCGACCAGGTGCGGGCATCGAAAATCGGCATGACGATCTGCGGTCCGAAACTCCACGTACCCGAACCGCCTTTGAAGAGCCCGGACAGATCGGCGCTTGCGGTTCCGATGGCGGTCGTCAGGGAAATGCGCGGAAAGAAAGCCGCACGGGCGGCGCCGATATTGGCGTTGGTCGCCTTGAGCCCATGTTCCGCCGCCAGCACGTCGGGTCGGCGCAGGAGCAGTTCGGAGGAGAGGCCGGGAGAGATCTCTTTGGGAGGGCTGACGCTGCCCAACTCCGCAGGCAGGAGCGCCGGCGGCAGGGGAGATCCGACGAGAAGATTCAAGGCGTTTTCATCTTGCGCCGCCAGTTGGGTATAGCGGGCGACGTCTCCTTGGGCTATATCCACCTGGCTTTGGGCCTGCCGCAGTTCCAGTTCGGACGCGATCCCGACCTCCTGACGCCTCCGGATCAATTTGTAGGAGGCCTCCTGCGTTTCCAGGGTGGAGACCACCAGCTTGAGGGCTTCCCGATCCGCTGCCAGGGCCAGATACGCCTGTGCTACCGTGGACACCAGCAGGATCTGGGCGCCGCGGCGGGCCTCATCCGTGGCGAGGTATTCTTCCAGCGCGCGGTCCTTCAGGCTGCGGATGCGGCCGAAGAAATCGATTTCCCAGGAAGTGATGCCGAGATTGACATCGTATCGTTCGGAGGTCCTCGCACTTCCGGTGGACGAAAGATCCGCCGGCACACGCTCTTTATACCCACTCCCGACCGCATTGACTGTAGGCAACAATTCAGCCCGCTGAATGCCGTAATACGCCCGCGCCCTCTCGACATTCAGGGCCGCCATCCGCAGATCGCGGTTGTTGTTCAAGGCGGTTTCGATGACCTTTTGCAGGCGTTCATCGGTGAAGAACTCCCGCCACGGCAACCCCTCCGCCGTCGGCGCGGATGCGGCGGACTTCGTTTCCTGATAGGCCGCGCCGGTCGGCCAATCGGCGGGGACAGGAGCGGCAGGCCGCGTGTATTCCGGGGCCAGCGTGCACCCCCCCAGAAGGGCAACGATCGCACCTGTAAGAAGAAACCGGTTTATATTCATATCATCGATCCCCCGATGGATTTGCATCATTTGTCTTGGATTCTTCACCCTTCCCCCGTTTTCCGAAGAGCTTTTCGATCACCACATAGAAGAGGGGTGCAAACAAGGTCACCAAAAAGGTGGCGGTGACCATCCCTCCGAGCACGGCGGTGCCGATGGCTTTTTGCGCACCTGCGCCTGCCCCGGTCGCAAAGGTTAGCGGCATGACCCCGAATCCGAAGGCCAGCGAGGTCATGATAATGGGACGCAACCTTAATTTTGCCCCTTCCAGCGTTGCTTCGATCAGCCCCATTCCTTCTTCCACCCGAGCCTTGGCGAACTGGACGATCAGGATGGCGTTCTTGGTGGTCAAACCGAGGGTGGTCAAAAGCCCGATCTGGAAATAGACGTCATTGGGCAAGCCCCTGAGAGTCGAGCCAATCACGCCGCCAATTGCCCCAAGGGGGAGGGCCAGCAGGATCGAAATGGGAATGGGCCAACTCTCGTAGAGCGCCGCCAGACACAGGAAAATCACAAGAATCGAAAAGGCGTATAGCGGGGCCGCATGGGCGCCGGCCTGCCGCTCCTGGTAGGAAAGCCCTGTCCAGTCAAAGCCGATCCCCTGAGGCAGCTTCGAGGTCAGTTCTTCCATGACCCGCATCGCCTCACCGGAACTCCTCCCCGGCGCCGGCTCGCCCCAGATGTTGATGGACGGAAAGCCGTTGAAGCGCTCCAATTTCGGAGAACCGGAGGTCCAGTGGCCGGACGCAAAAGAAGCAAAGGGGACCATCTTGCCCGCAGTATTGCCTACATAGAGCTTTTCCAGATCTCCGGGCAGCATGCGGTAAGGGGCGTCCGCCTGGGCGAAAACCCGCTTGACCTGGCCGCCTTGGATAAAGTCGTTGACATAGGCGCTGCCGAAGGCCGCCGAAATGGTGTTGTTGATGGCGGCGATGGGGACCCCCAGGGCGCCGGCCTTTTCCCAATCCACGTCAATCCGGTATTCGGGCACATCTTCCAGACCATTGGGTCGAACCCGGACCAATCTCGGGTCCTTCATGGCCATGCCGAGAAGCTGGTTGCGGGCCGCCATCAGGTCGGCGTGGCCCAGACCGCCACGGTCGAGCAACTGAAAATCAAACCCCGTGCCCTGGCCCAGTTCGATGACAGCCGGCGGCGGGAACGCAAACACCATGGCGTTGCGGATCTTGGCAAATTCCCCCATGGCCCTTCCGGCCACGGCCCAGACCTTCTGGTCCGGTCGGCTCCGCAGCTTCCAGTCCTTGAGTTTGGCGAAAGCCAGGCCCACATTCTGTCCCCTGCCGGAGAAGCTCATGCCGGCAACCGTCATGCAGGATTCCACCGCGTCTTTCTCGCTCTCAAGAAAATGGTTCCTGACTCTCTCCAAGACTTCCTCGGTCTGCTCCAGGGTCGAGTTCGCCGGGAGCATGGCCTGAACCAACAGGATACCCTGATCTTCGTCCGGGAGATAGGCGGTGGGCATCCGTTGAAACAGGTAGCCCATCGCCGCCACGATCAGCAAAAAGACAAACAGATAACGCAGTTTCCTCGAAAGGGCGTGACCGACCACTTTCAGATAAACGTCCCTGGTTCGGAAAAAGATGCGGTCAAACCATCTGAAGAAGGGACGCAGGAACCAGATCCCCGTTTCCGCCGCCTCGTGCCCCTTGGGCACCGGCTTGAGAAGCGATGCGCAGAGGACCGGCGTAAGGACCAAGGCCACCACCACCGAAAGGAGCATGGAGGCGATGATGGTCACGGAAAACTGTCGGTAGATCACCCCGGTGGAACCGCCGAAAAACATCATCGGGCCGAAGACCGCCGAGAGCACCAACCCGATGCCGATCAAGGCGCTGGTGATCTGGTCCATAGACTTGGCGGTGGCCTCTTTGGGCGGGAGTCCTTCCTCGCCCATGATCCGTTCCACGTTTTCCACCACCACGATGGCGTCGTCCACCAGAAGGCCGATGGCCAGCACCATGGCGAACATCGTGAGCATGTTGATGGTGAACCCGAAAAGCCCCAGCACCGCGAAAGTGCCCAGGATCACCACCGGCACCGCGATGGTCGGAATCAGTGTGGCCCGCATGTTTCCCATGAACAGAAACATCACCAGGAAAACGAGCAGGATCGCCTCGAAAAGGGTCTTGACCACCTCCTCGATGGCCACCGTGACAAAGGGGGTGGTGTCGTAGGGATAAACGACCTTCATGCCGGAGGGGAAGTAGCGGCTCATTTCTGCCAGCTTGGCCCGGACGGCATCGGCCGTGTCCAGGGCATTGGCGCCGGCGGCCTGCCGGATGGCCATGCCGGCGGCAGGTTTGCCGTTGAAATAAGCCTGGATATCATATTGCTCGGTTCCCAGTTCCGTTCGTCCCACATCCTTGATCCGCACGATGGATCCGTCCGGATTTGTGCGGATGGGGACGGCGGCAAACTCCTCCGGCGTTTTGAGCATGCTCTGGACGATGATGGCGGCATTCAAACGCTGGCCCTTCACCGCCGGCGCCCCGCCGAACTGACCCGCGGAAACCTGCGCGTTGTAGACCCGCAGCGCCGTGATGACATCCTGAACCGTCATCCGGTAATCGGTGAGTTTATCGGGGTTGAGCCAGACCCGCATGGCGTACTGGGTGCCAAAGGTTTCAACCTCGCCGACCCCCGGAACCCGCGAAAGCACCTTTTCCAGGTTGGATTGGGCATAGTCTCTCAAATCATTGCCATCCATGCTGCCGTCTTCCGAGATCAGGCCCACGATGATCAGGTAGTTTCTGGTGGATTTGCTGACCTTGACGCCTCCGCGTTGCACCACTTCCGGCAGGCTCGCCATGGCGAGTTGGAGCTTGTTCTGCACCTGAGCCCAGGCGAGGTCCGGGTCGGTCCCCGGGGCAAAGGTCAGCTCGATGCGAGACGTGCCGGACGAGTCGCTCGCGGCAGACAGGTAGAGCATCTTGTCGAAGCCGGCCATCTTCTGCTCGATAATTTGCGTCACGCTGTTTTCAACGGTCTCCGCCGAAGCCCCCGGGTAGAAGGCCGTGATGGCAATGGACGGCGGAGCGATGGGGGGGTATTGGGATATGGGCAGGTTGTAGATTGCCAGGCCGCCTGCCACCATCATGACAATGGCGATCACCCAAGCGAAGACCGGACGGTCCAGGAAAAATCTCGATAGCATCACTTGCCTCCCGCTTTTACGGCCGCCGGGGCCGCTTTCCGACCTTCCCCGTTTTTCTTTGCCCCAGCCGCTTCAAAGGGAACCATTTTCACGGAAGCGCCCGGTCTCACCTTTTGCATCCCCTCGACGATCACCCGCTCGCCGGATGCCAGTCCCGATGAAACAAGCCATGCATCGCCGATGGCGCGATCCAGTGTAAGCATCCGCTGTTGCACCTTGCCCTCGGCATCCACGATCAGCGCAACGGGATCCCCCTTCGGGGTACGTGAGACGGCCTGCTGGGGAACCAGGAGGGCCTTTGGATTGACGCCCTCTTCCACCACCGCCCGGACGAACATGCCCGGCAGGAGAACGCCCTTCGGATTCGGAAAGAGAACCCGCAGAATGACCGATCCGGTCGTCGGATCTACCGTGACGTCGCGGAATTGAAGCGCTCCTTCCAAGGGATATTTGGCGTCGTCTTCAAAGAGGAGACGGACCTTGTTCCGGAGCTGCCCGTTGTTACTGAGACGGCCGTCCTCCAGGCGGCGCCGCAATCGCAGCAACTCGGTCGTGGATTGGGGCACATCCACGTACATGGGATCCAGTTGTTGAATGGTAGCCAGGGCCACCGGCTGTTGCGCCATCACCAGGGCGCCCTCCGTGAAGCCGGATCTCCCGATCCGGCCCGAGATGGGGGCCGTCACACGGGTGTACCCGAGATTGATCCGGAACGTCTCCAGTGCCGCTTCCGCCTGCTTGATGGCTGCCTCGGCCGCGGCCACCGCCGCCCGGTCGTTTTCCACCTGGGCCTCCACCACTCGGATCGTGGCCTCGGCCACGTCGGCCTCGGTCACGGCCTGGTCGCGCTCGCTAGCCGAGACAGCGCCATCCTTGGACAGCTCTTCGAAGCGCTCGCGGTTAGTCTGGGCGAATTTCGTAGTCGCCTGCTGCCGGGTTACGCCGGCAAGGCTCGCTCTCAGGGCAGCCCGCGCCCGGTCGGCATCCTTCCGCATGGCCGCAAGGTTCGCCGCTGCATTGTCGTACGCCGCCTGAAAAGGGGCGGGATCGATCTGATAGAGCGCTTGGCCGGCCTTGACATCGGCGCCTTCCGCAAATAGACGCTTCTGGATGATGCCGCCCACCTGGGGACGCACTTCAGCAACCAGATTGGCGGACGTCCGCCCGGTCAATTCTGTTGTGATCACCAACCGCTTCGGTTGCACGGTCACAACGGCCACTTCGGGTGGCCCGCTCTGTGGTGGACCGCCTGTGGTCGTCTGCCCGCAACCGCCCAGGATCAAGATTCCGGCAAGCACACCCCCGGCGGCAATTCGTTTGGCCCTGTCATAAATCTGCATGCGACACCTCTATTATTTCATTTTAGTTAAATTCGCTGTCTTCCTTTGCATTCCAGCTTCCTATAAACTCGCTGCCGTTGTCTGTTTGAAACCCTGCATCCTTCAAGGTCTTCTCCACAGCGTTGAAGATGCCCTATTACTATTTCAGCGGTAACTACTCAGCAAATGACCCCAACGCTTCGCATTAGGGTTATAAATGAAATAAACTTGAGCTTCAAGTTTCTTAGGAGGTAGATAGGCTGTAGGAGGAATCATGCGCGACCATACGAAGCTCTGATGCCTTATTTAGTCGGGCCATAATCTACCTCTTTGAAATTTTGTAACTGCTCAGAAGTCAGAATTCAGGAGTCGGAATCCAGAATAGAAGCAGCTTTTTCATTCTGTCTCCTGAATTCTGGTTCCTGGCTCCTGAATAGTTACGAAATTTTTATCCCTTCCAGGAATAAAGTGACAAATGTATTTACAACCTCTTCACGAGAGTAGTGGATTTTTTCTTTCTTCCAAAAGACTTCATTACCTATCATATACTGGACTATCATCCCCAAAAAAACTCTGGCAAGTAGAAAAGGGGGCATCTTTTTGAACGCACCTTCAGCAATTCTCTGCTCAATGTAGTCAGACAGAAACTGCACTTTTATGAGTATATGGGTCTTAAAAAAAATCTCGGAAAGCCTGTGTCCCTCAAGGATACTGAACTGAAGCAACCTCATAAAGGCAGGATCACCCTCATTCTTCTTTATGAGATAATCAGCAAGTGCTCCAAAAACCTTAGAGTCGTCTCTTTCATCCACAGCCTCATGTGGGAGAAATATGTCCTCCTTATCTCCTACCCTATCTTTTATTATAGCAGTGTAGAGATCATCCTTTGTGGAAAAATAACGGAAGATCATAGCCTCGCTTATGCCTGCCTTCTCTGCGATCTCCTTTGTGGTAATTCCCTTAAATCCTTTCTTTGAAAACAACCGTGCTGAGACCCTTACAATCTGGGATTTTCTCTTCTCTGAGCTCAGACGACGTCCGGCCATTTTGTTCTCCAATGCAAAGGCTATTACTAAGTAAGTACTTACTAATTTATTTTCGGAACTGTGTATCATTAAAGCAAGAAAAATGTCAAGAAAATTCTTGCCCTTCTCCTACATTGACAAAGAAAGGACACACGGGGCTTTTTGTCTTCTCGGAGTAGCTACTTTTTTCCAATGATCAGGGTGGTGCCAAATTCGGTGTCTTTTCTCTTAACATTGGATAGTTCTGCTTCTCCCATCCAACTTCGCACCTCAGATTCTGTGTACGTATCACCAGCCTCTGTCCCAACCAGCATATTCAGGGAAAAGAGGGTTCCAAAGGCGGGGGCGGTTCGATCGTCATCCATAATGAAATCATGTATGACGACTTGCCCTCCTGGGTTTAATGCCTTGGAGGCTTTGTGGATAAGAGCCTTATTCTGATCATAGGAATTAATGTGGACGATGGCCGAGAGAAATACCAGGTCAAAATTACTACCCAGATTATCCTTATTATAATCTCCTTCAACGGTTTCCACCTTCTCTGACAGTCCTTCCTGATCTATGTACTCTCTAGTAAGTGGGGTCACATTCGGCAGGTCAAAGACTGTCGTCAGGATACCCTCCCTGGCATGAACAAAGGCCATAGAGTATGCCCCTGATCCACCACCCACATCCAACACCCGGTAAACATTTGAAAGGTCAAGCAATGATACTACATTCGGAGCATTCCTGTGGGCACGTTCGTGCATGGCAGCAATGAAAGCAGATAGCCACTTTTCGCCCCTTTCATTCACGTCCTTGGTAATGACAGACTTTCCTTGTTGAACTGCCTCAGTAAGCGTGCTCCATGAATCCCAGAGATGGACGATGTGCATAAGACCACCCATGTATTCGGGTTTACCCTTGACCAGAAACCGAGAGGTCGAAGGGGTATTAGAAAACCGCCCTTCTCTTTTACTAAGGAAACCCATAGCGCAAAGGGCATTCAGCAGTCTGTCCGTAGGTCGAGCCTCAGTCCCGACTGCCATGGCTACCTCCTCTGAAGTCTTCTTTCCATCACCCAATGCCGAAAACAAGCCCAGCTCATAACCTGTCAGAAAGACCCTGCTCCTTTGGAAGGAGAAGGCCAGTTCCATGATTTGATCAGGAGAAGCAATCTCCTTTTCTGATTCTTTGGACATGCCCATCATATGCTCCTTGTTATTTTAACACCCCTCATATCCTTAATCAATCCCTCATCCATTTTCCTGGGGTAAATTTATTCCATTTATAAACCCTATTCAAACAACGGTATGATTTATCAATAGCAGCATTTCAACCCTATTACAAGCCCGAAGCCTATTCATGCCTCAATGCATCTATAGGGTTAAAAAGCGATGCCTTATAGGCAGGATAAAACCCGAAAAAAACCCCTACCAATCCAGAAAAACCAAAAGAGAGGAAGACAGCAAGAGGTGATACTATTGTGGGCCAACCCGCAAGAATACCCAGCGCCTTTGAACCGGATACCCCAAGAACAATCCCAGCTATCCCACCGATTAATGATAATGTAACCGCCTCGATTATAAACTGGAGCCTTATATCCCATGTCTTTGCACCAACAGACATCCGTATCCCTATTTCCCTTGTCCTTTCTGTAACCGAGACAAGCATAATATTCATAATTCCAATACCTCCAACAAGGAGAGAGATTGATGCAATGGAACCAAGCAATAGAGTCATTACCCTTGCAGACTGTTCTGCTACCTGCATCATCTGTGTGAGATTTCTGACATTGAAGTCATTCTCCTGTTTTTGACCGATGCGGTGCCTTTGTCTGAGAAGATCATTCATCTGTTTCTCTGCAGGTGCAAGGGCTTCAGTGCTCTTTGCCTTCACCATAATTATCCTTACCATTCCAGGAAATGGGGTTCCGAAGAGCTTTTTCTGTGCCGTCGTTACAGGGACATAAATGTTATCATCCTGGTCATGACCCTGTGGAGACTGACCTTTTTTTGCAAGAACACCGATAACTATAAAAGGTATCTTTTTGATACGGATAATCTGACCAATCGGGTCTATATCTCCAAAAAGTCCATCCACAACGGTCTGCCCCAATAAACACACCTTTGTAGCACTCCTGACATCCCGATCCGCAAAGGACCTGCCCGATGCAAGCGGCCAGTCCCTGACAATCAACATACTCGGGGTTGTTCCTGTTATACCTGTTGACCAATTCTGGTGTCCATAAACGACCTGTGCGACCCCGTTGAGAACCGGCGCAACATCCGAGACAGCATTGCATTCCTTCTTTATTGCATCTGCGTCACTTATAGTTAGGGTGGGTTGTGCACCTACTACCATTCTAACCCCCCCTGATGTGGTAGCTCCGGGAAGAATTATGAGGAGATTGCTTCCTATACTCGAAATCTGCTCAGATATCTTCCGGCTTGCACCTGTACCTACAGCAAGCATAGTAATAACGGCGGCCACCCCAATAATAATTCCTAACATTGTAAGGGCAGAACGCATCTTGTTCACTTTTAATGCCCTGAAGGATATTCTAAATGTTGAAGGTATATTTATCATAACAGTTCACCGTTTTCTGTTCACCGATATCTGTCTTCATGGGCACAAGCTAAGAATTGAACACAGGTAACGGTCAACGGATAACAGTTACCTTATTTCATCGCTGATAACACTTCCATCCAGGAATTTTATTATCCGTCTGCTGTACGCTGCGATATTGTCCTCATGGGTTACCAGTATTACTGTAATGTTTGATTGGGTATTCAGATCCACCAATATCTTCATTATCTCGACACTCGTCTTTGTGTCGAGATTGCCAGTCGGTTCATCTGCAAATATTATGGGGGCGTTATTTACCAACGCCCTCGCTATTGCGACCCTTTGCTGTTGTCCGCCTGAAAGCTGATTAGGATGATGGTACCCCCTGTCTTCCAGACCTACTTTTTTAAGGGCTTCTAACGCGTTCTCTTTCCTCTCCTTTGCAGATATGCCGTCATAGAGCATCGGAAGTTCAACATTTTCGAGTGCAGACATCCTGGGAAGCAGGTTGAATCCCTGAAAAACAAAACCTATTTTTTTGTTCCTTATTGCCGCCAGTTTGTCTCTATTAAGATCGCTGATATCGATATTTTCTAAAAGATACTTGCCGCTCGTCGGTTTATCAAGACATCCCAGAATATTCATAAAGGTTGATTTCCCGGACCCTGACGGTCCCATTATTCCGACAAATTCACCTTTTTCTATTGCTAATGACACACCTGTGAGTGCATTCACATCGATATCACCAAGACTGTAGACTTTCGTGATTTCCTGTGCCTCGATAATTGCCATATTAGAACATCCTTGGCCCACGCGTTCCAGAACTGCCAGTTCCGGACAGTACCTTCGTCTTTGACATAGACTCTACTATTACTTTCTGCCCCTCCCTTATCTTCCCTGCGACGAGTTCTGTATAGTTTCCGTCACTTATTCCCAAAGAAACCGGAATACGCTTTGGTTTATTCTCTTCAAGTATCCATACACCATGGCCTTTCTTGTCTGATACTGGCATACCTTTCTCTGAGGGCTTGAATCGCAAGGCAGCATTCGGGATCTTTAACACATCTCTTTTTATTGATACTATTATGGATACATTGGCAGTCATTCCTGGTTTAAGCTTTAATTCAGGATTACTTACTTTAACTACTACATCGTAGGTTACAACATTCTGAACTGTTATTGGAGCGTTCCTTACCTGCCATACCCTGCCCTTAAAAGTAATGTCTGGATAGGCATCTACAGTAAATTGAACATCCTGTCCGACTTTTAGATTCCCTATATCCGCCTCATCCACACTCGTATCAATCTGCATTTTTGTAAGGTCCTGTGCAATGCTAAACAGTGTCGGTGTCTGAAAGCTGGCAGCAACAGTCTGTCCAGCGTCCACATTCCTCGATACGACAATACCATCTACAGGGGATATTATCTTCGTATAATGAAGGTTTGTCTCTGCAAGGCTTAAGGCTGCCTCTGTCTGGGCGACCTGAGATTTTGCCACGCTTACCGAGGCGTTTGCAGTTTCATAATTTGTTTCTGCCGTATCGAGATCACTCCTCGCAATAAGACTTTTTGAGAACAGCTCCTTATTCCTGTCCATTGTCCTCTTTGCATCAACAAGTGTTGCCCCGGCTTTCTCCAGATTTGCTTTAGCCGAAAGGGAATTTGCCTTTGCCTGATTCACCTGTGCCTCAAACAGAGCCGGGTCTATCCTGGCTATTATCTTACCTTTCTTTACAGGAGAATTGAAATCCACATATAATTCTTTTATCGTGCCTGATACCTGTGTGCCCACAAGGACAGTGGTCACAGGGTTTACTGTACCTGTGGCGCTAACTGCCATTTCTATATCACCTCTGATAATCTTATCAGTCCCGAATTTCGGTTCACTTCCTCTGTCTCTGAATAAAACAAATCCAGCAATAACAATGACAATAATTATTCCGCTGATAATGATTATTTTTTTCATCGTATACCCACCGCCTTCTCAAGACTCGCCCGTGTAGCTTTATAATCATAAAGTGACTGAATATAGGCTGTCTTAGCATTGCTTAATGACACTTCTGCATCCGTTACCTCAATGGGGTTTCCTACACCTGCGGCATACCTGCCGTTTGCCATCTCAAGGTTTTCCTCTGCCTGTTTAACAGTAAGTTCTGCTGTGGGAATCCTTTCCTCTGCATCTTTGAGGTTTAAATATGCCTGCTGAACCTCAAGGACTATCCCCTGCCTTAATGCCTCTTCATTTGCTTTCAGAACGTTGAGATTTGCCGTCGCTTCCTCTACCTGGTATCCGGTTGAGAAGCCACTAAATACTGGAAATGTTATAGTCATACCAACATTCCAGCCGTCCTCCAGGGGAAACCTTTCACCAACCCGGCTGTAAGCCGCATTTCCTGACAGTGTAGGATAATAGTCTTTCTTTGATATCTGTACCGATGCCTCTGCTGCCTTTTTCTTTATGAGGATTGATCTAAGGTCGGCCCTCTGACGATATGCCATTTTCAGCATGTCTTCAAGTGTAACATCGTATCTAACAAAAGTAAGATTATCCACCAGACTGTATTCAGTGGCATCAGGCACCCCCATTGCGTTGCTAAGGATTACCCTTGTTACCCTAATGGTATTTTCAGCCTTTATCAGATTCAGTTTTGCATTACTCAAATCCACTTCTGCCTTCGTAACATCAAATTTTGGTTTTGTGCCGACTTCATAAAATCCCTTTGCCTGTTCCAGGTGTTTTTTGAATTGCCTGACAGCTTCCTCAGCAACATCCCTGTTCCTCTCTGCCTGCAATACTCCATAGTATGCCTGTTTAACATTAAAGACTATCTGATCTGATACGTTCTCGAGGTCTAAACGGGAAGAATTCAGGTTCAGCCTTTGAATCTCCACACGTGTAGTGGTTTTCCCAAAATCATAGATATTCTGCTTGAGACCAACACCGCTTGAATATTCATCGGATGAACGGCTGCTGGCGCTGGAAAAGTGAGAGGATTTACTGTAGCCTGATGACAAATCTATCTGTGGATAATAATTCGCCTTTGCCTGCCCTACCCTGCTTTGATTTATACTCACTGTATTCATCGCTGCAATAATGTTTGGCTGTTTCTTCAGCGCTATCTCTACGCATCTGTCCAGCTTAAGAGCCTCATCCTTTTTTATGATTTCATCTGCTCCCGCGTTAAAAGGAACAAAAAGAAAGAATACCAGCAATACCAAATAAAAGATTCTGGAAGATAGTTGTCTGTCGAGTAAGACTCTCATAGTATCTCATCCCCTTTATAAACCTGACCCCTCTTCAAACATAACTACTCAGATAGGCACAAAGGCACTAAAAATACGGTTTACAGTTAATAATTAACCGATAACTGGTAACTGAACTATTCTATGTGCCTTTGTCTCTTTGTGCCTCCTTTATAACATCCCCTGTACCTCGCAAGAAGAGATCCATGATTACCACTGATTTAGAAACCAGGGATACCTTCTGCGGATTGATAATCCATTGAAAAACAAATGAATTTATTATACCCAACAATGCCCAGGCCATTTCCCTTGCATCCAAATCCTTGAGATTGGATTGTTCTATACCTGTAAGCATTACTTGAGTTACAAGATCAATAAAGGAAAGATATTTTTGGCGAAGGGCTTCTCCAAAATCTTCATTTACCGTAGCCTCCAGAGACCCTCTTTCTTTAATGAATATCGCAAAGAAGTCCCTGTTATCCTGAAAAAAGGAGAGCTGGGTTTTAATCAGACTTTCGATCTTCTTAAGGCTATCTTTGAACCTGTGAACCTTGTTCCCAATGCCAGAATATAAAAGATCGAGTTTTTCAATGACCATGGTATAATAAAGGTCTTCCTTGTTCTTAAAAAATTGGTATAGCGTTCCAATAGCGAATTCCGATTCCTGAGCAATCTCCGCCATGGTAGTATTGTGGAATCCCTTGCTTGCAAATAACCTCTCTGCTGCACCAAGGATCTCAGACCTTCTTGCCTGGTACTCCCTTTTCTTCCTGCTCATCTGTTGCAATGAAATTACCTCTTTGCAATATGTATTCTAAATTTTGAATTTATGTTCATATAATATTATAATATCATTATGTCAAGATTTTTTTCTCTTTCATGGAATCATTCAAAAGGGATTTAAAAAGGATAGGGAATGGACTTTTTAGGAAGCCATAAAAGTTGATTCAGGGGAGAGTTTTTTTGGTGGCGGTGCAGGGATTTGAACCCCGGACACTGCGGATATGAGCCGCATGCTCTAACCAACTGAGCTACACCGCCTTTGATGGTTTAATACTTGTTGTTAATATCCAAACAAAAAATCTTTTATGGAATCATTAAAAGGTTTTTTGAATTTCAGACAATTGAAAAAGGGTATTTAATTCATTAACTCATAGACCAAGATATAACTCTTGTCACTTCCAAATAATGCATCACTGGAGGTTTGGATAATTCCAACCACCAATCTATCTTTCCCGTCATTATTTATATCCTTAATCTGAAAATCGGCAACATATCCAGGAATCTTTTTTGTTCTCCAATCCTCTGATAAACCCAGACCATCCCAGGTAAAACTATAAATTTCGCTGTTCTTATACATTCTGGTTCTTTCAAATAACTTTCCTGCACCTGGAATATTTTTTGCGACAACTACTGCATTTTCTCCTTTACGATTTTGAAGCAGTATCCGATTTTGAAGGTACAATCTAGTTTCAAGCCCCTCAAGGGAGTCAACCGGTTTCGTACCAGCCGGATACTTGGTTAAGAAGTTTTTTGTCCCTCCATATATTTCATCACTCTTCCACATCAACTCCCCACTATTAGAAAAAACCTTCAGGTTATCGTAATTATCGATCAGAACAATCTCCTCTTTCCCATCTTTATCAACATCAATCAAGTTGAACCCATACACTATGGCGCCTTTGGGAAGGGGGATATTTTTTTCTTCCATGTATTTGTTGTCTTTCCATACCAGTTGAGTTACACTACCGTAAAAAATACCATCCAGCCCTGCCTTTTGGCTAAGAAGCATGGAACCATTTTTAGATGTCTCAATCACCTTAAAAAAATAGTTGATGCCTGTTTCAATCTTTACAAAATCTCCTTTTTGGAACTCTATAACAAAGGAGTCCAGTCTGGTATCGACAAGGTTGGTTACAAAGATCTCTGAAATTCCATTTTTATTAATATCGGCCACATCAAGGGACAGATAGTTGTCGGATTTCTTCCCTTTAATCTTTTTTATCAATGCCAGCCTATCTTCTGAGTATCTATATATATATATGCTATTCTTGTCGATAACAACCGTTTCCTTTTTTCCATCCCCATCCACATCTCCAACAGCAATACCTTTAATCCCAAAGTCCAGCCTTTGACTCTTCCAAAATCCCTTCTTGAGACCCAGAGGATCACCAGACATTACAAATTCAGAACCGGTATCGGAAGAAGGGCCCTTCCCCTTTTTAGGGACAAGAAATTCTGACATAAAAGCAGATGCCTCTTCACTGGCAGTAGGAAGTGGAGGTGGATGTGGAGATGAATAGACAGAATAAGGTTTACCTGTAATCCTGGAATTGGCCTTCAAAGCAAACTCACTGACTTCAGGAATTACATTATCCATTCCTTTGCTTGTGGCGAATAGAGATGTAACGGATTTCTTCTCCTTCAGGTCAAACATCTTGGCATCAATACTAACACTATCTCCTATCTTAGTCAGGCTGCCCGAAATAATAAAATCCACACCAAGCTGAGTGCCGATCTTCCTTATTGCTTCTTCAGTTGTCGGACTCTCATTAATTTGAGACAGGACATCACTTACTAGTTTATTCTCAAGAACTACAACCTTACCCTCTACAGAAATCCTGGATGTAAGCATATCCAGAATCCCCTTCTTCAGATAATCCAAATTTTCCGAGCTGTTTATCTGGAATGGGAGCACAGCTACCTTCAGCATGTTGTCAGCATAAGTAAGGGAACAGAATATAAAGATAAATAATAGGATTAAGGAAGACAGTTTAATAGATCTCTGGGGCACCTTCTTCATAATTCTCCAAATCTCCCTCATCTCTCGCTTATCTCTATCAGTACTCCATAGGTTGATTTAGGGTGTAAAAAGGCTATTTTTGCCCCTCCTGCTCCCCTTCGGGGAGTTTCGTCAATCAGCTTCACACCCTTTTCTTTTAGCTCTAACAATGCCTCTTCAATGTTTTCTACCTGAAAACAGATATGCTGAATCCCCTCTCCTCTCTTTTCAATAAACCTGGCTATAGCTCCCTCTGGAGATGTGGATTCCAACAACTCCAGCTCACTGTCTCCTATTGGCATAAATACGGTAGTAGCCTTTTGCTCTTCCACGGTTTCTGATCCAACAGACTTCATGCCCAGTATATCTTCATAGAATTTCAAAGCCGGAGCACAGCTTTTCACCGCTATACCGATATGATCAATCTTCTTTATCTTCATTTGTTCTCCCTTTTCACTTCGCGAGCATTCAGCTATCAGCCGTCAGCTTTCAGCCAAAAAAACAAATCCTTTAGTCCGCCTGATGTGAATTTATTATAACATATCTTGCTGATCGCCGAGTGCTGACCGCTGGACGCTTACTTTGCTTCTACACATTGGCGTTCTTTGATATCCTTTTAGCTATTGTCTCCACTGTCTTTTTTGCTAACAGATATGGATCTTCTTTTTTGTTTACTATATCCTCCAGGCGCTGTTCAAAAAAATCCTTATTTTCTGCTATTAAACTATCGAGATACCGGTATATTTCGTATTCTATCATCTTAATTATTTCGGATCGGATCCTTTCTTTCCGTCGGCAAGCCAGCATACCGCTTTTAACCAAAAACTCTCTGTGCTCATTAATCTTTTCAACAAGGGTATCGATGCCCTGATCTTCTGTTGCTATAGTCTTAATAATGGGAGAAGTCCATTCTCTCTCAACTGAACTCAGTCCTAACATCATTTTAATTTCTGTAACCAATCTGTCAGCACCATCCCTATCTGCCTTATTTACTACAAATATATCTCCAATCTCCATAATACCGGCCTTTATTGCCTGAATATCATCACCTCCACCTGGCATTACAACGAGAATCGATATGTCAGCAGTTCTAACTATGTCCACTTCGTCTTGTCCGACCCCTACTGTCTCAATTATAACATAATCCTTACCATAGGCATCAAGGATCTTTACTGTGTCTGATGTTGCTCTGGAAAGACCACCCAGACTCCCTCTGGTAGCCATGCTGCGAATGAACACATCCTCATCACTACTCACTCCCTGCATCCTTACCCTATCCCCTAACAGTGCCCCACCTGTGAATGGACTTGTTGGATCAATAGCAATAATCCCCACAGTACAGTTCTTACGCCGAAGCTCTTTTGTAATCCTATCAGTTAGCGTGCTTTTACCCGCTCCCGGAGGTCCGGTAATACCAATTATATAGGCATTGCCGGTAAGAGGATAGATTTCTTCCATTGCCTCAACCCCACCCGGCATTTCATTTTCCACTAAAGTAATTAGCTTAGCCAAAGCTCTAACTGAGCCCTTTCGTACCTCGTCAACCAATTCCATAGTATCTCCCCAATCTATTCTGTTAATATACCAAGTATTTATCCCTGAGACAGGTTCTCTCTAATGTAGTTTATTAGTGTTTGAGAAGACATGCCAGGCCCAAAAATCTCAGAGATTCCGAGTTCTTTTAACTCAGGAACGTCGTCTTCGGGGATAATACCCCCACCTAAAACCAATATATCACCTAGACCCTTTTCTTTCAAGAGTTCCATTATCCTCGGAAACAAAAAACCATGAGCCCCTGAGAGAATACTCAACAAAATGGTATCTACATCCTCCTGAAGAGCTGCATCAACAATCTGTTCCGGGGTTTGACGAATCCCTGTGTAAATAACCTCCATCCCTGAATCTCTTAAAGCCCGAGCGATAACCTTAGCGCCTCTATCATGGCCATCCAACCCGGGTTTGGCTACCAAAACCCTAATCCTTTTATCCTGATTCATCCAGGTCCTCCTTCCCAAATCGCCCCTTTTATTGCATAGATCAAAGAACCTTTATATTACCGAGGTTCCCTCATATTCACCAAAGACTTCTCGGAGCACATCACATATCTCACCCAATGTTGCATAGGCTTTAACCGCCTCGATTATCGGAGGCATTAAATTGGCATACCCTTCAGCAGTCTTTCTTAACGCTAAGAGAGCGGATTGAACCTTTTGATTATCCCTGGCTGTTTTAAGTTCTTTGAGCTTTTTTATCTGAATAGCTCCAACCTCAGTATCAACCTTTAGTAAACCTTTGGGAAGTGGCTCCTCTACCTGGTAACTATTCATTCCTACCACCACTTTTTTCCCAGACTCCACTTCTTTTTGGTAGCGGTACGCACTCTCTTGAATCTCCTGTTGAATATAGCCCTTTTCTATAGCAGCAGCAGCTCCTCCTAATTCGTCTATCCTCTTAATATAGTCGGTTATCTTCTCCTCCATCTTTTTTGTCAGACTCTCTATATAGAAAGAACCACCCATTGGATCCACTGTGTCGGTAACCCCGATCTCATGGGCTATTATCTGCTGGGTTCTCAAGGAAAGGCGTACTGATTCCTCTGTTGGCAGTGCTAAGGCTTCATCAAAGGAGCATGAAGCCAAGGATTGAGCGCCTCCCAATACCGCTGCCAGGGTCTGAAAGGCCACCCTTACAACGTTGTTGAGGGGTTGTTGGGCAGTTAGTGCACTGCCAGCGGTCTGGGTATGAAACCGAAACATCCATGATCTGGGGTCAGAAGCCCCAAATCTTTTCTTCATAATCTTTGCCCATAACCTTCTGGCAGCCCTATATTTGGCTATCTCCTCAAAGAAGTTATTATGGGTATTGAATATCCAGGAGATTCTTGGAGCGAAGTCATCTACCCTCAACCCAGCCTTTATCCCAGCATTTACATACTCGATAGCATCTGCAAAGGTGAAGGCTATCTCCTGTACTGCCGTGGCACCGGCCTCCCTCATATGATAGCCTGCTATATTTATAGTATTCCATTTAGGTACATGTTTTGAGCAGTACTCAAATATATCGGTAATCAACCTCAGGGACGGACCCACCGGAAATATATATGTCCCTCTGACTGTATACTCCTTTAATATATCGTTTTGAATCGTGCCATTCAGCTTCTCAGTGCCTATCCCCTGTTTCTCTGCAACTGCTAAATACATTGCCAGGAGTATGGCGGCCGGGGCATTAATAGTCATAGACGTACTCAATTTATCCAAAGGGAGTCCGTTGAAAATCGTTTCCATATCAGCAAGAGAATCAACTGCTACCCCTACCTTTCCTACCTCACCCTGGGAAAGAGAATGATCCGAATCATAGCCAATCTGGGTAGGCAGATCGAATGCAACACTCAGTCCTGTCTGTCCCTGTTGAAGGAGATACTTATATCGTTTATTGGTTTCGTCTGCTGTTCCATACCCGGAGTACTGTCTCATTGTCCACAGCTTTCCAAGGTACATTGATGGATGGGGGGCTCTAGTAAAAGGATATTCACCCGGAAAGCCTATATCTTCAAGATAATTGATATCTTTGGTGTCATCCACGGTATAAAGGGGCTTAATCTCTAAACCCCAATCCGTTTCACACTTCCTGAAGGTATGCTTTCCCAGACAGTCTTTGTTCCACCTTTTTGTTTCTTCTTGTATCTTTTCTATATCCTCTTCCATTACAAACCCTCCCAGGAGGTCATCCGAAACTTATTCTGTAACTAGTATATCGTTTCATAAATAACATTGCAATGCTGTCATTTCGAGTGAAACGAGAAATCTTATTTATAACGGCTAGTTAAAAAGATCTCTCCCTTCGGTCGAGATGACATCTTAATAAAGAAACGCTCTACTAGTCAAGCAGACGCAAAGGCACAGAGTAGCAAAGACACAAATTTTTCTAGCCTATTAGCCTATAGGCTACAGGCTATTAGCCTGTTCTTTGTGCCTATGTACCTTTGCCACTTTGTGCCTGAGTAGTTACCTTATTCTATCACACCAAGAACCGTATCCGCCTGAACCGTCTGCCCCACTGATACATTTAATTCTTTTATTGTGCCAGACACAGGAGCAACCACTGGAATTTCCATCTTCATTGCCTCCAATAATGCCATCTGACTGTTCTCTTCTACCTTATCTCCAACTTTTACATCTACTGCTACTATCTTTCCCACCATGGGAACCACTACTGGCGTTCCTTTAGATTCATCAGCCACTTGAGTTTTACCTCCTCCTTTAAATTGGTTATATTAACCCTGCCTCTCTGTGAACTCTGTGAGAGATAAAGTCTCACCTTCCCACAAACCTGGGAGCCCTCTTTTCAACGAATGCTGCCATCCCTTCTTTCTGATCAGCGGTTGAAAAGGCAACCCCCATTGCATCAATGTCCCTGTATACCCCCTCCGGATCAGGAGAATCCTGAGCTTCATTAAGGGCTTGTTTAGCCAACCTTAAAGTAATCCCACTCTTTGATGCAATATTACGGGCCAAGGACTTGACCTCATCCAAAAACCTATCTGCAGGGAAGACCCTGTTTGCCAATCCAATATCCTGGGCAGTCTTTGCATCAATAGGGTCTCCAACGAAGACCAACTCCTTTGCCATCCTCATCCCAACAGCTCGGGCTAAACGATACATTCCTCCCGCACCAGGAAACACCCCTATTTTTATTTCAGGGACACCAAATTTTGCCTTTTCTGATGCAACTATAAAGTCACAGGCCAAAGCCAGTTCACACCCCCCTCCAAAGGCAATTCCATTTACTGCAGCTATCACTGGCTTAGGCATTCTCCCAAGGGCATCAAATGAATCGAACAAAGCCCTTGCCCATTCTCGGGCTTCACAAGGACCGGCATCTTTAAGCTCTTTTATGTCTGCACCAGCGGCAAATGCCCTTCCCTGACCGGTTACAATAATAACCCTCACTTCATCATCTTCCTTTAAGATTTCTGCTGCTTTTCTCAGGTCTTTACCCACTTCGGCATTGAGGGCATTCAATGCATCAGGCCTATTCAGGGTTATAACTGCTATTCCGCCCTCCTCTTTTGAAACTATTATGTTCTTATATTCCATAACACCCTCTCCTTTTTGACGTCATCCCTTACTGATTTCCATATAACAGCGGGCACAACAGCGGGCTTAAGCCCGCTGTTATATGTTCAACATCAAACCAATGAAACAACTCTATTCACCTGTGTCTAAAAAGGAAATTCCTATACGATCTAGTTACTATTGTCAAGGGGGTTTTAGAGAATTTTTTAAACGCCCAGCTCTCTGGCTATGACGATCTGCTGAATCTCTGAAGTCCCTTCAGTAATGGTTAGAAGTCTTGCATCACGCCAATGGCGCTGAATAGGATATTCCATTATGTACCCATATCCACCATGGATCTGCATGGCTTCACTGGTAACCCTTTGAGCCACTTCACTAGCGTAGAGTTTTACCATTGAGGCCTCTTTCATACAGTCTTTCCCCTGATCAAACAACCAGGACGCCCTGTATGTCAGCCACCTGGCAGCCTCAATCTCCATTGCCATCCTGGCCAGTTTGAATTTGGTTACCTGAAAATCCTTTATGGGTTTGCCAAATTGGATCCTTTCCCCAGCATATCGAATGGATGCATCCAGGGCTGCCCTTGCTACCCCGATACACCTTCCACCATAGGAAATCCTTCCACTCTTGAGGGTGGCTATCAGGTAGGGGAACCCCTTCCCTTCCTCTCCCACCAAATTATCTTTTGGGACCCTGCAGTCCTCGAATAGCAACTCTGCAGTGTCAGCCGAACGGTTGCCTACTTTCTTCAACTTTCTGGTAACAGAATAACCGGGGGTGCCTTTATCCACGATGAGTATACTCACCCCGCCTTTGGAGCCCTTGCTCTTGTCAGTATATGCAGCCACACAGATATAATCGGCAATACTTCCATTGGTGATGAATATCTTCCTGCCATTTATCACATAATGATCTCCATCCTTTACTGCCGTTGTCTGTATTGATGCTGCATCAGAGCCAGCATTGGGTTCTGTAAGGCCAAATGCCGATATCCTCTCCCCTTTAATGGCAGGGACGAGGTACTCCTGTTTCTGTTTCTCTGTTCCATGCTCAAGAATCATGGAAGTACCAAGGCTGGACTGGACAAGAAGCCCGGAACCTATCCCGGAGCACACCCGCATAAGCTCTTCTATGTAGATATTTTCAGTGAGCTTGTCTGTACCTGCAGCGCCGTACTTTTCAGGATACCTGACACATAGGAAACCCAGCTTTCCGGCCTTGGGAATTATCTCCACAGGATAGACCTCTGTCTCCTCTGCCTCTTCGACCAGTGGTCCTATCTCATTTTCAGCGAAGTTCTTTATCGCCTCCCTAAATATCCTTTGCTCCTCCGTAAACTCAAAATCCATTTCGTTCCCTCCTTAAGTATACTAAACGACAATAATAAGTAGATAAGATGAAAAATCCTAAATCCGAAACCCTAAATTTCTAAACAATATCAAAACCCTAAATTCAAATGTTCCAAACATTTTGGTCATTCGAATTTTGGA
>Ga0100400_1000106_pt1 | contig 51879 bp, 43 predicted proteins | sample CryGeymeta201524_FD_80420 | JGI IMG/M metagenome (GOLD analysis project Ga0100400, IMG submission 80420) | Groundwater microbial communities from Crystal Geyser aquifers in Utah, USA - Crystal Geyser metaG 2015-24 | ecosystem: Environmental > Aquatic > Deep subsurface > Groundwater | place: USA... | reverse complement strand
GTGATGATCGGCTCACTGACATGCGATGCCCATGCAGCCGGCGGCAAACCCCCGCCCGCGTCGGGCTCGATCATGCTGGCTTGCGCTTTGCCGCCGCGCACCTCCTGCTGCGTCGGCCCGTGCTGCCACTGTATCAGCACGCCGGCGGTTTCGCTTTGCTGTTCGGCGAAGTGTGCGATGCGTTGCAGCACGTCGGCAACCGGCGCCTCGGCCATGATCAGGGCCAGGATGTCGGCATAATGCCGCTGCCACTGTTCTGCACGCTTGCGTGCACTGATGTCCTGCATCACGCTCAGTGCATAGTCGTGGCCGGCGATCGACACCATGGCGCCGCTGTACAGTACCGGCACGATGTCGCCATCGTGCCGGTGCAGCGTGGTTTCGAAATCACGCACGCTGCCATCGGCATGCAACGTCGCCAGATACGTTTGGCGCTCCGCTGCGTCCGTCCAGATGCCCAGCTCGATCGCGGTCTTGCCGAGCAACTGCTCATGGGGCAAGGCAAATACATCGCGCGCAGCCTTGTTGGCTTCCACCAAGCGGCCACCGGGGATCGCAAAAAGCCCGATTGCATTCGGGCTTTCCTCGAATACCGCACGAAACTTTTCCTCGCTGTCGCGCATCGCCGCTGCGGTGCGTTTGCGCTCGATGGCGGCGGCCACCTGGGTGCTGACAAATTGCAATAGTGCCTTGTCGCTTTCACTGAAGCGAATCGCCGGATCGTAACTCTGCACCGCCAGCACACCGATCGTACGTGACTGCACCTGCATGGGCACGCCCAACCATTCCACCGGCGCGGTGCCGACCATCACGCCGCCGAACTTTTCGGCATCATGCGGCGTATCCGGGTGCAGCAGCATCGACTTGCCGGAGCGCAGCACCACGGCGGTCAGGCTGATCTCATCCAGCCTCTGCGGCTCGGGCGGCGGATCATGGCCATCGATGAAGTACGGGAAACTGACGATATCAGTGACGCCGTCGTACAACGCAACGTAAAAGTTCTGTGCCGGCAGCAACCCGCTGATGATCTGGTGGATCCGCCGATACAAGTCATCCATGTCGCTGGCGGCATGCGCCGCTTCGGAAATGTGCAGCAACGCCGCCTGCAACGCCTGCGCACGCTTTCGTTCAGTGATGTCCTGCACGGTGGACTGGGTGCCGATCAGGCGACCATCCTCGACCACCGTCGACACGTGCACCTCGGCCCAGAATTGCGAGCCATCCTTGCGTAACGCCTGGTATTCGAATGTGTCCACAACCGCTTCGCCAGCCATCCGCTGCCGGTGCCGGTGCCGCCCCAGATCACGCCATTGCGGTGCACTGAACTCGGAGAAGTGCCGGCCGATCACCTCATCGCGGGTATAGCCGTACAGCGCCAGGAAGCGATCGTTGACGTACCGCACGTGACCGTGCACATCATCGATCATCAGGGCATCGCTGATATTCTCGACCAAGCGCCGATAACGCTGCTCGGTGAGCGTGTTTTCGCGTTGCAGTTCCAGTTCACGCCAGACCGCGGAATAGCTGCGCTGCCGCCACAGAATGGCCGCGCCCAGCAACGCCGCCAACGCCAGCACGCCGATCAATGCCGACAGCAACGCCACGCGCGCGCGCACCGGCGCATAAATCTCCGCGCGATCGACCTTGGCGACCAGGAACCACGGGGTGTTGGCAACCCGGCGTACCGCCGCCAACACCGGCTCACCGCGATAATCCAATCCTTCCGCCAGCGGCGAGTCCCGCGTCACCGCCAACAACGCCGGCACCCCCAGCTTTCCAGACAGCGGCAAGCGCAGGGTCAACGCGGCACCCGAACGATGGCGCAATTCGTTCAGGTACAACACCGCATCGCCGTCCTTGCGCACCAACAAGCTCTCGGCGCTGGCACTGGGCATCGGCCAGGATTGCACCATTGGATACAGGTACTGGCTCGGATCGATGCGCAACACCAACACGCAATCGGCCCGCTCGGACGTGCTGCTGGACAGCCGCAGCGGCACCGCGAGGTCCAACGCAATGCCGCCCGTCAGTGGATCGCGGTACAGGTCATCGATCCGTACACGGTGTGCGCGCAGTGCGTGTTCCAGATCGCGCAACACCGGTGCAGTTGCCGGCAAGGCGGTGCCGGTGCTCAGGCGCACCGCACCGTGCGGGTCGATCAGCGACACCGACGCATAACCATTGGCACGCGCCATCGAACGCAGCCACTGGGTCACATCGGCGTGCTGCTGCGGGCTGCTGCTGCCTTGCAATAACGCCTGAATCTCAACCCGCGCAACCGTGGGATCGAGCAGCAATTGCGCTGTCAGCACATGGCTTTGGTACCAGGCCGCAATGCTTTGCACCTTGAGGTCGGCCACGGTCGCCAGATCGGCGTGCGCCACCCGCCGTGCCTGGCTGGCTTCGCGGTCCACGTAGTAATAGCCGACAGCCAGCAGCAGCCCCACCAGGATCAGCGCCAGCACGATGAATCCCGCCACCCCTGAGTGACGCGCACGCACAACGGTGTTAACAGGCAAGACGAACACATTGGCCGGCCAGGTGTCCAGGCCCGCCTCGCAGATCAGGCGCAGGGCAAGTGCCGCAAAAGCCACGATTGCCAACAACGGCACCAGATCGAACACGTTGCGTACCACCAGACACAAAAACGCCGCCAGCAACGCGCTGACCAGTGCCAGCAGGGCCAGAATCGCGGAAGCCTGACGCCAGCGCCGGCTGACACGCGGCAGGCGCCATTGCAGTGCTTGCGCGAGCAGCGTTGTCGCGACGATGATCGCCGCCAAGCCGAGGTAGAGCGTGCCATGCGCGACGCCTTGCGCATCGGCCACGGTAGCCGGCCATGGCACGACGAAATGCGCTACGACGGCCCAGCCCAAGGCAATGATCGCCGCGCTTGCGGCAAGCACCACCGCGCTGGCGATGGCGCGGCGGGTTGTGTCGCCCTGGCGTCGCAGCGCAAGCCACAGTCGCGCCACTACCACCGCGAGCAACACGACGTTGGCAGCCATGATCAGCACTGTTGGCAGCATCACGCCATGGCGCAGCAACGCGTACCCGGACGCGGCCGTGGCGAGCAACGCCAAGCCCAGGGTCACCGCATGGCAGAACGCCTCCCAGCGCCGCATCTGCTACCCCCGTCGTCAACGGGATCAGCATAGAGCAGTCTGCGGCCGCGTGCCATGCGCGGCTTTGCCACGCCTTTGGCCGGAGCTTACGGTACCGGCGTCACTGCCACCCGCACCCGCAGCCGATCGCCGGGATCGAACGTGGTACGGGTGTCGTACAGCTCGCCGCCCCAGCGATAGGTTACGTCGTACCACTGCACACTTTGTTCACGACGATAGCGGGTCTGTTCACGGCAAACCTCGCGATAGCTCACCACGCTGCGCGTTACCGCTGGCGGCGGGTAACCCCGATAACGGCGGGCCTGGCTGTCGGCCACCAGCGCATCGCCAAGCACCGCGCCGAAAAACGTTGCCGCCGCCTTGCCACTGCCGCTGCCGATCTGGTTGCCGAGCAGGCCACCGGCGATCGTGCCGAGCACACGCTCGCTGGCGCCGCCGGGGTAGCCGTAGCCGGCGCCGCTGGCATAGCCGAACGCATAGCTGGTGCTGCCGCCAGCGTAGCCGTGGCGGCCATGACCGCGGCCGCGGCCGTAGCCATGGCCACGATGATGGCCAGCGCTGATGCCGATCGCATAATTCGGTGCGTAACCACCACCGTAATACGGCTCGGGCTCGCCATAAACGGTTTCCTGGACCGGCTCCTGCCAGCAACTGCGCGCGGTCACCGGGGTACTGATCACCGCCTGCACCGGCTGTACCCGAACCACCTCGGCCAGCACGTAGTGGCCGGCGTGCTGGCCATGTGCGGTCCATGGCGCAAGCAGCGTGGTCGCAACCAGCCATTTGATTCGGGTCATGGTGTGGCTCCGCTTGAACGGGTTTGATGCTCCACCGTGGGCCATGAAAAGCGGCTGAATCGGTCTGGCCAGTGGCCAGCAGGGTCAGCAAGCGCTCAGACTTGACCCGGCGAGCACACGCTGCAACGCTTGCAGCACACTCCAGAGGAGCACCTGCCATGACTGCCCGCTGTGAACAGATCCGCAACCTGGCATTGGCCGGCCACCCCGGCGCGGGCAAGACCACGCTGTTCGAGGCGCTGTTGCATGGCGCTGGCGCGATTGCCAGCGCGGGCAGCATCGAGCGCGGCAGCACGGTATCGGATTTCGATCCGATGGAACACGCCAGCGGCCACTCGCTGAACAGCGCCATCGCTTCGTGCCGAGTTGCTGATCGTCAGATCAACCTGATCGATACGCCGGGCCATCCCGATTTTCGTGGCCCGACGTTATCGGCGCTGGCAGCGGTGGAAACCCTGGGCGTGGTGGTCAACGCCAGCACCGGCATCGAACACGGCACCCGCCGACTGATGGAATACGGCAAGCAACGCGGTCTGGCGCGCATGCTGATCGTCAACCGCATCGACGCTGGCGGCGATTTTCCGGCGTTGATCGCGCAATTGCGCGCCAGCTTCGGTGCGCAATGCCTGCCGCTCAACCTGCCCAGCCGCGATGGCAGTGCCGTGGTCGATTGCTTTTTCCACGCTGACGGGGCGTGCGACAGCGCCGATGTTGCCACCGCCCACCAACAGATCATCGATCAAGTGGTGGAGATCAACGAACCGGTGATGAATCACTACCTGGAGGACGGCGAAACCGCGCTGTCCGGGCAAGAGCTGCATGACGCCTTCGAGCAATGCCTGCGCGAAGGCCATCTGGTGCCGATCTGTTTCGTCAGCGCGCGCAGCGGCGTTGGCGTGACCGAGTTGTTGACGATTATTGATCGCCTGCTGCCCAATCCGGGCGAGGGCAACCCGCCGCCTTTCATCAAGAGCAGCGGCGCCAATGCCGCGCCGGTCATCGCGCGGCCCGACCCCGAAGCGCATGTCATTGCCGACGTGTTCAAGATCGTCAACGACCCCTTCGTCGGCAAACTCAGTGTGTTCCGCATTTATCAGGGCACGGTGCGTCGCGACAGCCAGTTGTTCATTGACGACGGCAAAAAGCCGTTCAAGGTGAGCCATTTGTTTCGCATGCAGGGCAAGGAGCATGTCGAAATCGAATGCGCGCTCGCCGGCGATATCGCGGCGGTCGCCAAAGTCGAGGACATCCACTTCGACGCGATATTGCACGATTCACACGCCGAGGATCACATCCATCTCAAGCCGCTGGATTATCCCAAACCGATGTTTGGGCTGGCGATCCAGGCCGCCACCCGCGGTCAGGAACAGAAATTGGCCACCGCCCTGCAAAAGCTGGCCGAAGAAGACCCCTGCTTTCAGATCGAGCACCACGCCGAGCTCAACGAAACCGTAATCCGCGGGCTGGGTGAACTGCATCTGCGGGTGATGCTGGAGCGTATCGAGCAACGTTATGGCGTTGCGGTGATTACCCGGCCACCGCGCATCGCCTACCGCGAAACCCTTGCCATCACCGCCGAGGGGCATTATCGGCACAAGAAGCAAACCGGTGGCGCCGGCCAGTTTGGCGAAGTCTTTCTGCGCGTCGAACCGCTACCGCGCGGCGCTGGCATCGAGTTTGTCGATGCGGTCAAAGGTGGCACCATCCCCGGCCAGTTCATCCCGGCCGTGGAAAAAGGCGTGCGTCAGGCGATTGGCCAAGGGGTCATCGCCGGCTACCCGATCCAGGACGTGCGCGTGGTGGTGCACGACGGCAAATACCACCCGGTCGACTCGAAGGAAATCGCCTTTGTCACCGCCGGCCGCAAGGCGTTCATCGATGCCATGGGCAAGGGCCAGCCGCAGTTGCTCGAACCGATCGTGGAACTGCACGTGGTGGTGCCGGAAAGCCAGACCGGCGACATTACCGGCAGCCTGGCCAGCAAGCGCGCACGCATCCATGGCACCGATGCCAGCGGCAGCGGCGAAATCCAGATCCATGCACAGGTGCCGCTATCGGAAATTACCGGCTTTGCCACCGAGTTGAAAAGCGCCAGTGCTGGGCGTGGCCGTTACGACATCGAGTTCAGCCATTACGATGTGGCACCAGCCGCCGTGCAAAAATCACTGGCCGATGCCTTCAAACCGCGCGCCGAGGAGGATTGATTGCCAAGCACGACCGCGCATTGAATCCTCGCGTTGGCCATGCACCGGACGCCGCGTCGCAAAGCAAACCTTGAGGTTCGCCGTGCCACAATCGGTGGCAACGCACCAACCCGGTTTGCTCGCTCGCCATGACCACCCCTGCACTGTCCCGTGTGCGTGCTGCCACGCCCGCGCCATCGATCGTTGCCCTCACCGCGCTGCTGGTGCTGGCCACATCGAGCATCACCCGCCTTGGTCTGCTGGCGTGGACCGCCAACGAGGTGCCCTGGTCACTGTGGCCCGGCATTTTTGCACGCGGCCTGTATTTTGATCTGGCTACCCTGGGCTTTGCGTTGCCGCTGGTGCTGCTCTATCAGGCACTGCTGCCGAACCGGCTGCGGCGCAGCCAACTGCACCGGCTCGCGCGCGTTCTGTGGCTGTGGTTGCTGCTCGCTGGCGCGCTCTTCATCGCTCTGGCCGAGGCCACGTTTTGGCAGGAGTTCTCCACCCGTTTCAACTTCATTGCGGTCGATTACCTGATCTATACGCACGAGGTGATCGGCAACATCCGCGAGTCCTATCCGCTCGGCTGGCTGCTGACCGCCATCGTGTTGCTTGCTGGCGGGTTGCTGCGGGCGCTGCGCAAGCACTTGGCCAGCCTCGATCAACGCGCCACGAACGGGCACGCACGCCTGGCAATGCTGGCAGTGGCGGTGCTGTTGCCGCTGCTGAGCTACCGAATCGCTGATCTCGATCAGATGCGCTGGAGCGGCAATGCCTTCGCCGACGAGTTATCCGGCAATGGGGTGTTTACCTTTGCCGCGGCGGCACGCCGCAATGACCTGAGCTACACGCGTTTCTATGCCACCCTGCCACAGGCGCAGGCCGACGCCATCCTCGCCAACCTTGGCCTGCGGCGTACGCCGTTGGCAGCATCCGAACAGCCGCCGTCGACACCGATGCCAGCCACCGCCACACCGTTTCGCCGACCACCAAAAAACCTGGTGCTGATTTCGGTGGAAAGCCTGTCCGCACGGTTCCTCGGCCGCTACGGCAACAACGCCAACCTCACCCCCCATCTCGACCGCCTCGCCGCCCAGGGCTTGGTATTCGAGCGCGTCTTCGCAACCGGCACCCGCACCGTGCGCGGGCTGGAAGCGCTGTCGCTCGGCATACCACCGCTGCCGGGGCAATCGGTCGTGCGCCGGCCCGGCAACGACCATTTGCTCACGCTCGGCAGCGTGCTGGCACAGCAGGGCATCACGCCGTATTTCATCTATGGCGGCTACGGCTATTTCGACAACATGAATGGCTATTTTCGTGGCAATGGCTACCGCGTGATCGATCGCACCGATTTCCCCGCAGCGAGCATCCCCTACGAAAACATCTGGGGTGTGGCGGATGAGGCGCTGTACGACAACGCCTTGCGGCAACTGGATCACGATGCCGCCAACAACCAGGCGTTTTTCGCGCATGTGATGACCACCAGCAACCACCGCCCGTTCACCTATCCCGACGGCCGCATCGACATCCCCTCACCGGGTGAGCGCGAGGGTGCGGTCAAGTACACGGACTACGCCATTGGTCGCTTCATCGCGCAGGCCCGCGCCAAGCCCTGGTTCAAGGACACTTTGTTCGTGATCGTTGCCGATCACTGTTCCTCGGTCGCCGGGCGGGTGCAACTGCCGGTCGAGAAGTACCATATCCCGCTGATCCTCTATGCACCGGACCTGCTCGCAGCCGGCGTCAACGACCGCCTGATGAGCCAGATCGACATCGTGCCAACCCTGCTCGATGCCATGGGCAGCACCGGTGGCGACGCGTTTTTCGGGCGTTCGATCTGGCGCACCAGCGCCAACGACGAGCGCGCGTTCATCGCCAATTATCAGGAACTGGGCTACCTGAAACACAATGTGCTCACCGTGTTGGCGCCCAAACAGCGGGTTGAAGCCTTTGCCGTGGATCCGTTGAGCTACGACAGCACGCCGATCGCGGTTGATCCCACCTTGCGCGATGAAGCAATCGCCTGGTACCAGACCAGCGCCGTGGCGTTCAGCCAGGGCGCGTTGCGCTTCCCGGCTAGCGCCGAGCCGATCACGCCATAACGCAAATCGCATTGCGCGCCGCAGACAGACGGCACGCAATTGCGGTTATCGTGCAAGACCAACCGGGCGAGGGCTTCAACCATGCGTCGCGCCTGGCCTTTCCACCGTACTCGCACGCGATAGCGCACGCCGGCCGCGCAAGCGCCACAGCCACTGACGCGAACGCCGTCGAGTCGCGCTACAACGCATCCAGTTGCGCCAGATAGTGCTCGGCCTGCGCCAGTGTGGCCGCGCGCTCGTCGGCCGCCATCTTCAGCCAACTGCGATAAGTCATGCCCAGGCGCGGATTGCGGCCGAGCAGCGGCTCGTGGCGCACATGGAAATGCCAGTACAGGCTGTTGAATGGGCACGCGCGCTCGCCATGGCGCAGCGCATGGCGGTAGTGGCAGCCGTTGCAGTAGTCCGACTGACGGTGGATATAGGCCGCCGAACCGGCGTAAGGCTTGCTGCCCACGATGCCGCCGTCAGCGAACTGGCTCATACCGCGCGTGTTGGGCAACTGCACCCATTCGAACGCATCGACATAGATGCCCAGATACCAACGATCCACCGCGTCCGGATGGCAGCCGGCCAGCAGCGCGAAGTTTCCGGTCAGCATCAAACGCTGAATATGGTGCGCGTAACCCGACTCCAGCGATTGCCCGATTGCCGCCCGCAGGCACGCCAGTTTGGTGTCGCCGGTCCAAAACCACGCCGGCAGTGGTCGGCGCGCATCGAGCGTGTTGAGGCTGCCATAAGCGGGCATGCGCGCCCAATAGATGCCACGGATGAACTCACGCCAGCCGAGTATCTGGCGCACAAACCCTTCACAGGCGGCGAGGCTGACATCGCCGTTGGCAAACGCCGTGACAGCCGCGGCAATCACCTCACGCGGGTGCAGCATCTTGGTGTTCAGCGCAAACGACAGCCCGGCATGGAACAGCGTCTGCGAGCGCATGCTCATGGCATCCTGAAAGCGACCAAAATGCGGCAGCCGCCGCACAACAAAATCGGCCAGCCATGTCGTTGCCTCGCGCCGCGACAGTGGCCAGGCAAATGCCGCAGCCGCCGGCTCACCCATGGTCTGCACACCAGCGTCCACAATTTCCTGCCATAGCGCGCGCAGGTCATGCTTCTGCCACGGCCAATCCGGCGCGGGCGGATCACCCGGCCACTTTTCGCGGTTTTCGCCATCGTAGTTCCAGCGCCCGCCAAGCGGCTCGCCATCCGGTTCGAGCAGAATCTGGTAACGCCGACGCATCTGGCGATAAAAAAACTCCATGCGCGGCACTTTTTTCTGAAAACGATTGATCAGCTCAGCGCGCTCCAGCAAAAAATGCTCCGCGCTGACCACCGCCTGCGGCAACCCGCAGCGATCGAACGCAGCAACCAGCAGCCGCTCCAACCGCCACTCGTCGGCTTGCATCCGTTCCAACCGGGTGATGCCGAACGTTGCGATCAGCCAGTCAAGGTTGGCGGCAAAATCCTGGCGGTTGCGCGCATCGCCAATACGCACATATTCCACCCGGTGCCCTGCCTGCGCCAGCGCCTGCGCAAAGCCGCGCATCGCCGCGAACACTGCCAGCACTTTCTGCGCGTGATGGCACACGTAATCGGTTTCGCTGCGCACCTCCATCAACACATAAAGCACATCGCCACGCACCTCACGCAGCCATGAATGGCGCACATTGAGTTGATCGCCAAGGAACAAGCGCAAACACGTCATCGCCGATTCTCGCCGCCATGCCATCGCTGCGGGCGCGTACGTCGGCAGCGCTCACTGCAATAACGCACCTGCTCCCATACCAGCGCCCATTTTCTGCGCCATGCAAACGGCCGCTGGCAGGCGGCGCAGATCTTGCTCGGCAGGAATGGCTTGCGGTGCATCCGCACACGGTAGTTGCGACGACGACAAAGCGGCGTGACGAATGGCAAACCGCGCCCAGCAACCGATCGCGCACGAGCATGTTGTTTCGACCCTAACCGAGGCGCATGAGAGCCGGCGAGATCGCGCAGGTTCGATGCACGATGTCGCACCCTGACATCGGCGTCGGTTCCAGATCACTAGCGATGATCTGAACAAGTCCGTCCTGGACTTTTCAGGCGCGCCGAGTCCGGCATATGTCCGGACCCGGCACCGCCGGATCAATCACGCACGTAGTTGATCCGCGTGCAGGCCGTGTTGCTCACGGACTGCGCCTCATGATGGTCTTGCGCCACGCTCACGCTGCCTTCAACCCGTTGTGCTTGCGTGCAGCAACCGCAATCCGCCGCGCTTGCAGCGGTTTTCGCGCCGCTACGGGGATCACGGCGCGGCGCGACAAGCGTTGCCGCAGCCAGAGCCGCACCGTGTGCCGGTGCAGTGTGCATTGCGCCAGCAGCGGCGCGGCGATCAGCCAGTACCACAGCCAGCCGATGGCGGTGCTGTAACCGCGCGCGCTGGGGATTGCCACGCTCAGCAGCACGCCGAGCGCCAGCCATTGCCAGCACAGGCGGGTGAGGAGCGGGTTGAGCGGATGGTTGCGGCGCAGTGGTATCAGGCGAGGCATGGTGTCGGCTCCAGTGGCTGGGTTCGGCTGCATTGTGCCAAGTGCGTGTCTCAGCCGATGAGACGCGCGCGTTGACGCGCCATGCACTGGTGGTACCTGATACTTCAGCCCTGCCACTACGGGTCTGCCGCCATGTCCTTGCCACTTCGTTTCGCGTTCTGCCTCGCGCTGTCGCCGCTGTTGCTATCTGGCTGCGCGGCAACGGCCGCGCGCGATCAGCCGCCGCTCACCAGCACGGCAGTGATTGATCTACCGCGCTTCATGGGGGCGTGGCATGTGATCGCGCATATTCCGTATTGGCCGGAGCGCGGCAAGGTGGCCAGCCGCGACGAGTACCGTTTGCGCGCTGATGGCCGCATCGACAACGATTTTGTGTTCCGCACATCGTTTGCCGCGCCGGAACGCCGCTGGCACGGCACTTCGCGCGTGCTGCCCGGCTCCAACGGTGCCCATTGGCAGGTTCAGTTCATCTGGCCATTCAAGGCCGATCTACTGGTGCTGGAAGTGGACCCGGACTATCGCTGGGCACTGCTGGGGCATCCGCAGCGCAAGTACGCGTGGATTTTTGCGCGTGAGCCCCGCATGGACGATGCCACCCTCGATGCCTTGCGTGAACGGTTCTCACGCTATGGCTACGCGCCAACACAGTTGCTGCGGGTACCGCAATTTGCCGATCAGGTGGATACCCTGCGCTGAGCAACCCCGGCTCGGTCGGCTGCGTCGGCATCGCCGTTTTGCTGCGCCAGCGCGGTCAACGCATGCTCGGCCGCAGCCCGGCCGACATCGATCAATTCCGTGGCTCGCCAGAACTCGTAAAACGCGCAGGTATCATGCGATACCCGCACCAGCAAATCCGGGGGATCGAGCGCAAGCTGCATGCGCGCGATCTGTGCCTGCATGGTGTCGAGTGCCTGCGACATCAGGTCAACAATACCCGGCTGCGAGATGGCAGGCTTGCTGCGTTTTTCGATGAAGCCATCGAGAAAACCGCCGATACGCTCGCGCAGGCTGTCGGATTGCGTTGCGTCGTTGCCAGCAGGCTTGTTGTCGGTTGTGGTGGCTGGCTGGGCGGTGCCGTTTTCGGCAGGGTGCATGTGTGCGTTCAGATCGACCGCCACCACCCAATCGGCGGGGGTCATGCGCGTTGCTGCCATCGGCATCGGCGACAACAGGCCACCATCGACCAGCTCGCGTCCGTTGATCTGATACGGAGTGAACACCATCGGGATGGCGATCGAGGCACGAATCGCATCAAACAGCGGTCCGCGCTGCAGCCACACTTCGCGCTGACGCTGCACATCGGTGGCAACGGCGGTGAACGGGATCGACAGCGTTTCGATCTGGTAACTACCAATCAGATCGCGCAATACCGCTATCACGCGATCGCCCTTGAACAAGCCCGGATGGCCGAACGCAAAATCGAGCAGGCGCACCACATCGCTGCGTTGCAACGCGCTGGCCCAACGCGTGTATTCATCCAGCCGCCCAGCCGCGTAGATACCACCGACCAGCGCGCCCATCGAGGAACCGGCGACCGCGACGATCTCATGGCCATGCTCGCGCAGCACATCGATCACGCCGATATGCGCCAGGCCACGCGCGCCGCCCGCACCCAACACCAGCGCGATCCGTTTGCCGCGGCGCTCAGTGCTCATACGCGCCCAGCGCCAATTGCAGCAAGCTGCGAATCTGGGCACGCAGCGCCGGCGGTGCCACCACCTCGGCATCGGCGCCATAACGCAGCACATCCATCAACAGCTCACGCGCGTTGCTGTAAGGCAGCTTGAGCTCATAGCGGCCGTCGGGCAAAAACCGGCCCTGCTGGTTGGAGTGCCAATGCTCGTCGGCCACCCAGCGTGCCGCCTTGGCGCTGAACAGCACGGTGGCGGTGGCTTTGGGCGTGCCGGAAAAAATACCGTAGCTCGATGCCAGGTGCTGGTTGAGTTCCTGGTCGGGCAGATCGTGCGCGTTGGTAGCGAGCATGTGGGCGGCGCTGATCCGATCGACGGCAAAGCTGCGCAAGGCCTCGCGCTCGTGATCAAAGGCATCCAGATACCAGTTGTCGCGGTAGTGCGTCAGCCGCTGCGGCGATACGCTGCGCTTGCTGGCGGCGTCGGTGGAACGCGCACGGTAGTCGAAGTTCAGGCGCTTGCGTTCGAGCACGGCGGTGGCCACCGTGCGAAACGCGTGTTCATCCAGCCGCCGCGTACCCGTGGCGATCACCCGCACCCGCTCCATCGGCCAGCGTTTGCCGCCCGCCTGTTGTGCCAACAAGGCATCGATGCGGCCCTTGAGCGGTGCCAGTGCGCTGCCCAGCACATCCGGCCCGGTGCGCGTCAACAATTGGTGCGTTGCGAGCAGCGCATGCAGTTCTTCCGGGCTCAGCCACAACCCGGGCAGCTCGAAGCGCTCGGCCTCGTCACCGCGATAGCTGACCCGGCCATCGCCGTCGGCGTCCAGTGGCGCGCCCAGCGCGTCGCGCAAAAACGCGATGTCGCGATACAGGGTGGCGCGCGAGGCACCGGTCTCGTCGAGCAAGCACGCCAACGACACCGGGTGCCGTGCGCTCTTGAGCACGCGATGAATGGCGAGGATGCGTTCGTAACGTTCCATGGGCTGGTCAACCGGGTGGTGCGCGCACGTCAAAAGCCCACTTGCAACAACAGCAACGTCTCGCCGCGATTGCGGCCTTCGCTGCCGGCATTGGACAGGTGCCGAACCGACAGACCGACACGTTGGTAATGCCAGCCGAGCGCCGACTGAAACTGCACGTGGCCGGAGAGAACATCGGTATCGCGGTCATTGAGCGCCACACCGACACTGGCGTAGAAGGTGTCGCTGAAATTGTAGCGCTTGCTGGCCGCGACAAGGAATTGGTCAGGAACCGAGCCGTGGTCAATCGCGCCGCGACCGTTGATGTAACCGGCCATCAGTTCCCACGGAAAGCGCTCTTGTGCGGTGACGTAGCTCACCGTGGTCAGCCAGGTTGGCTCGCCATCGATTTTCTGCGTGCCACCAACACCTACCTCCCAGCCGGCATGGGCCGGGCCGGCGAGCAGCGCGCCAACAACCAGCGCCGCCCCTGGCGTTGCCATCTTGTGCATGGATTCCCCTGTATCTGAGTCATGTCAGTTGCAAACCAGCGCCGATCATACCTGTTCAGCCGCACCGCGCCGAGCGCCGGAACGGCAATGCGACGAGCGCGGGATCATTGCCAGCCGAACCAAGTCTGAATATCGGCATGCAGTCGTTGTTGCTGGTTAATCGTCGGTTCGACAACCGACACCAATACTGCACGTACCCATCGCCGCGATGGGGCTTCCCCCAACAGAAACACTTGACAAGGATGCAATGCATGAAAGTCGGTTTGATCACCCTGGCCCTGGCGGCCGCACTGCCGTTCGCTGCAAACGCGGATGAGCTGAGCTACAACTACCTCGAAGCGGGCTATACGCTGTTCAACAACACCCCGAACCTGGATGCTGAGGGTCCGACGTTGAATGGCTCGTACGCGATCAACGACAATTTCCATGTGTTTGGTGGTTACAGCAAGCTCAACTTCGATAACACGCCGGTTGATCTCGACCTGTGGAACATCGGTCTGGGCTATCGCTATGGCCTGAATGCAAACAGCGATCTGCTGGTTCGTGCCGCCTATGAAAAGGCCAACCTGGATCACGGCTTGGTTGATCCGGATATCTGGCGCGCCGAAGCGGGTGTGCGCAGCGTGCTGGCGGATCGCCTGGAAGGCTGGGCGTTGGCCGGTTACGAGGATACCGATATCACCAGCGGCGATGTGTACGGCAAGATTGGGCTGCAATACAAGTTCACCAAGGCATGGGGCCTGGTGGCTGAAGCCAAGTTCATCAGCGGCGATGAGCAGTACTTCATCGGCCCGCGCCTGAGCTTCTGATCGCGCAAGCAGCGGGAAACCAAAAAGCCCGGCTTCGGCCGGGCTTTTTTTGCCTGCATCGCTGCTAGCGAAACAAGCCGTCCGGATACTCGGGCTTTTGCTCGCGCGCGAGCAGCATCTGCAAGCCTTCGGCCGGGGTGATGGTTTCGTGCAATACCTGCTGCACCAGTGCCGATATCGGCAGGTCCAGGCCATGGCGTTCGGCCAGCCGCATCACCTCATCGACGGTCTGCACGCTTTCCACCACTTGGCCGATTGCAGCCACCGCCGCAGCTACCGATTGGCCTTGGCCAAGGGCGAGGCCCAGACGCCGGTTGCGCGACAGATCGCCGGTGCAGGTCAGCACCAGGTCGCCGAGCCCGGCCAGCCCAATCAGGGTCTCGGCGCGGCCACCGAGGGCGACGTTCAAGCGCAGCATTTCGTTGAGACCGCGGGTAATCAGGCCGGCGCGTGCGTTCAGGCCCAGCGCCATGCCGTCGGCAACGCCGGTGGCGACCGCGAGCACATTTTTCATCGCGCCACCCAGTTCCGCGCCAAGCATGTCGTTGCCGGTGTAAGCACGGAAGGTGGGGCCATGCAGCGCCTCTGCCACCTGCGTGGCGAACGCATCATCGCGCGCATGCACGGTCACCGCGGTGGGCAGGCCTTGTGCCACCTCGCGTGCGAACGACGGGCCGGTTATCACCGCCAGTGGCATCGCCGCACCGATGTGGTCGTGGGCGACTTCATGCAAAAACCGCCCCGAGCCGGGCTCGAAGCCCTTGCTGGCCCAGGCAATACCACTCAGCGCCGGACGCAACGTCGCCAGCGTGCGCAAGGTGTCGGCGAAGGCGTGGCTCGGTACCGCGACCAGCAGCCAGTGCGCGCCAGCGATGGCATCGGCCATGTCGGCGACAGCGCGCAGGTTGCCCGGCAACGCGATGCCGGGCAGATAGCGCGGGTTTTCGTGCTGCTGCGCGATCGCCTGCATGTGCGCCGCATCGCGGCCCCACAGGCAGACATCGTGGCCGTTGCGGGCCAGCAACATGGCAAGCGCCGTGCCCCACGAGCCGGCACCCAGCACGGCAACCCGCAACACGGCCTTGTCCATGCGCGATCAGGCTTTATCGCTGTCGCTCGCCTGCTCGAAACTGGCATCGACGGCATCGGCCGCCGGCTGCTGTGCCTCGCTGCGACGGCGCAGTTGTTCGGCATACAGCGCGTCGAAATTGATCGGCTGCAGCAGGTACGGCGGGAAGCCACCGGCCTGCACCAGCTCGCTGATCGCCTGACGGCCAAACGGGAACAGGGTGTTCGGGCAGTAGATGCCGAGCATCATGTCCTGGGTACGGGCATCGAAGCCGCTGAACGCAAAGATGCCGGCCTGCTTCACTTCGGCCAGATACGCGGTCTTTTCGCCGGCAGTGCAGGTGAGGGTGAGCGCCAGCACCACTTCGAACACGCCCTCGCTGAGCACCGTCACGTTCTGCGCCAGGTTCAGTTGCAGCGCCGGCGTCGTCTGCTCGGTGAAGATTGCCGGCGAGTTGGGGGCTTCAAACGAGGCATCCTTGATGTACACCTTCTGCAGGTTGAACTGCGCCTGCGTGCCCTGTTCGGCGGCGCCAGCGGCGCCGTTGGTTTGTGTATCAGCCATTGCAAAAACTCCTGAAAGTGGAAACCGGTAGGGCAAGACCGGTGATTATCCCATGTTCGCCGCTCGCCACCAACTAACCGCCGGCTCTCATTTGCCGCGGGTCAGCGGCAACTCCGCCTGCTGCCAGGCAGCGATGCCGCCATCGAGCACATGCACGCGGCTGAATCCGGCCTTGAGCAGGCGTTTGGCGGGCGCGCTGACGGTGATCCCGGTGCGGCAAACCAGCACCACGGGCAATTCCTTGACCTTGGCCAGCACCCTGTTTTCCGGATCGAATTGGCTCGGTGTCAGGTTTTTCGCACCCACGATATGGCCCTTTTCGAACTCGGCGCTGGCGCGAATATCGATCACCAGCGCGTTTTCGTGGTTGATCAGGGCGGTGAGCTGCGCCGGGGTGATCGCCTTGTAGCCACGCGTCAGCCGGCTCAACTCGGTGTACAGCAACGCCACGGTGACGCCGGCAAATGCCAATGCCAGCGCCGCATGTTCACTCACAAACTCGGAAAACTGCGCAGCCATCACGGTACACACCAAAAAGTTCAGGGGGCGCGATTGTCGCCCAGCACGCGCCCGCGCGCAAAGGCGGGCGTCATGCCATGCCCCCGTCGGCCCATACTTTATCGTCGTCATGCCCGCGAAGGCGGGCATGACGAACTGCGGGAGTTCTGGCTTGAGGAAACGCCATTGCTGCACGTACCCGCCGCGGCACGCTCAGTGCGATGGCGATATATCCGGGAACCCGCTGACCAGCCACCAGCGCTTGGCCGCGTCATCCCAATGCCAGAGCTCAGTCGTGGTTACCACGCGCTCGGCCTGCGACAACCGATTGACCACGCCAATCTGCACGAACTGCACGACATCGCCATCGGCGGACGGGGCACTGCTTTGCACCTTGTAGCCGGTGATCTGCACTTGTGCGAAGCGCGACCACTCCAGTTCGCTCAGCGGGTGATCCTTGCGCACCTGCGGATCGACCATGCCCCAGGCGCGCTCGAACTCACCCCAGCGCACCGCGCCGGCATAGGCATACAGTGTGGCGTCCAGCGATTTGGATTTCTTGCTCTCGCTGGCGCAGCCGGCCAGCGCAAGCACGAGGACGATCAACAGTGCAGTGACTTTGCGCATGGCCCATTGTCACTCAAATTGCGTGGCGTCACCAGCATGTGCCGGAGCATGTGCCGGCAATACCAGCGCGAAGCGCGCCGTCATGCTCGCTGCCGGCTCACCGTTGTCCGCCAACACCTGCGCCTGCACGTTCAGGCTGGCACGGCCGCGTTGATGCACACGGTGCAACGTTGGCTCCCAGCAGGCGGGGTCGCTCAGCCAGGCCTGCGCCGCGATCGCCTGATACAGCGGCGCCAGATAACGAATCTGGCTATCGGCGACGTACACCTCAAGCGCCAACCCGAGCGCGCGCGAACGCATCAGCAACAATCCCCAACCGGCCAGCGTCATCACCCCGGCGATGCTGCCGCCAAAGGCGCAGCCTTTATCATTGACATTGGCCGCCAGCGGCGCGCGCAGCGACACCCGCTCCGCCGTCACCGCAACCACCTGTACCTGCATCGCCCGTACCGGCGGCATGGCATCGAGTGTGGTTTGCAACAACGCCGGTGCGGTCGGCGGGGGCGCCATTACGTGCTTACCGGCGGCGGCGCCTCGCCATGGCCGCTCACCGCACTCAGGATGCCGCGCAGGATGTCGATCGGCGGCGGTGGGCAGCCCGGTATCGTGCAGTGCACCGGGATCACGTTGGCGACCCGCCCGCAACTGGCATAGCCGGCGCCGAACACGCCGCCCGTACAGCCGCAATCGCCCACCGCCACCACCAGCTTGGGATCGGGCATGGCCTCCCAGGTGCGGCGCAGCGCCGTCGCCATGTGCCGCGACACCGGGCCGGTAACCAACAGCATGTCGGCGTGGCGCGGGCTGGCGACGAACTTGATGCCCAGCCCTTCGAGGTTGTAGTACGGATTGCCGAGCGCGTGGATTTCCAGCTCGCAGCCGTTGCACGAGCCGGCATCGACCATGCGGATGGTCAGCGCCTTGCCGAGGATGTCGAGCAGGCGCTGCTGAATGTGCGACACCTCATCGCCAGGCTCGGCGCGCACCGGCGGCGGCGGTTCGCTGGGGATACCAGCACGCAGGATGCGATCAACGATCTTCCACATTACAGGTCGTGTCCGGAATAGCTCAGATTGAAGGATTTATTGATCAGCGGAAAGTCCGGCACGATGTTGCCGATCATCGCGTGTTCCAGTACCGGCCAGTTTTGCCATGACGGATCATGGCAATGGCAACGCGCGATGCGCAGCGCACCGTTATCGTGCTCCAGTTCCAGCGCCACCAGGATCTCACCGCGCCAACCCTCGACCCAACCGGCACCGAGCGCGGCGTTGGCCGGCAGCGTGACCACCTGTTGCACCGGCCCCGCCGGCAGCGCACGCAGCATTTCGCGGATCAAGCGCAGCGACTCCAGCACCTCGTCAAAGCGCACGCTGACCCGCGCCGCGACATCGCCATTGCGATGGCTGGCCACGCGCACCGCCAGGGTATCGTAAGGCGGCAACGCGAACTGCCCGCGCAGATCGGTAACGATGCCGCTGGCGCGTGCCGCCATGCCCGCCAACCCCAGGCGTTGCGCCAACGCCGCGCTCACCCGGCCGGCGCCGATGAAACGGTCCTGCAAGCCGGCGTGTTCGTCGAACAATCGCCGCATCGCCAGCACCTCGCGTTGCATCTGCTGGCACTGCTGCTCCAGCGAGCGCACCGCATCGGCATCCAGATCGCACGCCACCCCGCCCGGCAGCACGCAGTCCATCATCAGGCGATGTCCGAACAGGGTTTTGCCCAGGCGCAGCCAATCCTCGCGCAGCCGCGAAAACTGCGCCAGCGCAATCGCCAGACCGGCATCGTTGCCGATGCCACCCAGATCGCCGAGATGATTGGCAACCCGCTCGCGCTCCAGCAACAACGCGCGCAACCACGCCGCGCGCTCCGGGACGGCGCACTGGGCGGCCGCTTCCAGCGCCATGCAATACGCAAAGGCATAAGCCACGGTGGAATCGCCGCTGACCCGGCCGGCAAGGCGGTAGCCTTCGAGTGGCGCCAGTTCGGTGAAGCGCCGCTCGATGCCTTTATGGGTGTAGCCCAGATGCTGTTCCAGACGCAGTACTTTTTCGCCAACCACGGAAAACCGGAAGTGGCCCGGTTCGATGATGCCGGCATGCACTGGCCCGACCGCAATCTCGTGCACGCCGTCGCCCTCGACCCGGACAAACGGGTAGCCATTGGGCCGCGACTGCGGCATTGCCGCGGCCGGTCGCGCACAGCGCGCCAACGGCGGTAAATCGCCGGTCCACAGGCCGTGATCCAGCCACGGCCGCTGATCGCGTACCTCACTGGCGTGCACGCCGGACAAATCGGCCATGGCGCGCTGCATGCGCTCGGCGCAGGCAAAGATGCCGCTCAAGTCGGGATAGTGAACGGCACGACTGGCCAGCGGCAAGTCCAGCCAAAGCAAGCCTTGCGCAGCCACATAGGCGGCACACACCAGCGGTTGCCGCTGCGCACCCTCGCCACGTTCGACACTCCACAATGAAATCAGCCGGCCACCCGCTTGCAGCACCGCGCGCGCCGCAAACTCCCAGTCAGCGGCATTGGCGGCAACACCATGGAAGATCGGCAACGGCGCCGGCAGCGCCTGCATGTCCAGTTCAAAATCGCCGATGCGCATCCGCTCAGCCTCCGATCATCCGCGCCGCCTGGCGATACCACTCATCCAGATACGGCGGAATATACAAACCCAGCATCAGGCCCAGCCCGAGGTGCACGAATACCGGCAACAACGCCGGCGGATGCAGCAATGGCCGCACCGAGGTATCGCCAAACACCATCGGTTGCACGCGCGCAAAGATCGCGGCAAACGCCACGCCCAACGCCAGCAGCAGCAATGGCGTGGCCCAGGCATGTTCGCGCATGGCCGTGGTGAGGATCAAAAACTCGCTGGCGAACACGCCAAACGGCGGCATGCCGAGGATCGCCAGAGCACCCAGCATCAAGCCCCAGCCGACGGTCGGGTTGACGGTCATCAGGCCGCGAATGTCGGCCATGATCTGGGTGCCGGCTTTCTGGGTGGCGTGGCCGACGGCAAAAAAGATCGCCGATTTGATCAGCGAATGCACGGTCATGTGCAACAGCCCGGCATACGTGGCAATCGGCCCGCCCATGCCGAATGCAAACGTGATCAGGCCCATGTGCTCGATCGAGGAATACGCGAACATGCGTTTGACATCGCGTTGCCGCGACAGGAAAAACGCCGCCACCAGCACCGAGGCGAGGCCGAACCCCATCATCATGTGGCCGGCAAGCTGGTTGCCCAGCGAACCATCGGTGAGCACCTTGAAGCGCAGGATCGCGTACAGCGCCACATTCAGCAGCAATCCGGACAACACCGCCGAAACCGGGGTCGGGCCTTCGGCATGCGCGTCGGGCAACCAGTTGTGCAGCGGCACCAGGCCAACCTTGGTGCCGTAGCCGATGAACAGAAACGCGAATGCCAGGGTAATGATGTCCGGGTCGAGCTGCTGCTTGACCGCGTTGAGATTGCTCCACAACAACGCGCCGCCCTCGTGGCCAATCACTTTTTCGGCCGCCATGTAAAGCAACACGGTACCGAACAGTGCCTGTGCAATGCCGACGCCGCACAAAATGAAGTACTTCCACGCCGCCTCCAGGCTGGCGGCGGTACGGTACACGCTGACCAGCATCACCGTGGTCAGGGTGGCCGCTTCCATCGCCACCCACAGGATGCCCATGTTGTTGGTGGTCAACGCCACCAGCATGGTGAAACTGAACAACTGGTACATGCTGTGATACAGGCGCAGACGCTTCGGCGTCATCTTGCCGTGATCTTCCTCCACGCGCATGTATGGCCGCGAAAAGATGGCCGTGGTCAAGCCGACGAACGCGGTGAGGGTAACCAGAAATACATGCAACGGATCGATGAAGAACTCGCGCTGCCAGCCAAACATCGGCCCGTCGGCGATGATCTGTGCGGTCAACACGCACGCCGCGACAAAGGTACCCAGGCTGAATGCCACATTGACATCGCGGGCAAACCGGCGGTGCCCACACCAGGCCAGTACCGCGCCACCCAGCAACGGAATACCCAGCACGAAGTAAAGCGCCTGCATGCTCAGTCTTCCTTCAGCGATTCAAGGTGGCGGATGTCAAGGCTGTCGAATTGCTCGCGGATCTGGAACATGAACACACCGAGGATGAGGATGCCCACCAGCACATCCAGCGCAATGCCCAACTCCACCACCATCGGCATCCCGTAGGTCGCCGACGTGGCGGCAAAAAACAGGCCGTTTTCGAGCGCCAAAAAACCAATCACCTGTGGCACCGCTTTCGAGCGCGTGATCATCATCAAAAAAGACAACAGCACACACGCCAGCGCGATACCCAAATTGCCGCGCACGATCGTTGCCGACAGCTGCGAAATCGGCAGTGCCAGATAAAACGCAAACATCACCAGCCCGATACCGACCAGCATGGTGGTCGGAATGTTGATCAGGGTTTCCATGTCCCAGCGCACATTGAGGCGATCGATCACCCGATACAGCAACCACGGAATCAGCAGCACCTTGAGCACGAATGTCAGCGCGGCTGAAAGGTAGAGATGTGGCTGTGCCGTCACGTAGCCCACCAGCACGGTCGCGGCAACCAGCGCCACACCTTGCAGGGTGAACAAGTGAATCAGCGACAGAATGCGACGCTGCGAGATCATCGCGAATGCCAGCAGCAGCAGCAGCGCCGCGCAAAAGTTGATCAGCTGGCCGACCACGCCGTTCATCTCAACTCCCCAACAGCATGTGCACGAGCATCGCCAGCACCGCAATCATGAAGGCGGTGCCGAGAAACTCCGGAACCCGGAAGATGCGCATCTTGGCGCTGATCGTTTCCAGCAATGCCAGCAACGCACCGCCAATCAGCAGCTTGCCGAGCAACACCGGCAGGGCCAGCAGCAAACCCAGCGGGCTGTCGCTGACGTTGATGCCCCACGGGAAAAACAACGCCAACCCGATGCACGAATAGGCGAACAACTTCAGGCTGGCGGCCCATTCAAGCAAGGCCAGATGGCGGCCGGAATACTCCAGGATCAAGGCTTCGTGGATCATCGTCAATTCCAGATGGGTCGCCGGGTTGTCCACCGGCACCCGCGCGTTCTCCGCCAGCGACACCATGGTGAACGCGACCCCCGCGAACACCAGGCTCGGCGAGATCACCGGCGACCCGGCCGACAGCGTTTGCACGATGGCGCTGAGCGAGGTCGAACTGGCGATCATGGCGGTGGTGAACAGCACGATCAGCAACGCCGGTTCGGCGAGAAAGCCGACCAGCATTTCACGGCGTGCGCCCAGGCTGCCGAACGCGGTACCCACATCCATCGCCGCCAGCGAGATGAATACCCGCGCCAACGCGAACAAGCCGACCAATGCGATGGCGTCGGCGGCCGGCGCCAACAGCAAGGTGGTGGACAACGACGGGATGATGGCGCAGGCCAACACCATGCAGCCGAACACCACATACGGCGAGGCGCGAAACAGCGGCGAGGCGTGTTCGGCCAGCACCGAGTCCTTGTTGAACAACTTGTGCAGCAGCCGGAACGGCTGCAAGAGGCCCGGCGCCGATTTGTTCTGCAACCAGGCCCGGCATTGATTCACCCACCCGCTCAACAACGGCGCCAACGCCAGCGCCACGACGACGGCCAACACCTGCGAAATCACGGCATGCGCGCTCATCAGTGCACCAGCAGCAAGGTGACGATCAAGGTGACAAAACTGTACAGCAAGTAGATCGATATCCGCCCTTGCTGCAAGCGCCCCACCAGCCGGGCAACGCGCTCGGTGAGCGCCGCCACCGGCAGATACAGCCAATGCCAGAAATGATCGGTCACGGTCACGGCATATTTGGGCTCGCGATCAAACGGCGAAGGCAACACGCGCTGCATCCGGAACGCCGGCCCGAAGATATGCCGTATCGGCTGGCCAAACCCCTCGGCGGTGTCCTGCATGCGCGCATCCTGCAAGGGAAAGCCGCAATCCCACGGCGGTGCCCGCCGCACCCGACCGTGGTACAGCGCCCGCACCAGCAAGTAGGCAAGTGCGAAGCACAACAGCACGCCGAGCAAGAACACCGCTGGGCCATAACTGGCGCGTTCCAGTGCCACCGGGACCAGCAACCAGCCATGTTCGGCGACGCTGGCACCGATGCCGGCAGCGACCAGTTGCTGGGTGACTGCATCGATGTAGCCGATCACCTGCACCGGCAGCAGGCCCAGTGCAATGCAGCCCAGGCCCAGCCACAGCATGCCTGCACGCTCCCACCAACCGGCCGGGTGGGCATCGTGCAACTTGCGCTCGCGTGGCTGGCCGAGAAACACCACACCGAAGAACTTGACCATGGTGTAGCCCGACAACGCCGAGATCAGCGCGATCAAGGCCGCCATGGTTGGCACCAGCATCTGCAGGATCGAACTGGGCAATTGCGGCGTAAACAGGAAACCTTGCAACAACAACCACTCCGACACGAAGCCACCGAACGGTGGCAACCCAGCGCTGGCCAGTACCGCCAACAGGCTCAACCAGGCGACCCACGGCATGAACCGGATCAGGCCGCCGAGTTTGCCCAGGCTACGTTCGGCGGTGGCATGCATCACCGAGCCGGTAGCCACAAACAGCAGGCTCTTGAACATGGCATGGCTGGCCACGTGATAGAGCACGGCGGTCAACGCCAGTGCCGCCATCGGCTTCATGTCGTATGCGGAAAACAGCAGGGTCAGGCCGATACCGGCAAACAGCAGGCCAATGTTTTCGATCGACGAATACGCGAGCAGGCGTTTCATGTCGGTTTGTACCGCGGCAAACACCACACCGAACAAGGCGGTCAACAAGCCGATCAGCAGCAGCAGTACACCCCACCACCAGATCGGGGTATGCAGCAGGTCCAGCGACACCCGCAAAAATCCGTACACGGCGGTCTTCAGCATCACCGCGCTCATCAGCGCCGACACCGGCGAGGGGGCGGCCGGATGCGCTTCGGGCAGCCATACATGCAGCGGCACCAGACCCGCCTTGGCGCCAAAGCCGAACAACGCCAGCAACACCGCCAGCGAACTGGCGAACGGTGTCAGTTCTTGCAGGCGCATGTTGGCGAACGTGTAATCGCCGGTATTGGCTTGCAGCACGCCAAAGCACAACAAGATGCCGATGGCACCGACGTGGGCAATCAACAAATACAGATAACCGGCACTGCGGATTTCCGGGATGCGGTGATTGGCGGTCACCAGAAAGAACGACGACAACGCCATGGTTTCCCACATCACCATGAACGCGTAAGCATCGTCGGCGAGCACCACCAGCACCATGCTGGCGACAAACAGGTGGTACTCCAGGCACAGCAGCCCCGGTGGCGTGCCTTCACCCTGCCGGAAATAGCCGGCAGCAAACACCGACACCCCAGCGGTGGTGACGCCGATGACCACCAGAAAAAATGCCGCCAGCGCATCGAGGCGAAAATGAAACGGCAAACTGGGCAGGCCGATTGCCATCACCAGCGATTGTGCCGGCGCATTGATCGCGGCCAGCGCAACCACCGCGACCAACAGTGCCACCACCCCGCCCAGCGGAAACAACACACGCGCCACGAAGTCGAAGCGGCGCAACGCCAGCAAACCGGCAACACCGATCAACAACCACAGGCCGACCAGCGCCAACAGCCAGTCGATCGCCTGCCACGCGCCCACCGCACCAGTCATTGCGTATTCCTGGCGGCAGCGTTCATGCGGTGATATCGCGCATCGCGGCCTTGCAGGCGCCAACCCGCAATCGGCATCTCGGACTGCCAAGCGGCTGCAACGCAAAACAGGTTCAAGGCGATACTCATCAGCGGTCGAGGTTGGTCATGCATTATGCGGCATCCGGCCGTCGTGAAGCCAGCGATCGCCGGCAACGCGGGCGACCCGACTTGTGCGAGAGTAGGGCGATGATCGCAGCAATGCTCCCCAACCAGCCATCAACAGCCGAGCTGAACGGCTGGACGATTCTCTCGCTGCGCCCCAGTGGCGAGCATGCCCCCGTGCGCCGCGCTGCCGCCCGCCGCGGCGCACGGGTGATTGCCTGCTCGCCGCTCGCACTCAGGCCACTGCGGGCGGGCGATGCCCTGGCCCGAGCCTTGAATGCCGACCGGGTGGTGTTCAGCAGTCCGGCAGCGGTGCGCTTCGCCAGTATGCAGCAGCCGTTGGCGCTGGCCGCCACGCAGCGGGCGCTGGCGGTCGGCGCCGGCACCGCCGCAGCGCTGGCCCGGCACGGCATTGTCGCCATCTACCCGCGCACGCAAATGACCAGCGAAGGCCTGCTCGCACTGCCGCCGTTGCAGCAAATTGCCCGCCTGAGCGTCGGCCTGATCACTGCCCCCGGCGGCCGTGGCGTGCTCGCCGCGCAGTTGGCGCAACGCGCCCGCCACCTGCATGTCGCCGAGGTCTACGAGCGCGTGCCGCACCCGATCCGCGCCGCAACCTGGCGCAAGCTGGCGCAACTGGCCACGCCGCTGGCGCTGCTGGCGAGCAGCGGCGAAGCCCTGCATGCGTTCGCGCAGCAATGCCCGGCGCCTGTGCGCAACGCGCTCGCGCAAGCGCTGGCCGTGGTTGCCAGCGAGCGTCTGGGCCAGCAGGCGCGCGCACAAGGGTTTGCAAACCTGATTGTCGCCGCCAGCGCGAGGCCGTCGGCGATGCTCGCCGCGCTGGCCGAGTTTCACCGCGAATCACGGTTCCGGTAGCATGGGCATCATCCCGCCAGAAATTGATCGCCGTGAGTGAAACCCCCACCCCCCGCAAGCGCAGCCGCCGCATCGCCTTTTCCCTGTCGCTGGTGCTGCTGCTGACCATGCTCGCGCTGGCCTGGTGGCACTGGCATGCCACCATCGAACAGTGGCTCGCGCCGCCGCCGGCGGACGATACCGCGCAGCGCATTGCCGCGCTCGAAGCGCAGGTGCAAAGCCAGAGCAACGAACTGCGACAAATGGGCGATCGCATCGTCGCCAACGCCTCGGCACAGCGCATCATCCGCGAGGATCTGCTGGGCATCGCCGAGCGCGCCGCACTGCTGGAAGAAGCCGTCAATCGCCTCGCCGACCCGGAAATCGACAGCACCCAGACGCTGCGGCTGGATGAAGCCGAATTGTTGCTGACGATGGCGATCGAGCGCCTCGAACTGGCCAATGACCGCGCTGCCGCGGAGCGCGCCTACGTGCTGGCGCAAGCGATTTTCGCTGGCGTCGCCAATCCCCGCTTCGTCAGCCTGCGGCAAACCATGGCGCAGGAACTCGCCGCCCTGCGCACCGCACCGGACGACCCGCGCATCCTCGCATTGTCCGCGCTGGACACGCTGGAAGCCGCACTGGATAGGCTCGGCGCCGAACCCGTGGCCGATCGGGCTGGTGCCGTGCCGCAACCACGTTGGCGCGCATTGCTCGGCCAACTGGTGCAGGTACGGCGCAGCGACCCGCAACAATTGCTGGCCAGCGATGAGCGTGGCTTGGCGCGCACGGCGCTGAATCTCGAACTGGCACTGGCGCGCGCGGCGCTTGAGCGGCGCGACGAAACCAGCTTTCGCGGCACCCTCACACGCATTATCGCCACACTGCAACGGCTGTATCCCGAGTCGGCTACCCGGCAGGCGCAGATCAGCCAACTGCACGCCTTGCATGATCTGCAATTGCGCCTGGATATGCCGGTACTTGGCAGCACCCTGGAGCAGTTGCGTGCCCTGCGCGACAGCACCGTTGATGGCGGGAGCCGGCCATGAAACTATTGCGCGCCCTACTTTGGTTGTTGTTGTCGATGCTCGCTGGCGCCTTGCTGTGGCAAGTTATCGCCAGCGACCCGGGGCTGGTGATCGTGCGCTTTCGCGGTTACGACATCAGCACCTCGGTGCCGGTTGCGGGGCTTTTCCTCGTCCTTGCCGGGCTGGCGATCTGGCTGCTGGTGTCGATCATCCGCATCCCGTTTCGGGTGTGGTCCCGCTATCGCCAGCGTCGCGCGCGCGCGCGCCTGAGCGATGGTTTGCTCGCGCTGCATGAGGGCCGCTGGTTGCGCGCACAAAAATTGCTTGAAAAAGCCGCCGACGAATCGCGTGTGCGTCTGCCGGCACTGCTCGCCGCCGCCACTGCCGCACGCGCACGTGGCGATGATGCCGACGCCGAACACCTGCTTGATCTGGCGGCAAACCAGCCCGATCGCGGCGCGGTAGCGCTGCAACGCGCACGCCTTGCGCTCGCGGCCAGGCAACCAGCAGCGGCGCTGGCGCAGCTCGATGGCGTGGCGGTGCGGCCGCCGCCGCCAGCGGTGCATTGGCTGCGCGCGCAGGCGCTGGCCGACAGCGGTCGGGCCGCCGATGCACTGCCGTTGCTGGCGAGTGTGCGCCGTAGCCGGGTGCTGTCCGATACCGCGGCATCCGCGTTTGAACGGGAAATGCACGTGCTTGCCCTGCGCCAATCGGCGGATGCCGGCGCCCTGGATACGCTGTGGCGAAACCTTCCCGGTGCGCTGCGCGACGAGGCTGATGTCGTTGCCAGCTACGCGCGCCGGGCCATGAATCTGGGCATGGAGGAGCAGGCCGCACAAGCCATCGAGCACGCGCTCAAGCGCACGTGGTCCGATCCGCTGGCGGCGCTGTACGGCGAACTGCCGCGGCCGCGCAGCGGCTCGCGGTTGGCGAGCGCCGAAGCATGGCTGAGCGCACATTCATCCAGCCCTGACCTGCTGCTGGCGCTGAGCCGCATCTGCCGCAGCGAAGAGCGCTGGATCGAAGCCGAAGAATATGCGCATCGCGCCATCGCGCAAGGTGCCGGCAGCGAAGCTTGGGAGTCGCTCGGGCAATGCTTTGCCAGCCAGAGCGATGACAAGCGCGCACGTCAAGCATTCGCCAATGCGTTGGCGGTGCGTGGCGGCAAACGTGCCGTCGCCTTGACCGGCCGCAGCCTGCGCCAGCAGATTCAGGATGAGGCGGTGCCGGAAGATCGCAACGCACACGGCATGCCACGCTTGCGCAGCTAAGTGCTGGTCCGTTCCGCGTCGTACAGGATGATCGATATGCGCAAGTCCATTGCCGCCGTGATACTGCTGATCGCCCTGGGAGCCGCTGTGTGGTGGTACTACCACGGTCGTCCGGATGCGACCGGCAACCCGCTCGCCCATGTCCCGGCCGACACGCCGTACGTGCTTGCCGCCAGCAAAGCCCTGTCGGCCGATCAGGCGCGCGCCATGCTGCGCCAGTACGGCTTGAGCAGCGAGGTGCTGGCAATGCTGGGCGAACCGGTGAAAGCTGCCCTGCTCGCCGGCGAAACCGATGGCAGGTTCGCGCGGCTGATCGCCGCCTTCGAATCCGAGTTTGCCGGCAAGGATCTGGAGCAGATTCATGCCCTGCTCGGTTTGCGCCTGGGTGGCCGCAATGTGCTGTATGGTATCGGCCTGTCGCCGGTAGTGCGGATGGAACTGGATCAACCGCAGGCCTTTGCGCAGAGCGTCACGCGCATCGAGCAACGGGCCGGGCAGAGCCTGGCGCAAGCGAACATCGATGGTCACCGCTACTGGCACCTGACGTTGGGCCAGTCGTCGCTGCGCTTGGTGATGGCGGTGATCGATTCGACGCTGGTGTTCAGCATCGCGGCGGATCGTGCACCGGACGCCGCAATGCGCAGTCTGCTCGGCCTGGATTTGCCGGCCCACTCGTTGCAGTCGGACAACATGCTCGATGACGTCATCGCCGAGCATGGGCTGCATTCCGGCATTGCCGGCTACATCGCCAGCAGTGCGTTGCTGGATGCCGTCAGTGCGCCATTCAGCGCGCCCGACAGTGCGCTGCGCGCCGCGCTTGGCATCGCGCAAACGCCGATCGACGCGCAGTGCGGCGGCGAGTTCGTGCGGCTGGCCACGGCGATGCCGCGTCTGGTTTTTGGCTATACCCAGGTCAGCGCGCGCAAGGTCGCTGCGCTGAGTGTGTTGCAACTGCGCAGCGACATCGCCAATACCCTGATGCACCTGCGCGCTCCGATGCCGGGGATGGATGCCGTCAACGATGATTCTGCACTCGATGTCGGCTTCAGCATCAACCTGCAACAGTTGCCATCGGTGGTCAGCACTCTGCTCAAGAGTAGCGAACAAACGCCCTGGCAGTGTCCGCAATTGGCATCGCTCAACGACACGGCGAAGGCGATCAAGGCGCAATCAACCAACCCGGCACTGCTGGGTTCGGCAACGATGGCGCATAGCGTGTTTGCGCTGATCAATCAGCTGCGCTGGCGCGATGACGTGGCCATCCCCGAGTTCACCGGCGCACTGGTGGTGGGTGGCGACAACCCGGCGTCGCTGCTAGGTATTGCGCGCAGCCTGGTGCCGGCATTGGGCGCGGTGCAACTGCAAAACGACAGCACGCCAACGCCATTGCCCGCGATGCCCGAACTGGGTCTGCACGCGCCGCTGTTTGCGGCGATGAGCGATGACGCACTGGCGGTGAGCATCGGTGCCGGCGAGGAAAAATTGCTGCCGCAACTGTTGCACGCCGATGCCGCGCAGCAGCCGCTGCTGGTGCTGGGCATGAACAGTGCGCTGTATGTGGAAATCGCACAATGGAGTCTGCGCCAACTGCCAGCCGACGCCAGCCCGCAAGCGCGCGCCAAGGCTGAGCAGGCAGTGGCCATCGCCCACGTCTATCCGCGCATGTTCAAACGCTCCCGGGTACGCATTGATGTCAGCGCGCGCGGCATTGAGTTTTCACAGCAAACGGTGTTGCCGTGAGTTTGCTCTGAACGTAACCCGGGTAGCGGCCACGGTCGTGGCGATCCCGGGTTTGCGCCCGTTGGGCCTCAACCCGGGCTACAACTGATTTAGCGCCGCCTTGAGCTGAGCCAACTCGCGGGTGAGGCGTTTGACCGACATCGGTTGGCGCGTACCCAGCGCTTGCGCGAACAACGATACCCGCAATTCCTCGATATTCCAGCGCAGCGCCTGCCAACCCGGGTCATCAGCCCGGCCGGCGGCATTGGCTGCCGCCAGCGCTTCGAGGAACGGCGTCAACTCCAGCAACCGCGCCTGATCGCGTTGCGGGTCGAGGCGCACCCGCTCGGCCCGCTGCGCGATCGCGCGCAGGTAACGCGGCAACTCTGGCAACATCGCTTCGGGTGTGGTGCGCAAAAATCCGGGATGGATCAATCCATCCAACTGCGCGTGCATGTCGGCATAGCTGGCGCTGGCCCAGCCCATCAATGGCGGTTCGAGCAGGGGTTTGAGGCCGGCATAGGCCGCCAGAATTGTTTCCGCCAGTTGCAGGCGCTCGACTGCGCAGGTCAGCAAGCCGCGGCCGATGTGTTCGACGCGCTGCGCAAACGCATCGGCGCTGCGGATGGCATCCAGCCCGTCGGCGGTCAACGCCGCAAAGGCCGCTTCGATCACATCGCCACGCAAGCGCTCGGCGCTTTCAATTGCGCTGTACACCAGACCCAGCTTGGCCGACACCGGCAACTGCCGTGGCAATTGCTTGCGGCGTTCGGCGAGCGCGTAGCGCAGCAGCGCGCACACCCCGCGGGCATGCTCCTGGCAGGCACGCTCGCGATCGGCGAATACGTCCAGATGCACCGCCTCGCTGCGCACGCACAGTGCCGGATAGGCGGGCAATCCCGCCTCGCCGGAAATCACCTCGGGCACGCCTTGCGGGGGAAACGTGTGCAGCCCTTGCTGGCGAACCTGCGCGCCGGCATGGTCGGCAAACGCATGCTCGGCGCGCTCGCCCAGTTCAGCGCGCAACGCGGTCAGATCGCGGCCCTCGGCCAACACCGCATTGCCGGCATCGAGCACCCGCAGATTCATCCGCAAGTGGGTCGGCAGCTCATCGCTGGCGAAGTCGGTGGCTGCCACCTTCACCCCGGTAATGCGACTGAGAAAGCGCGCCAGTTCGCTGCCCAGGCTGTCCGCCGTTGGTTGCGGCAACGCCTGCACGAAAGCGCGCGCAAAATCGGGTGCTGGCACGCAATTGCGGCGCAGGGCTTTGGGCAGGCTGCGGATCAGGGCACTGGCCTTGTCTTCCACCAGCCCGGGCACCAGCCAATCGAGCCGCGCCGCATCGAGCGCGCCGAGCAGGTGCAGCGGTAGCGCCAATGTCACGCCATCATCGGCTGCACCGGGCTCAAAACGATAGCTGAGCGCAAGGCGTGCGTCGCAAAGGCGCAGGAACTTGGGGAAGCGGTCGGCCTCGCTGCCCTCGCCCGGCAGCAGCTCGCTCAGCGGCCATTCCAGAGCGTTGCGCTGCGCCGACGACAGCTTGCGATACCAGGCATCCAGGCCGACTGCGGTACAGATGTCGGTAGAAACGCGATCCAGATACCAGCGTGCCTGCCAATCCTCATCGGCAACCAGCCCGGCGCGCCGCAACTTGGCTTCTTCGTCACGCGCCTGTTCGAGCATGGCAAGGTTGCGTGCCAGAAAACCGGCGCGGGTGTTGATCTCGCCGGTCACCAAGCCTTGCCGCACAAACAGGTCGTGCGCTTGCAGCGGCGCGATCGAACCGTAATGCACCGGTCGTTTCGGCGCCAGCACCAGGCCAAACAGACTGATCTGCTCCGACGCCAGCACCCGCCCCTGCGCACGCGACCAATGCGGGTCGAAGTGTTTGCGTGCCAACAGATGCGGCACCTGCGCGATCACCCAGTCCGGCTCGATGCGGGCATTGACCAGGCCCCACACCCGCTGCGTATCGAGCAGCACCGCTGACAGCGCCCAGGGCGGCGGCGTCTTGCTCAGCGGCGAGCCGGGAAACAGGCTGTAGCGGCGGCCTCGCGGTCCTTCATATTGCCCCTTTTCCAGGCGGTGGCCGATCTGGGTGGGCAACCCGGCAATCAGCGCCCGATGCAGATCGCCGTATCCGGCGGCATCGATGTTCATCGACCAGCCCAGTTGCTCGCACATCAACAGCAACTGGCGATGCAGTTCGCGCCATTCGCGCATGCGCAAAAACGAGAGGAAATGGTGTTCGCACCACGCCCGCAATTTTGCTTGCGTGAGCGCCTCGTGCGCCTCGCGATACGCCAGCCACAGCGCGTAGATGCTGGTGAACTCGGATTTGCCATCGTTGAACAGTGCGTGCGCGGCATCGGCCGCCGGCCGCGCAGCAGCCGGGCGCTCGCGTGGATCGGCAATACCGAGGAACGCCGCAATCACCATCATTTCACGCAGGCAGCGCTGATCGCTCGCCGCCACCAGCATCCGCGCCAGTTTCACATCCACCGGCAAGCGTGCCATCTGGCGGCCGATCGGGCTGAGCTTGCGCTCGCGATCGACCGCTCCGAGCTCCTGCAGTTGCTGCCAGCCATCGGCGATCACGCGGCCATCGGGTGGTTCCAGAAACGGAAAATCCTCGATGTTGCCCAGTCCCAGATCGAGCATGCGCAGGATGACGCCGGCGAGGCTGGAGCGACGGATCTCCGGATCGGTGTACAGCGGCCGTGTCAGGTAATCGCTTTGCGCATACAAGCGAACACACACACCTGCCGCCACGCGGCCGCAACGGCCCTTGCGCTGATCGGCGCTGGCGCGCGCGATAGGCTCGATGTGCAGGCGATCGAGTTTCTGCCGCGGGCTGTAGCGCTTCACCCGCGCAAACCCCGGATCGATCACGTAACGGATGCGCGGCACCGTCAGCGAGGTTTCAGCCACGTTGGTGGCCAGCACGATCCGCCGCCCGGGCCCGGGATTGAACACGCGATCCTGCTCACGGGTGGATAGCCGCGCATACAGCGCCAGCACGCTGGTCGAGCGGTATTTGCGGCGCTCCAGCGCCAGATGGGCGTCGCGGATCTCACGCTCACCGGCGAGGAACACCAGCACATCGCCGAGTGGGTCTTCGCGGGTCAGTTCGTCCACCGCCGCGACGATGGCATCGACGGTATCGCGAGGAAAACCGGGGTCAGAGTCAATTTTCGATGGAAGATCGGGGCGAGCAGCAAGCGGTACCGACGAAAATTGACTCTGACCCCGGTTTTCACCCCGGTTTTCTTCCCGGTTTTCAGACCGGTAGCGCACCTCGACCGGAAACGCACGGCCCTCGACTGCGATCACCGGCGCATCATTGAAGAAGCGTGCAAAACGCTCGGTGTCGATGGTCGCCGAGGTCACCACCAGTTTGAGATCGCGGCGCCGGGTGAGCAGCGTTTTCAGGTAGCCGAGCAAAAAATCGATATTCAGGCTGCGCTCGTGCGCTTCATCGAGGATGATCGTGTCGTAGCGCGACAGCATCCGATCGGACTGGATTTCCGCCAACAGGATGCCGTCGGTCATGAACTTGATGCAGGTGCTCTCGCTGCTGCGATCACTGAAGCGCACCTGATAGCCGACCACCGAACCCAGCGCCACGCCCAGCTCCGATGCGACCCGGTTGGCCACCGAGCGTGCCGCGATCCGGCGCGGCTGGGTACAACCGATGATGCCGGCCGCGCCGCGCCCGGCAGCCAGGCACAACTGCGGCAACTGCGTGGTCTTGCCCGAACCGGTCTCACCGGCGATCACAACCACCGGATGACGGCGAATGCATTCGACGATACGCTCGGCATGCTGCGCGATCGGCAGGCTGTCATCGAGTTTGGGTGCCGGCAAGGCGGCAGCGCGCGCCTCGCGGATCGCGATCGATGCGGCCAGCGCCTGCTCCAGTGCCCGGGCAATGGCCGCATCATCCGGCGCACGCCGCAGCCGCGCCAGCAACTGCTGCAATTGGCGTTGATCGCGGCTGAGCGCGCGCGCAAGCTGACGTTGGTAATGATGAATCGTATTCACGGCAGGTTTTATTTCAATTGATAGAATCTATCGCTGTTAGAGAAACAATTCATTTGCAAGCGCGCTGCAAACGTCTTGACGTGGCCACGCAAACACCCGCAATCAACCGCGCGCGAACCACCCACCCGCAACCTGGGAGAACACACATGAAGATCGACATCGGCATCAATGAAAAGAATCGCCGCAAAATCGCCGACGGATTGTCCCATTTCCTGGCGGACAGCTACACGCTGTACCTCAAAACCCACAATTTCCACTGGAACATCACCGGGCCGATGTTCAACACATTGCACGTCATGTTCGAGCAGCAATACACCGAGGAGTGGACCGCGCTGGACGATATCGCCGAGCGCATCCGTGCCCTCGGTTTCAAAGCGCCCGGTTCCTACGGCGCGTTTGCGCGTCTGTCCAGCATCACCGAAGACCCATCTGCCGAGGACGCTCCGGACTGGAAGACCATGGTCAAGCAGCTGGTGCTCGGCAATGAGGCGGTCTGCCGCAGCGCTCGCAAGGTGCTCGAAAGCGCGAGCGAAGCCAGCGATGAACCGACCGCCGACCTGTTGACGCAGCGCTTGGTCGTGCACGAGAAAAACGCCTGGATGCTGCGCTCGCTGCTGGAATGAATGATGCGTCGGCGCACGCGGACGACCTACCCGCGCTGCGCCAGCGCCGCCTCCACGGCAGCGGGCGCACTGGGAATCGCGGCAGTCAACACTTCATGGCCATTGCGGGTAATCGCCACGTCGTCTTCGATGCGAATGCCAATGCCCTGCCAGCGCTCGGGCACCTTGCTGCCCGGGGCGATGTAAATACCCGGCTCGATGGTGAACACCATGCCCGCTTCCAGCTCGCGATAGGCGCCGGCGAGGCGGTAGTCACCAACATCGTGGACATCAAGACCTAGCCAGTGGCCGGTCTTGTGCATGTAGAAGCGCTTGTAGCTCTCTGTCGCCAGCACTTTTTTCAGACTGCCCTTGAGCAGGCCAAGGCGCAGCAAACCCTCGCTGATCGCTGTCACCGCGGCGTCATGGCCGGCGATCCAGCTGCTGCCCGGCCGCGCACAGGCCAATGCCGCCTGCTGCGCCGTCAGCACCACGTCGTAGAGTTGCCGCTGCTCGGGCGAATAATGGCCGTTGACCGGAAAGGTGCGGGTCACGTCACTGGCGTAGTTCTGGCACTCGGCGCCGGCATCGATCAACAACAGTTCGCCATCCGCCAGTCTCTGGTTGTTGTCGATGTAATGCAGCACGCAGGCGCGCGCACCGCCCGCCACGATCGGGTGATACGCGGCGTGTGCATCATGGCGCCGGAACGCATGCTGCAACGCGGCTTCCACCGCATACTCGTGCACACCCACCCGCGCGGCAGCCATCGCCGCCGCATGCGCCTCGGCGCTGATCGCGGCGGCACGCCGCATCAGGCGCAATTCGGCGGCACTCTTGAACAGCCGTAGTTCGTGCAGCAAGTGCCCCAGCTCCAGAAACTCGTGCGGCGGCTGGGCGCCATGGCGTACCTGTGCGCGCACGCGGTTGACCCAACCGATGAGCTTGACATCGAACTCGACATCGCGGCCAAAGTGATAATAGACCCGGCCACGGCCTTCCAGCAGGCCGGGCAGAATCTCGTCCATGTCCTCGATCGGGTAGGCGTCATCGCAGCCGTAGCGCTCCACTGCGCCTTCCGGGCCGGCACGCGGACCATCCCAGGCTTCGCGTTCGCGGTCGCGTTCACGGCAGAACAACAGCACCTCGCCATGGGCGCGGCCGGGCACCAGCACCAGCACCGCCTCGGGTTCTGGAAACCCACTCAGATACCAGAAGTCGCTGTCCTGACGATACGGATAATGGGTATCGTTGCTGCGCACGCGCATCGCTGCCGCCGGCAATATCGCGATGGCATCCTCGCCCGCCATGCGCATCAGTTGCTGGCGGCGGCGCGCAAACTCGGCGGTGGCAATGAGCGTCACCTTGTCGGTGGGCGCGGCTTTGCGGTGGCTGTGGGTATCCATTGGCGAGCGCTCAATGCGGCAAGCGGCGCGATTGCCGGCGCAGCACCCCATCGCCGTGCAGCAACAATGCCGCCACTCGCACAAACTCGATCACTTCGGCGAGCGCAGCGTCGTCGGCATCGGGATCCTCGTAACTCAATGCGCTGGACGCGATGCGGCCAAGGTCGGCCAGCGCCTCGCTGGATTCTTCGCTCAACGCCGCGCTGGCGTCCGCCACCATGCCAAAGCCGCCGAGAAAGCCTCGACACCAAGCCACCAGCGCATCGGCGCGTTGCTCCAGGCCCTGCTCATCATCCGGCAGCAACAGCGCAAAGCTGAAGTCGGGCGACCGCAATTGCGCGCTGGTTGCCACAAACAACTGCTGCAACACCTCCCCGCAAGCACCTTCGAGCGCCAACTGCGGCAGCCAGTCGCTACTGAGCGCCTCGCCACCGGCACACAGGAAGCCGCTCAGCGAACCGTGCAGCTCGGATGCATCAACCGCGAGGCGGGCCTGCTCGATCTGTGTCAGCACCATCGCGTAGGTCGGCAGTTCTGTCTGTGTCATCGCCAGTGATCCAACGGTTGCAGGGGCCAATCTTAACTCGGCACGCAGGGTGCTTGGCGATCCGTCGCCGTGGACTTACACTCGCCACGTCCGATTTGAGCCCGGTGTATGGCCGCCGAACATGAACGCATGAGCCGTTGAACACGCGCACGCCACTGCCCGCGCGAAAACCCGCACCGGTTGCTGCCGGTGTCCGGGCGGTGAGAGGGCTTGCCCGGCCATGTTCGTTGGGGCTTGCGCTGCCGCTTCCGGCGTTGGCCAACAGCGTCGATTTCACCATTGCGGTCGGTGTGGAATGGCTGCTGGTGGTGCTGGCGGCATTGGTTTTCGGCTTGGTTTTTTTGCGCTGGCGCGCGCGGCGCGCCCTGCGCGACCAGCGCAGCGAGCACAGCAACGCACTGATCGAGCGTGAGGAGCGCCTCAGCCTGGCGCTGTGGGGTTCCGGCGACGAGTTCTGGGATTGGGATATTGCCCATAACGAACTGTTTCGGATTGGTGCGGACCGCCTGCTCGGCCATGGCAGCAACCACGACAGCGTTCCGATTGATATCTGGCGCACGCAGCAAGTGCATCCCGACGATGTCGCGCGCGTCGAGGCCGCCGTCACCGCGCATCTGGAAGGGCGCTCCGAGTTTTACGAGACCGAGCATCGTGTGCGCCACCATTCCGGCAAGTGGGTCTGGGTGCGCTCGCGCGGCAAGGTGGTTGCGCGCGACGACGACGGCAAGCCAACACGGATCGCCGGCACGGCACGCGATATTTCCCAGGATCGCCGAGTTGCGCGCGAACGCCGCATCGCCAGCGAGGTATTGCGCTCGATGGGCGAAGCGGTTGCGGTCATCGATCTGGACTTCAATTTCGTCTCGGTCAACCCGGCGTTCTCGCGGATCACCGGGTATCTGGAAGACGAGGTGATTGGCCGCTCCAGCGCATTGCTCGACAGCGTGCAGCACCAGCCCGCGTTCTACCAGAACATCCGCCAACGGCTGGGCGATGACGGCCGCTGGGCCGGCGAGATGTGGCAACGGCGCAAGGATGGCGAGGAGTTTCTCGGCCAACTCGAAATATCCGAAGTCGCCGACGGCGAGCACGTGCGCAGCCATTTTGTCGCGGTGCTGACCGATATCACCGATACCAAGCGCTTCGAGCAGGAACTGCGTTATCTCGCCAACTATGACAATCTCACTGGCTTGGCCAATCGTGCGTTGCTGTCCGAGCGCCTCGCGCACGCCATCGTGCGCGCGCGCCGACAGGATACACGCGTCGCCATCCTGTTTCTCGACCTCGATCGCTTCAAGGACATCAACGACTCGCTCGGCCATTCGGCCGGCGATCGCATCCTTAAAGCGGTGGCAGCGCGGTTGCTGGCTACCGTGGGTGGCAACGACACGGTGGCGCGCCTGAGCGGCGATGAGTTCACGCTGGTGCTGGAGGACATCCACGATATCGCCGCGGTGGAGAAACAAGCGCAGATCATCATCGATAGTTTTACCAGCTCGCTGGACCTCGACGATCAGCACGACGTGGTCATTTCGCCGTCGATCGGCATCAGCCTGTATCCCGATCATGGGCTGGTCCCCACTGAACTGCTCAAGTGCGCCGATACCGCCATGTATCAGGCCAAGGCCAGCGGCCGCAATACCTTCCAGTTGTACACCGCAGCCATGGATACGCTCGCCCGTGACCGTGCGCGGATGGCGGGTGCCTTGCGCAAAGCGCTCGATCGTGGCGAGTTTCGGTTGCTGTATCAGCCCAAGCTCGACCTGACCAACGGCAACATCACCGGTGTCGAGGCCCTGTTGCGCTGGCACAGTGCCGAGCTGGGCGAAATTCCGCCCACCGTGTTCATCCCGATTGCCGAAGAAACCGCACTGATCGTGCCGATCGGTGAATGGGTGATGCGCGAATCGCTGGTCACCCTCAAGCGCTGGCGGCACAGTGGGCTGACTGCAATCACCATGGCGATCAATGTGTCGGTGCTGCAATTGTTGCGTGCCAACCTGCCCGAACTGCTGACGCAGATGACCGCCGAGCTGGACGTGCCCGCCAACCGCGTGGAGCTGGAAATCACCGAAAGCATGGTGATGGCCAAGGCTGAGCAGACCAACCAGGCGCTCAATGCGCTACGCCGCATCGGCACCACCATCGCCATCGACGACTTTGGCACCGGCTACTCCTCGCTGGTGTATCTCAAACGCCTGCCGATCGATACCTTGAAGATCGACAAGGAGTTTGTCGGCGACCTCAGCCGCGACCCGGACGACGCGGCCATCACCACCACGGTGATCACCATGGCGCACTCGCTGGGGCTGAAGGTGGTGGCGGAAGGCGTGGAAACCCAGGAACAGATGGATTACCTGCGCGAGCATGGTTGCGACGCGATCCAGGGCTATTGGCTGTCACCGCCGCTGGATGCCCATCACTGCCTCGCGTTCATGCGCAGTTGGCAGCCGGTCGGCACGGCATGAGGGGGGCCGCGATCGCCCGCCATATTGACCGCCGCTCCCACCGCGGCCTATTGTTGGCATTCACATGAACACCGCCACCCCCGCCTCCATCGATATTCTCACGTCCCGTCTGGAGCAGGTGCTGGAGCTGTGCCGGCGTCTGACCGAGGAGAACCGCAGTCTGCGCGCCAGCCAGGAACAGCTGATCGGCGAACGTGCACACCTGCTGTCCAGGAGCGAACAGGCGCGCGCGCGCGTGGACGCGATGATTCAGCGCCTCAAATCGCTGGAGCAAAACCCGTGAGCGAGGCGGTCAGCCTGCACATTCTCGACCGCGAATACACTGTCGGCTGCGCCGATGGTGAACGTGACAGCCTGTTGTCGGCGGCCCGCCTGCTCGATGAAAAGATGCGTGATGTACGCGGTGGCAACCGGATGGCGTCGATCGATCGCATCGCCATTCTCGCCGCGCTGGATATCGCGCATGAGTTCCAGCAGACCAGCAAAAATCACGCGGCGCGCGATCAGGCACTGGAGACCGCGATCTCCCGCCTGACCCGGCGTCTGGACGAGGTGTTGGCGGCCAGTCATCTGGCCTGATGTGGCCTCTTGCAACCTGCTGCGTGTCGGTTTCAGCAGATGCACCTGAACCCACGGCTCACCCACAGATTTTACTGCCGACGCCAAAAAGGAAGTGCTGAGCAATTCCCACCCGAAGTCATTGCGAGCGCAGCGAAGCAATCCAGCTTTCTGTTATCTCGGGGGTTTCTTTATTGCCACGTCGCTTCGCTCCTCTCCATGAACCTCTCGCTGGGGGCTGCGTTTTGCGTTGAGGCGTGTGCATTGGATCGATGCGGATGCTTTCACCGGCCTGCGGCCGGCGAGGCCCTTTTCGGAGCGGAAAAGAGCCGAAAACGCCTTGCGCCGGATCGCACGCACGCTCAGCTCCTGCTTCGCCTGTGCCCTGCGCTTCTCAGCGAATGCGGGCCGGCACCAACTCGGGCATCCACACCAACTCCGGCATCCATGCCTTCGGTCGCTGCGCGACCCCGCTCGCTTTGCTCGCTACGCCCACTTCGCCGCTACGCGGCTCGCTCGGTCAAACAGTGGTGCCTTGCTCCCGCATTCGGCTGCGATGCTCGGCGTGCTCTACGGCGCGTTATCGCACTTGGCCCGCGCATCCCTGCGCTACCGCTCCGCTTTTCCGTTTCATCCCACCGCATCATGGTGCTACGACAACGTGTCTTGGATTTTCTGGCGCTTTCCTTCGCGTTTTTTGCGTCCTTTGCGGATAAAAAGACTTACGCTCCGCCTGCGGGGTTCATGGTCCGTGTGCAGTTCCAGACACCTGAACAGGTCGCTCGCAATGACGATTTGATTGCCGCTTCCATAACGAGCATCGGCAAAGGCTATACTGCACGGGCATCCTCTGCCGTGTTCGGCAGCGTGCGCTAACATTTGCCTTGACCCTTAATACGCGACCCCGGGGGCGTCGCCCCAGCCCTGTGTGCATGTCCGCCCCGTTGCGGAAAGCCTGAAGGTCTGGACGCGCTCCCACCTGATCCTTCGGATCAAGGTCGTTCGCATGCACCGGCATGGCGGAGGATGTTTCTTCAGTGCACCCGCACAGCACACTCAGAGCCACCATGAAGGCCCGCCGCGCAGGCCTCTCGGCAACGCAGCGGGTGCGCAGCGCGCAGGCGGTTGCCACGCACCTGTTCGACAGCCAGGTGCTGGATGGTGCACGTCTTGTCGCCGGTTACTGGGCGGTCGGCGGCGAGTTGCCGTTGCACGCGGTTGCCACCCGGCTCATTGCGCCCGCACGCTACCTGTTGCCGCGCCTTGCGGCCGAGGGCCAGTTGCGGTTTGCGCCATGGTCGGCCACGGTGGAGCTGCTGCCCAACCGGTACGGCGTTCCCGAGCCCGACATCGCGCTCGCCGATTGCCTAGCGCCCGAACAACTGGACGTGGTGTTGTTGCCGATGCTGGCTTTCGACATCAACGGCAATCGTCTGGGCATGGGTGGCGGCTGGTACGATCGCAGCTTCGCGTTTCGCTTGCACGGCCAGAGCGCGCCGGCGTTGATCGGCGTCGGCTATGCCTTTCAGCAGGTCGAGGCGCTGACCGCGCAAGCCTGGGATGTGCCGCTGGACGCCGTGGTTACCGAACGCGGCTTCACCCGACTGCGCTGAGCGCAAGCGCCCAACGAGGAGCAACAGGCAGCATGGCTGGCATGTGGCTGATGAAATCCGAGCCCGATGAGTTTTCGATCGACGCCCTGGCCGAGGTTACCCACGAACCGTGGACCGGCGTGCGCAATTATCAGGCGCGCAACTTCATGCGCGATGCCATGCGCGTGGGCGACCCAGTGCTTTTTTATCATTCCAACTGCGCACAGCCGGGCGTAGCCGGCATCGCCGAAGTGGCTAGTGCGGCGTATCCCGACCCCACCCAATTCGACCCCGACAGCGCCTATTACGATCCGAAATCGACCCGTTCGGCGCCACGCTGGCTGTTGGTGGACATCCGCTTTGTGCGCCGTTGCAAGCGGGTAATCACGCTCGATGCGATCCGCTCCGCGGCCGAACCGCTGGGCGACTTCGCCCTCATCCGGCGTGGCAATCGGCTATCGGTGCTGCCGGTGACGGCAGCGCAATATCAACACATTCTCTCTCTGGAGCACACCGCATGATGACCGACGCAGCCACGCAAAAACGCCAGGCGGCCGAGCAGGCACTGGCGTTTGTCGAGGAAGGCAGCATCATCGGCGTTGGCACCGGATCGACCGTGGCCCACTTCATCCGTGGTCTTGGCGCGATGCGCGATCGCATCGAAGGCGCGGTATCGAGTTCCGAGCAGAGCACGGCATTGCTCAAACAATTGGGCATCCCGGTGTTCGACCTCAACGCCGTCGGCCCGCTGGCGCTGTATGTCGATGGTGCCGACGAGTGCGATCCGCACAAACGCCTGATCAAGGGCGGCGGCGCGGCATTGACGCGGGAAAAGATCATCGCCGCCGCCAGCAAGCGCTTCGTGTGCATCATCGATGCCGGCAAGCAGGTGGCGGTGCTGGGCCGCTTCCCGCTGCCGGTTGAGGTGATCCCGATGGCGCGCAGCCACGTCGCGCGCGAACTGGCGCTGCGTGGTGGTCAACCGGTTTGGCGCGAAGGCGTGCTCACCGACAACGGCAACTGGATTCTCGATGTGCACCACCTGCACATCAACGACCCGGTAGCGCTGGAGACCGACATCAACCAAATTGTCGGCGTGGTCAGCGTCGGCCTGTTTGCCCGACGCGGTGCCGATGTGGTGATCGTCGGCGAGCGCGTACTGCCCTGATCCGCGATCAGGGCAGTTGCACTCACAGCTTGCTTTGCAGGTAAAACGGCAGGCCCAGACGCACGATCAGATCGAGCTGGGTTTCGATCCAGTCGATGTGCTCTTCTTCCGATTCCAGAATGGCAACCAGCAATTCGCGGCTGGGATAATCGGCAACCGACTCGCAGTACGCGATACCCTCGCGCAAGGTCGGCAGCGCTTCGCGCTCCAGGCGCAAATCGCACTGCAATGCCTCTTCGGGCGACTCGCCAATCTGCAACTTGCCCAAGTTCTGCAAATTGGGCAACCCTTCGAGAAACAGAATACGCTCGATCAAGCGATCGGCGTGCTTCATCTCATCGATCGATTCGTGCTGCTCGTGCTCAGCCAGCGCCTTAAGGCCCCAGTTGGCGAACATCTTGGCGTGCAGAAAATACTGGTTGATCGCGACCAGCTCGTTGTACAGCGCCTTGTTGAGAAACTCGACGACCTTCGCATCACCTTTCATGACGCCACTCCCATGCCACGCATTGCCCGGGGCGGGCAAGCCTCCTGTGCAAGGCGACTATAGCGAAGCTGCAACGTGGTGACACCTCAACGCCTGCGCGCGGCGGTCAGGCGGCTTCGCTGTGTGGCTGGCGCAACGCTGCGACGGCGTCGCTGAGCACCTGCGATGCCATTGCCGCACAACAGCCGCAGGAACCGGCGCAACCGGTGCGTGCGCCCAATTCGGCCATATCCGAGCAGCCCAGCAATGCAGCGCGCTGGATATCGCGTTCGCTGACCCCATTGCAGACACAAACGTACACGGCACAACTCCTGCCACAACCGACAGCTTCATTTGAACGCGAATGCGAACGCTTGTCAATAGCGGGCAGTGGAAACCGCTCGATGCATTCCGCGCGGCGCGCCGTGCGGGCCGGCTGGGATCGGCGGTTCGGGCCTGCGTGTCAGGATCGCCGCGCCGGCCACGGCGGCGTCGGCGGCCGGCGCCAGATGCAGCAGGGCATTCCAGTAAACCTCACGCTTGAAGTTGACCACGTGCTGCAGCGGGTACCAGAAGTCCACCCAGCGCCAGCAATCGAACTCCGGCTTGCTGGTTGCATCCAGCCGCACGTCGCGATCATCGCCGAGCATGCGCAACAGGAACCAAACCTGCTTCTGACCGATGCACAATGGCTTGCTGCCGGAGCGCAAACAACGCCGCGGCAGGCGATAGCGCAGCCAGCCCGGGGTGACGCCGAGCACATCGACCTGATGCGCTTGCAGCCCGGTTTCTTCGTGCAGTTCGCGGTGCATGGCCTCCAGCGGCGTCTCGTCGCTGTTCATGCCACCCTGCGGAAACTGCCAGCCATCGCGCTGCAAGCGCCGCGCCCAGAACACCTGGCCACTGGCGTGCAACAGCACGATACCCACATTTGGACGAAAACCGTCGGGATCGATCATGGAACCGACTCCGAATTCATTGTCCGCGACTGTGCCACGACCAGCCGCACGGCACAAGCAAAGGAGCGGCCACATTGACACCAGTCACCGGCGCATGGACAATTACCGGCTCGCTCGGAGCAGCTTCGCTCCCCGTGGCTATGTAGCTCAGCCGGTTAGAGCACAGCACTCATAATGCTGGGGTCGGTGGTTCGAGTCCACCCATAGCCACCATCTGTTGCGCTGCGGGTGATCGCGTCGCTGCAACTGGCCGCCGCAATTGCGGCATACTCAGCGCATGGCCACCATCCTGATCGCCGACGATCACCCGCTGTTCCGCGAGGCCCTGCGCGGTGCAGTGCAGCGTTTGCTGCCGGATGCCGTGCTGATCGAAGCAGATAGCGCAGCAACGTTGCTGGCGCTCGCCGATGCCCATCCGAATGCAGACCTGTTGCTGCTCGATCTGAACATGCCCGGTTCGCATGGCTTCAGCACGCTGATCCACTTGCGTGGCAACCAGCCACAATTGCCGGTCATTGTGGTTTCCGCCCGCGAAGAGCCCGCCATCATCCGGCGTGCGCTCGATCATGGCGCCGCCGGCTTCATCCCCAAGTCGGCAGGTTCCGTGCAGATGCGCGAGGCTGTCGCCGAGGTGCTCGCTGGCGGCACCTGGACGCCAGTGCAGGTCGCCCAGGCACCGCGCATCGACAGCGAAGAAGCGCAGATTGCGCAGCGTGTGCGCGAACTCACGCCGCAGCAATTCCGGGTATTGGGCATGCTCAGCACCGGCTTGCTGAACAAGCAGATCGCCTACGAACTGCATGTCTCGGAGGCCACCATCAAGGCGCACATGACCGCGATTTTGCGCAAGCTGGGCGCGAATAACCGCACCCAGGCGGTGCTGCTGGCAGCGCGTCTGGCGGTCGATCCGAGCACGGTGCGCTGGCCCGCAACCGATGCCGGCACGTTCGAGTGATGCGCGCGGCACCGCTGTTCAAAGCTGCTGCGCGGCCAGGAATGCACGCAGCACTGCCGGCTTGATCGGTTTGGTCAGCAACACATAGCCGTGCTGGTGCGCCCGCAGCTTCAGGGCATCGCTGCCGTCGGCGGTAAGCAAGGCCCCGGCGGTGGCGTCGCCGCAAGCCGCTCGCAATGCATCGAGCGCGGCCAAGCCATCGCAACGGTCATGCAAGTGGTAATCCACCAGCAGCACCTGCGGCTGCAAAGACGCGACGCAGGCCAAGGCGTCATCGAGGGTTTCCATGGTTTTCACCTGAACCCGCCAGCGACCAAGCAATGCCTGCATGCCATCGAGAATCTCGCGATCATTATCCAGACACAGCACCCGCAACCCGGCAAGGCCCTGGTCGCTCATCGCACGTGGCACTGGACGCACTGCGGTACGTGCCGCCCGCGCCACCTGAATGCTGAACACGCTGCCATGGCCGGCGCGCGAGCGCACCCGGATTGGCGCATCGAGCACCCGTGAAATCCGCTGGCAGATCGACAATCCCAGGCCAAGGCCATGCTCGCCCCATGGCGAGGGTTGGTCGAGCCGCGAAAACTCGTCGAAAATCTGGCGCAGGTGATGCGGCGGAATGCCCGGGCCGGTGTCCCATACCTCGATGTCCACCTTGCTGCCGCGACGCCGGCAGCCCAGCACCACACGGCCCGACGGCGTGTAGCGCAAGGCATTGGCGACAAAGTTCTGGATCACTCGCCGCAGCAGCCGGCGATCGGCATGCACGGCCAAGCCGCAACGATGCACGCGAAACGCCAGATTGCGCGATTGCGCCAAGGGCTGATATTGCTCGGCCACCGAGTGCATCAGCGCGTCCAGCGGCACCGCCTGCCATTGTGGGGTAAGCGCGCCGGCATCGAGCCGCGAGATGTCCAGCAAGCCGTCGAGCAGATCCTCGGCTGCGCGCAGCGCGGTATCCACGCGCTCGGCGAGACGATGCTGTTCGGCGCTGTCATCGCTCTCACGCAGTGCCGAGGCAAACAACCGCGCGGCATTGAGTGGTTGCAACACATCGTGGCTCAATGCCGCCAGAAAGCGGGTCTTGGATGCATTGGCGGTATCAGCATCCTGACGCGCCTGTGCCTGCGCCGCAAGCGCATCGGCCAACTCATGGGTACGCTGTTCGACCCGCGCTTCCAGCGTCTCGTTGGCCACCCGCAGCGCCTGTTCCACCTGCTTGTAGGCGGTGATGTCGGTATAGGTGCTGACATAGCCACCAGCCGGCAGTGGCTGGCCGCGCAGCTCGATCACCTGGCCGTTTGGCCGCACGCGCTCCGACACATGCGGCGAGCCCTGGCGCAGATAAGCGACCCGCTTTTCGACCTGCGCATCGATGTCGCCGGGCCCCAGCTCGCCGCGTTCGGCGTTGTAGCGAATCAGGTCCGCCACCGCACGGCCTACATAAAGCATGCCGGCAGGGTACTCGAACAGCTCCTGGTAGCGCCGGTTCCACGCCACCAGCCGCAAATCACGATCCACCACGCTGACCGCCTGCGGAATGTTTTCGATGGTGGTCGACAGCAACTCGCGGTTGAAGCGCAACTCCTGGCTGGCTTCATCCAACATCGCCACCACCTCACCCAGCTCCATGCCCGACCCGCGCAGCGCCGAGGTCAGCGTCAGGCGCGCCGACGCTGCACCGATGGCACCGGCGAGCAGGCGCTCGGTGAACTGCACCAACGCGCGATCGGCGGCGTGCGGCAGTACCAGTTCCTTGCCCTGTGCGATGGCGTTGTCGGCAAACGCGCGGCGGGCATTGCGCTCGCCCACGATGCGGCCAGCCAGCGCCAGCAGATCGGCGCCGCTGACCCTGCCTTGCCAGCTCGCCGACGCCAGCGGTGGCCGGCGCGCGTATGGGTCGAGAAACGGTGTGGCCCGCATCTGCTCATCAAAGCTGGGGCGATAACGCGCCGAAACCACGAACAGCGTACCGATGTTGAGCAGCAGCGACCAAAACGTGCCATGGGTAATCGCATCCCAACCGATCACCCCGAACAATGCTTCCGGGCGCAGCCAGGTGACGCCGAACGGCCCGGTTTGCAGCCATTCCGGCGCGAACCAGCCAGCGCGGGTGAGCATCGGCAGTACCAGGGTATAGACCCACACCAGAAAACCGCCGATCAAGCCGGCTTCCACACCGGCGCGGCTGCCACCACGCCAATACAGCGCGCCGATCAGGGCCGGCGCAAACTGCGCCACTGCAACGAAAGCGAGCAAGCCAAATGCCGCCAGATTGCCGGCCCCGCCGGTGGCGCGATGGTAGCCGTAGGCAACCAATGCCAAAACCAGAATGATGACCCGCCGTACCATCAACACCAGCCGGCCAAAGTTGCGCTGACTGCTTGGCCGCAGACGCGCCGAACGCAACAACAGCGGCATCACCAGATCGTTGCTGACCATGGTTGCCAGTGCGACGCTGGCAACGATCACCATACCGGTGGCCGCCGACAGCCCGCCGACAAAGACCGCCAGCGCAAGGCCGCGGAAGCCCTCAGCCATCGGCAATGCCAACACCACGCTGTCGCCCAACGTGGCCGTCTCCCCAAGCACCGCCTGCCCAGCCAGGGTGATCGCCGGCACCATCAGGCAAATCAACACCAGATAACCGATAAACAACCAGCGCGCACGACGCACATCGCTGGGTTCCTCGCACTCCACCACCGCCACCTGAAACTGCCGTGGCAGGCAAATGATGGCGGTAAACGCGAGCAGCGTCTGCGCGACGAATCCGCGTGGCATCTCCGCCGACGCGAAGGTATGCAATGCGCCAATCGCCCGCGTTGCAAAATCGCCAGCACCCGGCAGCCGGGTAATCGCAAAAACACCGATCGCCACGAACACCAGCAACTTGACCAACGATTCCAGCGCAATCGCCAACATCATGCCGTGATGGTGCTCGGTAGCATCGATGCGGCGGGTACCAAACAGAATCGAAAACAGCGCCAGCATCAGTGCCACGTAAAGTGCCGGGTCGGCCAGAACCGAGCGCAGGCCGACCTGGCTGTCGCTGGTGCCGATCAGCACATCCACACTCATTGCCACGGCCTTGAATTGCAGCGCCAGATAAGGCACCGCCGCCACCAGTGCGATCAGGCTGACCAGCGCCGCCAGATGCGGCGCGCGGCCATAACGCGAGGAGATGAAATCGGCGATCGAAACGATATTCTGCTCGCGCGCCACCAGCGCCATGCGCTCCAGCACCCGCCAGGCAAACAGCATCAACAGGATCGGCCCAAGATAGATCGGCACGAACGCCAGCGCATCGTTGGCAGCGGTGCCCACCGCACCGTAGAACGTCCATGACGAGCAATACACCGCCAGCGCCAGACTGTAGACCAGCGGCCTTAGCCAGTGGTGTTGCGGGTACAGCGGCTTGCGATCGCCAAACCAGGCCACGCCGAACAACAGGCCGACATATGCCACCGATACAACCATCAGGATCCAGCCCGCAATCACGCCCCTCTCCCGGTTGCTCGCCGCACATCGCCGCCCGGCCATGATCCTACATCCGCACGCGCCTGCCGGCATACGGCGAAAGTCGAGATGACGCGAGCGTCCAGGCGTGGCAGCCTGTGGCGATGGAACCGGTTCCCGGCCTCGACCTGACTACGCCACCGTTCGACTTGCTCGACGCCAGTTCGCGCGAGCAGTTGCAACGCGCGGTGGACATGGGATTTTATCCAGCGAAGACACGGCTGATCGAGGCCGGAAAGCCATCCGCACACGTGTATGTGCTGTGCAAGGGCCATGTTCATGCCCTCGACCCGACGGTCGGCGGTGAACGCCGCTTTGCCGATTATGCCGCTGGCGATCTGTTTGGCAGCTTTGCCGTGATCGCCGGGCGCGCTCGCCACACCTATGTCGCTGGCGAAGACCTGCTGTGTTTTTTGATCCCAGCGGCCACGTTTCAGCAGTTGCTCGCCAACAACCCGCGTTTTGCCGCCTACTTCAGCGAGGGCTTGACCGCCAAGCGTCATCTCGCCGCCACGCAACATCAGGGTTCGGAACTCAATCAACTGATGCTCACCCGCGTGCGCGATGCACAATTGGCACCGCTGGCGCAGGTGCCGGGACGCACCTCGATCATCGCCGCCAGTGCGCGGTTGAAAGCCGATCGCATTGATTGCCTGCTGGTGTGCGATGGCCCAGAGCCGGGTATCGTCACCCGCACCGACCTGCTCGAAGCACTCACCCTGAAGGGCTATGCGGTGGACGCGCCGATTTCGCTACTGGCGAGCCGCCCAGTAATCAGTGTACGCAGCGACGAAGTGTTGTTTCAGGCGCTGGTTACCATGACCGAACGACACATCGAACGCGTGGTTGTGCGGTCTGGCGAACACTATGTCGGCAGCCTCGGCATGGCCGAGGTACTGGCGCATTACGCCAGTACCTCACACCTGATCAGCTTGCGCCTGGCGCGCGCCAATTCGCTGCACGAGATTGCACAGGCGGCGCAGGGCATGACCGAGCTGGTGCGCACCCTGCACGCACAAGGCGCCAAGATGAGTTATCTGACCGAATTGGTCAGCGCCCTCAACCGCCGAGTGATGGCGAAGATTTTTCAGTTCGTGGTTCCGGCGCATTTGCGCCAGCATGTTTGTCTGCTGGTGCTCGGCAGCGAAGGCCGGCGCGAACAAATCCTGAAGACCGACCAGGACAACGCGCTGGTGCTTGCCGACGATCTCGACTGGCCGGGCATCGACGCGGCCGTGGCGCACTTTTCCGCGACCCTGGCCGAAGTGGGTTACCCGCCGTGCCCGGGCAAGGTGATGGTCAGCAACCCGCATTGGCGCATGCGTCAGTGCGATTGGCAACGCCGTATTGCCGGCTGGCAATCCGATGCAAGCGGCGACGGCATGCTCGATCTCGCGATTGCCCTTGATGCACGCCCACTGGCCGGCAATGCCGACCTGTTTGTACCGGTGAAACACGCATTGCTCGGGATTGGCCGCGACGACATTGCCCTGCGCCAGTTGGCGCGGGCAACCCTGGATTTTTCCACCCCCCTGACGTTGTTCGGCAAGGTGCGCGGCGACGCGCGCGGCACCGACCTGAAAAAGGGCGCGGTATTTCCGATCGTGCATGGCTTGCGCACGCTGGCCCTGCGGCATCGCATCAGCCACAACAACAGCTTCGACCGGGCGCAGGCATTGATCGATGCCGGCGCATTGTCGCGCGAACTCGGCCGCGACCTGCAACAGGCACTGGCGGTGTTCATGCGGCTGCGATTGGGCCAGCAACTGGCTGATCTGAGCGCCGGCCAGCCAGCCAGCAACTTTGTCGATGTGCGCATATTGCGCCGGCTCGACCGTGAATTGCTGCGCGATGCACTGGGCGTAGTCAATGCCTTCAAGGACCACATCCGCGAAACGTTCGCACTGCGCGAATGAACGCAATACGCCGCCACTACCTGCGCTGGCGCCATCGGCAGCAGCCCTGGGCTGGTCTGCTGGCGCCGTATCACGGTGACGACGTGGTTTCGATCGATCTGGAAACCACTGGCCTGGACCCGCGCCGCGACGAGATATTGAGCATCGCGGCGGTGCCGATCCGTGGCGGCGTGGTGCGCGTATCCGAGCGATTCACCGGTCTGGTTGCGCCAGGACGCGACTTCGATATCGAATCGATCCGCCATCATCGCCTGCGTCCGTCTGAAGTGGCCGATGCACTGCCGCCACGTGACGCGGTGCGGGCGTTACTGCATTGGCTCGGCAACCGGCCGCTGCTGGGCTACAACATCGGTTTTGATTGCGCCATGCTCAACCGCCATGTGCCGGCGATCACCGGTTTTGCCCTGCCCAACGCGCGTCTGGATCTGGCACGCGCCTATGCAGCGTGGCTGCGCCACGCACGACCAACCGGCGATCTGGACTTGCGGTTTGACACCCTACTGGACGCGTTGAATGTGCCGGCGCTTGGCCGCCACAGCGCGCTGGGTGACGCCTGCACCACGGCTGCCGCGTGGCTGGCACTGAGTGCGCGCCGCGCGGCGTGATCAACGACAATCAAGGCCGATCGGCAGCAAAGGTGTCGCAGGCGACAACAGCGCCTTGCTCATGGCCGACGCGGAACCAGTGCACCCGCTGTGCAGAACTGCCATGGGTGAAGCTTTCCGGCACCACCCGCCCCTGCGCCTGCTGCTGCAAGCGGTCATCGCCGATTGCGCTGGCCGCCGTCAGCGCCTCATCGATATCGCCATCATCGAGCAGATCACGCAAGCGCTCGGCGTGGTTCGCCCAGATCCCGGCAAAACAGTCGGCCTGCAACTCCAGACGCACCGAAAGCTGATTGGCCTGCGCCGTGTCGGCGCGCTGCTGGCGGGCGTGAACGGCACTGGAAATCCCCAGCAGGTTCTGCACGTGGTGGCCAACCTCGTGCGCAATCACGTAAGCCTGGGCAAAATCGCCGGGCGCGCCGAAGCGCTCCTGCAACGCGCGATAAAAACCCAGATCGATATACACCCGCTGATCGGCCGGGCAGTAAAACGGCCCCATCGCCGCGCCGGCCACCCCACAGGCCGAACGCACATGATCGCTGAACAGCACCAACGTCGGCTCGCGGTAGGGGGTAGCGCCGCCATCGAGCAGGCGGTGCCAGGTGTCTTCGGTATCAGCCAGCACCACGCCGACGAACTGCGCCAGGGTATCGTCGCCGGTGGTCACGGCCGCAGGCCGGCTGGCCGGTGCCACCGCGCCCTGCAGCAACGGGCTCGGGTCAACGCCGAAATAGATCGCCGCGATCACCAACACAACCAGCATCAGCCCGCCGGGCCGGCGGCCGCCCATCGGCAGGCGCATGCCATTGCCTGTGCGGCGTTGATCATCGACATGACTGCTGCTGCGTCGGCCGCGCCATTTCATGGTTCGCCTCGGACTCTGGATACGTTGCGGCATGGTAGCGCGGACGCCGCGCGACAAAAACACAAAACCCGCCTCGCGGCGGGCGCGG
>Ga0100400_1000094_pt1 | contig 54339 bp, 46 predicted proteins | sample CryGeymeta201524_FD_80420 | JGI IMG/M metagenome (GOLD analysis project Ga0100400, IMG submission 80420) | Groundwater microbial communities from Crystal Geyser aquifers in Utah, USA - Crystal Geyser metaG 2015-24 | ecosystem: Environmental > Aquatic > Deep subsurface > Groundwater | place: USA... | reverse complement strand
TTCGCGGAAGCCGACAATCAGGATGCGCTCGCGATGCTGCGGCACGAAGTGCTGCCCGTCCACCACCTTGCAGTGAATGCTGTAGCCGAGATCCTGTGCCAGCACTTTCTTGATGACGCGAAAGGTGTTGCCCTTGTCGTGACTGATCAGGTTCTTCACGTTTTCCAGCAAAAACGCCTTCGGTCGTTTCGCCTTCAAGATGCGCGCGACATCGAAGAACAGCGTGCCCTGCGCCTCGTCGGCGAAGCCGTGGGCACGCCCAAGTGCGTTCTTTTTCGATACCCCGGCGATGCTGAACGGCTGACAGGGAAAGCCCGCCAGCAACACGTCGTGGTCGGGAATGTCGTTTTCATCGACTTGAGTGATGTCGCCCACCAGCGCATGCGCGGCACCGGGAAAGTTGGCCAGATACGTTTTCTGCGCGTACGGGTGCCATTCGCTGGTGAATACGCAGCGTCCGCCGTGCGCTTCAAAACCCATGCGAATGCCACCGATGCCAGCGAACAGATCGATGAAGGTAAACGTCGCATCGCCCTTGTCCGCGGAATCCAGCGGCAGCAGGCGCTGACGAATGGCATCGACCAGATACGCTGGCGGCTCGGTTTCGCCCAGTTGCCAGCGGCGGATGGTGCGCGCGTCCACACCAATGCTTTCGGCAAGTTCTTTCTGCGTGTAACGGCCATGCAGTCTGGCGAGCAGGTGTCGAGCATTTTCCACGGGCATTCTCTAAAGGGATCAATTGCGGTCATACTGTCCGCTTGTTGTCCCTTTTGCAAGCGCTTCGAACGCCAACACGCTTTACGCATCACACCACGCACCACACCACGCATCACAGCGCTCACGGGGCGAGAACATGTGGACATGCCTCATGCTGGCTCACGCTTGCACCGCCGCCGCATCCGCCGCCGCTCGATCAACTCGAATGCCGCCGGCAGTAGCAACATCGACAGCAGCGGCGCACTCAGCATGCCGCCCACCATCGGCGCCGCGATGCGCTGCATCACTTCGCTGCCGGCACCGGTGCCGATCAGGATCGGAAACAGGCCAGCGAGGATGGTCGCCACCGTCATCGCCTTGGGTCTGACGCGCATCACCGCGCCTTCGTGGATCGCTTCGCTCAATGCCTTCTCGTCGGCGTTGGGTTGTTCGGCCAGACGCCGATCCCAGGCTTGGCGCAGGTACAGCAGCATGATTACGCCGAACTCGGCAGACACACCGGCCAGCGCCAGAAAGCCGATGATGGTGGCGATCGAGACCGAGTGGCCGAGCAACCAGACCAGCCACAGGCCACCGACCAGCGCGAATGGCAGGCTGAGCATGATCAGCAGCGCTTCGGCGGCGCGCCGGAATACGGTCCAGATCAGCAGGAAGATCACCACCAACGCCACCGGCACGATGATCGTCAGTCGCTGCAAAGCGCGCGCCAGATATTCGAACTGGCCCGAATAGCTCACGCTGTAGCCGGGTGGCAGGAGCAGATCGGCGCCGAGGCGCGCACGCAGTGCATCCACCGTGGCCCCCAACTGGCCGGGCACGACATCGACATAAACATAGGTCACCAGCCGGGCATTTTCGCTGCGCAGCACCGGCGGTCCGTCGCGCAGGCGGATGTCGGCGACATCGGCAAGCACCAGTTGGCTGCCATCGCTGGCAATGATCGGCAGCGCGGCCAACGCCGCCAGCGAATCGCGCTCGGGGCGCGGATAACGCAACACGATCGGGTAGCGTTCGCGGCCCTCGATGGTTTCGCCGATCGGTTCGCCACCGACCACGGTGGCAATGATCTGCTGCACCGCCTGCTGGCTCAAGCCGTAGCGCGCCGCCGCCTGCGTATCAACCACCACATCGACATAACGGCCGCCGGCGCTGCGCTCGGCAATCGCCGAACGCACGCCGGGTACGGTGCGCGCCAACGTCTCCACCTTGGCAGCCAGGCGCTGCAATTGTGCGCTGTCCGGGCCGGCGATCTTGACCCCGACCGGACTCTTGATGCCGGTGGCCAACATGTCGATGCGATTGCGAATCGGTGGCACCCACAGGTTGGACAGGCCCGGCACCTTGACTGCGGCGTCGAGTTCGGCGCGCAGCGCCTCTGGCGTGAGTCCGGGCCGCCACTGATCGCGCGGCTTGAACGTGATGGTGGTTTCGAACATCTCCAGCGGCGCCGGATCGGTCGCGGAATCGGCGCGCCCGGCCTTGCCGAACACATGCGCCACTTCGGGCACGGTGCGGATCATGCGGTCGGTCAATTGCAGCAATTCGCCGGCCTTGGCAGCGGACAACCCGGGCAGCGCGGTCGGCATGTACAGCAAGGTGCCTTCATCCAGAGGCGGCATGAACTCACTGCCCAGACGCAGCGCCGGCACCACGCTCAACGCGATCGCCAGCATGCCGATAGCCAAGGCCACGCGCGGCCGCCGCAACACCAGTGCCAGCAGCGGCCGATAGATTGCGATCAAAAAACGGTTTAACGGGTTGCGTTGCTCGGAGCGAATCGTGCCGCGCACCAGGTAGCCCATCAGCACCGGCACCAGGGTAATCGACAGGCCCGCCGCCGCCGCCATGGCGTAGGTCTTGGTGTAGGCCAATGGGGCGAACAGGCGCCCCTCCTGCGCCTGCAACGCAAACACCGGCACGAACGACAAGGTGACAATCAGCAGGCTGATCGCCAGCGCCGGGCCGACCTCGACCGAGGCCGTGCCGACCACCTGCCAGCGCTCTTCGCCCGTGGCGTCGCGGCCGTTGTGCGCACGAAAATGTTCGAAATGCTTGTGCGCGTTTTCCACCATCACCACCGCCGCATCGACCATCGCACCGATGGCAATGGCGATGCCACCGAGCGACATCAGATTGGCGCTGATGCCTTGTTGCCGCATCACGATGAACGCGGCCAGCACACCCAGCGGCAGCGTCACCAGCGCGACCCCAGCCGAGCGCAAATGCCACAAAAACAGAACACAGACAATCGCGACCACGATGAACTCTTCGATCAGCTTGCCGCGCAGGTTTTGCACCGCCGCCTGAATCAACTCGGAGCGATCATAGGTGGGCACAATCTGCACGCCAGCGGGCAGGCTGGCGGCCAACTGCTGCAAGCGCTGCTTGACCGCGGCAATGGCGCTCAGGGCGTCGCCACCCGACCGCAACACCACCACGCCACCGGCAACCTCGCCTTCGCCATCGAGCTCGGCGATGCCACGACGAAACGCCGGCCCGCGCCGGATCGTGGCGACATCGCCGAGCAGCACCGGATTGCGCGCCGCATCGAGCACCAGCGGCACTTGTTCGAACGCTTCGCGGGTGCGCAAATAGCCTTCGCTGGCCACCATCATCTCGGCTTCGCCCTGCACGATCACCGAACCACCGACCGCACCGTTGGCGCTGCGCACGGCCTCAATCAACTGCTCCACAGTGATGCCCTGCGCACGCAGCCGCTGCGGATCGGGCACGATCTGCCAGGCACTTACCATGCCGCCGATGCTGGCCACTTCGGCCACGCCCGGCAACGCGGTCAGCTCAAACCGCAGCAGCCAGTCCTGGAGCGAACGCAGTTCGCCCAGATCGTGTTTGCCGCTGCGATCGACCAATGCGTATTCGTAAATCCAGCCGACCCCGGTTGCGTCCGGGCCGAGCGCCGGGCTCACGCCAGCCGGCAGGCGATCGCGCGCCTGGCTCAGGTATTCGAGCACCCGTGAGCGCGCCCAGTACGGGTCGGTGCCATCGTCGAACAGCACGTACACGAACGAATCACCGAAGAACGAGTAAGCGCGCACGGTGGTCACGCCAGGCACCGAGAGCATGGTGGTGGCCAGCGGATAGGTAAGCTGATCCTCGACGATCTGCGGGGTCTGGCCCGGCCATGGCGTGCGGATGATCACCTGGGTGTCGGAAAGGTCCGGCAACGCATCGATCGGCGTGTGCAGTAGCGACCAGGTGCCCATGATCGCCAGCAGCATGGCCGCGAACAGCACCGGCAAGCGGTTGGCCAGCGCGTAACGAATGATGGCGGCGATCATGGCTGGACACCCGTCTTGATACCGAGATCCGGTTCATGCCGGTGTTCGCTGTGTTTGTCGGCGGGCTCGGCATCGGCGTCGGCCTCGGCAGTGTCCGCCGACTGCGACACGCTGGCTTCGGAATCGAGCAGGAATTGGCCGGACAACACCACCCGCTCTCCCGCTTTCAGACCACTGCGGATTTCGGTGTGCCCCTGCGCCCGGCGCCCGGTACCGACCACGGCGATGCGATAACGCCCCTCGCCCTCGTCCAGCGCCAGCCGCGCCTGCGCACCGGTCAGGATCAACGCTTCGTCAGGCACCCACAACGCCGGCTCGCCCGGCGGCAATTGCAAGGTGACACGAGCGAACTGCCCCGGCACCAGTGCGCCATCCCGGTTATCGAGCACGATGCGCACGGTTTGGCTGCGCGAGCGCGGATCGATCTGCGGCAACACCTGCTCGATCTCGCCCTTTCGCAGGGTGCCGCCCAGAGCATCGATCGCGATGGAAACGTTGCCGCCGGCCGCCACTTGCGCGGCCTGCGCCTGCGGCAAGGCCGCTTCCAGCCAGACGCTGGCGAGCGGGTTGATCCGTGCCAGCAGTTCGCCCGGACGCAACCACTGTCCCTCGCGCACCGGCAACTCGGTGATCACGCCGCTGATCGGCGCATGCACGATCACCTGCGCCGTACGCTGTCCGCCGCGCTCGGCGGCGCGGATGTCGGCCTCGGCCAGGCCCAGACGCTGCAAGCGGCGACGGGCATCGCCGGCCAGTGCCCTGGCCTCGGCGGAATCGGCATCGCGCAACGCCAGATACTCGGCAATGGCGCTGGCCCATGCTGGCGCTTCCAACGCCGCCAGCGGCGCGCCTGCAACGATCGATTCATAGGGTGCCTTGATCCACAACCTGACCACCTGCGCGTCCACCGCGGTATCCAGCCGCGCTTCCCGGCGCAAGTCCCAGGTGATCGCGGCCGATGCCGTGACTTGGCCGGCAAGCTGGCTCGGCACGATCACCTGCGAACGCAGGCCCAGGCTCTGCACGGCCGCAGCCGCCACTTTCACCCCGGAAGTCGGCACCGCGTCGGCGTAGCGCGGCACCAATTGCATGTCCATGAACGGCGACTTGCCGGGTTTGTCGAAACGCTTGTCCGGCACCATCGGATCGAACCAATACAAAACATCACGCTCGGCCTTGGCGGTGGATTCGGTAGCTGGATCGCTGCGCTGGCCGGCACGATAGGCAAGCCATGCGGTCAACGTCAGGGCCATCGCAACAACGACGGCGGCGATGCCCAGATTGCGGGTATTCATGGCTGTAACTCCTGTGCTTGGAAGCGATACGCAAGGCCAACCCATGCGTTGCCCAGCGCCTGCAAGCGGCGGGTGGTTTCGATGCTGGCTTGCACTTCATCGCGGCGGGCATCGATCCAGCCATCGAGCGATTGCCCGGAACGATAGCTCGCCAGCGCCAGCGCACTGCGATCGTGCAGCAGCGGCAGGCGTTCGCGCTGATCGCGTTGGGTCTGCGCAACCAGAGCGGCCCACTGCGCGTAGTCGGCGCGGATCGCCGCCACGGCCGCACGACGGGCGTCCTCATGTTCGGCGTGCAGGGCATCGCGGGTGGCAATGCTGGCGGCGATGCCGCGATCCTGGCGATTGGCGGTAAACAACGGCAGGTCGATGGCGAACTCCAGGCTGATCATGTCGGCGCGGCTGGCGGCACGCTGGCCGTAACCGGCAGCAATGCTGAAGTCCGGCCGCCGCTGCGCCCTGGCGGCAGACACCGCCGCGTCAGCACGGGCGTCATGCGCAGCGAATTCGAGCAGGTCGGCAGTGCGATCGAGCAGTACCAGCGCACGCGCTTCGGGCAGGGGTGGATCAGCGAAATCCGGCGCCATTGCCAGCGGCCGCAGCGCCTGCTCACCCAGCCAACGTTGCAGACTGGCATTGGCTGACGCAATGCCGGCTTCGCTGCTGCTGAGCTGATTCTCGATTTCCAGTTCCAGCGCGCGCACCGCCAGCACGTCGCCGGGATTGCCGCCGGCGCTGACCCGCGCGCGCGCGGCGCGCGTGGCCAGTCGCGTATCCGCGAGCAGCGCCTGCAACAAGGCGCGCTCATGTTCCGCCGCCCAGCGCAGCACCCACGCCTCGCCGCTGGCGCGACCGACAGTGAGGGTGCCTACCTGCATTTGCGCCGTGCGCAGGTCGCGTTCGGCCAATGCCATGCGGCGTTCCGCTTCGCGTTTGGCCGGTGCCGGCAAGCGCTGGCGAAAACCGATTTTGCGCATGGTCATCGGATCGGCACCGATGGCAAAGGCATCGTTGCCGGTCGCGGTGAGGTTGTCGATGCCAAGCATCAATTCGGGATCGGGTAACGCGCCGGCGCGCAGCAGTTCTTCACTGGCCGCCTGCTGGCGCGCATCGAGCGCGCCGAGCAGCGGCGCCGAGCGGGTGGCGAGCTCGACCGTGCCGGCCAGCGTCAACGGTGCAGCGGCGGCATCATCGGACTGCGCACTGACGGGCGTCCATACGGTCAGCAGTAATACGCACGCGGCAACGCTCACGCCCGCGCGATGATTGAGAAACCTGCAAATCATGGCGATTTCCATCCATTGCAAACAACCTGCCTGCACAAAGCAGGCGGCCGGCCGCAAGCGCGACCGGAGCAGTCAGGCAATCAGAGGGAAATCGGTGGGCGCAGTGCCGGCGAAGCGAACAACGATGGTACGTGCCCGCCGGAGCGCGGCAGCGGCGTTGCCGCAGCCAACGGCAAACCGGTAAACGCCAGTACGGCGGGCAAGGTGCCGGAACAGCTCACCGCGCACAGCGCAGCACAGACACCGCCGCACAGGGAGCCGTGTTTGCCACAAGCGGGGACGCCGTGCTCGCCGCCCATGTCGGCGCAGCAATCATCGCCGTTGTCAGCACCGTGCTGCATCGCGCTCATCCTATGCGCACAATCGGCCGCCCGCGCCGCCGCCAATACCTGTGCCCATGGCCCGGTGGCAAACAGCAGCGACAACGCCAACAGCAGACGGCCGGTGACGGCGAAAACACGCTTGGCGGTGCGGCGGTTCATGGTCGCAGTATAGCGCGCGCCGGACTGCAAGTCGTTTGCCGCTTGTGAATGATAAATCAAGACTTGTTCATTGCCGCCCACTGCGCCCCAGTCGCAACGCATTGCTCACCACCGACAGCGAGCTCAGGCTCATCGCCAGCGCCGCAATCATCGGGCTGAGCAGCACGCCGAACAGGGGATACAGCGCACCCGCCGCGATCGGGATGCCGAGCGCGTTGTAGACAAAGGCGAAGGCCAGGTTCTGTTTCATGTTGCGCACGGTGGCATTGGAAATCGCCCGCGCGCGCACGATGCCGTTGAGATCGCCCTTGACCAGGGTGACCTGAGCACTGGACATTGCCACATCGGTACCGGTGCCCATGGCAATGCCGACATCGGCACCGGCCAGCGCCGGCGCGTCGTTGATGCCATCGCCGGCCATCGCCACCGTGCGGCCTTCGGCCTTGAGCCGTTGCACCAGCGCGATCTTGTCGGCCGGGCGTACTTCGCCATGCACCTCGTCGATGCCGAGTGCACGCGCCACCGCGTTGGCGGTGGTCAAGCCGTCGCCGGTCGCCATCACGATGCGCAAGCCAGCGTCGTGCAACGCCTTGATCGCCCCGGGTGTGGACGCCTTGATTGGATCGGCGACCGCGAGCAATCCCGCCAGTGTTCCATCCACCGCCAGCAACATGACGCTGGCGCCATCCTGCCGCAAGCCCTCGGCAGCCTCGGCCAGCGCGGCCGGATCGACGCCGACCTCGCGCATCAGCGCGCTGTTGCCGAGCGCCAGCGTGCGGCCAGCGAGCCGGCCGCGCACGCCAATGCCAGTGGCCGACTCGAACGCTTCGGGCGATTGCAACGGCACACCCCGGCGCCGCGCCTCGGCGACAATGGCTTCGGCGAGCGGGTGTTCGCTGCCCTGATCGAGGCTGGCGGCGAGCCGCAGCACCTCCTCCTCGCTGAAGCCAGCCGCCGCGACGATGGCGCGAAACGCCGGGCGGCCTTCGGTGAGGGTGCCGGTCTTGTCGACGATCAAGGTATCGATCTTGCGTAGGTTCTCGATCGCCTCGGCATCGCGGAACAGCACACCACCCTGCGCGGCACGTCCGGTCGCGACCATGACCGACATCGGCGTGGCCAGGCCGAGCGCGCACGGACAGGCGATGATCAACACCGATACCGCATTGAGCACGGCAAAAGTCCACGCCGGTTCCGGGCCGAACCAGCCCCAGACCAAGAACGTGGTCACCGCGATCGACAGCACCACCAGCACGAACCCGTACGCCACTTGGTCGGCCATGCGCTGCATCGGCGCGCGCGAACGCTGTGCCTGCGCCACCATCTGCACGATCTGCGCCAGCACCGTCTGCGAACCGACCTTGTCGGCACGGATCACCAGTGCGCCGGTGCCGTTCAGGGTGGCGCCGATCACGGTGGCACCGGCCTGCTTTTCAACCGGCGTCGGCTCACCGGTCAGCATCGACTCGTCGACGTGCGAGTGGCCTTCGAGCACTTCGCCATCCACCGGCACTTTCTCGCCGGGGCGCACGCGCAGGCGGTCGCCGACGTGGACATGGCTCAGTTCGATATCTTCCTCGCTGCCATCGTCGCGCAGCCGGCGCGCGGTCTTGGGCACGAGCCCGAGCAGCGCCTTGATCGCCGCTCCGGTCTTCGAGCGCGCGCGCAGCTCCAGCACCTGGCCGAGCAAGGTCAGCGACACGATCACCGCCGCCGCCTCGAAGTACACGCCGACCCGGCCGTGTTCGCGGAACGAGGCCGGGAACAGCTCCGGCGCCAGCGTCGCCACCACGCTGTAACCGAATGCCGCCGCCACGCCGATGCCGATCAGCGTCCACATGTTGGGTGCGCGGTTGCGGATCGACGCGATGCAACGAACGAAGAATGGCCAGCCGGCCCACAGCACCACCGGCGCACTCAACGCCAGCTCGACCCAACTGCGCACGTCGGCCGATAGCTGCGGCAGGCGATGGCCGAACATCGCCAACGCCAGCACCAGCGCCGACAACGGCAGCGTCCACCAAAAGCGCCGGCTGAAGTCGCGCAACTCGGGGTTGTCGTCCTCCTGAAGGCTCGGCAACTCCGGCTCCAGCGCCATGCCGCAGATCGGGCACGCGCCGGGATGATCCTGCCGGATTTGTGGATGCATCGGGCAGGTGTACACCGCGCCGCTCACGGCCGGCGCCGCAGGCGCTTGCGGTTGTGGCGAGAGGTAGCGTGTGGGGTCGGCGACGAAGCGATCATGGCAGCGCGCCGAACAAAAGTGATAGGTCGTAGCGTCGAATTCGGCTTGCTGCTTCGAGCTGACCGGATCGACCTTCATGCCGCACACCGGATCGATGGCCGTCGCAGCACCGCTGGCCGGCGCGTGCTCGCCGCAACAGGCCGATTTGCCGGCAGGCGGCTGCGCTTGTCGGCGCACGGGTTCAGTGCCGGAGCGTGACGGATGATCGGGCATGGCGATACCACCTCGATGTGTAGCAAAAAGCACACGAACGATAGCAGCCCACACGGCAAGATGCAGCGTTGGCGGTCAACTCACCGACGCCATTGAACCTATCCTCGCCTGCCGGCTCAAACCGGAATCCATTGCGCCTCATGTCAATGCATGCACAATACTCCTGCCACGCACCCGTATGGAGTTCACCAGCGGGCGATAAACGTTACGGGGGTAACGTGATGAGTTTTGCTTTGCGCGTCGGGCAGGGTTCCCTTGCAGCGCAGATGGTTGATGGCGGAGGTCGGTCATGAGCGCTGTGCGCGAGCGGATCGAGCAGCTTGGCCGCTATCGCCTGCGCATCGTGCTGGTCGGTGGTTTTGGCGGTCTGTTCGTGTTGATGCTGCTGGCCTTGGCATTCAGCGCCTGGGCGCTGGCACTGAGCCAGCGCGATCAATCCTTGATGGCCGATCTGCGCCGTCTGGATACCCTGGTTGCGCGCTACCATGCCGATGCCGAGCGTTATTTGCGCAATGCGCCACGCGACTACCCCGATTACTTCCGCGACACCACGCTGTATTTCGCGCAACTCAAGGAGGATGTCGAACAGGTCGATAATTTGCTGGCTGCATTGGCCGATCAACACGCGCGCATGCAACAAACGCCATGGGCCTTGCTGCTGCTGGGGCCGTCCGCCACCGGCAGCGACCCCCGATTTGATCCGTTGCGGGAGTTCTGGCGCAGCTATCGCGCCCAGTTGCAGCAAGCGCTGGGGCCGGACGCCGATGAGCCGCGGCTGGAATGGGCGGCGCGCTACATCGTCGAGCAATCCGCCACCCTGGCCGAACGGATTTCCGGCATCAGTGTGTCGCTGCAACAGGTGATCAAATCGCACCAACGTCATGCCCGCCTGATCGGCCAATGGGGCGTGATGTTGACATTGATCCTGAGCGGGCTGGGAATCGTGCTGCTGATCCAGATTCTGACGCGCCGCCTCGGCGCCACCCAATTTGGCTGTGAACAGATTGCACGCGGCTATTTCGGCCATCAGATCCCGGACCGATCAAACGACGAACTGGCTTCGCTCAATCGCGCAATCAACACCGTATCCACCCGCATGGGCGCGGTGCTGCGCCTGCTCGATGGCATTCAACGCGGAGCAGACCTGCGTGCCACGGCGCGCGAGGTACGCGATGCGCTGGGCGCCTTTTTGCCTGCCGACTGGCTGGGCCTGTACGACAACGACCCGGACTCACGCAGTGTGCAGTTGCGCGAGCAATTCCCGGAGCTTGCCAGCCAGGGCATCGAACTGGCCGAGCAATCGGATTTGCACAGCAGCAAACGTTTTGCCCTGCACGAAGCCAGTTTTGCGCTGCCCGGCCTGAACCAGGCGCTTGCGGCGCGTGGTTATCAAACCACACTGGCGCTGAGCCTGCCGAGTGAATCCGGGCCGGGCTTCACCTTGCTGCTGGCGGCGCACGCCGCCCATGCATTTTCCCATGACGCGCAAACCCTGCTGGTCAATCTGGCACCGGTGATCGCGCACGGTTTCGAGAAGAGTGCGCTATCGGAGCAGTTGCTGCTGGCGGCCGTGAATGGCCTATCCAAACTGGCCGAGAGCCGCGACCCGGAAACCGGCAATCACCTGATCCGGATGAGCCATTACGCGCACGCCATCGCCCGGCAATGCCTGGACTCCAACGACGAGGCGACGACACTACCGCCCGGTTTCGCCCGCGATGTGTTGCGCTTTGCCTCGATGCACGACATCGGCAAGGTCGGCGTACCCGACTCGATCCTGCTCAAGCCCGGCCAATTGTCCGATGCCGAGCGCACCGAGATGCGAATGCACCCGCTGATCGGCGGCAGCGTGCTGCGTGCCTGCGCCGGCCAGTTGCCGGAAAGCTCGCGTGACCTGTTCAAGGTCGCCATCGATATCGCCGAAGGTCATCACGAATGGTTCGATGGCAACGGCTACCCGCTCGGTGTCAGCGGCCGCGACATCCCGCTGGCGGCGCGCATCGTCGCGGTCGCCGACGTGTTCGACGCGTTGACTTCGAAGCGGCCGTACAAGGAAGCCTGGTCGTTGCAACGCAGCCTGAACTACCTGCGCGAGCAGGCCGGCAAGCATTTCGATCCATCGGTGGTCGCCGCATTCGAACGCGCGATGCCTCAGATCACCGAGGTGTATGAACGCTACCGGCACGTGTAGCTCGGGGATCGGGATTGCGCGATGCCTCGGGTTTTGCCGGCGCGCTGGGCCCCGGGTTTCGGCATAGCCTCAACCCGGGCTACATGCGGGCCACAGCGGTGACGTGTCGTGTAGCCCGGGTTGCAGGCCGCAGGCGGTAACCCGGGATTGCGCGATGCCTCGGGTTCCGCCGGCGCGCTGGGCCCCGGGTTTCGGCATAGCCTCAACCCGGGCTACATGCGGGCCACAGCGGTGACGTGTCGTGTAGCCCGGGTTGCGGCCCAACGGGCCGTAACCCGGGATTGCGTGGTGCCCCGGGTTACGCGCTACGCGCTAACCCGGGCTACATGGTGGTGCGACGATGTTGGGGTAATCCGGGCACCATGCGCGTACGCCATTGCGCCGTTACGCGCCGGCCTTCGGCGGCGGCGCCTCCATCTCCGCGGGTGGGTTGGCCCGCAGCTCGCGGTACCGCACCAGCAAACTATCGCGCTCGTCCTGTAGCGCCTGGCGTTCGGCTTCGCGGCGCAGCAACACGTGCTGCTGCTCGGCCAATTGCCGGTGCGCTTCGCCGAGATTTTCCAGTGTGCGGGCGTCCACTGGCTGCCCGGCGAGCTCGCGATCGGTGGCGTGCGCCAGCAGGCTGGCCAGGCTGCCGCGCTGGCTATCGATGCCCACGCGCGCCGACTTGACCGATTCCTCAACCAGGATCAGACGCTCATTGTAGGTGCGCTGCAACTCGCTCTCGCTCGAATAGGAGGACAGCAGGGTGCGATCGCGAGCCAGCTTGTCGGCTTCCTGCTTCGCTATGCTGGCCGCAGCGGCGGCTTCGCGCGCCTGGGTCGCACGCTCTGCGTCGGTCAGTGCGCGCTCGATGTCCGCCACCGTGCTGCCACTGGCCTTGTTCAACTCGGCACGCGCCGCATCCACCGCCTCGGCCGGCAGGCTGTCGGTGTAATGCTCCTTGCCGTCCTTGTCGGTCCAGCGGTATAGCTTGGGCGCCGGGTCGCCCTGCGCCTGCAGCGCGGGCGCCGCCAGCACTACGGCGAGTAAAACCAATATCTGGGCACCTTGAAAAACTGTCGTGATGCGCATCTGCGGCCTCACTCAACGCAACCGTAACGCTCACGATACTGCAAAAGCCGGCTGCGTTGCAGCGCCAGTTGCGGCTGCGCACCAGCGAACTGCAACAATGCGTCCAGGCTGGCGATGGCGCATACCGGGATCGCAAAGGTTGCGGCCACTTCCTGTGCCGCCGAACGTCGGTCGGTCTGGCCGCGCTCCTGGCGATCCAGCGCCAGCACGATGCCGGCAACCTCGGCGCCAGCATCCTGAATGATCGCCACCGATTCGCGAATGGCGGTGCCGGCGGTGATCACGTCATCGACGATCAGTATCCGTCCACACAGCGGCGCCCCGATCAGGCTGCCGCCCTCACCGTGCGCCTTGGCCTCTTTGCGATTGAAGCTCAGCGGCACATCGCGGCCACGCGCCGCCAGCGCCAGCGCCAACGCCGTGGCCAGCGGAATGCCCTTGTACGCCGGGCCGAACAGGCCATCGAATGCGATGGCGCTGTCGGCAAGCGCATCGGCATAGCATTCGCCCAAGCTCGCCAGCGCGGCGCCGCTGTCAAAGCGCCCGGCATTGAAAAAGTAGGGGCTGACCCGGCCCGACTTGAGCGTGAACTCGCCAAAGCGCAGCGCATCGCGCGCCAGTGCCAGATCCAGAAAGCGCTGTTGATGGGGTTTCATGGCTATTGTCCGTGCGGTCATGGCCCGCGCGAGGCGTTGGCGGCTGCGATGGCGGCGAGATAGGCCGCCCAGCGCGGCTCGTACTCACGGCCCAGGGTGTACAACGTTTCCCAACTGAAAATGCCGCTGGCGTGGCCATCGGAAAAGCGCAGCAGCACGGCGTAACGGCCAACCGGCTCGATCGCATCGATGCCGACATCGCGCTTGCCGGCAACCAGCACTTTCTGCCCCGGGCCATGGCCCTGCACTTCGGCGCTGGGCGATTCCACACGCAGGTATTCGAACGGCAACGCGAAGCACTCGCCACTGTCGAAGGCAACCTCCAGCGTGTGCGAGGCGCGGCGCAGGGTGATGTCGGTAGGGCGCGGTGCACTCACCGCGTATGCGCCGGGAAATACCACACGTTGCGAATCAGGCCATCGCTGCCGAACTCGTAAACACTGAGTGATGACTGCTGCGCCGGCTTGCCGTCGTTATCGGCGTAACTGGCCACTTCCGCCACACTGGCGAAGTGGCCATCGACGGTGATCGAACCGATACTGGAACGCGCATCCGGGGTGGTGGTGAAGTAACCGTGCAGCCAACTGCGCAGGTCGTCGTGGCCGCTGACCTCGACGACCAATTTATCGTGCGCCACGCTCATCCAGCGCAGGCTCGGCGCGGTGGCCTGCACCATCGCTTCCACATCGTGCGCATTGCTGGCCGCGATGAACGCCTGCACCCGCCGCGGAATATCAGACACCGGCGTTTCGGCGCGAGCCGGGGTGGCGAGGACCAGCAAGCCCAACAGGGCGGGAAACAGTATCTGTGCTTTCATCGAAACATTACCTCTGAGGAGATGACGTGAGGGCAAGGGATGCGCTGAATACGTCGTCATGGCGAAGAGCGAAGCGACGTGGCAATCCCGAAGGGGCGTGATTTAAAAGCACTGGATTGCTTCGCTGCGCTCGCAATGACGCCGGATGGGTAGCGTTCAAAGGTTACTTAAAGGATATATCGGCTCAGGTCGCGATCCTGAACCAATGCCCCCAACTGCGTATCGACATACGCGCGGTCAATCATCACATCCTCGCTGCGGTCGGGCGCCTCGTAGCTGATGCCTTCGAGCAGGCGTTCGAGCACGGTGTGCAGGCGGCGGGCGCCGATGTTTTCCTGCCGCTCGTTGATCGCAAACGCGATCTCGGCGATCCGCTCGATGGCGTCATCGGTGAAGCTCAGGCGCACCCCTTCGGTCGCCAGCAGCGCTTCGTACTGGCGGATGAGCGCTGCCTTGGGTTCGGTCAGGATGCGCACGAACTCGTCCTTGCCGAGCGCGCTCAGCTCCACCCGGATCGGAAAGCGGCCCTGCAATTCCGGAATCAAATCCGACGGCTTGGCCATGTGGAACGCACCCGACGCGATGAACAGGATGTGATCGGTGCGCACCACCCCGTATTTGGTGCTGACAGTGGAACCCTCGACCAACGGCAGCAGGTCGCGCTGCACGCCTTCGCGGCTGACATCGGCGCCCATGCCCTCGGAGCGCTTGGCCACCTTGTCGATCTCATCGAGAAACACGATGCCGTTCTGTTCGCACGACTCAATGGCGAGCTGGCGGATCTCGTCTTCGTTGACCAGCTTGCCGGCCTCTTCCTCGACCAGTTGCGGCAACGCCGCGCGCACCGGCAGCTTGCGCTTGTGCGTCTTGCCGCCGCTGATGCCCTGGAACATCTGTTTGAGTTGCTGCGCCATTTCGTCCATGCCCGGCGGTGCCATGATGTCGACGCCGACGTTGACCGCAAGTTCGAGTTCGATTTCGCGATCATCGAGCTTGCCTTCGCGCAATTGCTTGCGCAGTTTTTGCCGGGTATCGCTGTCGCTTGCCGACGGCTCGGCGTTGGCGCTGCCCGGCTCGAACCCGAAACCGCTGCGGCGCGGCAGCAGTGCATCGAGCACGCGCTCTTCGGCGCGATCTTCGGCCTGCACGCGCACCCGCACCTTGGCCTGTTCACGGAACAGCTTGACCGCGGCATCGGCCAGATCGCGGATGATCTGTTCGACATCGCGGCCGACGTAGCCCACCTCGGTGAAGCGTGTGGCCTCGACTTTCACGAATGGCGCATTGGCCAGCGCGGCCAGTCGCCGCGCGATTTCGGTTTTGCCGACACCAGTGGGGCCGATCATCAGGATGTTCTTGGGCGTGACTTCATCGCGCAGCGCCGGATCGAGCTGCATCCGCCGCCAGCGGTTGCGCAGGGCAATGGCGACTGCGCGTTTGGCAGCGGCCTGGCCGATGATGTAGCGGTCGAGTTCGGTGACGATTTCGCGGGGGGTGAGTTGGGTCATGGGGTGCCGAGGTTGGGTCGTTGAGTGGGTTTGTAGAGTTTCACCGAAACCAGCGGTTTCATGCTTGCAACGGGTAAGGCGTTGAAGCGAAGCTTTCTAGCCTGCGGCCGGCGAGGCCCTTTTTCACTGCGGGCCACCTCATTGCTGCGCAGTACCCCGGTAGCCCGGGTTGAGGCGAAGCCGAAACCCGGGGCGCATCGCGCCCGAAACCCGGGGCGCATCGCGCCCGAAACCCGGGAACCTACGCCCGTTCACCATGGCCGCGCGCAAAATCCCGGGTTACGGCCTGCGGCCTAACCCGGGCTACCACACCGCGTACAACCCGGTGCACACCGCGCTGGCGAAACCGGGGCGCGTCACTTTTCGCGCCCTTTGCGGCCCGAATGCTTTGCGCTGTTCCCGAATCCCGAGTCACAACACCTCCACCGTGATGTTGCGGTTGGTGTAGATGCAGATGTCGGCCGCGATCTTCAGCGCCTCCTCGGCGACGCCGCGCGCATCGAGCGCACTGTGCGCCAGCAGGGCGCGCGCCGCCGACAGGGCAAACGGGCCGCCCGAACCGATCGCGATCAAGCCGTCCTCGGGTTCGATCACATCGCCGTTGCCGGAAATAATCAACGACGTTTCGCTGTCGGCAACCGCAAGCAGCGCTTCGAGCTTGCCCAGCCGCCGCTCGGTGCGCCAGTCCTTGGCCAGTTCGACCGCTGCGCGCACCAACTGGCCGTTGTGCTTTTCCAGCTTGCCCTCAAACAACTCGAACAGCGTGAACGCATCGGCGGCGGCGCCCGCGAACCCGGCCAGCACCCGGCCCTCGCGCCCCAATCGCCGCACCTTGCAGGCGTTGGCCTTCATCACCGTGTTGCCGAGAGTGACCTGACCATCGCCAGCAACGACGACCTGGCCGTCGCGACGCACGCTGATGATGGTGGTGGCGTGGATGGTTTCCGCCATGGTGTGGCTCCGATTACCTGAACTGGCTTGATGGGGACGAAGTCCGCGCCACACAAGGGAGCCTTGTTGTCCAGGGAAGCCTCTTGCAACCGTAGCGAGCGGGTGAGGCCCCGGGTTTCGGCTTCGCCTCAACCCGGGCTACCGGGTTTGCGCCGCGCCCGTGGATGCGCCGCATCATAGACCCTGGCCAGATGCTGGAAATCCAGATGGGTGTAGATCTGGGTGGTGGCGATATCGGCGTGGCCGAGCAGTTCCTGCACCCCGCGCAGATCGCCGGAGGATTCCAGCACGTGGCTGGCGAAGCTGTGCCGCAGTAAATGCGGGTGCACACGCTTCCACACGCCCTGCCGCTGTGCGAGCTGTTTTACGCGCAACTGCACGGCGCGCGCTGAAATCGGTGCGCCACCACGGCCGGGGAATACCGGCGTCTCGGCGGTCACCGTCGCTTGCGCGCGCCACGCCTGCAACGCGTCGCGCGCGAAGCGGCCAACCGGCACGATCCGGGTTTTGTTGCCCTTGCCATCAACCCGCACCAGCCCTTCAGCCAGATCGAGCGCGCCCCAGCGCAGGCCGCACAGTTCGGACAGGCGCAGGCCAGAGGAATAGAACAACTCCAGCATGGCGCGATCGCGCAGACCCAGCGGCACATCGGTTGGCACTTCCACCAACCGACCCATTTCATCGGCGTCCAGCACCTGCGGCAGCTTGCGCGGTGCCTTGGGCGCGTGCAGGCCGGCGCTGGGATCGGCCGCGATGGCGCCCCGGCGCAGCAGATCGCGCAACAATCCGCGACACGCCGAGAGCCGGCGTTGCAGGCTTTTGCCGCTTAGTCCGCGGCGATGCTCGCTGGCGATGAAGGTGCGCAGTGCCTCGCTCGTCAGCGAGCACCACGCAGCATGTCCGTTCGCCGTCATCCACTGCACCAGCGCGCCCAAGTCGCGGCCGTAGGCATCCAGCGTATGCGCCGAGCAGCGCCGCTCTACTCGCAAGCGCGCGAGATACTGCTCAACGGCGAGGCTCAGCGCAACAGGCTCGTCCATCGCTTACTCGCCGTCGTAGCGTGCCAAAGCGGCCGCCAACGACTGCGCCATCAGGCGCAAGAACACGGTGCCCATACCCGGGAAGAAGCGGTTGGCGTCGCGCGAACCGACCGCCAGCAGGCCGCGTTCGGGGATCGCCATCAGCGCACTCGACTGAATCTGCGTGTGGCTCGCGCCAAACAGGCGTTGCTGCTTGTCGCTGTGCAAGCGGCCGCAAAGCGGCTCGCCATCGCTCACAAATTGCGCGAACGGTGCCAGCTCCGCCGCATCGGCAGCGATGATCTGCAACCACGGCTCGTTGCCCAGTCCGGTGACCGGGTGGTACAGCACCACACTGACCTGATCGCCGTGAAAATCCTCGCCCAGGCTCGCCACCATCGCGCGCACGGTGTCGGCCGCGCTGCGCTGGCGCATCAGGGTCAGCGCGAGTTGATGGGTACGCACCGCAAGCCGTTCGTTGTCCTGCGCGGTAGCGAACAGCTCATGCAGACGGCGGTTCAGTTCGCGATTCTTGTCGCGCAGCACATCGAGCTGATAACTGGCCAGCGACGTGGCACTGCCCTCCTGCCGCGGCGGCGCAAGGGTCAATGCGAGGTCGGGATAAGTCGCCAGAAAATCCGGGTGGCGGCGCAGCCAGGCAGCTACTTCGCTCGCACTGATCCGTTCAGCATGCTCTGTCATCACCAAACTCCCTCAAATACAAACGCCGTCGGCCCAGCCATGCGCACCGGCGCGGCATCATCGGGCCATTCAATGTCCAGATCACCACCGGCCAGACTGACCCGCACGCGGCGGTCCACCCGACCCGCTCGCACCAGTATCGCCACCGCCGCACACGCGCCGCTGCCGCAGGCCAGTGTCTCACCCACGCCACGCTCGTACACGCGCAGCGCGATCGCCGTGCGCGAACGCAACTGGACGAATCCAACATTGACGCCATCGGGAAATTCGGGCCGGGCCTGCAATGCCGCGCCCAGCCGCTGCACGCTGGCGTCATCGAGCGCGTCCATTTCGATCAACGCGTGCGGATTACCCATCGATACCGCGCCAAACCGTACCGTCTCGCCGGCCACGTTTATGGTGTAGCTCGCCGCTTCGGCGTCCACGCGCAGCGGAATCCGCGCGGGGCGAAACTCGGGCCGACCCATGTGCAACGCGTAATTGCCATTGTCCAGAGTTTCCACCGCCACCGCACCGGCTGGGCTGTCGAGCACGAAGTGCCGTGGCAGATCGGAGCGCTCACGCCGCAGCCAGGCGGCGACACAACGCGCGCCGTTGCCGCACTGCTGTGCCGACGAGCCGTCGCTGTTCCAGATCCGGTAGCCGGCCACGGCAGCGTTGCTGTGCGCGGTTTCGATGGTGATCAACTGATCGCAGCCGACACCGCGATGGCGATCGGCCATTGCCCGCACCAAGGCCGCGTCAATGACGCAGCCAGCACGGCAATCGATCAGCACAAAATCGTTGCCGGCACCGTGCATCTTGGTAAAGCGCAGCGCTCCGGCGACGGGCTGACTCATTGCGTGCTGGACTGCGTGTCCGGCGGCGGCAATACCAGCGGGCCTTTGTTGCCGCAGGCGGCGAGCAGGGCCAGTGCGATCAGTAGACAGGCGAGGCGGGCGGCAGTTTTCATGTGCGCAAGTATACTGCGCGGTATCGGCGAATTGCCGCCCTGTGTCGCGATGCGCGCAGCCCACCATGGAGCCTGTGATGAATCCGATGAACTGGTTGCTGCTGCCGGGCCTGGCGCTTGCCCTGCTCGCGCTGATCTTGCTGTTTGGCCGAAGTGGGCGCTGGTTGCGGCGCCTGCTCGGGCTGAGTTGCCTGCTGCTGGCATTGCTGCTCGCCGCGATGGGCGTCAGCCTGCGCCAATACCTGCGACTGGATCAGGATCTGCCGGTGGCCACGCTGGAAGCGAGCGCGCTCGCGCCGCAACGCTTCGCCGTGCTGTTGCACATGGCCAACGGCGACACCCGCCGCTTCGAGTTGCTGGGCGACGAGTGGCAACTCGATGCGCGCGTGCTGCGCTGGCAACTGCCGGCGCTGCTGGCCGGGGTGCCACCGCTGTACCGTCTGGAACGCCTGTCCGGGCGCTACCGCGACATCGATCAGGAACGCGAAGCCGCGCGCAGCGTGTTCGCACTTGGCAATCGCAACGCGCTCGACCTGCTCACCCTGCAACAGCAGTACCCGCAATGGCTGCCGTTCGTCGATACCCGCTACGGCAGCGGCGCCTACCTGCCGCTGGTCGATGGCGGCCGTTACGAGGTGATGCTGCATCCACGCGGTGGCTTGGTCGCCCGCGGCAGCGATGACTTTACCCGGCAGTTGCTCGATAGTGGCGAATGACGCCGCCCGTGTACGATGGGCGGCTTGACGTGAAACTGATCACGCTACTCTCCGGACAAACTCACCCCATGCCCCCAAGCCCGAACCGCCTTGGCCTTGCCATCGCCATTACCCTGTCGTTTACCCGTCCCGCCATCGCCCAGAACACGGCAACCGAACCCGACAGCACGCGCCTCGCCAGCGTTGCAGTCACCGGCCAGGTGCTCGACCGCCGCGACCTGCTGCAACAGGGTGAAACCCGCTCGGTCAGCGGCTTCGACCTGAGCATCAAGGACACCCCGCGCGCGCTGACCAGCGTCAGCGCCGAACTGATCGATCTGCTCAATATCCGCGACCTCAACGACATCACCACCCTGACCCCGGGCACCTTCACCAGCTCGTTTTTCGGTGTCGCCGGATCGATCGATATCCGCGGCACGCCGGGCGAGAATTATTTTCGTGGGGTGCGCCGGGTCGACAACCCCGGCAACATCCCCACGCCGATCGCCACGTCCGATCGCCTCGACATCGTGCGCGGGCCGGCTTCGCCGATTTACGGCCCGTCCAAGATCGGCGGCTACGTCAACTTCGTGCCCAAATCGGCGCGCGCCGAAAACGGCGCCTACCTCGACCAGCCGGTGGGCGAAGTGTCGTTCACCACCGGCTCTTGGGATCGTGCGGTGATCGAGGCCGAGTATGGCTACAAGTTCAACGCCGGCGCCACCCCGGTGGGCTACTACCTGTACGGCCTGCACGAGAACTCCGACAGCTACTACCGCAACGACGGCACCCGCCAGAGCGTGTTGCAAGCGGCGTTCGACAGCGATATCAACGATCGCACCCGGGTCGAGTTCGGGGTGCAATACCACAACTTCCACGGCAACCAGAATGCCGGCTGGAACCGTCTGAGCCAGAATCTGATCGACAACGGCAGCTATCTCGCCGGCACGCCGCTGTTGAATCTCGATACCGACCGCAGCGGCCGTTTGTCGCAGGCCGAGCTCATCGCGGCAGGCGGCCTGTCGGCGTTCGTGTTCGCGCCCGGCCTGACCACCGCCGGCCCGGTGGGCAGCTTCGGGCCGGACGGCACCAATGCCGGGTTCGCCCTCGACCCGGCCAGCGTGCGCACGGTGCAGCTCTCGCGCAAGGACGTGTTGATAGACCCCGAGGATTTTCTCGCCACCGACACCGTCACCGCCTACTTCGATTTTCATCATGCGCTGAACAACGGTGTGCAGCTCAGCAACAAACTGTTCTTCGACAGTCTGGAAACCGAACTGCAAAACTCCTACGGCTTCGCGCAGGTGATCGACACCTACGTGATCGAAGACCAGCTGATTGCCGCGTGGCAGTGGGATGCCAGCGCAAACCTGCAAGCCGATTTCGAGTTTTCGCCCTCGCTGCGCCATACCCGCGCCAAGCTGGCCGAGGACTTCCTGTTCGAGTTTCTCGACCGCCGCGACCTGGCGCAAGGCCCCAGCAGCAATGACCGGATCGAAACCGCCGGCCTGTTCGAGCGCGCGCAGTTCATCAACGACCTCACCACCGATTACACCGATTACGGCCTGGCGGCATTGGCGAACGTCACCCTGTATCAGCGCTGGCATGCGCTGCTTGGCCTGCGTTACGACGTGCTCGATATCCAGTCGCGGCAGGCGCGCACCGCCGCTGCCGGCGATGCCGGGCAGCAGGCCAGCGCTACCGACAGCGGCCTGTCGTGGACCGCCAGCCTCGGCTACGACCTGACCGACGCCATCCGGCCGTATGTCACCGCCGCAACCCAGCGCACCGTGATCACCGGCCAGGGCGGCGAAGTGTCGCTGGCCAATGTCGAACTCGGCGCGCTCAACGCCTCGCGCCTGTACGAGGCCGGGATCAAGGGCAACTTCCTCGACGGCCGCCTGTTCACCGCGATCTCAGCCTATCGCCAGACCCGCACCCAGTTCAGCTCGCAGAACCTGTCCACCAACACTTCCACCCGCGGCAAGGGCATCGAGTTCGAAGCGCGCTACGTGGCCAGCGACTGGCTCAGCCTGATCGGCAACAGCGTGTGGCAGGATGTGATCAACACCAACATATCCCCGGGTGGCCAGTTCGCGTTCTTCAACCCGGTCGACAGCGGCATCGCCCCTGAGGACAGCTTCGGCGGCACCGTCTTCGGCCTGATCGCCGGCCGCAACCGGCGCTCCGGCATTCCGGATCGGGTCAGCAGCCTCACCGCCATCGTCAAACCCACCGCCATTCTGGAAGTGTTCGCCACCGTCACCGATGTCGCTGCAATGCCCTCGGGCTTCTCCGGCGCAGTGCGCCTACCCGGCTACACCGTGGTCAATCTCGGCAGCAGCGTAACCATCGGCAAACTCGAAGTGCAGGGCTTCATCAACAACCTGTTCAACGAGCGCTACTTCCGCGCCAATGCCTCGGACCTGTTCGGCTCCAACCTGGTGCTGCCCGAGCGCCCGCGCAGCTGGACCTTGCGCCTGCGTTATCGGTTTTGAGTGTGGCGTGAAGTACAAAGCCCAACCTGATTAGCAACACGCGTCAGCTAGTCGCATTGGGTGATGCTGGTTGGCTGTAGAGTTAGCGCTACATCGGCGAATTGGTAGCGGTGGCCCTGCGCACCAAACAGCCTCTTGACCGAATGGCAGCGTCGGAGCCGGAACCCTTGGTGTCGTCATTCCAGCGAAAGCTGGAATGACGGTGACGGATGCCAGCGTTTGCTGGCCGTCGCCACCGGTTCGGTAGCCCAGCCGCTTCGCTCGATCCGGTCGGCTGACGCACATTGCCAATCAGGAAGCCCAATGACACGCCCTTTCGCTTCGTAGGTCGGTTCAATCGCCAACGCTGCGGAACCGACATTACGCGCAGATCATGCCGCCGCGACAATGCGCAGCATCGCCGCGGCGTCGAGACCATCGGCATCGAGCACCACGCCCGCGCGGTTGCCCTCGCCCACGGTATCGGTGAGCACATCAACCAGATGCAGAGTGCGTGACGCGTGGCTCATTCAGGCGATTCCCCGGAATTATGTAGCAACCGCACAAAGCCTCCTGCTACAAGCCGAGGACACCCATCCGTTGGTCTGAAGCCTGAGTGTCCTGGGCTTTGTCCTGGGCTTTGGGATATCGAGGGCGCCCAGATCGAGATCGGCGATGACCACGGTCTGCGTGTTGACGATGCCCTCGGTGGCGATCCCGTTGATCGGAAATGCAAAATCGCTGGGCGTACAGATGGCCGCCTGAATGTAGTCGACGAACATTGACGGGCTGCGCGACAAGCCGCCGAGATTGCCCGACAGCACCACGTAAACCATAGCTTTGCGGTCGCTCATCACACATCGAGCAGTCACGCCAAAGTCAACCTGCTGTCACGCAGACCGGGTAGGATCATCGGGTTACAGCCGCCCCGACTTGGGTAACACGGGCAATGAACGACCGCCCACTGAACCTCGCCATCTTTGATGTTGGCCTTCTTAAAGCCCCGTTCTTCCTGGCTCTTGCGCCGCTGCTCGCGCCGGAGATTTGCTGCGTGTACTGGTCGTGTCGGCCGCTAATGCGCGCCTATGCCCGCTCAGCCGGTATCCCGATTCTGCCCGCCGAACCGGTCGCGCGCGCGCGGACCAATATCGACGACAACAGTCTGCGCGAAGCGATCGGCAGCAAAGATTTGACTATTCACGGCCGACGCAGCTTGGCCCGACAGCGCCGCCTGTATGCCACGATTGAACAATTTCTCGACCAGAACGCCATCGACGCACTGCTGGTATGGAACGGCTCGAATCGGCGACTGTCGATGGCAATCCACGCCGCGCGTCGACGCGGCCTGGCGGTGATCCATACCGAGCACGGCTACTTCCCCGGCACCATGCAGATTGATCTTGACGGCGTGAACGCGGCCTCATCGTTGGCTCGATTGATTCGCGCAGGCTTCGCGCGCAGACCGCCGGACCCTGCGCTGGATACCAGACTCGACGCAATGATCGCTGCACTGCGCGGCGATACGCCGACCCGGGCGGCAAGCCATCAAGTACCACAACGGTTTCTCGAACGACGCGATGCCCGCTGGATGCACACGCTGCTCTATCAGCTGCGGCCGCTCGGACTCGGCAAGCCGCTGCTGCCAAGCTACACCGACCCGGCGCTACCGCCGGATGGCTTCGTGTTCTACCCGTTGCAAGTCGTCCACGACTCGCAGTTGCTGCTGCACTCTCCGGTCTGGGGCAACGACCACGGCCGAGTGATTGCCGCGCTGCGTGATCGGCTTGCCGCGATGCGCCCGCCGAGGTCGCTGGTCGTCAAGTTCCACCCGCACGAGAGCCGGATTACGCAGATTCGACTCGATGCGCTGCGTCGCCGGTTTCCTGATGTGACGTTCATCCGCCAACGGCCGGCGACCGATCTGATCCGCCGTGCCGCTGTCGTGGTCACCATCAACTCAAGCGTGGGTTTCGAGGCATTGGTACTCGACAAGCCGCTGGTCGTGCTGGGCCAGGCATTCTACGGTGTGCCAGCATTGACCGAGGTGGTGATTGCTGAGCACGAACTCGGCGATGCGCTGCATCGTGCCCTGACTCGGCCGGTTCCGAGCGCCGATCGCCGCGCCGTGCTTCGCGCCTGTCTGGCCGATCACTTTGCCGCCGGCAGCTATTGGGATCATGGCGAAGCCAGCCTGAGCGCCGTTGCCGAGCGCATTCGCGCCTTGCTCGCGGATCACCCGCTACTGCGGCTTCTGCAGGCGCCTCTCGCGCCCAAGACCGGGCTCGTCCAACAGACGGCTCAGACGGTGTCTGCGCACGATCAAACCTGATTCGTTAAGCGGCGGCGTAGTGCGCCTGCCCGGCTACACTGTGGTCAATATCGGCAGCAGCGTAACCATCGGCAAACTCGAAGTGCAGGGCTTCATCAACAACCTGTTCAACGAGCGCTACTTCCGCGCCAATGCCTCCGATCTGTTCGGCTCCAACCTGGTGCTGCCCGAGCGCCCGCGCAGTTGGACCCTGCGCTTGCGGTATCGGTTTTGAGCGCTGTACGCGGCGCATCCACGCCGCTGGACATCTGTAGCCACCGGGCTACGAACACAGTTCACGAACCGCGGTTGCGACAGGTTGGACCATATGCCTCTTCGTATGGTCTGTTGAAGCAAACCACGAGCGCGTCGACAACCTCGATGTTGGGCGGCCACCGAAACCTTACCGGTGGCTGCCCCGCTGGGGCGCGGAACTCAACGTAACCATCATTCAATGGGGGAAAGCCCGCGCCAATCGGATATTTGATGGCGGTGAGGTGCTGCCTTGCAGCCAACAACACCGCCTTGTCGTGCCGCAGGAATGCAACCGTCGCATCCACGTAGTGGTTCCAGCCGGTGGGGTCTTGATCTTCCGGCTTCCTTGCACTTTCGAGAAGCGGGATGGCATCGGCATACTCGCCAGCAGACGCAAGCGCTTGCCCTTCATGCCATGCCAGCATGGGGTCGGAGCCAGGATGCGCGGCCCGGTAGGCAGCAAGCAGACCCGCGGCGGCGCGTTCGCACCCGGAAATCTTTGCTACGGCTCGCCAGCCACCACCGCCATTCGCCAGATTCTGGTCAAACGCGTTCTCACTGAGGGAGAGCATCGCTTCCTTGTCGTAAGCGCACGGGTCGACGGCCTCGGCAGCGACCGGGGCCAGTATCACAATCAAGGCAACAAGACTGGCAGCGATTCTGTTCAGGTGGGCACCTAAGGAAATTCTGAACAAGCCCCGTCCGGCGTCGTTGCGAGCGCAGCGAGGCAATCCAGCGTCTTGATTCTCTGAGCATTTCTGGATTGCCACGTCGCTTCTCTCCTCGCAACGACAGCTTATTCAGAGCACCCCTGACGAAGCGATAGAAAAGCCCCCCGAGTCTGCTGCAACGGCGGCCAGCGGACAAGGGGTGTGAATATCGGACATCTGTGGATATCGTGTGGATATCGGACATCCACCCATGCGGGTACTGCGTATATTGGGCATCCAATCTCTCAGGTGCCTGGCGCTTCGGCTCTTGGTCTGCTCGCGTGGGCACGAAAGATCGCATCATTTGATGCTACATTCGTCACAGCCAGATGCCGCCACTGGATGACAATCATGCGCACCACGCTCGCCTTGGACGATGAATTGGTCAGCAAAGCCCAGCAGTTCACCGGCCTGAAAGAAAAATCGGCCTTGGTCCGTGAAGCCCTGCGCGCCTTGATCGAACGTGAAAGCGCCGGTCGCCTCGCGCGTCTGGGTGGCAGCGAGCCCGAGCTGAAGCCGATACCTCGATCTGGATCGATCACCTGCGTGCCGGCGACGGCGCGCTGACGCGCCTGCTCGAAACCGGCCAAGTGCTGGCGCATCCTTTCGTGATTGGTGAATTGGCACTCGGCCATCTGCAACAACGTCAAGCGATACTGGATGCTCTGCACAACCTGCCTCAGGCAACCGTTTCCACCGATGCCGAAGTGCTGGCGTTCATCGACCGGCATCGGTTGACCGGGCTGGACATCGGTTATGTGGACGTGCATCTGCTCGCAAGCGTTCAAATGACCCCGTGAGCCCGGTTGTGGACACGCGACAAGCGCCTGCATGCCGTCGCTGCCAAGCATCAATGGGCGGCAGCGCTTGGCGAAATCAGCTAACCGCACCTTGCAGCCACACCAGCCCCCCCCGAGCGCTCATGCGCTGCGCGCTGCCGGCACTGCTGCAAAGGTGATTAGGCGGCAAACGCGCTGCGCCACTACACTGTGCGCCTGTGCCCAAGGGTCACCCAATGCTGATGTCCGAACCCGTCCTCGATCTGTCGCCCTCGCCCGGCGACACGGTAAAGACCACCACCTGCTACATGTGCGCCTGCCGCTGTGGCATCAAGGTGTGGCTGAAGGATGGCAAGCTGCATTATATTCAGGGCAATCCGGCGCACCCGGTCAATCGCGGGGTGCTGTGTGCCAAGGGTGCGGCCGGGATCATGCAGCACAATTCGCCGGCACGGTTGAAGAAGCCGCTGCTGCGCGTCGGTGAACGTGGCGCTGGCGAGTTCCGCGAAATCGAATGGGATGAGGCGCTGGCGATCGCTGCCGGTTGGCTGGGCGCAATCCGCGAACGCAACCCCGATGAATTGGCGTTTTTTACCGGCCGCGACCAGAGCCAGGCATTGACCGGCTGGTGGGCGCAGCAGTACGGCACCATCAACTACGCGGCGCACGGGGGTTTTTGCTCGGTCAACATGGCCGCCGCCGGGCTGTACACGCTGGGCGGCAGCTTCTGGGAGTTTGGTGAGCCCGACTGGGAGCACACCCGCTACCTGATGCTGTGGGGGGTGGCTGAAGATCACGATTCCAACCCGATCAAGCTCGGCCTGGGCCAGCTCAAGGCACGCGGCGCCAAGATCGTGGCGATCAATCCGGTACGCACTGGTTACGGCGCGATTGCCGATGAATGGGTCGGCATTCGCCCTGGAACCGATGGCCTGCTGGCGTTTGCCTTGATCCACGAACTGCTGCGTACCGACCGCATCGATCTGGACTATCTGGTGCGCTACAGCAATGCGCACTGGCTGGTGCTCCGCGACCCGGGCGCCAGCGATGACGGCCTGTTTGCGCGCGATGCACAGGGCCGTGAGTTGTGTGCGCTGCGCGATGACACGGGCGGGCAGCGCTTCGCCCCCGCGCAGGCAACCGGCATCGCGCCGCTGGTGGTCGGCGAATACACCCTGCCCGATGGCCGCCTGGCGGTGCCGGCATTGCATCTGGTGGTCGAGCGCTATCTCGACCCGCAGTACGCGCCGGCGGTGGTGGCCGAGCGCTGCGGGGTGCCCGCCGACACCATCCGCCGGTTGGCGCAGGAACTGGCGCAGGCGGCGTTCGATAGTGATCTGCGGCTGCCGATCCGCTGGACCGATGTGCACGGTGTGGAGCACGCCGAGATGATCGGCCGGCCGGTGGCGATGCACGCGATGCGCGGGATCAGTGCGCATTCCAACGGCTTTCACACTTGCCGCGCGCTGCACCTGCTGCAACTGCTGCTGGGTGCGGTGGATGCGCCGGGCAGCTTCCGCTACCAGCCGCCGTATCCGCGCCCGATTCCGCCGGCCAACCGTCCGGGCAAGGCCCGCCGCAGCGACGGCTCGCTCGATGCCGCCCCGCTCGGCTACATCCACGGCCCGGAGGATTTGCTGGTGGACGAACACGGCCAGCCGCGCCGGATCGACCACGCGTTTTCGTGGGCCTACCCGCTGGCCGCGCACGGCATGATGCACACCGTAATCCGCAATGCCTGGGCCGGCGACCCGTACCCAATCGACACCCTGTTCCTGTTCATGGCCAACATGAGCTGGAACTCGGCGATGAACACCGCGCAGACGATGCACTGGCTCACCGACAAGCACGCCAACGGTGAGTACCGCATCGCGCACATCATCTACGCCGATGCCTATGCTTCGGAGATGGTGGCTTATGCCGACCTGGTGCTGCCCGACACCACCTATCTGGAACGCTTCGATGCGATCTCGTTGCTGGATCGACCAATCTCCGATGCCGATGGCGTGGCCGATGCGATCCGGCACCCGGTGCTGCAACCGGAAACCGAAAACGGCGCACGTGACGTGCGTGGTTTTCAATCAGTGTTGCTGGATCTTGGCGCGCGCCTGAAGCTGCCGGGCATGGTGACCGCCGACGGCAGCCCCAGCTACCGCGATTACGCCGATTACATCGTGCGCCACGAACGTGCGCCGGGCGTCGGCCTGCTTGCCGGCTGGCGCGGCGATGGCGGGCAACACGGCAAGGGCGCGCCCAACCCCGGCCAGCTCAAACGCTATATCGAAAACGGTGGTTTTTGGCGCGCCGAGGTGCCGCTCGCCGGCCGTTACTACAAGATGGCCAATCGCGATTACTTGCGCTGGGCACAGGGCATGGGCCTGATTGCCAGCACCGAACCAATCACCCTGCAACTGTATTGCGAGACCTTGCAGAAATTCCGCCTCGCCGGGCAGGGCCATGGCGCGCACACGCCACCGCCGCAACATCGGGCCCGGGTGGTGCAGTATTTCGATCCGTTGCCGATCTGGTATGAGCCGTTCGAGGGTGCGCAGGTCGCTGCCGAGTTTCCGCTCAGCGCAATCACCCAACGCCCCATGTTCATGTACCACTCTTGGGGTTCGCAGAATGCCTGGCTGCGCCAAATCGCCACCCGCAATTATCTGTACCTGCACCCGGATACCGCCGCACGCTTCGGCGTTGGCAATGACGATTGGGTAGCGCTGAGCTCGCCGCATGGGCAGATCGTGGTGCCGGTGCGACTGGCGGCCAATGTCCAGCCCGACACCGTGTGGACCTGGAACGCAATCGGCAAACGCCGCGGTGCGTGGCGTTTGCACAAGGATGCGCCAGAAAGTGCGCAGGGCTTTTTGCTCAACCATCTGATTGGCGATCGCTTGCCCGACGACCGCTACGCCAACGCCGACCCGATCACTGGCCAGGCGGCGTGGTTCGACCTGCGCGTGCGTCTGCAACGCGTCGCTGCGCCGGATGGCGAATCGCACCCGCAGTTTGCCGCGCTGCACTTTGTCGCGGCGGACAACCGACCGCCGCGTTATCGCGGCGATTCAACCACGCGCCACACAGGATCGACGAATGGGTATTGATGCCATCCTGACGCTGGCGGTGGTCGTCGTCGCCGCAACCTTGTTCATCAGCGAAAAGCTGCCCAGCGATGTGGTGGCGCTGCTGGTGCTGGCCAGCCTGCTGGTGCTGCAACTGGTCACCCCAGCCGAGGCGGTGTCGGGTTTCAGCAGCCCGGCCACCATCACCGTGGCGGCAATGTTCGTGCTCAGCAGCGGGCTGTCGGCCAGCGGTGTGGTGCACGCCATGGGCCGGCTGGTCGCACGCGTGCGGCGGCCACTGCCAATGACGTTGCTGGTGATGGCGCTGGTCGGCCTGTTGTCGGCATTCATCAACAACACCGCGGCCGTGGCCGTGTTCCTGCCCATCGTGCTGGCATCCACGGCGGCCAATCGCATCCCCGCCTCGCAATTGCTGATCCCGATGTCCTATGCCGCACAGATGGCCGGTGTGTGTACCTTGGTCGGCACCTCGACCAACCTGCTGGTGAACTCGCTGGCACGCAATCTCGGCCATCCCGGCTTTGGCCTGTTCGAGTTCACCCAGCTCGGCCTGATCATGCTTGCTGCCGGTTTCGTCTACCTGCTGCTGGTGCAGCGCTGGCTGTTGCCGCACGCGCACAACAACGAGACCGATGACGACGATCAACTGGGCAAGTACATCAGCGAACTGCAGGTGCCATCGAACTCGCCGCTGATCGGGCACAGCGTCGCCGACGCCAAGCTGGGTGAGCGTTATGGCGTTTTCGTGCTGGAACTGCTGCGCGTTGACAACGCGGTGGCACAGCCACGCGCGGAAACGATCCGCGCCGGTGACGTGTTGATCGTGCGCGGCGACTGGAGCCGGCTCAGCGCCGTGATCGACAAGAACCGCTTGCAGACCGCGCCGGATTTCCAGCCGATCGATCCGGGCAACGGCAACACCCAGCCAGTGTTGGCCGAAGTGATGATCGCGCCGGGTTCGGCACTGGTCGGCCACACCCTGGTGTCGCCAGAATGCCATTGGCACTACCGCTCGGCGATTCTGGCGATCCACCGGCGCGGTGATGTGCTGCGCAGCAAACTGCGCGATGTCCGCCTGCGCGTGGGCGATGTGCTGCTGCTGCGCGCGCCGGGCAATGAACTGCCATCGTTGCGGCGCAACCCGGCGCTGCTGGTGCTGTCGGCGCGCGAGCACCGGGTCTTCATGCCGCGCCAGGCACTGCTGACCATCGCCATCATGGCGACAGTGATGGCCGTTGCCGCGCTCGGCTGGTTGCCGCTGGTGGCGGCGGCGATCCTCGGCTGCATCGCGCTGGTGGCAACCCGCTGCATCGACAACAATGCCGCCTATGAATCGATCGATTGGCGCGTGATCATGCTGCTGGCCGGGGTGATACCGCTCGGCATCGCCATGCAGAAGTCCGGCCTTGCCCAGTTCATCGCCACCCATCTGCTCGGCTTCGTCGGCGACTTCGGGCCGCTGGCCGTGCTGGCCGCGGTGTACCTGCTGACCGCGGTGCTGACCGAACTGATGAGCAACAACGCCACCGCGGTGCTGATCACGCCGATCGCCTATTCCACCGCGCTGGCGATGGGCCTGAGCCCGACCCCGTTCCTGATTGCGGTATTGTTTGCCGCCTCCACCAGCTTTGCCACCCCGATCGGGTACCAGACCAACACCATGGTCTATAACGCCGGCAACTACCGTTTTACCGATTTCATGCGAATCGGCATTCCGCTCAACCTGCTGTTCTGGGTGTTGTCGGTCATCTTCATCCCGCGCTTTTTCCCGTTCTGATCACCATGACCGCATTACCCAGGCAACCCGGCAAACGCCAACTCGGTCTGGTGATCGACCTCGACACCTGTGTCGGCTGCCATGCCTGCGCGGTCGCGTGCAAGCAGTGGAACAGCACCGGCAGCGGCGGCCCGCTGAGCGACATCGACCCTTACGGCAAGGCGCCGGATGGCGTCTGGCTCAACCGGGTACACAGCTACGAGGTGGCCGCCGACAGCGCCCGCGGACAACCCGCCACCACCCTGCATTTTCCGCGCAGTTGCCTGCACTGCGCCGAGCCGGCCTGCGTCACGGTGTGTCCCACCGGCGCCAGCTACAAGCGCGCCGAGGATGGCATCGTGCTGGTCGATGAAAGCAAGTGCATCGGCTGCAAGCTGTGCAGTTGGGCCTGCCCGTACGGCGCGCGCGAATATGACGAAGTCGCGGGTGTGATCAAAAAATGTACGCTGTGCGTGGACCGCATTTACAACGAACAGCTAGATGAAACCGAACGGGTGCCGGCCTGCGTGCAAGCCTGCCCCACGCGGGCACGCCACTTCGGCGACCTGGGCGATCCCGATTCAGCGGTATCGCGGCTGGTGGCCGAACGCAGCGGCCGGGATCTGATGCCCGAGTTGGGCTATCGGCCGACCAACAAATACCTGCCGCCACGCCCGCGCCGCGCCGCTGGCAGCGCCCCGCCGGCTGCCGAAACGCTCGACCCACAGGCGCTGCCGCCATTGTTGCGTTGGCTCGACCGCGTGCTCAGCCGATGATGTCCCAACTCGCCCGCGCATTCCGTTCGCAGACAGTATGAAACCCGCGTTTTCCGTCATTTTTTTTACCACGCTCTCGGGCGCCGGCTATGGCATGTTGTTTTGGCTGGGCTTGCACTACGCGTGGTCGCCGCTGCCGCTCAGCCGTGAGTTCGCAGCGATCCTGTTTGCACTGGCACTGCTGCTGATCAGCATCGGCTTGCTCAGCTCGCTGCTGCACCTGGGCAAGCCGGCCCGTGCCTGGCGGGCGCTGAGTCAATGGCAAAGTTCGTGGCTATCGCGTGAGGGGCTGCTGGCGATGACCAGCTATGCACCGGCGCTTGGCCTGATGGCCTTGATCTGGCTCGGCGCGCTGTCGCTGCCGGCGCAGGCACTGGGCGCTCTGCTGGCGCTGATCGCGCTCGCCACGGTGAGCGCCACCGCGATGATTTATGCCTCGCTGCGCACCATCCCCGCGTGGCACGACTGGCGCGTGCTGCCGGTGTATCTGCTTTACGCCGTGCTCAGCGGCGGCCTGCTGCTGATGACGTTGTTGTCGTTGACCGGCTGGCGGCCGGCCAGCGCCGTACTCTACGTTGCCGCTGCCGGCCTGATCGCGCTGACTGCGCTGAAGCTCAGCTATTGGCAGGCGCTGGTCACGCTGGAACACACCCCAGAGCCGGCCAGCGCGCTCGGGCTTGCGCCCGGCAGCGTCGTGCACGCATTCGAGCGCCCGCATACCGAGCGCAGCTTCATTACCCGCGAAATGGGTTTTGTGCTGGCGCGCAAACATGCACGCGTGCTGCGCCTGCTGGCAATCGTGCTGAGTGCACTGCTGCCATTGCTGGCGCTACTGATCAGCCACCGCCTGGCAGCGCCTGCCGGCGTGCTGGCCAGTGCGGTGCTGGCCATGGGGTTGGGCGCCGTGCTGGAACGCTGGTTGTTTTTTGCTGAAGCCCGGCACGTGGTGATGCGTTATTACCCGTGAGCGGTATCGGGTTTCGCCGGCACTGCGTGCCCCGGGTTTCGGCCTGCGGCCTCAACCCGGGCTACCACAACGCGAAAATCGCATCGCCACGCGATCCCGGGGCTACCACAACGCGAAAATCGCATCGCCACGCGATCCCGGGGCTACCACAACGCGAAAATCGCATCGCCACGCGATCCCGGGGTTGCGCCGGCGCGCCGCGCATCCGCGGTTACTTGAGGTTTTCGACCATCCAAATGACCGTCGCACGCACCTGCTCATCGCTCAGCGCCGGGTTGCCACCGCGTGCCGGCATCACCCCGGCGCCGCCTTGATAGCCTTCCTGCGCGTGCTTGACCAGGGTATCGGTGCCTTGCGCCACGCGCGCTGCCCACGCTGCTTGTTCGAGCTTGGGCGCACCGGCAACGCCGGCAGTGTGGCAGGCGCTGCACAAGGCGGTGTAAATCACCGAGCCATCGAGGGTGCCGTCATAGGCAACCTGCGAAGCCGACGCGCTACGTGAGGCTTCGGCAGCAGCGGCCATGGCAGCGGCGCCGGTATCCCCGGCGTATACCGCGCCAGCCGGTTGCAGCCGTTGCTGCAGCCGTGCCTCGGCCTCGGGGTTGGCTTGTGGCGGCACCGTACCGTGCAGGTAATGGGCAAACACGGCCAACACCAGGGTTATCAGCATCAACGCCGCAATGATCAGAGAGAACTTCTTCAAAAACGCCATATCTTGTGTCGTCACAGCCGCACCTGTTGGGCCAGTGGCCCGCAGAAAAGAATCGTGGTTTGCCCCGGCGGCGTCAGCGGACTGACGCTTGAGCGTAAAAGTATAGCTGGTCTGGCGAAAGACGAGAAACTCGGTGGTAGTGCACGTTTTTGCGGGTTGGCCGCTGGGGGTGATGTCCGTTCAGGTAAATCGAGAATTTGTCCAATAGCCAAGTTCAGCTTGGCCCGGTAGTGTAGTCTGCGGCAGCGTGCCGGGGAGCGTGGAACCCGCATGACGCCATGGACCCGGGGCCCCCGCCCCCACCGCCACGGATGGCATCTTTTGATTTGGAGCTGGGCGGATTCAAACCGTCAGCAGGCAATGCACCACGGGTGATGCCATGCACCGCCACGCTCAGGAAATCAGTCCGTGCTGGCGGGCGATGCGATACAGATCCATGGGATTGCGGGCACCGAGCTTGGTCATCAGGCTGAGCCGGTGCGCGTACACTGTCTTGACGTGAACACCCAGCGCTTCGCCAATCTCCGCCGGCCGCCGGCCCATCACGGTTTGCAGCAATACCGCGTGTTCGCGCGGCGTCAGTGCCGCCAATGGGTCCTCGCGCAGCGGCCGCTGCTGGTCGTCCTCGGCGTATCGCTCGCCGCGGACGATTGCGGCCAACGCCTCGGGCAGACTATCGGCAGCGGCGCGTTTGCTCAGAAAGCCTGCCGCACCGCGCGCCAGCGCGTCATGCACGAATGCCGGGGCGTCGTACATGGACAGCACCAGCACCCGTGGCGCGGCTGCACGCGCGTGCAGCGCATCGAGCACCTCCATGCCGTTGCCATCGGGCAACGAGAGGTCCAGCACCAGCAATTGCACATCATCGAGCGCCGCATCGGCCAGCACCTGCGCCACGCTGCCAAACTCGCGGACAACACCATAGCCGTCCAGGCTGCTGATCAACTGGCGAAACCCCTCGCGCACGATGGCATGATCCTCGCACAACGCCACGCGGGTTATGACCGTGACTGATCGGGACATGGCGCTGGCATCGGCAGAAGTCATGGCAACAGCTAAGCGCGCGCCAGACCTCGCCGTCAAGCCCTGGTTGCTGCTGGCGCTGTATTGCGTTGGCCTGCTGCTGTTCTGGCCACTGGCGCGGAATCTATGGTATCTCCCGGCCGGCCTGCGCCTGGGCCTGCTGTGGATCGCGCCACGCCGGCTGTGGCTGTGCCTGATGCTGGTCGAAATCGCGACATTGCTGGCACTCAGCCTGGCACGCGGTTACGACCCCGGCCAGATCGACCTCTGGCTCACGCTGTTGTTGCCGTGGCCCTGTTATGCACTGGCCGTGTCGGTGTTGCGGCCGGCGCAGAGCGATCTTGGCCTGAGCGCACCGCTGGTCATGGCGCGCCTGCTGGCCTCATGCCTGCTCGGGGCATTGCTGCTGGCGCCCTGGCTGGCCCGTTTTCACCCGCAATCGACGGCGAATGGCGACCTGATCGCCGGCAGTTTCGAGTTCATGCTGGGCGATATGATCGGCGGGCTGATGCTGGCGCCCGCCATCGTGCTGTTGGCGCGGCGCGGCATCGCCAGCACCGCGCAGCGCGCCGCCCTGCGCGACATCGCGGCCTATTTGCTGCCGGTGTTGCTCGGCGCCGCGGCGCTGACCATTCTGGCGCCGCATATGGCGCCAATCGTGTTCCTGCTCAGCTTCGGCCCGCTGTTGTTTCTCGCGTTTCGCCACGGTTGTTCGGGTGCCGCACTGGCGCTGCCCTGCGTCGGTGTCACTCTGGAAATCGGCCACAGCCTGGGGCTTGACCTCGCCCTGCCGGCAATGCAGTTGGCCTTGGTGGCGATCGGCTTTGGTTCGCTAATGCTCGGCGCGGCGATCAGCGCCCTGCGTGAAAGCCACTGGCTGCTGGCCGAACGCAACCGCGAATTGCTGCACAAAAACGAAACCCTGCACGAACTGGCTACCGAACTGCGTGCCATGGCGCAACAGCTCACCCGCCTGCAGGAGCAAGGTCAGCGCGAACTGGCCGCCGAAATGCACGACGAACTGGGCCAGAGCATCACCGCGGTCGCCACCCGCGCCGCCCTTGCCGAGCGCAGTTGCGACGATCCCGCAACGCGGCATTCCCTGCATGCATTGCGTGAACAGATACGCGCCCTGCACGACAGCCTGCACCGCGCGCTGCGGCAATTGCGGCCATTGGTACTCGACAATTACGGGCTGCGCCGCGCGTTGGCGGAAGGCCCGTTGCGTGAACTGGCCGAAGACGCCGGTTTGGATTACCGCACCCATTTTCATGGCGATATCGACGGCCTCGATGAGGACACCACCACCGCGATCTACCGAATCTGCCAGGAAGCGGTCACCAATTGCGTGCGTCATGCCCGCGCGCATCTGTTCATCCTCGACCTGTCGGTGCAGCGCGTGCATAGCGGACAATGGCTATGGGTTGAACTGGAACTGGCCGACGACGGTGATGGCGATCGCGGCGCCGGAAAACCCTCGTCCGGCAGTGGCCTGGGGCTTGCCAGCATCCACAGCCGGGTGCTGGCGTTGGGCGGCGATTACCGCTACGAGCCCGGCCCCGGCGGCACCCGCCATCACGTGCTGATCCATCGCCCGGCAACCGACGAAGCGCCGCGCTGAGCCGCGACTGCGGACTGCGGACTGAGGACTGAGGACTGAGGACTCGAGGCCCCGAGGTCCCGGCTTCACGGCCATTGCCAGAAAACACCCAATAAGGTACCATTTCAGTACGAATTGATTGGCGGACACCGTGCTGCGCGTTACCAAACTTACCGACTACGCCGTGCTGGTGCTGAGCGTGATGGCCAGCGAGCCCGCGCGCGTGCTCAGCGCCAGCGACCTGGCCGAGCGCGCGCGGCTGGAAACACCAACCGTGGCCAAGCTGCTCAAGCCACTGGCACAGGCGGGTCTGGTGGAAGGCTTCCGCGGTGCCAGCGGTGGTTACCGGCTGGCACGCGATGCCGCGCGGATTTCGCTCAAGGCCATCGTCGAGGCGATGGAAGGGCCGCTCAGCATGACCGAGTGCAGCGCCCATGCCGGGCAATGCAATCTGGAAGCGCATTGCGGTTCGCGTGCCAACTGGCGCCGCGTCAATGACGTGATCGCCGACGCGCTGGGCCGGGTTACGCTGGCGCAGATGCACACGCCAACACCCGACCACCGCCTCGCTCTGCACCTGACCACCGCCTGACCTGTTACGAGCACCGACGCCATGGCCACTGACAATCTTGATGTCCGCACGCAATTGCAGCGCAACTACAGCGCCGGCTTCGTTACCGATATCGAATCGGACACCCTGCCACCGGGGCTGAACGAGGACGTGGTGCGCTTCATTTCGACCAAAAAGAACGAGCCCGAATGGCTGACGCAGTGGCGGCTGGCGGCCTACCGGCATTGGCGCACAATGGACGCACCAAGCTGGGCCAAGCTGAACATCGCGGCGATCGATTTTCAGGCGATCAGCTACTTCGCCGCGCCCAAGGCCAAGTACAAGAGCCTCGATGAGGTCGATCCGAAACTGCTGGAGACTTACGAGAAGCTCGGCGTGCCCCTGCACGAGCGCGCCCGCCTGGCCGGGGTCGCGGTCGATGCCGTGTTCGACTCGGTCTCGGTTGGCACCACCTTCCGCAAGGAACTTGCCGAAAAAGGCGTGATTTTCTGCTCGCTGTCCGATGCGGTACGCGAACACCCCGACTTGGTGCGCCAGTATCTGGGTTCGGTGGTGCCATCCGGCGATAATTATTTCGCGGCACTCAATGCCGCGGTATTTTCCGACGGCAGCTTCGTGTTCATCCCCAAGGGCGTGCGCTGCCCGATGGAACTGAGCACCTACTTCCGCATCAATGCCCGCGACACCGGCCAGTTCGAGCGCACCCTGATCATCTGCGAGGAGCGCGGCCAGGTCAGCTATCTGGAAGGCTGCACCGCGCCGATGCGCGACGAAAACCAGTTGCACGCGGCGGTGGTGGAACTGGTCGCGCTGGAAGACGCCAACATCAAGTATTCCACGGTGCAGAATTGGTACCCGGGCGATGAAAACGGCGTCGGTGGCATCTACAACTTCGTCACCAAACGCGGCGAATGCCGCGGTGCGCGCAGCAAGATTTCCTGGACGCAGGTGGAAACCGGCTCGGCGATAACCTGGAAGTATCCGTCCTGCGTGCTGCTCGGCGAGGACTCGGTCGGTGAGTTCTACTCGGTGGCACTCACCCACCACGCGCAGCAAGCCGATACCGGCACCAAGATGATCCACATCGGGCGCAACAGCAAAAGCACCATCATTTCCAAGGGCATCAGTGCCGGCCGTGGCCAGAACAGTTACCGCGGCCTGGTCAAGGTCGAGCGTTCGGCGCACGGCGCGCGCAATTACACCCAGTGCGACTCGCTACTGATCGGCAAGCAGTGCGGCGCCCACACCTTCCCGTACATCGAGGTCAAACAGCCGTCGGCGACGGTGGAGCATGAAGCCACCACCGCGAAGATTTCCGACGACCAGTTGTTCTACTGCCGCTCGCGCGGCATCGCGCCGGAAGACGCGGTGTCGATGATCGTCGATGGTTTTTGCAAGCAAGTGTTCCGCGAACTGCCAATGGAGTTCGCGGTGGAAGCCAAGAAGTTGCTGGAAATATCGCTGGAAGGGGCGGTGGGATGAAAAGCATTCTGTCCGCAAACGACGCAAAAAACGCAAAGTGAAAATCTGATTAGCTGTCATTGCGAGGAGCAGAGCGACGTGGCAATCCAGAAAACCCCTTGAAAACTAAACGCTGGATTGCTTCGCGATGTTCGCAATGACGACGAACAAGGCTTGTTCGGCGTTCCCTTGAGACAAACACTGCTGAAGTTCGACGCCGATCAGATGCTATCTGCGTCCTTTGCGCCTTTTGCGTTCTTTGCGGACCATCATCAGAAAACATCATCAGAGACCAACATGCTGAACATCGACAACCTGCACGCCAGCATTGGCGGTACCGAAATCCTCAAGGGCCTGAACCTGCACGTGCAGCCCGGCGAGGTCCACGCGATCATGGGCCCGAATGGTGCCGGCAAATCCACGCTCGGCAATGTGCTGGCCGGCCGCGAAGGTTATGAGGTCACCGCCGGCAGCGTTCGCTTCAAGGGCAAGGATCTGCTGGCACTGGCACCGGAAGCGCGTGCCAGCGAAGGTGTATTTCTGGCGTTCCAGTACCCGGTCGAGATCCCCGGCGTCAACAACACCTATTTTTTGCGTGCGGCGCTCAACGCGCAACGCAAATACCGCGGCGAGGAAGAACTCGATTCGATGCAGTTCCTGAAGCGGGTGCGCGAGAAGCTCTCGGTGCTGCACATCAAGGATGAGCTGCTGCATCGCGCGGTCAACGCCGGTTTTTCCGGCGGCGAGAAAAAGCGCAACGAGATTTTTCAGCTTGCCCTGCTCGAACCGAGTCTGGCGATACTCGACGAAACCGATTCGGGCCTCGATATCGACGCACTCAAGCTGGTCGCCGAAGGCGTCAACCTGATGCGCTCGCCCGAACGCGCGTTTGTGGTGATCACCCACTACCAACGCCTGCTCGATTACATCATCCCGGATGTGGTGCATGTGTTGGCCGATGGCCGCATCGTCGAATCCGGTGGGCCGGAGCTGGCGCGCGAACTGGAAGCCCACGGCTATGCCTGGGTCAGCGACCGAATCGCTCCGGAAGCGGTGGCCTGAGATGTCCAGCGCGCTGCTCGACTCGCTCAAGGCCGGGTTTGAAACCCTGCCGCCGGATCTGATGAATGGCCATGGCGTCGGCCCGCTGCGACGTTCGGCGCTGATTTCGGCGCTGCACGAGGGTCTGCCCGAGCACCGCGTCGAAGCATGGAAATACACCTCGCTGCGTGCCCTCGCAGCGCGGCCGCTAACGCTCAGTAACGTATCGACCGCCGTCGATCCGGCGCTGATTGCAGACATCCCGACGCCGCGGTTGGTGTTCGTGAACGGGGTGATGGACGCAGACCTGTCGCAGATCGATGCTCTGGAAACCGGCCTGCAAATCAACACGTTGACCCAGGCATTGCGCGGTGACAACCCACGCGCGATCGCGGTACTCGGCCGGCGTTTTGATGGCATCGCCAACGTGTTCGCGCGCATCAACACCGCGTTTGCCACCGAAGGCGCGCTGATCACGGTGGCAGCGGACGCGGTGATCCACACCCCGTTGCACCTGGTGTTCGTCGGCACTGCATTGGAAGCGGATGTGATCAGCAACCTGCGCCATGTGCTGGAACTGCGTGAAAACGCAGCACTCACCGTGATCGAACATCATCGCGGCAGCGGCAACCACCGCAATCTCAGCAATCATCTGCTGCACGTACACCTCAAACCGGGCAGTCGGCTGTGCCATGCACGCATTCAAGACGAAGCGGTCGGTGCCAGCGTGATTGCACGCAGCGAGGCGGTGCTCGCCAGCAACGCCTGCTATCGCCGGCTCGATCTGGAACTCGGTGCCAGCCTGTCACGCCATGAGTTGAACGTGTCGCTGCAGGGCGATGGTGCGCAGGTGATCGCCGGCGGCGTGCTGCTCGCCGATGGCCGCCGCCACCTCGACACCCGGCTCGGGATCGAACATGTCGCGCCCAACAGCCGCTGCGAACTGCCGTGGCGTGGACTGGCCGGTGGCCGCGGCCGCGCGGTGTTCCACGGCGGCATCCATATCCGTGCCGGCGCCGACGGCAGCGACGCGCAGCTCTCCAGCCGCAACCTGCTGCTCTCGGAACAGGCCGAGATCGACAGCCAGCCGGTGCTGGAAATTGATGCCGACGAAGTGAAAGCCGCGCACGGCGCCACCGTCGGCTCACTCGATGCCAACGCGCTGTTTTATCTGCGTAGCCGTGGCCTGCCCGAAGCGCAGGCACGCACCGTGCTGATCGCTGCGTTCTGCCGTGAAGTGCTCGACGTACTCGCCGATGACACGCTGGTGCAGCGACTGGCGCCGCTGCTCGATACGGCGCTGGCACGCATGGAGCAGACCGCATGAACAGCATCCGCGCTGACCGCGACAACGCGCGCGCCATCGACTGGCAGGCGCGACGCGCGGATTTCCCGATCCTGCAACGCCAGGTTCACGGCAAGCCGTTGATCTATCTCGACTCGGCCAACACCGGGCAAAAGCCGCGCGCGGTAATCGAGGCGCTCGATGATTTCTATCGCCGGCACAATGCCAATGTCTCGCGCGCCGTGCATGCGCTGGGCAGCGAAGCCACCCAGTCGTTCGAGGATGCACGCAAACGCATTGCGCGTTTCATCAATGTGCGCAGCGATGAGCTGGTGCTGACCTCGGGCACCACCTTCTCGCTGAATCTGGTCGCCTACAGTTATGCCTTGCCGCGGCTGCGACCGGGCGACGCGATCGTGCTCACGCGCATGGAACACCACGCCAATATCGTGCCGTGGCAACTGGTCGCTGAGCGCACCGGCGCGCAGATCAAGGTTGCCGAACTCACCGCCGCCGGCGAACTGGATCTGGACGACCTGTTCGCCAAGCTGAGCGGCGAGGTGAAGCTGCTGGCGCTGGCGCACGTATCGAACGTGCTCGGCACGGTCAATCCGGTTGCCGCGATTTGTCGCGAAGCGCGCAAGCGCGGCATCGTCAGTGTCATCGATGGCTCGCAGGCACTGCCGCATCAAGCAGTGGATGTGGCTGCCATCGGTTGCGATTTTTACGCCTTCACCGGCCACAAGATGCTCGGCCCAACCGGCACCGGCGGCTTGTGGGCACGCGCCGAACATCTGGCCGCGATGCCGCCGTTTCTCGGTGGCGGCGAGATGATCAAGGAAGTGCGCTTCGCAGGCACCGTGTTCAACGACGCGCCGCACAAGTTCGAGGCCGGCACCCCCAATATCGCCGGCGTGGTTGGCCTCGGTGCCGCCGTCGATTACCTCGCTGCGCTCGGCATGGCCAATATCCACGCCCGCGAACAGGCCTTGCTGGCCTATGCCACCGACCGCCTCGCCGCGATACCCGGCCTGCGCATTTTTGGCACCGCCCGCGACAAGGCGGCGGTGATCTCGTTCGCGGTGGACGGCGCACATGCGCATGATCTGGCTACCTTGCTCGATCTGGAAGGGATTGCAGTGCGCTCCGGCCAGCATTGCGCACACCCGCTGCTGGCATGGCTGGGCGTCGGCGCCACCTGCCGCGCCTCGCTGGCGTTTTTCAACAGCGAAGCTGAGATCGATGCGCTTGGCGATGGCATCGAAAAGGTGCGCAAGTTGCTGGCCTAGCCTTACCATTGTCCGATGATCGAACCCGCAAAGCTGCATTTTCGCGCTGCCACCATTGCCGACATCCCGGCGATCGTCGCACTGACCCAATCCGCCTACCGCGGCGACGCCAGCCGCGCCGGCTGGACCACCGAGGCCGACCTGCTCGACGGCCAGCGCGTCGATGCGCAGGCGGTGCGTGATTGCATCGCGCGCGCGCGCAGCCGCATCGTGCTTGCCGAACGCGACGGCATACTGATCGCCAGCGCGCATGTCGCGGTCGATGACGGCGCCGGCTATTTCGGCATGTTCGCGGTGAACCCGCTGGCGCAAGGCAACGGCGTCGGTCGGCAAATGCTCGCCGAAGCCGAGCGCGTGGCGCGCGATGAATGGGGGCAAACGACACTGCGGATGACGGTGATCGACGTGCGTGACACGTTGATCGCCTGGTATCAGCGCCGCGGCTACCACCGCACCGGCATCAGCAAACCGTTTCCCTACGGCGATGTGCGGTTCGGCATTCCCAAGCGCGACGACCTGCGCTTTGCAGTGTTGGAAAAAGCCCTCCAGTAACCCAGCATATCCAACGGAAGTCATCGTAGGATGGGTAGAGCGCAGCGAAACCCATCGATGCTGGATATCGATGGAAATCGTTGGCTTTCGCTGCGTTCTACCCATCCTGCGTGAAGGCCTTGTAACACCCATGCCCAACTGGATTCGCGTCTGCAGCACCGCCGAACTGCTGCCCGGTGAAATGACTGTCGTTTGGGACGGCGACACCGCGATCCTGGTGTGCAACGTCGATGGCGAGTTGTATGCGCTGGAAGATCGTTGCAGTCATCAGGATTTCGAACTCAGCGCCGGCGAACTGGTCGGCAACGAGATCACCTGCACCCTGCACGGTGCGCGCTTTGATGTGCGCAGTGGCAATGCCCTGTGTGCGCCGGCCTACAGCCCGGCGCGGCCGTTGCCGGTGAAAGTCGAAGACGGCGTGATCTACACCCGCGACGATCAGGTCTGAGCAGGCAGTGCCAGCCGCACCAGCAGCAGCTCCCCGCCGCCATCGAGGATCACCCGCAGCCGCTGCGCATCGCCCGCACCGAGCAGTGCGCTGTCGCCCGCCTGCAGCGGCGCCAGATCAGCTCGATCCTTGAAGTGTGCGCGCCCGGAAACCAGATGCACTGCCCAAGCGACGCCGGCACCGGCAAAAAATACCATCGCCCCCACCAGCGGCCGATGCAGCAACTGCGCCTGCACCCGCTGCGCTCGCCACATCAGATTGAAATCGTGGGTCGGGCCATAGCTCAAATGACAATTTGGCGCGTCGGCACCGGCAAACCGGATGCGGCCGTGCGGCGGATCGACTACCACCACCCGGCCATCGGCGAACGTCAGTTCAATGCCATCGCCGTGCAGCAATACCAGTTCGCGCTCGATCCCCGGGAACGCGGAAAACGCGCAGTCGGTGTCGATCTCGGCAATCGATAGCCGCACATCCCAGTCGTCGCCGGTATCGTCGTCCGCGTACGGTATCCAGCCATTACCCGCCGCTCCGCGCAAGCGCACGATCTCGCGCGTCCAGCCGGCGCCATTGCGCCAGCGTTCGCGGTGGTAATCGTGTGCAGGCAGGATGACAACGTTCATGCGTTACCTTGCCAAACTTCGGGCATCAACCGACGCCGAGTGCGCAGCGCCAACGAACAATTGCGCCAGGTGCGCCGTCGAGATCGCCAACGACTGTTGCCAACTGTAGCCGATGATCGGCTGCCCGGTCACGGCATCGGCAAACACCTCATACTCGCCTTCGCGCAACAGGTGGCGGTAATCGACCGTCACCTCCTCGCCTGCATCGAGATCACGCGCGGCAAACACAAAGCCCAGATGCCACAGGCCGGTCGCCGCGAATGCGTGGTTGATGTAACACTCGTCCGGCCACTCCGGGGTGATGGTGTAGCGGTCCTCGAACCAGCGTACCGACGATGCCAGCGCCGCCTCGATGTCGGGCTGCGCGAGAACCTCATCCCAGCGATACACCCGATTGATCGCATCGGGTGCAACGATGATGCGGCCCGCTGCAACCGGCGCGTCGACGAACAGCCCCTTGCCGGCGCCGGGGATGGTGGAGGGTGCCACGCGATAGGGAGTCGGAATCATCGATAGCTCGCAATTTTTTTGCGAGTGTAGCCGGAATCGGGGGCGACTCGGGATTCGCTCGCTGCGCGACCCCGCACGCTCGGGACTTGCGAAAAGCGTAAAGCACCTGCGTCCGCAAAGGACGCAAAAAGGGCAAATAACTGCTTGGGGAAGCTCTGAACAAGCCACACCCGGCGTCATTGCGAGCGCAGCGAAGCAATCGAGCGCCTTGATTCTCCGTGCACTTCTGGATTGCCACGTCGCCCCACTGCTCGCGGTGACAGCGTGTTCAGAGCATCCTCAGGGTGGGCGTCGGTGAGGGTTCGCCGCGCGATGGGCACGACTGTATGGATGGCAGGGTAGATCTGCGTCTGGAATGGCGGCTGAGAGCGCCACAGGAGCTACTGCCGGAAGTGCAAGAGCGGCATCTACCCAGCCTTCCACTGATTCGGGTGCGTGCTTTCCCTTGCGCAAATGGCGTCCTTTGCGGACCCTGATTCTTCCATCTGCGGGACACCGGGCTCGGGAGCGGCGGAACCCATTGCGACACCAACGAATCCGGGCCGACATGTGCCGACCCGGACCCGATGTGGAGAGTGATTTCAGTTGGCTGCTTTGCTCGGCGCAGCGGCGCCAACCACGATGCGATCACGGTTCTTTTCCACCAGCTTCAGGCCGATGCCCTTGACCGAGGCCAGTTGATCGGCGCTCTTGAATGCGCCATGCGCCTTGCGGTACGCGATGATGGCGTCGGCCTTGGACGGGCCGACGCCGGTGAGGGTGTCGGCAATGGCGGTGGCGTCGGCGGTGTTGATGTTGACCTTGTCGGCAGCGAACGCGCTGGCGGTGAGCACGAGCGACAACAGCAGCGACTTGGCGAGGATGGCAATCGACTTCATGGGTTTTCTCCTGGTGGGTTGTTTGCTTGCCGCCGACACCGTGCCGGCGGTGTGGACAGGTTGCCCAAGCGCGCGCGGCGGCGGTATCGCCATTTGCCGTATCGGCGTGTCAGCCAGCGACCGAACGCAGTGTCGGTAATTTCCTACACCCGCTGCGGTGCGCTGTGCGGCGGCTGGCCGGCGTGGCTGGTAGAATTACCGTTTTACCGATGCGGATAAAGCCCATGAACAGCAGCGCCATGCAACGGGAAATCGACCAGCAATGGGATGACGAAATCGTGCCCAACCTGGTCGAATACATCCGCATCCCCAACAAGTCGCCGATGTTCGATGCCGACTGGGTGCAGCACGGCTACATGGCCGCAGCGGTGGAGCTGATGGTGCGCTGGGCAAAGCAACAACCGATTGCCGGCATGCAGATCGAAGTGATCAGCGGCGAAGGGCGAACGCCACTGATCTGCATCGAAGTACCGGCATTCGCGGGGGGTAGTGATGACGACGCGGTGTTGCTGTACGGCCATCTCGACAAGCAGCCGGAGATGACCGGCTGGTCCGATGGCCTCGGCCCGTGGCTGCCCGTGATCAAGGGCGACCGGCTGTATGGCCGTGGCGGTGCCGACGACGGCTACGCGATCTTCGGTTCGCTGGCCGCACTTCGAGCGCTGCAGGCGCAGGGCACGGCGCACGCGCGCTGCGTGGTGCTGATCGAAGCGTGCGAGGAATCGGGTAGCTACGACCTGCCGTACTACGTCGATCTTCTCGCCGAGCGGATCGGCAAACCCTCGCTGGTGGTGTGTCTGGATTCGGGCTGCGGCAACTACGAGCAACTGTGGTGCACCACCTCGCTGCGCGGCATGTGTGGTGGCGATTTCAGCGTGCAGGTGCTGGAGGAAGGCGTGCATTCGGGCGATGCCTCCGGCGTGGTGGCGTCGAGCTTCCGTGTGCTGCGCCAGTTGCTGTCGCGCCTCGAAGATGAAACCACTGGCCAGATCCGCGTCGATGCGCTGCATGCCGACGTGCCGGCCGATCGACTGGCGCAGGCACGGGTCAGCGCGCAGGTGCTGGGCACTGCGATATACGACAAGTTTCCGATGCTGCCGGGGATGCAACCGATGGCTGACGACCTCACCGAACTGGTGCTCAACCGCACCTGGCGCCCGGCGTTGTCGATCACTGGCGCCGATGGCTTGCCGCCGCTGTCATCGGCCGGCAATGTGCTGCGTCCGCAAACCGCGGTCAAGCTCAGCCTGCGGCTGCCGCCGACGCTGGATGGCGAACGCGCTGGCGACGTGCTGCGCGAGTGTCTGCTCAGCGACCCACCGTATGGCACCAAGGTGAGCCTGAAACTGGAAAAATCGTCGAGCGGCTGGAATGCGCCGCCGATGGCGGACTGGCTCAATCACGCGATCGATCACGCCTCACAAACCGCTTTCGGCAAGGGGGCGGTATTCATGGGCGAGGGCGGCTCGATCCCGTTCATGGGCATGCTCGGCGCCAAGTTCCCCGGCGCGCAGTTCATGATCACCGGCGTACTCGGCCCGCATTCCAACGCGCACGGCCCGAACGAGTTTCTGCACATCCCCACCGGCAAGCGGGTCACCGCCTGTGTCGCGCAGGTGGTGGCGGCGCATTGCGTCGCCAGCCAGCAAGGCCTTACCCGCGGCGTGGCGGTGGATCGCGACGGTCACGCGCAGTTCGGCGATCACGGCTGTTGTTGAGGGCTCGTGTCAGAGCCCTGGTCCGCAAAGGGCGCAAAGGACGCCAAGGGAATCTCTTGTCAGGTCAGAGCCTCCGCAGGCTGAGGATGGCCTGCCAATAGCCCTCGTAACACGTTGCGCTTCTCCTTTGCGCAATTTGCGTGTTTTGCGTGTTTTGCGTGTTTTGCGGACGGTTATCCGCTTTCCTGATTAGTGTCGAGTTTCAGCCGGCTCGTTTTTTTGCTCGTCATACCAGCGAAAGCTGGTATCCAGTGACGTGCTGCCAGGACGAAAGGCGCTGGACCCCAGCTTTCGCTGGGGTGACGGTGAGGTTCTTAGGTGTCTGTGGGAGTAGCTGATACACGACGCTAATCAGGTCCGCTTTTACTCACGACTTTCGCGCGGACCCTCACGTGGCCAGCAAACGCGCCACCACCTGCTGCGCCAGCGCATCGATGCTGGCATCGGCGGCACGCAGATGCAGTTCAGGCGATTCGGGCACTTCGTACGGTGAACTGATGCCGGTGAAGTGCGGAATCTCGCCGGCCCGCGCCTTGCGGTACAGGCCCTTCACATCACGTTGTTCACAGATTTCCAGCGGCGTGTCGACAAACGCCTCGATGAAATCGCCGGGCATGAACAGCTCGCGCGCCATCCGCCGCTCTTCGCGGAACGGCGAGATGAAACTGACCAGCACGATCAGGCCGGCGTCGGTCATCAGCCGCGCCACTTCCGCCACGCGGCGGATGTTTTCGACCCGATCCTCATCGGTGAAGCCCAAATCGCGGTTGAGGCCATGGCGTACGTTGTCGCCATCGAGCAGATAACTGTGATAACCCAGCGCCAGCAACTGCCGGTCCACGGCATTGGCGATGGTCGATTTGCCGGAACCCGACAACCCGGTGAACCACGCACAGCGCGGGCTTTGGCCCTTGATGCGGGCGCGTGCGGTGCGATCGACATCCAGATGTTGCCAATGCACATTGCTGGCGCGGTGCAGGGCGAAGTCGATGGTGCCGGCGGCGACGGTAGCGTGGCTGTGGCGGTCGATCAGGATGAAACCGCCCAACGTGCGATTGCGTGCGTACGGTTCAAACGCAATCACCTCATCGAGGCTGAGGTTGCACAAACCGACTTCGTTCAACTCCAGGCGTTTGGCGGCCATCGCCTCCTGCGTGTTGACGTCGATGCGATGGCGGATCTCGGTGACCTGCGCGGTAACGCTGCGGCTGCCGATCTTGAGCAGATACGGCCGCCCCGGCAGCAACGGCGCGGCATCCATCCACAGCACATGCGCCTGAAATTGATCGGCGATCTGCGGCGGGTCGCTGGCCGCGACAATCACATCGCCACGGCTGACATCGCGCTCGTCGCCAAGCACCAACGTCACTGCCTGCCCGGCCAACGCCTGTGGCAGGTCGCCGTCGGCGGTGACGATGCGCGCCACCGTACTGCGCTGCCCCGATGGCAGAATCCGCACCGCGTCGCCCGCCGCCACCCGGCCAGCGGCAACAGTGCCGGCGAAACCGCGAAAATGCTGGTCGGGGCGGCACACCCATTGCACCGGTAGCCGCAGCGCGGTGCCGACATCGGCAGCGAGCTCGACCGCTTCCAGATGCGCCAGCACGTTCGGGCCGCGATACCACGGCATCCGTTCCGAGGCGCCGGTGATGTTGTCGCCATGCAACGCTGACACCGGAATGCATTGCACTTGCGCGATGCCCAGTTCGCCGGCCAGCGCGCGGTAGCCATCGGCGATGCCGCTGAACACGGTTTCGCCGTAGCCAACCAGATCCATCTTGTTCACCGCCAGCAGCACATGGCGAATGCCAAGCAGCGCACAGATGTAGGTGTGCCGGCGGGTCTGCGTGAGCAGGCCCTTGCGCGCGTCCACCAGCACCACCGCCAGATCCGCGGTGGAGGCGCCGGTGGCCATGTTGCGGGTGTACTGCTCGTGGCCGGGACAATCGGCAACGATGAACTTGCGCCGCTCGGTATCAAAAAAGCGGTAGGCGACATCGATGGTGATGCCCTGCTCGCGCTCGGCGGCGAGGCCATCGAGCAGCAGCGCATAATCGAGCGCCTCACCCTGGGTGCCGTGGCGACGGCTGTCGCTGGCCAGCGCCGCGAGTTGATCGTCGCACAGGCGCTTGGCGTCGAACAGCAGGCGCCCGATCAGGGTGCTCTTGCCATCGTCCACCGAACCGCAGGTGATGAAGCGCAGCAGCGGCTTGCGCTCGTGCTGTTGCAGGTAGCTGGCGATCTCGCTGCACTCGCGCGTGCTCATCAGAAATAGCCCTCGCGCTTTTTCTTTTCCATCGACTCGGCCGGGTCGTGATCGATGATCCGCCCCTGCCGCTCGGAACTGCGCGCCACCAGCATTTCGGCGATGATCGCTTCAAGGGTATCGGCGTCTGATTCGATCGCGCCAGTGAGCGGATAGCAACCCAGGGTACGAAAGCGCACCTTGCGCAGTACTGGCGCTTCGCCGGGGCGCAGCGGCAGGCGTTCGTCGTCGCGCATGATCAGCGCGCCATCGCGCTCGACCACCGGGCGCAGCGCGGCAAAATACAGCGGCACCACCGGGATGCGCTCGCGGTAGATGTACAGCCACACGTCCAGTTCGGTCCAATTGGAGATCGGAAACACGCGCACGCTCTCGCCGGGCTGGATGCGTGCGTTGTACAGATTCCACAATTCCGGGCGCTGGTTTTTCGGATCCCAGACATGGCGCGCGTTGCGGAAGCTGAACACGCGCTCCTTGGCGCGGCTCTTTTCCTCGTCGCGGCGCGCACCGCCGATGGCGGCATCGTAACCGCCGGCATCCAGCGCCTGGCGCAACGCCTGCGTCTTCATCACATCGGTGTGTACGCTGGCGCCGTGGCTGATCGGGCCGATGCCCTGCGCCTGCCCCAGCGCATTGATGTGCACTTGCAACTCGACGCCATAACGCGCCGGCACCGCATCGCGGAACGCGTACATCTCGCGGAACTTCCAGCCGGTGTCGATATGCAGCAACGGGATCGGCGGCGGCGCCGGAAAGAACGCCTTGCGCAGCAGGTGCAGCAGCACCGAGCTGTCCTTGCCGATCGAATACAGCATCACCGGCTTGCGAAACTCCGCCGCCACCTCGCGCAGAATGTGGATACTCTCGGCTTCGAGGCGGTCGAGATGGGAAAGCGAATGGGCGATCACGGCAGCCTGGCAGGGTTCAATGGGTGAATGGTAACGCAGCATGCAACCCGCGTTATAACGGTCATCCGACCTTTTGGGTTGTCGTAACCCGGGATCGTCTCGCGGCACTATCGCAACCGCAACGCGGCCCCGGGTTACGCGCTGCGCGCTAACCCCGGGCTACGACGACGATGTGATATCGCGTGTTGTCGTTACGTGAGTGTCGCCAGCCATTCGTCATCGGAGCCTTCGTTGACGCCCTCGAACAGGAAGGTGCTCAGATAGCGCTCGCCTGTATCGGGCAACATCGCCAGCAGCACCGCACCCGGTGCCGCCTTCGCCGCCACCTGCAACGCCGCAGCCGCGGTGGCACCGGCGGAAATGCCGACGAAGATGCCTTCCTCGGCGGCAAGCCGACGCGCGCTATCGCGGGCCAGCACATCGTCGATCAACAGCACCTCATCGAGCACCTCGCGATTGAGCACCCCGGGCACGAAGTCCGGCGTCCAACCCTGGATCTTGTGCGGTTGCCAGGCGTTGCCGGCCAGCAGTGCCGCGCCGGCCGGCTCGCAGGCAATGATTCGGGTGCGCGGCCGCGCCACCCGCAACACTTCACCGACGCCGGTCAGGGTGCCGCCGGTGCCCCAGCCACTGACGAAATAATCCAGCCGCTTGCCCGCGAAATCGGACAGAATTTCAGCGGCGGTGGTGTTGCGGTGATAAGCCGGGTTGGCCGGGTTGTCGAACTGCTCGGTCAGGAACCAGCCGTGTTTCTCGGCCAACTCGCGGGCACGAGCCACCATGCCGCTGCCACGCGCTGCCGCCGGGGTCAGGATCACCTTGGCGCCGTAGGCGCGCATCAGCTTGCGCCGCTCGACCGAAAAGGTTTCGCTCATCACCGCCACAAACGGGTAACCGCGCGCGGCGCAGACCATCGCCAGCGCCACCCCGGTATTGCCCGAGGTCGCCTCGACCACGGTCTGCCCGGGCTTGAGCACGCCGCGCGCTTCGGCATCCAGAATCACCGCCAGCGCCAGACGATCCTTGACCGAACCGCCGGGATTGAATGCCTCCACCTTGACGTACACGCTGACGTGTTCGGGTGCGATCCGGTTCAGCCGCACGACGGGGGTGCGGCCGATGGTGTCGAGAATGCTGTCGTGAATCATGGTCGGTACTCACAAAGGGGAGGGATTTCAGGCGGCGCTGGCAATCGCCGCTGCGCTGGCAACCCGTGGCGGTGCGCCAAACCAGTGCAGTTCGCTGGCCAGCGCCGCCACGTCGCCAACGAACAACAACGCTGGGGCCGCCACGCCATGCGAACGCGCAAATTCAGGCAGCTCGGCCAACGCCGCGAGCAGCACACGCTGATCCGCGCGGCTACCGTTTTCGACGATGGCGCATGGCGTTTGCGGCTTGCAGCCATGCGCCAGCAAGCGATCACGCACCTGCTCCAACTGCCCCACCGCCATGTAAAACGCCAGCGTCTGGCCATCAGCGGCCAACGAACGCCAATCCAGAGCGTCGATGGAATCGCGGCAGTGGGCGGTAACCAGACGCACCGATTGCGCATGCGCGCGGTGGGTCAGCGGCACCCCGGCATAGGCCGCACAGGCCAGCGCCGCGCTGATCCCGGGCACCACTTCGCAATCGATACCGTGACGACGCAAAAACGCCAGTTCCTCGCCGCCGCGCCCAAACACAAACGGATCGCCGCCCTTGAGCCGCACCACGCTGCGGCCGGCGCGCGCGTGCTGCAACATCAGGGCGTGGATCGCCGGTTGCGCGGTGCAGGCCTGGCCGGCGCGTTTGCCGGTTGCGATCAGATCGGCATCGCGGCGCGCCAGTGCAAGAATCGCCGGATCGACCAGCGCGTCATACAGCACCACATCGGCTTCCTGCAAACGCCGCTGTGCCTTCAGCGTGACCAGCCCCGGATCGCCCGGACCGGCACCGACCAGCGACACCCGCCCGGCAGGTTTCGGATCAGCACCCGACAGTGCGGCGGCCAGCGCCGCCTCGGCCCGTTCCGGCTGCCCCTGCGCCAGCAGGCGGCCGACCACACCATCGGCCAGCGATTCGAGGAACCGGCGCCGCGCCGATAGCTCAGGCAACTGGGCGCGGATGCGCAGCCGCCAGCGCCCGAGCAGCGTGGCGAGTGCACCGAGGGAATCGTCCAGCATGGCTTCAATACGGCCGCGAAGCTGCCGCGCCAGCACCGGCGCCATGCCGGCGCTGGACACCGCAATGCGCAGCGGCCCGCGCGCGATCACCGCCGGCACCTGAAAACTGGACAACGCGGCATCATCGACCACGTTGCAGAACACCCGCCGCGCATCGGCGGTGGCTTTGACCCGCGAATTGAGTGCGGCATCATCGCTGGCCGCGATCACCAGCCAGACCGCATCCAGATGTTCGGGCGCGAACGCGCTGCCGCAATGGCGCAGTTGGCCGGCATTGCGCCACGCACCAACGCGCTCGCCGAGTTCTGCCGCCACCACCGCCACCACCGCCTCAGCCGCCAGCAGCGCGGCAATCTTGCGCGCTGCGACCACGCCGCCGCCGACCACCAGCACTTGGCGATTGCGCAGGTCGGCGAACAAAGGATATAGCGATGGCTCGCTTCTGGCGGACACGGGTGGCTACGGCTCTTGACGGTGAGATCACGGCATTCCACCTTACTGCGGCGCAGCACAAAGCAAAAACAACGTCCACGCCGCTCGTTATAACCAAACCTCATGACGCCGGGCAGCGATACGCTTGCCCGGGATGTTGCGGCGCAGTATGGTTGATCGCGATGAATACGCTGTTACCCATGACGCGCTACTGTTGTTGTCGAAGACGCTGACCCCGCGCCGGTGGCGGGCTATTGCACAGTATCCCGATACGCACTGCCACGACCGGCAACTCGACAACGATTGGCAAAATCGTTCTTCAACGCCACCCCAGTCACCTCGAAGAACCGTAGCGAGCGGCGCGAGTGCAAGGCGCACGGAGCGCAGGAACCGCCGTTTACGTGCGGGCCCATGCGTATTCCGGGCACCGCGCAACGCAGCAATCGGGTCGCGCAGCAGGTTGTTCGAGGTGACTGAAACGGAACCTGCGCCATGACCCTCACCCAACTCCGCCAACTCGTCGCCATCGTTGATGCCGGCCTGAACATAACCCTCGCCGCTGGCCGTGTGCACGCCACCCAGTCGGGCCTGTCCAAACAACTCAAGCAACTCGAAACCGAACTCGGCACGCTGCTGTTCGTGCGCCGCGGCCGCAGCCTGGAAGCACTGACCGCCGACGGCGTGGAAATCGTCGAGCGCGCGCGCCGCCTGCTGGCCGAGGCGGAAAACATCCGCACCCACGCCGCCAACCAGCGCGGCGATGCCAGCGGCGTGCTCAGCATCGTCAGCACCCATACCCAGGCCCGTTTCATCCTGCCGCCGGCCGTAGCGGCGTTGCGCCGCACCTTCCCCAACGTGCAACTGCGGCTGGAGCCGGCCGGCGATGTCGAGGTGATGCAGCGGCTGCGCGATTGCACCGCCGACCTCGGACTGATCTCCAGCGTCGGCGCGGCACCCGCTGTCGGGCTGGCGGTGCCGTTGTTTCGCTGGTCGCGCAAGATTCTGGTACCGCTCGATCACCCGTTGGCGGCCAGCGGCGGCGCGCCCAGCCTGGCCGAACTGGCGCGCTATCCGCTGGTCAGCTACGAATCCTCGCGGCGCGCCCGCTCATCGCTGCGTCAGGCCTTTGCAAGCGAGGCGCTGCGCCCTGAAATCGCGGTCACCGCACGCGATGCCGACCTGATCAAGACCTATGTCCGCGCCGGCCTGGGCATCGGCGTGCTGGCACAAATGGCACTGCTGCCCGACGATCACACCGAGTTTCGCATTCTGCCGGCACCGGCGGCGCTGCCCGACTGCACCACCTGGGCCATCATCCCGGCCGAACGCGTGGCGCGCCAATACACCGTCGAACTGATCCAGTTGCTGGCGCCGTGGCTGGATCGCCATGACCTGCGCCGTGCCATCGACGGCGTGGCGACACCGCACTGGGGCACGCCGCCAGCGTGGCCGATCGAACGAGCCCCGTGAGCACGCAACTGGCAGCGACGCCGTAGGATGGGTAGAGCGTAGCGAAACCCATCAACCACACCATTGCAACTCCCATGATGGGTTTCGCTACGCTCTACCCATCCTACGGCTACAGCGACCGGCCGACGCACCGCGCCGCTGGATCACGGATCCGCGTGAATCCCACATTCGCGCTTG